>LNAP01000096.1_pt1 | contig 105446 bp, 94 predicted proteins | sample 602601 | NCBI WGS metagenome assembly LNAP01 (sample SAMN02440304, study PRJNA202911) | soil metagenome | biome: Subtropical and temperate rainforests or woodlands; isolation source: soil samples (1 kg each in a 20% v/v slurry with milli Q water) were... ... | reverse complement strand
GATGACACTGAGGCTGAGGGTCAGCCAGAGGCCGTGCAGATACACGGCGCTCGGCTCCAACAAATATCGCCAGAAAAAGGCCCAATCAAAATTCATTCATGGACCTCAAGGATAAGTATCGCCCTGGAGCTTCCATTGCGTCAGAATTTTAGTGTAGGTCCCGTCCGCTTTCATGGCGGCCAATGCCTTGCCCAGAGCATCCGTCAGCTGTTTGTCCTCTTTCCGGATAGCGATGCCTACCGCTACCTGGTTAAAGGGGTCACCTGAAACCTCGAAAATACCCGGCGCTTTCTCAATATAATAGGACGAGCTTTCCAGTGTCGTGCCATAGGCATCGACCTGGCGGAACTGCAGGGCCTGCAGGGCATCCGTATCCTTCGGGTAAACGACTACCGTTGCCGGTGGCTTACCCGCGGCAGCAAATTTCTTATTCTGCTCGTCAACCAAACTTTGGATTGTCGTGCCGTTTTCCACGGCGATCTTTTTGCCCGACAGATCATCGAGCGATTTGATACCATGGGGATTGCCCTTATCGACCAGGATCGACTGGCTGGCCTTCATGTAGTCGACGAAGTCGACGACCTCTCGACGGGCCGGCTTGTCAATCAACTGCGAAAGAATGGCATCGCAATGCTTGGCCTGCAGCGCCGGAATGATGCCGTCGAATTGAGTGTTGTTCCAGACAGCAGTGACGCCAAGGCGCTTTGCCAGCTCATTGCCAAGATCGACCTCGACACCGACCGGCTTACCCGATTCATCGTAATAACCCAAAGGCGGGCCGGAAATATCCGAGCAATAGACCAGCTTGCCGGCCTCTTTGATATTGGCAGGCACGGCAATCTCGTCTGCCATTGCGAGGCCGCCGCTCAAAACGATTGCTGTTCCAAAAACGGCCAGCGCCAAAGCCGCATGACGGCCGCATGCCCGACAAAGCATTGTCATCTTCTTTCCTCCCAGTGATGTTTGCTGATGGTGCGCCATCGGTCTTACGCCGGGTCGCGCTTGGATGCCGAACTGTAACCATTGGGCAAAAAGGTGTCAAATGCTGCCCTATAAATATCGTAAAAAAATATTGGAATTTCTCAACAGATGGACAGATCTTCTGCTGATGTCTTAAATACCGTGAGACCAATTCTATCATTGGTACCAGAATGAGTCGTCGTGATCAGGCTATCGAAAGGCTGCGGAAGCTGTTGAATGGCAAGCGCTATCCATTGCGCAGCCGCTTGCCGGCAGAGCGTATGTTGTGCGTCGAATTGGGATTGAGCCGGAGTGCCTTGCGTGAAGGCCTGGAAACATTGGAAGCGGAAGGCCTCATCTGGCGCCACATCGGTAAGGGTACCTTTGTCGGCAACAAGCCGGTCGCCGGCAATGAGGGATTGCCTCCCATCACCACACAGATCAGCCCCGTCGAAGTGATGGAAACCCGCCTTGCCATCGAGCCGACCTTGGCCCGCCTCGCTGCCTTGCATGCGACTGACGGCGATATCGACAATATGCGGTATCTCCTTGACAAAAGCGAAGCAGCGCGCGATGCCAAGACCTGGGAGCTTTGGGATGGCACCTTGCATCGAGCCATCGCCGAATCCACCCACAACAACCTCCTGCTGTCGATCTTCGACGCATTCAATGCGATCCGCCGACAAGAGAGCTGGAGCCGCCTACGCCAGATATCGCAGACACCGGAACGTCTTCATCTCTATCGCGAGCATCATCGTGACCTGGTCCGGGCCATCGCTGAAAGAGACCCAGACTTTGCCGAGACAATGATGCGTCGACACATCGAGTCAGTTCGAAACAACCTGTTCAATAAGCCCACTGCCGGCACGAAGATCCAGCCTCCTTCGGCCCGTCGAGAATAAGGAGAGTAGCATTGCGTGATTTACAGTTCCCGGGCAGATCGCCTGTTCGCGCCACCGAAGCGATGGTTGCCACTTCCCATCCCCTGGCGACCGCAGCCGCATTGCAATTGCTGAAGAGCGGTGGCAACGCCATCGATGCGGCGGTTTGCGCAGCGGCCGTGCTCGCCGTGGTTGAGCCGCAATCGACCGGCATCGGTGGGGATTGTTTCGTACTGTATGTCCCGAAGGGCGAAGGAAGCGTCATCGCCTTCAACGGTTCCGGACGCTCACCGGCTGCGGCAACAACCGACTGGTATCGCGAGAAGGGCTTCAGTGCGATTCCCACTTACGGCCCCCATGCCGTCACCATTCCGGGCGCCATCGATGCCTGGTGTCAGCTCATCGGAGACCATGGCAGCAAGGATCTGGCCGAAATCCTGGCGCCGGCAATTCATTATGCCGAGAAAGGCTACGTCATTCATGACCGCGTGGCCGCTGACTGGGATCGGACGGCTGCGCAGCTCTCACTTGATCCCCATGCTGCGCGCATTCTGCTGCCCGGCGGCCGGGCACCGACGGCAGGCGAGGTGCATCGCCAACCGGAACTGGCGGAAACGTTGCGCATCATTGCGAAAGAAGGCCGAAGCGGTTTCTATGAAGGCGCCGTCGCCGCCGATATGGCAGACTATCTCAAGAGCCTTGGCGGCCTGCACCGTCTCGAAGATTTCGCCGCGACAAAAGGCAACTATGTCCAGCCGATCACAAGCAATTATCGCGGCGTTGATCTTTACCAGCTGCCGCCGAACAACCAAGGCATCACAGCATTGCTGATGCTGAACATCTTATCCGGTTTCGATCTGGCTGCTCTCGATCCTGTATCGGCGGAACGCCTGCATTTGGAAATCGAGGCCGGTCGTCTGGCCTATCGGGATCGCGACGCCTTCATCGCCGATCCCGAACATGGCGATGTGCCGGTGTCAGCTTTGCTGTCCAGGGATTATGCCGCCAAGCTGACCAAGCGGATTCACCGGGATAAGGCGGCGACGGATCTGCCGCCACCTTTGATGAAGTCCTCGGACACTGTCTATCTGTCTGTCGTCGATCGTGACCGCAATGCCGTCAGCTTCATCAATTCGACCTACTATTCCTTCGGCAGCGGTTTGGTCAGCCCAAAGACAGGCGTCGTCCTCCAGAATCGCGGATCAAGCTTCACACTCGATGCAAGTCATCCCAATTGCATCGCGCCGAACAAGCGCCCGATGCACACGATCATGCCAGGCATGGCGATGAAAGACGGCCGGGTGCTCATGCCCTATGGTGTGATGGGCGGCGATTATCAGCCTTTCGGCCACGTACATTTCCTGACCAATGTATTGGATTACGGCTGTGATCCGCAGGCGGCACTCGATCAGGCCCGCGTTTTCTATGAGGATGGTAGAGTTCAAGTTGAGCGTAGCGTCCCGCTCAATGGCATCGCGGGCCTGCAGGCCCGCGGTCACACCGTGGAGATTGCCTCCGAACCCCTCGGCGGTGGTCAAGCGATCCGTATCGATTGGCAGAAAGGTACCTTGACTGGCGGCTCCGATCCCAGGAAGGACGGCTGCGCGCTCGGTTTCTGATCTTACCGCCACCAGCAATTGGCGGCTGAGATCATAGACTGCTTAGGACCACGAATCGAAAGAGCAGCCGGTTTCGGCTGCTCTTTTTCGTTGGCGCACCAAATTCTTTTCTTAAAACGTTACTTTCCAAGATCCATCTGCTGTTTGGCAGAACGGCAATGTGTAGGCATTGCCCGCTCCCTTGGTGAATTTGTTCTGCACTGTCGCGCAATGCTGGCCATTGTGATCGAATATCTTCAGGAGCTTCACGTGGCCGGTCCTTTTCGAATCCGCCGCTGTCCAATTGACGACCGTGCCACCCTTGTAAGTATCCAAGGCCTGTTTGATCGCGCCTTTGATGGCGTCGGCTTCACCCTGAGTCAGGTTTGCGACATCCGATGGAAAAGGGTTTATGCCACCGGCGGCATATCCTGCCTGCGGCATTGCCGAAAATACCAAGACCATCGCAATGATGGATGCGGTCAGATAGTGCTTTCGCATGGAGGTCTCCGTACCCGGTCAGAATCGGGCGCATGCTAGCACAGCGAGAACCCCCACCAAGCGGCAAATCGTGGCTGCGCTGCTCAACTTCCTGCTGACGGCCCGGACGTCCCTTGGGGATTGTCAGCTACCCGTCGCAATGCCCCCAGAATCGTTTCCACGATGGCATCCGGCGACAGGCTGACATCGACGACGATGGCGCGCTCATCTGCCGTCGGTTCTTCCAGGGCGGCAAACTGACTGTCCAACAAATCCGGCGGCATGAAATGACCCGAGCGCTTGGCGATTCGTTCCCGGATCAGTTCCTTGCTACCTTTCAGATAGACAAACCAGACATCGGGCCGCTGCGTGACCAGTAGGTCACGATAGGCTCGCTTCAAGGCTGAGCATGTGATGATGCCGACGCCAGCTGTCGCACGCCAGTTGTCGATCGCGCGGGCGATAGCTTGCAGCCAGGGCCGACGATCGTCGTCGTTCAGCGGAATACCGCGGCTCATCTTATCGATATTGGCCTGGGGGTGTAATGCGTCCCCCTCTTCCACTGGCCAGCTGAGCGCCTTCGCCAGCATGCCGGCAATGGTTGATTTGCCGCACCCCGAGACCCCCATGACGACGAGAACGACCTTAGGAAAGAGGTTGCTGCTCATTCATCTTCTCGTGCACCAAAGACGGGCTAGGCGTTCGCTTGGCCGCTCGGAAGCGGGCCATTCGCCGAAGGCATCGCCGGTTCCGGAATTGGTTCAATTCTGCCCAGAACAAACACATAAGAGACGATTCCGACGATCAGCACAATGCCGGCAACCAGAAATGCAGTGCTGAAGGATTGCGTTGCACCAACGATAAAGCCGGTGACGATGGGTGCCAGAATTCCCATGCCGTTATTCACGAAATTCATGATGCTGCCGATCGTCGCCGTACCGCCCTTTGGGGCGATGAGTGACGGAATGGACCAGCCGACGGGTGCTGCCGCGGAGAGACCGCTGAGCGCGACGGAGATCCAGAAGATCGCCCAGAACGGCTCCGTGGTCATGGTTGCGCCAAAGATCGCCAGGCCCAGCAGCATGCCGCAGACCAGTACAGCCTTGCGCACCTTGGTGTCGTCATAGCCTCGCTTCACCAGATGATCGACGAGCCAACCACCCACAACGAGATCGGCAATTGTCGCGCAGATCCAGGGAATGGCGGCATAGCCGGCCGATTTGATGATGCTCATATGCATCGTCTGCACCAGGTAGCCGGGCAACCAAGTCAGGAATAAATAGAAGGAATAACCATAGGCGGCAAACCCGATCGTCAGACCCCAGACTTTGCGATTTGCCAGCAAATAGCTGAACAAGCCGGCGACGCCGCTATCCGACGGACCTTCCGGCGTCGCGCCACCCTGTTGAATGTAATCGCGCTCGGCAGCGCTGAGGCGCTTGTCCTGACTGGGGTCGCGGTAAATGAAGAAGAAGGCGATGAAATAGCAAAAACTCAAAATGGCTGTCGCACCGAAGCCCCAACGCCAGCCGAAATTTGTTACCACGAGAGCAACGAGTGGAACGCCGATAACATTGGAGAATTTCGCAGCCGCGTCGAAAATGGCGGTCGACATGGCTCGTTCATTGCGGGGAAACCAATAGCCCGTCGCCTTTGAACTCGCCGGGAAACTTGGCGCCTCTGCAACGCCGAGCAGGGCACGCGCGATAAAAAGGCCGCCGAAGCCGCCAGTAAAGGCGATAATGACCGAGGCCACCGTCCACAGTAAGGCGCCGACACGGCCGACAAGGCTGACGCCGAAGCGATCGAGAATCAGGCCTGTCGGGATCTGCAGAAAGGCATAGGACCAAAAGAAAGCGCTCAGCAGCAATCCCATCTGTCCGGGATCGAGATTGAAATCGTGCTGCAATTGGGGCGCCGCGACCGAGAGATTGACCCGGTCGATATAGGCGATCAAGACGCCCGCGCCGAGCAATGAACCGATGCCCCAGCGGCGGCGAGGGATGGATCTGGTGTTAAGGGTCATGTGACCTCCCCGGTCTTTGATAGCGCTAACAATTACGGATCCTTATCGGATTCTTCTCGGAAGTCGCCAATGGACGATAATTTGGTGATTGTTACCGCTAACAAAACTGGCTGTAAAGATGATTTTACGGCTATGCCTTTCCTGTCAGTTGTCAAATAGGGAGTCCATATGCGTACCAGGAAGCCGCGATCTTCCAGTACCGGCCGCGCCACCATGGCGGATATTGCCCGTCTGGCGGGGGTCAGCACCATCACGGTTTCCCGCGCCTTTAAGAAGCCGGATCTCGTGACGGAGGATCTGCGTACCCGTATTTTAGGCCATGCGGCAGCTTTGGGCTATGTGCCAAACCGCGTCGCGAGTGCGTTGGCAGGGGCGCCATCGATGAATGTCGTCGTGCTGATCCCCTCCATGACCAACATGGTCTTCGTCGAAATGCTGGCCGGCATCCATGAGGTCCTGCATCCGCGCGGCTATCAGATATTGATCGGCATCACCCGTTACTCGCCGCTGGAAGAGGAGCGCCTGCTGCAGACCTATCTGGAATTCCTGCCCGACGGCTTGCTGTTGACCGGCGTCGATCATCTGCCCAGTACCTGGACCCGCCTGGAGAGCCAGAAGCAGCCGACCGTCCATATGATGGAAACGACCGACCGTCCCAATTGCTATTGCGTCGGCTTTTCCCAGTTCGACGGTGGATATGCCATGGCACGGCATATTCTCGATCAAGGATACCGACGCATCGGCTTTGTCGCTGCCCAGCTCGACCCCCGAACCCTCGCCCGAGCCGACGGCTATCGTCAGGCCTTGCGTGATGCGGGCCTCTATGATCCGCGCCGCGAATTGCTTGTCCCCGATCCCTCTTCAATCAGCATGGGCGCCAGTCTGCTCGATCGCCTGCTGGTGGAAGCACCGGATTGCGATGCCGTCTTCTTCTGCAACGATGACCTGGCGCAAGGCGCGTTGTTTCAATGCCAGCGCCGCAAGATCGACGTTCCGAAACAGCTGGCCATCGCCGGCTTCAATGACCTGCCCGGCTCCGCCTGGACCTCCCCGACTCTGACCACCATCGCAACGCCGCGCTATCAGATCGGTCGTCAGGCGGCGACCATGTTGCTGACCTTGCTCGAGGGCAAACAGCCAGCCATCCCGTCTTTCGATCTCGGCTATACCTTGATGGCGCGCGAAAGTACCTGAGCAGCACCCGTCACTTCATGGCAACTGATAACGCAGTGCCGGAAAATAGATGATGCCGGATTTCACATCGGTAGCCGGCGGATTACCCTGCGGCCAGAAGTCGGCGAATTCGCTGCGAATGACCGCCGTGCCGCCGCCGGTCACCCCTTTGAAGCGCCCCGACCCGCCGGTCAGCACCAGTTTCCCCGAACAGCCGACGAGAAAGACACCTGAGCAACTCAGTCGACCGAAGACCTGCGCCCCGTCTTTGGCTGTAATCGTACAATCGGCTGAACCCTTTTGTGTCTTGTCGGGTTTGATCTGGACGTTCGCCTTGCAGGAGACGTCCCCGGCGGCAACGGGTCCTTTCTGCGTATCGACATAAAAGAGCCCGGTGAAGATGTCGTTGAAGACCCTGTCTCCTTCCCCACCGGGCGTCAGTTCTCCTTTGGTTTGCCAGACGGAGAAGGCGCGAATGGTTTCATCTGTCGCGGCGGCGGCCTGCTCCATCAGCAGCGAACCACCAGCCGATAGGAATGATACCAGCGCACAAAAATGGAAGAAGCGGCGCATGACGATCTCCTCGTTTCGCCTCAATCCAGATTGATATAGACGGCATCGCCGCCCAGCGACAAAGCCAATCCCTGCCGTTTCGTCTTGAGTTCCAGGACGACGCCATTTGGATTTTTCAGCCAAAGCTCCCCGCCACCGGCTTCACCTGCCGCATAGCCGTACCGACCTTGGATATAGGCACCCGGAAAATCAGCCAGGCGCTTGAGATCATAGACCTGACCGACCGCTTCCATCTTGGAAATGCCGAAACCACCGATTCCAAGACCGCCGACAGTGAAGGAATATCGCTTACCTTGATAATACAACGTGCCGCCGCCAAGATTGCCGCTGCCGATAAAAGCGATCTGGACTTGCGATATTTCCACCGTGCCCGACGGCTTCTGGTCCTCGGCTTCCGCAGAGACCGCGAGAAGCAGACTGAGCAATCCGACCGCAAGGTTCAAACGACGACGAATACAAGATTGCCAGCTGGATTTCCTTGAGACATCCATCGCCGTCTGCTCCCCGACAAGCCGCAAAGTGGCGTTAATATTTCCCCAGTTCCTGCAAACGGTACCACCGACATCAACCGATCTGCCGTACTTGCACAAGCAAGATCGAGATGGGCGCCTTCAATTTGCGATGCGCAATCAACAACGCATGGAGGATATTTCTACGGTAGCATTACGATGACAAACGGGACTAAAAGCGCTCAAAATGGGGCGCCAAATCCCTCCAAACGCCAGCCAACTTAACGTTGTTTTCGTGATGAGCTGGGCTTACCGAAACTATGAGTCCGAATGTCCGGAGTGTCAAGCGGACTTCCCAAAGCTCGACCGGGTACGGCTGGACCGGCGACAAAGTTTATGCCACCCTTGCGATAGCCGTTATTCGTCGAGTTACTTCGCGTCCGGCAATAGCCCGCATATAGGAATGATGATGCCGAGTAAGCCGCCTATAATCACGCCCCGTTCATCGGCCGGAGCGGATATCTGCGGGCATAACCCGATGACGCATTCGTTGACGATGTTTCCATAGCGACGATATGAGACATTTGGTCCCCCCACTCCATTCAGTGCTGCTCGTTCTTCTTCTGCTGATGTTGTGCCGGCCGTCCAGCGCGGAGGTTCCGCCGCCATCTCCGGCCGCGAACAATACCTCGCCAAAAGTCGAGCAATTGCTGCAGCTTCTCAATGATCCACAAGTTCAGAACTGGCTACAGGAAAGAGCTGCAAATCCGGCCGAGATGAAACCAGCGGCGGTGCCATCCGGTGTTGCGGAAAGCATGACCGGTAATGACGCATCAGGTTATCTTGCGCAACGCCTGGACAGAACTCGTCGTCACCTGCTCGATATTTGGCAGGCTCTTCCGGCTTTCCCGACAGAGTTGGTCAAGGCGCGCGCAGCGTTTCAATCTGCCATGCTGACCTATAGCTTGGCTGGGATCGTCCTTTTGTTGGCAGCTTTTGCCGCCCTCGGCTCCGGTGTCGAATGGATCGCTCGACGATTATGGAAAACCATTCGGCACTGGCTGATCGAGTTCCGCCCCGCCAGCGAAGGTGACCGGCTGCTGGTCGTTCTGGTGCGCTTGCTCTATGGCGCCAGTATGGTACTTGCTTTCGCTGTAGGCAGCATCGGCGCTTTTCTGATGTTAGATTGGCCGCCCTTGCTGCGCCATATCATCCTGGCTTATTTGTTGGCCTTTCTCGTCATCCGATTGGCATTGGTCGCCTGCCGTTTCTGTCTCGCGCCAGCCGCCGAGCCTTTCCGGCTGCTGCCGATGTCGACCGCGGCCGCCTGGTTCTGGTATCGCCGTGTCACCGCCTTCGCTGCCTGGCTATCCATCGGCTGGGCTACCGTCGTGGTACTACGCGCACTGGGTTTCGCCCCGGCCAATCTCGAGATCGTCGCCTATACGTTGGGGATCGGTCTGCTGGCGATCGCCATCGAAGCAAGCTGGCGGCGCCCGACGCCATCCGATGACAACATCGCGGCATTCGTCAAGCCCGAGCGGCGCCATCACGTTACATTCAGCCGGCATGCGGTGAACTGGCTGCTGACGATCTATTTCGTCGTGCTTTGGCTGCTCTGGGTTGTCAGCGCTTTCCCGTCGCTCTTTACGCTGCTCATTCTTTTCGTACTTCCCCTGGCGATCCGTCTGATGCATCGCGCTGTCCGGCATTTGCTGCGACCCTTTGCACAAGAGGAGACAGAGACTACAGAGACTGAAGTCGTGGCGAAATCGCGCAGCATCGCCGCCGTCTGCCTTGAACGGGGCCTGCGCACGCTGCTGATCGTGATCGCGGCTCTTCTCGTGGCCAAAGCCTGGGATCTCGACTTCATGGCCATGGCAGGCCGGGATACGGTGTTGACGCGCCTTACCCGCGGCATCGTCAATGCCGGCATCATCCTGCTGATCGGCGAACTTGTCTGGCATATCGCCAAAACCATGATCGACCACAAGATGATGGGCGCCGCCATCGACTCCACGACGACGACGGACGAGACGTTACGCCGGCATCAGCGCTTGCGTACCTTGCTGCCGATCCTGCGCAACATCCTGTTCATTGTCCTGCTGGTCATGGTGTCGCTGATGGCCTTGTCGGCACTGGGGGTCGAGATCGGCCCCCTGGTCGCCGGTGCCGGCGTCATTGGCGTCGCCATCGGCTTCGGCGCGCAGACCCTGGTAAAAGATATCATCAGCGGCATCTTCTTCCTGCTCGACGACGCCTTTCGGATCGGCGAATACATCCAGAGCGGCAATTATAAAGGCACGGTCGAATCCTTCAGCCTCCGATCGATCAAGCTGCGCCATCAGCGCGGCCCGCTTTATACCGTACCCTTCGGCTCTTTGGGGGCCGTGCAGAATATGAGCCGCGACTGGGTCATCGACAAACTCAGCATCAACGTCACCTATGATACCGATCTCGAAAAGGTTCGTAAGATCATCAAGGATATCGGGCGCGAGCTTGCGAGCGATACCGAGCATAGCAAATATATCCTGGAACCGCTGAAGATGCAGGGCGTCGAACAGTTCGGTGATTTCGCCATCCAGATCCGCATGAAGATGATGACCAAGCCGGGCGAGCAATTCGTCATCCGGCGCCGGGCCTTTGCCCTGATCAAAAAGGCTTTCGAAGAAAACGGCATCCGATTCGCGACGCCCACCCTGCAAGTTGCCGGTGGCGGCGATGAAACTGCCGCCGCCGCTGCCGCTGTTGCCGCAAGGCGTGCCGTCGCGATGAAACTGGAAACCGGCGATTGAGGCAGGACCGAACAGTCCCACCACCGCGATACCTTCTAACTGTTGGATTGACCGGCGCCGCCGGAATCAGGCGACCTGACGCAATGGCAAGCCGCCTGCCTTCAGAATGAAGTCCGCCACCTCTTCGACGCCGGTCCCCGCTTTCAGATTGGTGAACAGGAAGGGTCGCGTCCCACGCATCTTGGCTGCATCGCGCTCCATGACCTCCAAGCTGGCACCGACCATGGGGGCAAGATCGATCTTATTGATGATCAGCAGGTCGGAACGGGTGATGCCCGGACCGCCCTTGCGGGGAATCTTGTCGCCGGCAGCAACATCGATCACATAGATCGTGATATCGGCCAGCTCCGGCGAGAATGTAGCCGACAGATTGTCGCCGCCGGATTCGACCAGAATGATTTCCAGTTTAGGGAATTTGACGCTCATCTCGGCGACGGCGGCGAGATTGATCGAGGCGTCCTCGCGGATCGCCGTATGCGGACAGCCGCCCGTCTCCACCCCCATGATGCGTTCCGGCACCAGGGCGCCGGACCGTGCCAGGAACTCGGCATCCTCACGGGTATAGATGTCATTGGTGATGGCCGCGATCTCATAAGCATCGCGGAGCCGTTTGCAAAGGCGGTCCATCAAAGCCGTCTTGCCCGAACCGACCGGACCGCCGATGCCGACACGAAAGGGAGAGTTCATGATCGAAACAACCTCGTATATTGGGTTTCATGCCGGGCACTGGTCCAATCCACCATCAGGGCGGCGGAACCGAGATCCTCTGGTGGCGTCAAGCGCGCCGCAACGACGATTGCCGGGATCTCATCGCTGAACCGAGCCAGCAGCCTTTGCCCGTCAGTCTGGCCTAACGGCACCAGCCGCAACGCAGCGCTGATGAGATTGGCGGCGAAAGCGTGAAGATAGGCCGCAAGGGCCTCATCTTCCGGCAACTCAATGGCAGCCGCCGCAACAGCCACGACGACCGGGTAGCTGGGCCTCGCCGCAAGATGCGCCAGCCAGGGATCGAGTTCCGGTCCGGACCAAGCTGCCTGCAGGGTGGAGAGGAAAGCTCTGCCCTGAGCCGATGCCTCCAGCGCGGTTTCTGCGGTGCCCCGCCACGCGGCGGCCGAGCCTGCAACCGCCGGCAAGGCCGCCGCATCATCGGACGTAACAGCCCGATGAGCAGCGAGAAATAGGCCTGCATCAATCCAGCCGGCACCAAAATGCAGGATCCCCGAGATCCATGTTGCGGCGGCATCGCGGTCGGGGATGAGACCGGCTTCGACCGCCTGTTCGATGCCATGGGAATAGCTGAAAGCACCGACCGGGAAAGACGGCGAGAGCCAGGCCATGAGGCGCATCAGCCTGGCGAGACGCCGGTGATCCGACAGGCCCGTGGCGACCCGCTCAGTCATCGTGGTGATGGTGACCGTTGTGACGATGCTCATGATGATGGTGGCCATGGTCATGATGGTGATCGTGGTGATGACCGGCCTGTGCCGCCGGCTCCGCCCTGCCATGATCATAGGCGCCCGGTTCCGGCTGGAAAGGCTCCCTTCCCCGTGTGAGCGTCGCCCCCAAGCCGGCAATCATATCCGCCAGCACATGGTCATAAACCAACCGCAGGGTGCCGCCTGGCAGGAACTGCAACGGCGTATGACGGTTGCCGATATGCCAGGCGATGCGCGCCAGCGCCCCGGCTTCACGCGCCTCAACCTCCATGACATCCTCGGCAGCGGCCCGCACTTCGATCCAGCCGCCGCTTTCAAGCGCTAGACCGTCCCCGTCTGAAAGATGCGTTGCCCGTTCCAGGTCGAGCAGGAAATCATCGCCGGCATCGTCGGTCAGGCGGATGCGCCGGCGGTGGCGGTCGTCCCAGACCAGCGTGATGACACCCTGCTTCTCCGCCTCGGGCCAGGTTCCGGCAGGTGCATGTCGGTAAGCGCGTCGCATCCTCGCCTCAGAACAGGAAATAACGTTGCGCCATGGGCAGTTCGCGAGCCGGTTCACAAACCAGCAGCTCGCCATCGGCTCGAACTTCATAGGTCTCAGGATCGACCTCGATCCGCGGACAAGCGTCATTGAGCTTCATCGCCGCCTTGCCGAGGCCGCGCGTCCCGCCGACCGGCAGAACCTCGCGGGACAGACCAAGCTCGCGATCGATTCCGGCCTCTGCCGCTGCTTTGCTGACGAAAGTGACCGAGCTGGCCGTCATGGCGCGCCCGAAGGCACCGAACATCGGCCGGTAATGGACCGGCTGCGGGGTCGGTATCGACGCATTGGGATCGCCCATCGCGGCGGCGGCGATACTGCCGCCTTTCAGCACCAGATCTGGTTTTACGCCGAAGAAAGCCGGTTGCCACAGCACCAGATCTGCGAGCTTGCCGACCTCCACCGATCCCACCCACTTGGAAATGCCATGGGTGATGGCCGGGTTGATGGTGTATTTGGCGATATAGCGTTTCACCCGCAGATTGTCGTTGTTCCCCTCACCCGGCAATGCGCCGCGCTGCTGCTTCATTTTATGCGCGGTCTGCCATGTGCGGATGATGACCTCGCCAATGCGGCCCATCGCCTGGCTGTCTGAAGACATCATGCTCATGGCACCGAGATCATGCAGGATATCTTCAGCGGCGATAGTTTCGCGGCGGATGCGGCTCTCGGCAAAAGCCACATCCTCGGTGATGCGCTTGTCGAGGTGATGACAGACCATCAGCATGTCGAGATGCTCATCTACCGTATTGACGGTGAAAGGGCGGGTCGGATTGGTGGAAGACGGCAGAACGTGATCGATGCCGCAGAGGCGGATGATATCCGGCGCATGGCCGCCCCCTGCCCCTTCGGTATGAAAGGCATGGATGGTGCGGCCCTTGAAGGCAGCGATGGTATCTTCGCAAAAGCCCGATTCATTGAGCGTGTCGGTATGGATAGCCACCTGCACATCCATGACTTCCGCGACCGACAGGCAATTGTCGATGGCAGCGGGGGTCGTTCCCCAGTCCTCATGCAGCTTGAGGCCACAGGCGCCGGCCTGGATCTGCTCGATCAAGGCCTCCGGCCGCGCGGCATTGCCCTTGCCGAAGAAGCCGAGATTGATCGGAAATCCTTCCGCCGCCTGCAGCATGCGATGCAGATGCCAGGGGCCCGGCGTACAGGTCGTCGCCTTGGTGCCTTCCGCCGGACCGGTACCGCCGCCAAGCAAGGTGGTGATGCCGGAATAAAGCGCATCATCGACTTGCTGCGGACAGATGAAATGGATATGCGCATCGATACCGCCGGCCGTGACGATGCGCCCCTCGCCGGCAATGATCTCGGTGCCGGGGCCGATAATGATCTCGATGCCGGGCTGGGTATCGGGATTCCCGGCTTTGCCGATAGCGGCGATGCGGCCATTTTTCAGCCCGATATCGGCTTTGACGATGCCCCAGTGATCGACGATCAGGGCGTTGGTGATGACGGTGTCCACTGCGCCATCGGCGCGCGTCACCTGCGACTGGCCCATACCATCGCGGATCACCTTGCCACCGCCGAACTTCACCTCTTCGCCATAGATGGTGCGGTCGTCTTCGACCTCGATGATCAGATCGGTATCGGCCAAGCGGAGCTTGTCGCCCTTGGTCGGGCCGAACATGGTGGCGTAGGCCTTGCGGGAAATTTCATAAGCCATGCTTAGCCCTCCCGCACCGGCTCCGGCGTTTCGTCCAGCGCGCCATTGATCCGGGCATTGAAGCCCCAGACATGACGGCGGCCGGCAAAAGCGACCAGCGTGACCTCGCGGCTTTGACCGGGTTCGAAACGCACGGCAGTCCCGGCCGGAATATCCAGCCGATAACCGCGGGCCTTGTCGCGATCGAAGGACAAGGCGGTGTTGGTCTCGTAGAAATGATAGTGCGAGCCGACCTGGATTGGCCGGTCTCCGGTATTCGCCACCGTGAGCTTGACGGTCGGGCGACCGTCATTGAGCCGGATCGAGCCCGGGGCCGTGAAGATTTCACCGGGGATCATCTGCTGGTTTCCTAACGGATCGGTTCATGGACGGTAACCAGCTTGGTACCATCCGGGAAAGTGGCTTCGACCTGGATTTCGTGGATCATCTCGGCGATGCCCGGCATCACCTGCTCGCGGCTCAAGACGGTGGCGCCATCGCGCATCAAATCGGCGACGCTGCGGCCGTCCCGCGCACCTTCCACCACGAAGTCGGTGATCAACGCCACCGCCTCGGGATAATTGAGTTTGAGTCCACGCTCCAGTCGACGTCGAGCGACCATTGCCGCCGTTGCGACCAACAGCTTATCCTTCTCCCGTGGCGATAAGTTCACGGTAGCTCCTTGACTTACTTTTACTCCCCGCGTTTAGCGCGCCCGTTTTTTTGGCTGCACCGCAGCAACATATTGGCAGTGCAGCATCAGATATGCCAGAGCCTTGGTAGGGTTGCCGGAAATTTTTTTGCAGCCCGCAGGGCGATCCAAGCTTTGGCAAAGCTAGAACGGAGGGTGAGCGGGTCACGACCGAGCCAGCGCGCCACGATGACGCCATTGACGAGACTGGCCGATGCGCGCCCCGGGAAGGATTCCGCCAGCACGTCCCGCACGATGGACAGCGCGGTCGAAGGATTATCGCAGAGATGGATCAGGGTTGCCGCCACGCGCGCCCCGCCGAAACCGGCCGGATGGTCCAACCGCTCGGTGATCGCACCGTCGAGATGCAAGCTGTCTTGCCAGACCAGTTGATCGGCAACGCGGATTTCCCAGGCGTCATGCAGCAGGCCGCTGCGCATCTCTTCGCCCCGCGCCAGCCGGCCGAAGACCTGGATCTCGCCGGCGAGAATTGTTGCGCCCGGCATGGCGTCGATCCGCGTCCGGCGTCGCAGCCGCGCACCATCGAACAGGATGGTTTCCTGCGGCAACATTTCCAGCCAAGCGCCGGACGCCGCCGTCAGCGACATGTCGATCCTGCAATCGGCACCGGTTGAGCGATAGACCTTTTCCGCCGCCTGCGCGACCAGCAAAGCCGCGGCCGCGGCGCCGATGCTGGCACTGATCGACAGGGCATCGCCGCCAACCAGGCCACCACCGGTATTGATCAGGGCGGCGGTAATCGGATCGCCATCGGCGGCGATTGGAAACAGCACCCTGAGCGGCGACATCTGATGCAGATCGGTAAGCCTGGTCTGCCCCTCTTTCCGGGCAAAAGCCAGATAAATGCTCCCTTTGACCGAGGCAGGACCGTCGGATGGGGGATGCTGGGGACCACTCTCACGGCTGAACATTCGGGCAACGTATACACGAGTGGGGTCATCTGCCAAGAGACAGGTGCCAATCGGTCGCGTCACGGAGATGGAGTCAACCGGCAGCCTTCTCCGTGCTTTTCAGCCATCCGCCGCCCAAGACTCTATATAGGGTCACCAGATTGGACTGCTTTGTTAAACGCACGTTGATGAGATCCTGCTGGGCGCTGTACATCGAGCGCTGGGAATCCAGCACGTTGAGATAGTTTTCGACGCCCTTGCGGTAGCGGGCATCGGACAGGCGATAGCTATCCGCCGTCGCGTCCACCAGGGATTGCTGGGCGCTCAGCTGGTTATCCACCGTGCCGTACTCCGCCAAGGCGTCGGCCACCTCGCGGAAAGCTGTCTGGATCGATTTATCATATTGCGCCACGGTGATCTTGCGATCGGCCTTGGCGGCATCGAGATTACCTTGATTGCGGCCGTAATCGAAGATCGGCAGGATGATATCCGGCGCGAAAGCCCAGCCGCCCGTGCCCGACTTGAGCAGGGTCGAGAGCGCGTCGCTGACGCTGCCGGCCGACGCCGTCAAGGTGATCTGCGGGAAGAACGCCGCACGGGCGGCGCCGATATTCGCATTGGCTGCCTTCAACGTATGTTCGGCTTCCAGGATATCCGGCCGACGCAACAGCACATCCGAGGGAATGCCGGCAGGAATATCCTGCAAGGCTGTCACCACGGCCACGGGGCCTGTCGGTAGCAGCTCTTGCGGCACCGGCGTGCCGATCAACAGCACCAGGGCATTCTCGTCTTGCGCCACCTGGGCAGTGAACTTGGCGATATCCACCCGCGCCGTATCGACGCTAGTCTCCGCCTGACGCAGATCCAGGGCCGAGGCCGTGCCGACCTCGAAGCTGCGCGATGTGAGTTCATAGGATTGCTGCTGGCTGACCAGAGTATCCTGTGCCAACTTCAAAAGATCCTGATCCGCAGCCATGGTAAGATAGGCAGAGGCAATCTCCGCCACCAGGCTGATCTGCGTCGCCCGGCGCGCTTCCTCAGTTGCCAGATATTGCTCCAGCGCTTGATCCGTCAAGCTCTTGACGCGCCCGAACAGATCCAGCTCATAAGCGCTGACCGACGCCTGCAAACCATATTGATGGGTGTTATATGCCTCACCCGTCGTCGAGACCCGGCGCGATGTTCGCTGGATATCGCCGCTGCCATCGATATTGACGGTCGGCAGTTGATCGGCACGCTGCACCCGATATTGCGCCCGCGCCTTCTCGATATCGAGGATGGCAACACGCAAGTCGCGATTGTTGCTGAGGCCGAGATCGATCAGCTTGCGCAAGCGGGGATCGACAAAGAATTCGTCCCAGCCGATTTCATCGATCGCTGTAGCATGCTGCGTCTGCAATGCCTGTCGGTAGGCTGGACCGTTCGGCCAGCTTGCTGATACGGCTGGTGCGGGCCGCTGGTAATCGGGCTGCAAATTGATGCAGCCAGCCAGCAGGCACGATGCCACCACAAGTGACACGGTCGATCGGATCATCCCCTTACCCTTCCGAATTAGCACTGGCGCCCACACCGGAGCCGGTCGGCTCGGCGCTGCGCGGGGCGGCTTGCTTGCCCTTGAAGACGCGGCGCACCAGCACGAAGAACAGCGGCACGAAGAAAATACCGAGACATGTTGCAGAGATCATGCCGCCCATCACACCGGTACCGATGGCGTTCTGGCTACCGGAACCGGCGCCCGAACTGATCGCCAACGGCAGCACGCCGAGAATGAAGGCCAGTGACGTCATCAGGATCGGCCGCAGGCGCATCCGCACCGCCTGCAGTGTCGCCTCCATCAGTCCCAGGCCCTGCTCCTGCAGATCCTTGGCGAATTCGACGATCAGGATGGCGTTCTTGGCCGAAAGACCGATCGTGGTCAGCAGGCCCACCTGGAAATAGACGTCGTTCGACAGCCCGCGCAGGCTGGCAGCCCCCAACGCGCCGATCACGCCCAATGGCACCACCAGCATGACGGCGAAGGGAATCGACCAGCTTTCATAGAGCGCTGCCAGGCACAGGAACACGACCAGCAGGGAAATGCCGTAAAGCGCCGGCGCCTGGGAGCCGGACAGGCGCTCCTGGTAAGAAAGGCCGGTCCATTCATAGCCGATGCCCGGCGGCAGTTTGGCCGCGATCTCCTCGACCGCTTGCATCGCTTCGCCGGAACTGCGGCCCGGCGCCGGCTGGCCGAGAACTTCCACCGCCGGCAAGCCGTTATAGCGTTCCAGACGGGGCGAACCATAGCTCCATTTAGTCGTCGCGAAGGCGGAGAACGGCACCATCTCGCCGGTGGCGTTGCGCACATACCACTTGTCCAGATCCTCCGGCCCCATACGTGCCGAGGCATCGGACTGCACATAGACCTTCTTCACCCGCCCCTTATCGATGAAGTCGTTGACATAGGAACTGCCCCAGGCGGTCGAGAGCGTGTCGTTGATATCGGCAATGGTCAGTCCGAGTGCGGTCGCCTTGGCCTGATCGATTTCGACCTCGAATTGCGGTGTGTCGTCCTGGCCGTTGGGCCGCACCGCCATCAGCACGGGATTCTGAGCTGCCATGCCGAGAAACTGATTGCGGGCCGCCATCAAGGCATCATGACCAAGACCGGCACGATCCTGCAGAAAGAAATCGAAACCGGTCGCATTGCCGAGTTCGAGCACCGCCGGTGGCGCAAAGGCAAAGACCATGGCCTCGCGAATCTGCGCAAAAGCCCCCATTGCCTTGGCCGCCACAGCAGCCACTTTCAGATCCGGCCGCTTGCGCAGGCTCCAATCCCGCATATTGACGAAGGCGATGCCGTTATTCTGGCCGTTGCCACCGAAGCTGAAGCCGGCCACGGTGAAGACCTGTGCCACGGCCTCCTTCTGCGCGACGAGAAACTCATCCTCGACCTTTTTCAGCACCTCGACGGTACGCTCTTGCGTGGCGCCGACGGGCAGCTGGATCTGCGAAAACAGGATGCCCTGATCCTCATCCGGCAGGAAAGCCGTGGGCAGACGCAGAAACAGGAAACCCATGCCGACCAGAATGACCGCATAGATCACGAGATAGCGCAGGCCGCGGTTGATGATGCGCCCCACCAGGCTCTGATAGCCGGCGCTGCTGCGATCGAACACCCGATTGAACCAGCCGAAGAATCCACGCTCCACCATATGATGGCCCTTGGCGACAGGCTTCAGCATGGTGGCGCACAAAGCCGGCGTCAGAATCATCGCCACCAGCACCGACAACACCATGGCGGAAACGATGGTGACCGAAAACTGGCGATAAATGACACCGGTCGAGCCGCCGAAAAAGGCCATCGGCACGAAGACGGCCGACAGTACCAGCGCAATGCCGACCAGCGCGCCAGTGATCTGTTGCATGGACTTGCGGGTGGCCTCCTTCGGCGGCAGGCCCTCTTCGCTCATCACGCGTTCGACGTTTTCAACGACGACGATGGCGTCGTCGACCAGCAGACCGATCGCCAGCACCACACCGAACAAGGTCAAGGTGTTGATCGAATACCCGCAGGCGGCCAGGACACCGAAAGTACCGAGCAGCACCACTGGCACGGCAATGGTCGGAATCAAGGTCGCCCGGATATTCTGCAAGAAGAGATACATGACCAGGAAGACCAGCACGATCGCTTCGGCCAATGTCTTCACCACCTCTTCGATCGAGATCTTTACGAAAGGTGTGGTGTCATAGGGAATATCGACCTTCATGCCGGCTGGAAAGAATTCCGCCAGTTCCTGGATTCTGGCCTTGACCGCATCCGCCGTCGCCAGGGCATTGGCGCCGGTCGCCAGTTTGATCGCCAGACCGGTCGCCGGTTTGCCGTCGAAGCGCGAGACCGTGTCATAGCTTTCGCTGCCCAATTCGACTTTCGCGACATCGCGCAGACGTACCGTCGAGCCATCCGTATTCGTCCGCAGCAGGATCTGTTCGAATTGCTGCGGCGTCTGCAGGCGGCTCTGGGCCATGATGGTGGCATTCAGCTGCTGGCCCTTGACAGCCGGAGCACCGCCCAACTGGCCGGCAGAGATCTGTGCGTTCTGCGCCTCGATGGCCGTCTTCACATCGGCCGGCGTCAGCTTGTAATTGGTCAGCTTGTCAGGATCGAGCCAGATACGCATCGCATATTGCGAGCCGAACAGGGTGACGTCGCCAACGCCGTCGACACGGGCAACCACATCCTCGATATTGGCCGCGACATAATCCGACAAATCAGATTGCGTGAGTTTGCCGTCCGGCGAATAGAAGGCGAAGACGAGAACGAAATTCGTGGCGGATTTCTCGACCTGAAGTCCCTGCTGCTGCACTTGCTGCGGCAGCAGGGGAGTCGCGAGCTGCAGCTTGTTCTGCACCTGCACCTGGGCGATATCGGCATCCGTCCCGGCATCGAAGGTCAGTGTGATCGTGGCGGCACCGGAAGAATCGCTGGTCGAGGCCATATAGCGCAGATGATCGATGCCCTTCATCTTTTGCTCGATCACCTGGGTCACGGTATCTTCCAGGGTCTTGGCGGAAGCGCCGGGATAGGTGGCCGTGATGGCAATCGCCGGCGGTGCGATCTCGGGATATTGGTTGATCGGCAAGGTGCGGATCGCCAGGGCGCCGGCCAGCATGGTGACGATGGCAATCACCCAGGCGAAAATTGGGCGATCAATAAAGAAGCGCGACATGAACTGCCATCCTTGCTGCTGTCTTGTGATCTAATGCTGTGGCTGCGGATGCGACCGCGATGTGACCACCCCTTAAGGCGCTGCCGTTGGGGTTGCAGGTGGCGTTGCGGAAGCCGTCATTTCAACCGGTGTCACCTGCATGCCGGGATGGATGCGCTGCAATCCCTCGACGATCAAGCGATCGCCCGCTTTCAGGCCGTCACTGACCAGCCATTGATCGCCCAAGGCGCGCTCGGTCTTCAGTATCCGCTGCCCCACCGCGCCATTCGCCTCGACGACCATGGCAATCGGGTTTCCTTTGGCATCCCGGCTGACGCCCTGTTGCGGCACCAGGATCGCGTGGTCATCCACACCTTCCTCGAGGACGGCCCGCACATACATCCCGGGCAACAATTCATCATTGGGATTCGGGAAAACTGCCCGCAGGGTTATGCTGCCGGTCGTCTGATCGACGGTGATGTCGGAGAATTGCAGACTGCCGTCCTCTCCGTAAGGCGTGCCATCTTCCAGCACCAGTTTGACCTTGGCCTGATTGTCGCCGGTGCGTTGCAGCCGGCCGCTGGCAAAGTCGCGCCGCAGGCGCAAGACGTCAGCAGTGGATTGCGTCACGTCGACATAGATGGGGTCCAGCTGCTGCACGCGCGCCAACGCATCGGCCTGGCCGGCGGTCACCAGCGCGCCCGGCGTGAATACCGATTTGCCGATGCGCCCGGAAATCGGCGCCGTCACTTTCGTATAATCGAGATTGATACGCGCGCTCTCCAGCGCTGCCTGATCTGCGTTGATGTCCGCCTCGGCTGCCTGCTGATTGGCCGCAGCGTCATCATAGTCCTGCCGGCTTACCGCATTGATGCTGACCAACTCCTTGTAACGCTGCGCCTTCGAGCGGATCGAGGTCAGATTGGCTTTGGCTTTCGCCAGCGCGGCCTTGGCGTTGTCATAAGCGGCCTGATAGGTCGCCGGATCGATCTGATAAAGAATCTGGCCGGCCTTGACGTCGCTGCCTTCCTGAAAGAAACGCTTTAGGACGATGCCGCCGACCTGCGGCCGCACTTCGGATATCATATAGGCGGCAGTCCGGCCCGGCAGTTCCGTGGTCAGGGATACACGTTGCGCCTTGACGGTGACAATACCGACTTGTTGCGGCGGCAGAGCGGCCCCTTCTTGCGCCGCTTCGGCTTGGGGTTTGTCGCAGGCAGATAGCGCCAAGGCCATGCCCAGTACCAGCCACAGCACCAGGAATCCGATAGCGCCCCGTAGGGGGAACGACCCGGCTGTCTTTCTCACTTGCATGAATTTGGCTCCTGACACTGGCAATCGCGCCGGCAACCTTTGGCTGCAGCGCGATTAGGTATTTGGACCCAGAGCGGAATGCATATTTAGAATGAACGATCGCTCTAGATTGAGCGCTCATTCTAGACTGGACCGGCGCGCGGTCAAGCGCTATTTATTGGTTAACCCCTGACGCGAAGGTGGGAGTTATCGTGATAAATATCGCACCGGCCGAGACCGCTCGCAGCGAGACGCGGCGCCAGCAAATCCTGGAAGCGGCGCTGGAATGTTTCCGGCTTCACGGATTCCACGGCGCCAGCATGTCCATTATTTCCAGGAAGGCCGGCATGAGCGTCGGCCATATCTACCACTACTTCGAAAACAAGGAAGCGATCATCGGCGCGATCGTCGAGCAGGACATCGACGATTTCTCGACACTCTTCGAAGAGATCAGCCGCGAAGGCGACGTTCTCGGCGCCATGATCGCCCGCGCCGATAACGGCTGCAACAGCCATACGGATCCCGATACCGCCGCACTTTCCACAGAGATCGTGGCTGAAGCCGGCCGGAACCCGAAAATCGCCGATATCGTCCGCCGGGCGGATCAGATCAAACGGCGGGCGGTCATAGATCTGATCCGCAGGGGTCGTGCCGAGCGCAATCTACCGCTCAGCGAAGAAGACTTAGATGGCCGCATGGAAATTCTGGCAGCGCTCTTTGAAGGCCTGTCTTCCCGCACCGTGCGCCACCCCACCCTCGACCGGCAAGCGACGCTGAAAGCCCTCAAACACGTTCTGCACTGCCTCCTGGAAGAATGAGTGAGCCGGCACACGGCATCGCCGATGCCCGCAGTTCACCGCATGGATGTGTGCATGTCCTGATCGATCGTCTGCGCCACTGCCGATTCGCTCAGCAGATTGCTGCGGATATCGTCAAGATAGCTGATTGCGTCCTTGGCGGTGTCATGCAGATCTTGTTTGAAGTCCTTTCGCGCAGCCCCAATGCGGATCGTGCACGTCATGCCCATGGCGAGCACCACGTCTGGCGGCACCTGGTCCACATGGATCCGCACGGGGAAGCGTTGCGCCAATCGTACCCAGGTGAAAATCGGATCGACATTGGCGAGACCTTCATTGCCGCTGATGCTGTTCTTATCCGTGATGCCGCGGGCAAGACTATCGACATGTCCGGTGACGAGACTGTTGAAACCCATCAATTTGATCCGTGCGACATCGCCAGGATGAATCTGCGATAGTTTGGTTTCCTCGAAATAGCCGGCGATCCAGAAAGAGTCGCTGTCGACAACGGAGAGGATCTGCTGCCCAGCCGTCGCGAAGTCGCCGGCCCGCAGCAGCAGATTGGTGACATAGCCATTGACGGGCGCGTGAATGACGCTGCGTTCAAGATTGATCTTGGCGATATCAACCGCCGCCAGCGCCTCGTTGTAATTGGCTTCCGCGGCTGCCGCGTCGCCCCGAAACTGTTGCTTTTCTTCCGTTGATGCCGCGAGATCGGATAGTTTGGCGCGGCGGACCGATTTCGCCTCCATTACCTCCATATCCTGTTTGCGGCTCTCGGCCATCGCCTGGGCTTGCTGCAGCGCAAGGCGGAATCGGATAGGATCGATCACATACAGCACATCGCCCTTATGGACGAACTGATTGTCGGCGACCTTTAAATCGACCACCGTCCCAGACACTTCCGGCGCGATCGTGACGACATCGGCCCGGACAGTTCCGTCACGTGTCCAGGGATCGAACATGTAATAACGCCACAGGGCGCCGACGAGCAGGGCTGCCAACGCTAACATTGCCAACGTCATGGCGACACGGAACAGTTTCACGAAGAACTGCATTTTTCGAGCGGTCCACGCTTACGGAAAAGAAAAGACAACGAGTGAGAGGATTGAGAGAAACAAACTGACTTCGAACAATCCCGGATGCCAGATGAAGCGCCAGAAACCGGTGAGCGTCAGAATCCAGCGGCATAACAGGAACAGGATGCCGGCTATCGCGACATAGCCGACGATTGGCGCGACATAAACGCCAGCGATATTCAACTCGGTCATCATCTCGCTAACTCCTGCCGCCCCTGCGGGGCCGTGAAGAAGCCTTCGTATCGGCTCAATAAAGCACTGCATTCCTGCAGGGCGGCAGTTGTGCGCAATGCCACGCGCGCAGATTCCTCCGGCATCGATTGAGCTTGTCGCAATAGATATTCGGCTACCTTGCGCGCCTGATCGATCGCGATTTGCGGTCGTGTCGTTGCTTGTCGAAAGGCGTGGAGCGCCCTTATCACCACTGCTTTCGTTTCGCCGTCGAGGGGCGACGTCTCCAGCAGCATCTGGGTACGAACGATTTCCCGTCCCATCCGAATTGCCGCCAAGGCGCCATTGATCAATCTGGCGCGATTGATGTTGTCAAACGGTAGGCGCGTCGCCATTGCGGCAAGCCGGTCATGAGCCCGATATTCCCACGGCAACAGCCGGCTGGCCCGCGGTGCGGCGGCAAGATTCGCCATGCTGCGGCCCAGCTCGCGCGCCAGCTTGACCGTCGAGCGCCAACGATTTTGTGGAAAGATCACGCGAAAGCATGGCACGACGCAGGCCATACCAAAAAGAATAGCAAAACTCGTATTGAGATAGGACGACAAATCGAATTTCATTGGATTGGTCGGTCCGACGAAGAACACAAAGAAACTGAGGAACGCCACAGCGCCGCTGGCATAAGCCGGCTTCGTGCTTAAATAGCTGACAATCAAGATGAATGGCGCCAGAGCCGCCACCAGCAGGGGAAAGCCTGAAACCTGTGCCAACAGACCATAAGTACAGAAGAAACCGGCGATGACTGCGATGAAGATGCCAACCAGAAAAGCGACGCTATCCGCTTGTTGCCGCTCACTTGCGGCGATAAGGCAGCAAAGCGGCACAGCCGCAAGGAACAATTCGCTGCCATTGGGCCACGCCGTATAGATCCAGAAAGCACCGAGCAACCAGGTGAGCAACAATCCCCGCAAGCCATTGATGACCGCGATCTTGACGTCGCGATGATGCGGCAGACGTATATCGATCGGCTTTGCGCGGCTGTCTTTATAGTCACGCAGACTCTCCAAGAGCACTGCAGCATGTTCCGAGAGGTCTTCCAGACGACTGGCGGCGATCAACGCCTGCATCGTGTCACCCTGATCGGCATTGTCGGCCGGCCGCATGCTATCGGAGCACAGACGGATTTTATCGATTTCGGCGATGCCGGCGTCGATCTTAGCTATATCGCGGACTGAATCGCCGTCAGTGGCCAATCTTTCAAAAAAGGCGGTTATGCGATCCAATGACGGTCGCAAAAGCTCGCTCTGTCCCTCCGCCCCCTCAATTGGCTCCCGCAGGGCGGAAGCAGCAGTCAACAGCCCCATAAGGGCTGTACCGGCACGACGGATATAACCGGAACGCGAAGCAATCGCCGCGGATTCGGCGGATGCGCCGTAGAGTGCCGTATCCAGAGCCTGAATTTTACCGGATGCCGCAAAGCGTCGACGTATGAAGACCTCTTCTTCGCCACCGAGCAAAGCCAACTGAACGACCTCTGCAACGCTCTTGATCGCCCCGCGCAGCTTGACCGGAAAGTCTTTGGTGGCAACATTCGGTGCCAGCACGATCGTCACAATGGCCGAGGTAACGATGCCGACCGTCACGACCGCAATGCGTGCCATCGCCAAGTCGAAAATACTCGATGGGTTATCGATGGCACCGAAGGCGACCAGCGCGATGGTATAGCCGGCCAGCACGGCGCCATAGGCCCGGAAGCGGCGCATCAGGGAGGAAATAGCCGTGCACAGCGCAATCCAGATGCCCGCCGCGAAGATAAACAGTTCCGGCGTCTGCGCGAAAAGTGCGACCAGCGTCACGGAAGCGATAGCTCCCAACAACGTCCCGAGAAATCGATAGACCGATTTAGCCAGAACCATGCCATGGATCGGACTGGCAACGATCAGCACCGTAGTCGCGGCCGAAGCCGGACTTTCAAGTTGCAGAAAATAAGCGACATATAGCGCAAGCGCCGCTGCAATCATCGTACAGACGGCATGATTCCAGCCAGGGCTGAGCAGGCGCAGCGGCGAGATCATTCTTTCTCTCTTCCGCCTTTCAGCGCGTCCAAAGCTGTATCCAACCGGTCGAAAACATCAAAACAGAGCGCCAGCTCTTCTTCCGAAACGCCACGCAGCAACCGGGCAGAAATTTTGACGGCGATGTCGGCGGTCTGTTTGTAGATACGATCCCCAGTCGGCGTCAGGCGAATGATCTTGCACCGGCGGTCGCTGGAATCTTCCGTGCGCTCGACAAAGCCGCTCGCTTCGAGATTGTCCAATAGCGGGACCAGGGATGGCCCTTCGATCAGGAGGGCTTCAGCCAGATCCTTCTGGCGCAAGCCATCGCCGAGCCGGCCGAGATGGAAGAGTGGTCGCCAAGTGGCGTCCGTCAAGCCGAGGGCCCGCAATTCGTCATCGATGGCCCGGCGTATGCCTTGACCGATGCGGTTCATCCGCGAGCCGAATTCCAGCTGCCGCTTCTTGAGATCCGAGAGTGCCATGATGAATTCCATGAATAGATAGGTACCTATTTAATATATACCTAACGATTAGCGTCATAGCTTTTTCTACGCACAGGCATGTCGCGGGCGCATAGAGATTTGCATACTCGACATCACTTGAAAGGTGCATAGAGGCATATGAAATATGAAAACACGCGTTGGCCTGTTTCCCGAGGCCGACCAGCCTTTCCTGTCAGATTTCTGACGAGACGTCTGCATGAATGCCTCTTTCACTGATATTGCCTCCGTCATCATCGAATGGTTGGTAAGCAACTATTGTCATGATCTCGACGTCGCAGGATTGCTCGAGGGATTGGGCGCCCGACTGACCAACGCCGGGATTCCCCTGGATCGCCTTGTCTTGCATCTCCTGACGATCGATCCGGAGCTTATAGCTCGCGTCGTCGCTTGGGCGCCGGGCGAAACGGTCGAGATCGTGAACCGCCGGCATGGATTTGACATCACGATGCTTGGCCAAAAGAACCCTGTCCGGCACGCCATGAATAGCGGCGTCTGGCTGACGATTCGAACGGATCAGCCGGGTGCCGATCAATGGGCTACCCATGATGTCTATGCGGAGCGTGGACTGATCGAACGTATCTTCGCGCCACTGCTCAGCGGATCCGCACAACTCGGCGCCATCAGTTTTTCGACCTGCCAGCCCGAGGGTTTTTCTGCTGAGCATCACGCTTTGTTTCGCCGCATCGAACCCGCATTGCGAAATGTGGCGGAATTGAAAGTTTTGCAGGAGCGTGGCACGAATCTGTTGGATACTTATATCGGTACTGAGACGGGCCGCCGTATCATGGCCGGCCATACGCGACGTGGTGACGTCGAGACCATCGAGGCCGCTTTGATGATTTGCGATCTGCGCGACTTCACGGGGCTGTCGAACCGATTACCAAACGACCGCGTTCTCCAAGTTCTCGACAGCTATTTCGATCAGGTCGTGCCGGCCATTACCGAGAATGGTGGCGAGGTCTTGAAATTCGTTGGCGATGCGGTGCTCGCTTTTTTCCGTGTCAGCGACGATCCATCCAAAAATTGTCTGGCCGCGCTGCAAGCGGCGCGTTCCGCTTTGGCCCGGATGGGAGAACTCTCTGAAACGGATGCGGAATTGTCGGCTGGCATCGCCCTCCACTACGGCACCGCCAGCTACGGCAATATCGGCTCGGGCCATCGGCTGGATTTCACCGTCATCGGCCGCGACGTCAATTTGACCAGCCGGATTCAGGCGGTCTGCGCCTTGACGGGCGAGCCGCTCCTGATGTCGGACCGGTTCGCCGGTTTGCTGCCGGGCATGAACATCCGTTCCGTCGGCTGGCATGACTTAAAAGGTTTTGTTGAGAAGTTCGAACTTTATACTGAGGTAAATCTCACGGTGGCAGTGAACCGCGCCGCTCCGGCCGCGTAATCTCATTCGACAGGCCGCGCTTTCATTTTCAGGAACGCATCGATACTTGGCTGATTTAGATTGGCGGCGACCATAAGCCGCTGCGCAAGCCCTGCGGCCGCTGGTCGTAAGCGACCTTCCGGCCGGTCAAGCCAATAGGCCACGGGATTGAGTACCGTCCGGTGATCCACCTGAACCAGCCGGCCCGCGGCGATCAGCTCTCGGGCCAAAGGCGGCCGTGCCAGCGCGATACCGAGGCCATGCAGCGCTGCATCCAGCACCAGATTATAGTCTTCAAACCGCCGGTCCTGCCGGCGTGGCCGATAATCCAATCCCTGGGCAGCGAACCAGGCACGCCAGCCCGAAGCGTCGGAATCATGGATCAGGGGCAGATCGAGCAAACGTTCCGCAGCACCTGTATCGAGGATCGCCGCGATTTCCGGTGTCGCGAGGGGAAAGCAATATTCCTCAAAGAGCTGAACCGAGATGCGTCCAGGTACGGCACCGCGGCCGCAGCGCAAAGCGAGATCGATGCCGTCCGCTTCAAGGTCGGCGGTGCGATGTTCGACCAGCAATTCGATTCTGAGCGGTGGCTCGCCGGCTTCCAATTGGCGCAAGCGCGGCATCAGCCAGAGGCCGCAGATCGAGGGAAGCGAGGTCAGCCTGACGACGCTGATGCCCCGGGGCTCGATCCAGCGATCGGCACTGTCGGCGATCAGGGAGAAAGCTTCGGTCGTGCGCTGGAATAACCGCAGACCATCGGGGGTCAGGGCGACACCCCTTGCCTGCCGGTCGAACAGTCTTCGACCAAGCCAATGTTCAAGCTTGCCGACCTGCCGACTGACCGCGCCATGGGTCAAATTGAGCTGAATGGCGGCGGCAGAAAAGCTGCCGGTGCGGGCGGCGGCTTCGAAGGCCCGCAGCGGACCAAGGGGTGGCAGGGCGTCCAAGCTGTGATCCATACTCACAGCTGAGCGCTTCATTGTTCGATTGTCAATAGGCTCATGGATGACGAAGATGCGGCTCAGAAATGACATCAGGTTACGAATCATGAGCTTAGCCGCCGCCAATTTCGAGGTGCCTCCTGTCAGGCGCCGCATCGACATGGTGACCTTCCTGGCCATCATCGTCACCGTGTTCGGCTGGGCCTCGGCCTTTCCGGCGATCCGAGCGGCTTTGCCGGCTTTCGGCCCGCTCGAATTGGGCTCGCTCCGCTTTTCGATCGCCGCTATTCCCTCGGCCATCTATCTGATGGCCGTCAGGCCGCTCCGCCCGACGGGCAGTGAATTCATCCGGTTGATCCTCGGCGGTTTCCTCTTTGTAGCTGTCTATACGGTCCTGCTGAATGCCGGCGAACGGACCATTTCCAGCGGTGCTGCCAGCTTCATTGTCAATGAAAGTCCGATCCTCGTCGCGCTGCTTGCGGTCTATTTTCTGCGGGAGCAGTTCGGTTTGCGTGCCTGGATCGGCACGATTCTATCTTTTACCGGGATCGGCTTGATCGCTCTTGGCGAAGGAGGCGGATTGCGAATCGATCAAGGCGCCCTCTTCGTCCTGGGCTCTGCTGCCTGTACCGCCGTTTCGGCCATTCTTCTGAAACCGCTTTATGCGCGGCATCGTCCACTGACGGTCGCCGCCTGGACCATGCTGTTCGGAGCCCTATTTCTGCTGCCGGGTCTGGCCTCCGCCTGGAAACAGATACAGATCGCCGCGCCGGATGCCCGCACTGCCGCCATCTATCTCGGCTTTGTGCCGAGCTTCATCGCCTATGGCGCCTGGTCGGTGGCCTTGTCGCGTTTGCCGGCTAGCCGCGCCGCCAATCTGCTTTATTGCATTCCGCCGGTCGCCACGTTGATGGGCTGGCTATGGCTGGGAGAAATACCGTCCGGCCTTGGCATCATCGGCGGCGCCATGGCCTTGATAGGCGTGGTGATCGTCAATCTGCGACGGCGCTGATCATCTCAACGCAGCCGGTGCCTCGCTCGAAAGCTTGCGCAGGAACCGCCGGGTGCGCTCCTCCCTCGGTTCCGCGAAGAGCGCGCGGGCCGGGCCCTGCTCGACGATGACGCCGCCATCCATGAAGAGGACGCGGTCGGCAACATCGCGGGCGAAATTCATCTCATGGGTGACGATCAGCATCGTGCGCTTCTCCTCCGCCAGGGAGCGGATGGTCGCGAGCACTTCGCCGACCAGTTCAGGATCGAGGGCGGAGGTCGGCTCATCGAACAGGATGACATCCGGTTGCATGGCGAGCGCCCTTGCGATGGCGACGCGCTGCTGCTGACCGCCGGACAGCCTTGCCGGATAGGCATCCAGTTTATCGCCCAGTCCCACCCTCGCCAACAGTTCGCGGCCCCGCTTCTCAGCCGCAGCTCGCGGTTCATGTTTAACGATGATCGGGCCCTCGATGACGTTCTCCAGGGCTGTACGGTGCGGAAACAAGTTGAAGCTTTGAAAGACAAAGCCGACATGCTGGCGCAATTGCCGTATGCGCTCTTTCTGGCGGCCGAGCGGCACGGCGGCATCGACGTCGATCTTGCCGACGCGGATATAGCCGGCCGTCGGCTGCTCCAGGAAATTGAGGCATCGGAGCAAGGTTGTCTTACCGGATCCGCTGGGACCGATGATCGCCAGCACCTCGCCCTTTTCGACATCGAGATCGATACCGCGTAAGACCTCCGTGTCGAGGAAACGCTTGGTCAGGCCTCTGACTTCGATCATCTTCATGTCATCTGCCCGATATGTGCCGGGTCGCGCGCTTCTCCAACCGATACTGTCCCCAGTCCAGACAGACGGAGATCGCCCAATAGATCAACGCCACCGAAATGTACATGGTGAAGACCTCAAAGGTCCGCGCCGTGATGAGCTGCGCCTGGCGGAAGAGATCCGGCACCTGGATGGTTGCTGCCATCGAGGTATCCTTGACCAAAGCGATGAAACTGTTGCCGAGCGGCGGCAAAGCGACCCGGGCCGCCTGGGGCAGGATGACCCGGCGCATGCTCTGGAAAGACGTCATGCCGATCGAGATCGCGGCCTCACGCTGCCCTCGATCGATCGAGGCAATGGCGCCGCGCAGAATCTCCGACGTATAGGCCGCCATGTTCAGGCTGAACCCGATCAACGCCGAAGGGATCGGATCGAGCCGAATGCCGAATTGCGGCAGGCCGTAGTAAATGAGGAAAAGCTGCACCAGCAGCGGGGTGCCACGGATAAAAGAAACATAGATCAGGGCGGGGCGGCTGATCAGGCTAAGTGGCGACAATCGTGCGAGCGCCAGGAGGAAGCCCAGGATGAGGCCAAAAAACATACCGCCTAGACTGAGAATGACCGTGTAGCCGGCCCCCTTCAAAAGAAGGGGGACCGACTGCCACAGCAGGCCGAAATCGAAAGTCATGCGCGATTATTTCGTTACGTCGCTGCCGAACCACTTCTCGGAGATCTTGGCCAGCGAGCCATCGGCCCGCAAGTCATCGATCGCCTTGTTGATCGCCGCCAGGAAATCCGGATTGCCTTTGCGCAAGGCGATGCCCTGCACCTGCTTGGCGAAAGGGTCGCCGGCAATGGCCAGCTTACCCTGATACTGCTTTACCCGTTCCGCGGCCACCAGGCGGTCATTGATGACGGCATCGATGCGGCCGACCAGCAGATCCTGATCGCGTGAGGCATCGTCGTCATAGGTTCGGATATCGGCCTTCGGTTCATTGTCCTTCAGCCATTTCTCATAATTGCTGCCGACCACGGCGCCGACCGCCTTGCCGGCCAAGTCATCGGGCTTGCTGATCTTGGTTTCGTCGCCCTTGCGTACGATGATCTGGATGCCCGACACCGTATAGGGTTCGGAAAAATCGTATTTTTGCTGGCGCTCAGGCGTAATCGTCACCTGGTTGATGATGACGTCGAAACGCTGTGCGTCCAACGCCGCCAGGATGCCATCCCATTTGGTCGGCCTGAAATCCGCCTTGACACCGAGTTTCGCCGCCAAGGCATTGGCGAAATCCACCTCGAACCCCGCCAGATTGCCGCTCGCATCCTGATAATTGAACGGCGGATAGGTGCCTTCCAATCCCACCAGCAGTGTGCCGCGGCTTTTGACTTGATCGAGCAATGGGTCTGCCTGAACTTGCGGCGCGATACCGGCCGCCATTAAAAGCGTGAGGCAGCCAAGGACGGCTTGGTGGATTGCGTTCAGTTTCATCTTTCACCTTTCAGGGGGCGGTCATTAGATAAAGCGTCATATGGCTGTAAAGCCAAGGATCTCTTATCACTACTGATATAGTAGACAAATGAGAATAACTTACGCATCCCACGAGAAAGTATTACGCCTACTGAACCTCGGGTAGCAGCATTCGGACAATGAATGAAATTGTTTGTCATTTTTTTAATATAATGAAAAATTCAAAGATAAAGCCAAACTGGGGGGAATGATGAGCGCGTCGATTTTTGCCACCACTTACAAAACCGAACCCTTTTGGTGGGAAGATGCACCGCGCCCCGTTCTGCCCTCGATCACGCTGCCGCAGCGCATCGATGTGCTGGTGATCGGCAGCGGCTATACCGGCCTGTCGGCAGCGACGGAGATCGCGCGCAATGGCCGTTCTGTGCTGGTGATCGATGCCGAGAGCGCCGGCTGGGGCTGCTCCAGCCGCAATGGCGGCCAGGCTTCGACCAGCATCAAACCTGGTTTCGATGCGCTTGCAGGGCGGCATAACGAGCAACTGGCCTTCGGCATCCGGCGCGAGGGTATTGCGGCCCTCGATTACCTTGACGAACTGATCACCAGCGAGCATCTCGATTGCGATTGGACCCGCAGCGGCCGCTTCCATGCCGCCCATAATCCGAAGCAGTTCGAAACGCTGGCAAAGCTACCGGCGTCGCAGCCCAAGGGGCTGGAAGTGCCGATGGAAGTCGTCAGCCGGGGTGAACAACGCCGCGAGATCGGCAGTGACGCCTATTTCGGCGGCCTCGTCTATCCGCGCCATGGCGCCCTGCATCCCGGCAAATATCATCTGGCTCTGCTGAAGCGGGCGCAGAATGCGGGCGTCGCGATCGCCGATCATTGCCCCGCCTTATCGATCGATCGCGATGGCAGCGGTTTTTCGGTCCGCACCGGCAAAGGTACCATCCAGGCGCGCGACGTAGTCGTCGCGACCAATGGCTATACCGGCCCCTTCGCGCCCTGGCAGCGCCGGCGAGTCATTCCGATCGGCAGCTATATCATCGCCACCGAGGCACTGGATCCCGCCGTCGCACATGAACTGGCACCCACTAACCGCATGTTGAGCGATACGCGGCGTGTTGTCTTCTATTACCGGCTCTCGCCGGACAAAAGGCGCATGATCTTCGGCGGTCGCGTGGCCTATATGGAAAGCAATCCGGATGTCAGCGCGCCGCGGCTGCATGACTGGATGACGCGGCTTTTTCCGCAAATCAAGACGGCGAAGATCACGCATTCCTGGATGGGTTTCGTTGCCTATACTTTCGACACCCTGCCCCATCTCGGCAAGCAGGACGGTATCTACTATGCCATGGGTTATTGCGGATCGGGCGTTTCGCTGGCCACTTATTTCGGCATGCGGATCGGCCAGCAGGTTCTCGGCAAAGCCGAGGGCGATTCGCCCCTCACCAACGTACCGTTCCAGACACGCCCCCTCTATAGCGGCAATCCCTGGTTCCTGGCACCGTCGGTCTGGTGGTACCAGATGCTGGATAAATTGCCGATCTGACGAGTCGGCCGTCATATTTCGATAACAATTGACTTTAAAAACGGTCAATGTCATCCGGTCGATAGTGGGGACGCATAAACCAGCCCGATCGGATGATCTGACGAAGCGGTACCTGGAAGCGGCCGTCCCCGCAGGCTGACGCTCATGCGCGATCAGCATGTGAAACGGGGGAGGCTCAATCAATGGACACGATTCTGACGGATATCAAAGCAGTTATCGATGCGCTCGGCGCGACCGTTCTGCTGCCGATTTTCATTTTTATCTTCGCCCTCATTCTGGGCGCTAAACCCGGCCGCGCTTTCCGCGCCGGCGTCACGATCGGTGTCGCCTTCATCGGTATCAATCTCGTCATCGGACTGATGTGGACCAGCCTCAGCGATGTCGCTCAGTCGATCGTCAAGAATACCGGCATCGTGCGCGACGTGGTGGATGTGGGCTGGCCCTCTGCCGCTGCCATCGCCTTCGGTTCATCGGTCGGTCTTTGGATCATTCCGATCGGGATCGGTGTCAATCTGCTGCTGTTGTTGGCGCGCGTCACCCGCACCCTCAATGTCGATATTTGGAACTTCTGGCATTTCGCTTTCGTCGGCTCGCTGGTTGTCGCGGCTACCGGTAGCCTGCCTTTCGGCCTGATCGCGGCGGCGATTGCCGTCGCCTTGACCTTGCTTTTCGCGGATTGGACCGCGAAAGCCGTGCAGGCCTTCTATGAAGTGCCAGGCGTCTCGGTGCCGCATCTTGCCTCGGCTCAAATCCTGCCGATCGCCATTGTGCTGAATTGGGTAATCGACCGAATCCCCGTCATCAACAAGATCAATATCAGTACCGACAATATCCAGCGACGCTTCGGCGTGTTCGGAGAGCCGGTGATCCTGGGTCTCGTGATCGGATTGGTGCTCGGCATCATCGGCTATTACAAGATGGATAGTACCGGGGCGATGGTGACCAATGTGCTGAAGACGGCCATGAGCCTGGCCGCCGTCATGCTGTTGCTGCCGCGCATGGTTAAAATTCTGATGGAAGGATTGATCCCCGTCTCGGAGGCCGCCCGCAGCTTCGTGCAAAAGCGCGCCGGTGATCGCGAGATCTTGATCGGCCTCGATTCCGCCATCCTGATCGGCCATCCGGCAGCCATTTCCAGTTCGCTGATCCTGGTGCCGATCGCCATTCTGCTATCCGTGATCCTGCCCGGCAACCGCGTCATTCTGTTCGCCGATCTTGCGGTCATTCCCTTCATCGTGGCGATGACGGCGCCAGTCGTGAAAGGCAATGTCTTCCGCATGGTGCTGATCGGGACGGTGACGCTGGCCATCGGTTTCTATGTGGCAAATGCCCTGGCGCCGCTCTTCACCCAAGCGGCCGTTGCATCCGGCTTCAAACTCCCAGAGAATGCCGTCCAAATCACCAGCATCGTCGACGGTTTCCTCTGGGTGCCCTATGTCTTCGTCGAAGCGGTGCAGCATGCCGGCCTGATCGGGCTGATCGTCCTGGCCATCCTGGTTGCCATCGGATTCTGGGCTTTCCGCCGTTCCACCACGCGATGGGAACACGCGGCAGGCGCCGGACTTGCCGAGGAAGCAGCCTGATGCCGCGCCGATCAGCCTCAATGGAGAGACAATGTCGACGCATAATGCTTTGATCAACATGCTTGACCCGCAGGCGGTTTTCCTGCGGGTCGATGCAGAGGATGCCGTAGAAGCGATTTCCCTATTGGGCGGAAAACTGCTGGAAATGGGCTGCGTGACCGATGGTTATGTCGCTGCCGTCCTGGAGCGTGAAGCGACTATGCCGACCGGCCTGCCGCTCGGCGAGCTCAATGTTGCGGTGCCGCATACCGATCCGGAGCATGTCTTGGTGCCGGCCATCGCCGTCGCGACCTTGCGACGGCCCGTCGCCTTCGGGAATATGGAAGATCCGGCTGAAAGCCTGGCGGTTTCCATCATCTTTCTGCTGGCGCTGAAGGAAAAAGGGAAACAGATCGAGATGTTGCAATCCATCGCCATGCTGCTGCAGAGCGGTTCCGTGCTGCAGCGCTTGAGCGCGGTGGAAAACGCGGATGAGGCAATGGCCCTGATAGCCAGTGCCGCGTAAGGTCTTACAAGGGGAGAAGGCCGATGAAACCGAAAGTGATCCTGGTCGCCTGCGGCACTGCCGTTGCGACATCGACAGTTGTGGCCATGGCGATCGAAGATGCCATGCGGGAAAAGGGTATTTCGTTTTCCATCCGGCAATGCAAGGCGACCGAGGTGCCAAGTCTGATCGCCGAGGCTGACGTCATCGTCTCCACCACCCCGGTACCGCCCAATCTGGGCAAACCGGTGATCAAGGGGCTCCCATTCCTGACGGGGATCGGCAAGGATGCCGCTTTGGCCGAGATCGAGGCCGTCTTACGCAGTTGAATGTCGCAAGCAATCCCAAAGAAAGATCCATTTATGTGCGAACGGAAGGTCCTAGTTGCCCTGGATGAAGGACTGCATGCGCGGCCCGCTGCCCGCATCGTCAAATTATCCAAGACCTTCACCGCGGCGATCGAGATTGCCAAAGGCGACGTCATTGCCAATGGCAAGAGCGCCGTCAAGATCATGCTGCTGGGCGCCAAGCAGGGCCAGGAAGTGATCGTCCGAGCGACGGGAAGCGATGCCGAGCAGGCTGTCGCCGCGATATCGGCGCTGATCGCCGGTGTGGACAAAGAGGAGGCAGCCCATACGGCCACACCTCACGTGAAGAATAACTCGGGTTTGCAAGTGGAACGGGTCGCCACATCGACGAACCAGACGAGAGGTCTGCTCTCCGGTATCGGCGCCTCTGCCGGAATCGCGGTGGGCGCGGCCTTCTTATACATCCCCGAAGATATCCGCGCACAAGCAGAAACCATTGCCGAAGACTGCATCCCGGCGGCCCTCGCGCAGTTCAAGGGCGCCCTCGCCATTTTCATCGAGCGGATGCAGGCGGAATCCGCTGCCTTGGCGGTCGACCATCCTGGCCGCGAAATCCTGACGGCTCTGCTGAATCTGGCGCATGATCCGGAACTGGTCGGCACGATCGAAAGCCGGATTTCCCAAGGTCAAGATCCTGTCTTTGCCATCCTGGCAACCAGCCGGGAACTGTCGGCGTCTTTCCGGGCATTAGGCGATGGCTACTTCACGGCGCGGGCTGATGATATCGAGGAAATCGCCCGGCAGATTTCTGCCCATCTGCTTGGCCTTCCCATGCTCGACGCCACCGCCTTGCAGGAACCGCGCATCATCGTCGCCAGTACGATTGGCGTCATCGAATTTTCACGCCTGCCGGCCGATAGAATTCTCGGGCTCGTCTGTCTCGACAGCGCAGCGACATCGCATCTTGCCATCTTGGCGCGTTCCCTGGGTATTCCTGCTGTCCTCGGCTTACAAGCCAGCATCGAGGAGTTGCGGCAGGTTCATGACGCCGCGCTCGATGGCGGTGCGGGCTTTGTCGCCTTCAATCCGGATCAAATGGAAGTTCAGGCTTTCTTGCAGGAGGCCGCCGATATCGAAACGGAACGCGCAGTTCTGGCGCGCTATATCGACATGGCGCCGAGGACCCAGGACGGTGTAGAGATCGAAATCGCCGCCAATCTCAATCTGCCGATCGACGTGCAAGCAGCCCTGAAGAATGGTGCCATGGGTATCGGCCTGTTGCGAACGGAATTCCTCTTCATGCAACGCAGATCGTTACCCAGTGAGGAAGAGCAATACGGCGTCTATGCCGCTATTGCCCGCAGCTTCGGGGCACGACCGGTCGTCATCCGAACCTTGGATGTTGGGGGAGACAAACCGTTGCCGAGCGTGAACGCCGTCAAGGAGGAAAATCCGGCTCTTGGTTATCGCGGCGTCCGCCTCTGCCTGGACCATCCGGCGCTTTTCAAGCCGCAATTGCGGGCGCTGCTTCGGGCCGCGACGATCGGTAACATCAAGATCATGATTCCGATGGTCGCAGACGTGGATGAAATCCGCCAGGTCAAGCGGCTCATCATCGATTGCACATCGGAACTGTCCGGTGCAGGCATCGACGCGCGCATTCCAGAAATCGGCATCATGGTCGAAACGCCGGCGGCCGTCATGTGCGCAGCGGAGCTCGCCGAAGAGGTTGCCTTCTTTTCAATCGGGACCAATGATCTGACGCAATACGTGATGGCGGTCGACCGGATGCACAAGAATCCGCGCCTGACACGTCTGTGTCGCGCCTCTCACCCTGCCGTTCTACGCATGATCGAACTCACCTGCAGGGCGGCCAAGAAAAAGGGCATCTGGGTCGGCGTCTGCGGCGAAGCGGCCGGCGATCCTGCTCTCATTCCCACCCTGTTGAGTTACGGCGTGACCGAGTTCAGCATGGAACCCAGCCTCATCCCCAGAGCGAAAAAACTGGTAATGGAGAGCCGCACCAGCGGAACGGCATGATTGCAACAGGGTCGGCAGATTTGCCACATGCCTTTTGATGGCGTCGCGGTCATGGACAGGATGCCTCCCCTCCGCATAGAATTGAGATGACGGCATTCCGGCGCCGATGACATCGTCGCTCAGTGAAGGCCGATCTGTCCGGGAAAGAGGCGTGCTTCGATGTCAGCTTCGGCGAAATCGACCAACCAGAACATTCTCGACAGCGAGATTGTAAAAGCCACCGTGATGGACGCAATACGCCTCGCGCGCCATACCCTCCGCAATCAGGCGAAGAAGCCCTTCGCAGCCGCCGAAACATTCCTTCCCGGTCGCCTGGCCGCGCCCGTCCGGCAAGCCGGTCGCTTCAGCTTCATGATGGGAGACGCAGTCGAGCAGGCCTTCGAACAGACGGTCCATTCTTTGCGCGGCAAGCTGCTGCCGGAAGGTAACGCCCCCTTGACGCCTTCGAAGGCGCAACTCTTCAATCGCTTGTTGTCATCTCGAGCCAGCGAGCGTCAGGCATTGTCGCGGCATTACACACGCTATTTCTATCATAACGCCAGGCATGTGCTGGAGAGCTTCGGCATTCGGAATTATCTCCTCATGGAGGGCGCTATCCTCGAGAGTTACGCGCCCGTCTGCACCTGGCTCTCCGGCGCCAACACCCAGCCGATCAGCGGCAAAGATGATAGTGAGCAGATCTTCGCATGTGCATCGGCTTGCCTCATCGAGCTCGTCCATAAAGCGCCCTTGAAGGTCCTGGATGATGCCAAATTCGATATTCCGGTCCTCGGCGACCGCGGCTTGCAGGCTTATGCCAATCAACTGGTTTTTGGGTATGTCTGCTATTTGACCGCGCTCTGCAATCTGCGTCCTGCGTCAACAACGCAAAATCTTACTTTCCTCAATGAAATGGCGCGCAATGATGTGGTCGGCGAGTTTACCAGCCTCATCACGGCGATCTGCCTGCCGGATCCGCATCAAGCCGTGACAGATTTCTTTGTGCGGCGCTTCAGGATGTCGCCGATCGCTGCGGGCAACACCAGCCGACAATCTCCTCTGCCGGATCGCGTCACACGGCTCTCCGACTATCGCAGGTAATTTCGATCTATTGCCGGCTCTGGGTGCCGGCATGAAGAACGATATCTGTCGGCAAAAGTGCTGTTGCCGGAAGCGTCTCCTTTGCCTTGGCCCGTTCGTAGAGTGGCGCAAAGGGTTGCTGCATGGCAGCGAACAGGTCCTGGAAATCATCCAACACAAAATACGACGCCTGGAAGGTATCGATCCGGTAATCCGTCTCCATCACCCGTTGCAGATCGAAGGCGATCCGATTGGGTAGCGGGCTGTCGACGCTATAAGCGGTTTCGGTTGCCGAAGAGAGCATGCCGGCACCATAGGCCTTGATGCCGGCCTCGGATCGGATCAGGCCGAACTCCACCATATACCAGAAGAGGCGCGACAGCAGTTTGGTCGCGTCCAATTGCAGCGCTTCGGCCCCCTTCCGTCCGTATTCCTGCAGATAATCCGCAAAGATGGGTTGGCTCAGTAACGGCACGTGACCGAAGAAATCATGAAAGACATCCGGCTCGACCAGATAGTCCATTTCTTCCGGCTTGCGGATCCACACGGTGACAGGGAACTGACGTTTTGCGAGATGTGCGAAGAAGACATAGTCCGGTATGAGACCCGGCACCGGCACGATGCGCCAGTTCGTCAGCCGTTCAAGCTGCTCGCTGGTTCGCTCGAAAAGCGGTATCCGATCTTCCAGCATCCGCAACCGCCCCAGCCCATCGAGGAAAGCCGGCGCCGCATATCGCCGGGCAATATCGACCTGTCGTCGATAGAGTTGCCGCCATAGCTCATGATCGGCCGGCGCATAATCATGCCAATTCTGTGTCGTGGTGAAATCGGGCTGCATCCGGCTGTAATCGCCGCGCAGACTGACTCCGGGGATGGACTCAACGAAAGCCGACAAGGCGGCATCGGCACCCGGCGGGAACTGGCTGGTCAGGGGCGGCTTGGCGTCTGGCAACATCGGCTTAGCCTCCGATAGTGAACCTCCTGTAAATTGATAATGCGCTCACATCAGGAGTTTTTCTCACCAACCATCGCGGCATGTGATAGTATTTTGGATATATTTACTCGTTAAATGGGATTTCTTAGATGAAATCGCCAAATCTCACCTTGGATGATATCGACGTCAAAATGCTCCGGGCGTTGCAGCGGGACGGCCGCATCGCGGCGGTTCAACTGGCTGACGAAGTGGGCTTGTCGGTTACACCCTGCCTGCGCCGGTTGAAGCGGCTGGAAGCCGATGGCTTCATCCGTGGATACCGGGCAGATATCGATCCGAAAAAAGCCGGCTGTGCTTTCCAGGCTTTTATCCAGGTACGCCTCAGCGATCACGCCGAACAGACCGTCGATGCCTTTGAACAGGCGGTGCTGCGTCGTCCGGAAGTGGTGGCCTGCTATGTGATGACCGGTGACACGGACTTCCTGCTACATGTCATGACAGCCGATCTTGAGTCCTTAAGTGAATTCGCCACCAAATCTCTATTACGGATGCCCGGCGTTCGAGAAACCCATTCGAGCATCGTCTTTTCGGTATTGAAGGAAAAAATCGCGATACCGCTGGACGGGCTGATTTAGCCACCCCGGCCGATAAATCAGGGCTGCAGCCGGATCGGCAAGCGCACACCTTCCTTCAGAACATCCAGCACGACCTCGGACCGAACCCGATCGATGGCTTTGTGCGGCAGCAGCACCTCATTCACCAGATGCGCCAGTTCCTGAAGACTGCCGACGACAATCTTCAGCACGTAATCGGATTCACCGGTCAGCGCATAGGCCTCAAGAATTTCGCCGCAGCCCAAGACGAGCTGCCGGAAGCTCACCGCGTTGTCGGCGCTATGCCGCGCCATCGTGATGTGAACGAAGACCAGGACGGAGAGATCGACACGCTCGCGGTCGATCAGCGCGCAATAACGGCGGATGATGCCACTTTGCTCCAAGGCCTGCCGCCGACGCGAGACCTGAGAGGGTGACAGGCCGACCGCCTCCGCCAATTCGGCATTTGTCGCGGCCGCATTGTCCTGCAGATTGGCAAGCAGCTTGAGATCGAAGGGATCAAGGTTTTGATGCATAAAACGACCTTAACACACACATTTTACGCAGCAAAATCCAAATGACCGGTCAATCCGCACACTTATTGCACATTAACTCAGTTAATGTTTTGCTAGCGTTATCGAGTGATCGAAAGGTTTGATCATGAGTTCATTGCCACATCAGGCTCAGCCCACCACCATTACACAAGACAACCCCGCCGGAACGGACGGCTTCGCGTTTGTCGAATTCGCCCATCCCGAGCCGGAGAAACTTGCTGGCCTGATGACGGCCATGGGATTCACCGCGGTCGCGGCACATAAGCAGCGCAATGTCGTGCTGTGGCGCCAAGGGGATGTCTGCTATCTGGCCAATGCCGAACCCAACGCCTATGCCGCCGACTTCACGGTCAAGCATGGCCCGTCGGCCGTCGGCATGGGTTGGCATATGGTGGATCCGATTCATGCCTATGAGCGGGCGATCGGGCTTGGCGCCAAACCGGCGCCTCGCGATCGAGGCATCTTGGCCCTGGATGCTCCAGCCATCGAAGGTATCGGCGGGTCAATCATCTATTTCCTGCCGCAACAGAAAGAAGCATGGCTGGAGGATTTCGCACCGGTGCCGGGCGTCTCAGCACGCCCCACAGGCGCCGGCTTGCAATATATCGATCACCTCACCCATAACGTCCAGCGCGGCCGCATGGATGTGTGGTTCGATTTCTATGCGAAGCTTTTCAATTTTCGGCAGATCCGCTTCTTCAACATTGAAGGCAAGCTGACTGGCCTCACCTCCCGCGCCCTGACCAGCCCTTGCGGCAAGATTCGCATCCCGATCAATGAATCCACCGACGACAAGAGCCAGATCGAGGAATATCTGCGCGACTACAAGGGAGAAGGGATTCAGCACATCGCCTGCGGTGCACAGGACATCTATGAAACGGTCGAAAGCCTGCGCGCTTCCGGCTTTCCTTTCATGCCGGCGCCGCCCGAGACCTATTATGAGAAGATTGCAGAGCGCCTGCCGGACCATGGCGAACCACTTGAACGGATGCGCAGCTGTGGCATTCTCATCGATGGTGAGAGCGTGACGGATACTGGCAAGACACGCCTTCTGCTGCAGATCTTTTCCGGGACGGTGCTGGGTCCGATCTTCTTCGAATTCATCCAGCGCAAAGGCGATGAAGGCTTCGGTGAAGGAAATTTCCGGGCGCTGTTCGAATCGATCGAGGAGGATCAGATTCGACGCGGTGTCCTGAAGCCTTCCAATGCTGCCGAGTGAAGATGCTGCCAAATAATCGCGCGGCGTAATCCGGCGCTTGCCGCAGACATGTTTTGATGCAGCAGATGAAGGTCGAAAAGCGACAATGGCCCTTCAATACATGTCCGGCTTTGGCAATACATTCGAAACGGAGGCCCTGGCGGGCGCCCTGCCCGTCGGCCGAAATTCGCCCCAGCGGGTCAATTACGGTCTTTATGCCGAGCAGCTTTCCGGCTCGGCCTTTACCGCACCGCATGGCTTGAACCGGCGTTCCTGGCTCTATCGTATCCGCCCCAGCGTCAAACATAGCGGCCGCTTCAAACCAACCGATCCGGGTTTGCTGCGGACCGCGCCAAATCGTGTGGAATCAGATTTGCCGGTCGCGCCATTGCGCTGGGGGCCAATCGACCTCCCCAGCCAGCCGCTGACCTTCATCAATGGTCTGCGGACGATTACGACAACCGGCGATGCCGAGACATATGCCGGCATGGCAGCGCATGTCGTGCTGGTCACGGAACCGATGATCGACAGCTATTTCCAGAATGCCGATGGCGATTTCCTGATTGTTGCGCAACAAGGCAAACTGCGATTCCGGACCGAGCTTGGCATTCTCGAGATCGAGCCGGGCGAGATCTGCGTTCTGCCGCGCGGCCTCATCTTTTGCGTCGAGCTGCCGGATGGACCGGCCCGCGCTTATATTTGCGAAAATTACGGACTTCCCTTCACATTGCCGGAGCGGGGACCGATCGGCGCCAACGGACTCGCCAATGAGCGCGATTTCTTGGCGCCGGTCGCCGCTTGGGAAGATGTGGAACGGCCCAGCCGGCTTTATCTGAAATGGGGCGGCACGCTGTACCAAACCGAGATCGGCCAATCACCACTGGATGTCGTTGCCTGGCACGGCAATTATACGCCGTATAAATACGATCTCCATCGCTTTGCGCCGATCGGCAGTCTGCTGACGGACCATCCCGATCCATCGATCTTTACTGTGTTGACGTCGCCTTCCGGCCTTGCCGGCATCGCCAATGTCGATTTTGCCATCTTTCCCGATCGCTGGGCGGTTGCGGAAAACACCTTCCGTCCGCCTTGGTATCACCGTAACATCATGTCGGAATTCATGGGGCTGATTCAGGGCGTCTACGATGCCAAGCCCACGGGATTTACGCCGGGCGGCATGAGTCTGCACAATATGATGCTGCCGCACGGACCTGATGCAGAGGCCTTCGACCGGGCCAGCAAGGCGGAGTTGATGCCGGTCAAGATGAGCGGCACCTTGGCCTTCATGTTCGAAACGCGGTGGCCGCAGAGAGTTACCAAATACGCGGCAGAACTGCCGACACGCCAAGAAGACTACAGCGATTGCTGGGCGAGTTTGAAGAAGAGCTTCGATCCGAACCGGCGCGAACCATCTTAGGGGAGGTCAGATGAAACTCGCGTCGCGGAAGGACGGCAGCCGTGACGGCCAGCTGGTCGTTGTCAGTCGAGATCTCGCTTATTGCACGAAAGCCGGTGAAATCGCCGCCACGCTGCAGCAGGCACTGGATAACTGGGAACAAGTCGCGCCGCATCTGGCAGCGCTGGCGGAGAGCCTTGAACACGGCGCGGTGCCACAGGAACGGTTTCACGAACATCAATGCCTGTCCCCGCTGCCGCGAGCCTATCAATGGGCCGACGCTTCCGCCTATGTCAATCATGTGGAATTGGTACGGCGGGCCAGAGGTGTCGAGATGCCCGCAAGTTTCTGGACCGATCCCCTGATCTATCAAGGCGGATCAGACAGCTTCCTGGGACCGCGCGATCCCATCGCCGTCGCCGATCCTGCCTGGGGCATTGATTTCGAAGCCGAGATCGCTGTCATTACGACCGATGTGCCGATGGGCATTGCGGCATTTGAGGCATTGGGGCATGTCGCTTTGCTCATGCTGGTCAATGATGTTTCGTTGCGCAATCTTGTGCCCGGCGAACTCGCCAAGGGTTTCGGCTTCTTCCAGTCGAAACCGTCTTCTGCCTTCTCGCCGGTCGCCGTGACACCGGACGAACTGGGCAGTTCTTGGGACAAGGGTCGCGTCCATCTGACCTTGCAGACCTTCGTCAGGGATCAAGCCTTCGGTCGCCTTGAGGCTGCTCAGGATATGACCTTCGGTTTCGACGAGCTCATTGCTCATGCCGCGAGGACACGTCCTCTCGCCGCCGGCTCCATCATCGGCTCCGGTACCGTCTCCAACAAGGATGAAACCGGGGGACCCGGTAGACCGCTTGCCGCCGGTGGGCGCGGCTATGGCTGCATTGCGGAACAGCGCATGGTCGAGATCATCCAGGATGGTGTCGCCAAAACGCCATTCCTGCAATTCGGCGATCGCGTGCGTATCGAAATGATACAAGCCGAACGGCATTCCATCTTTGGTGCCATCGAGCAGGAGATACGGCCAGCCGGTCCGGTCGCGGGTTGATCGCGGATACGCTTATCCCACGTCGGCAAAGCTATCGTTCCGTGAACGATCTACCCCTACTCGCTCTTCGGCGAAGCCACCACCGGCAAGGCCGTCTTATAGGTCGGCCGGCGGATCGAAAAGAAGGACTGCACATCCTTCACGCCCTCGATCTTGGTCAGCGTTCCCGTAATGAAATGCTCATAGCCACCGATATCATGCGCCACGAGACGCAGCAGGTAATCATGGGCGCCGGTCACGAGATGACATTCCATCACCTCCTTGCATTTCCGAATCTCGGCCTCGAAAGCCTCGAAATGTGCGTCGGTCTTACGTTCCAACTGCACGAAAATAAAAACGTTGAGTGAATAGCCGACCTTTTCGGGGTCGACGAGCGTGGTGTATTGGCGAATATACCCCTCGTCCTCGAGTATCTTGATCCGCCGCTGACAAGGTGTCGCCGAGAGGCCGACACGTTCCGCCAGATCAACGGTCCTGATTCGTGCGTCCTGTTGCAACGCATTGAGAATCTTCGCGTCGATGTCATCCAGCTTCATTGACGATCCTCTCCAAAACCAGCCGCCATTTTAGAGGAAAGTTCTAAAAGGAGGCAAATGGCATCCCGCCTTTGGTGATAAATGCGGCGGTCTTTCCGGTACCATAAACGGGTGAAGAAAGCTTCATGCACGATATGCGGAGAACATGTCCATGAATGCACCGGTTGTTGCCCCGTCCACCGGAAAATATCTACGCTACCAGCTCTCCGACAGGTATGAACAAACGCAGGGTCGTGTCTTTCTGACGGGCATTCAGGCGTTGGTTCGTCTTCCCCTCGACCTGGCCCGGCTCGATCGGCAGAACGGCCTCCACACCGCAGGCTTCATCTCCGGCTATCGGGGCTCGCCGCTCGGCGGCTACGACCAGGAATTGTGGCACCAGCAAGCCTTGCTGCAACAGCACAGCATTCGCTTCCAACCCGGGTTGAATGAGGATCTGGCAGCCGCCATGGTTTGGGGCACGCAACAGGCGCAGGCTTTTCCAGGCAGCCGCCATGACGGCGTCTTCGGCCTCTGGTATGGCAAGGGGCCGGGGCTCGATCGGTCGGCAGATGCCTTGCGCCACGCCAATGCCTATGGGACGACACAACGGGGCGGCGTCCTTGCCTGTGTCGGCGACGATCACACAGCGCAATCCTCCGTTTTCCCCCATCAGAGCGATCATATCTTCGAAGCCGTGATGATGCCGACGCTCTCACCGGCCAGCATTGAGGAATATCTGACACTGGGTCTTGCCGGCTATGCCATGTCCCGCTTCTGCGGGCTATGGGCCGGTTTCAAGACGGTGACCGAAGTGGTCGAGAGCGGCCGCACCCTCACTTTGCCGGAAGCCCCGCATTTCATTCTGCCGACCGATCTCGATATTCCGCCACATGGCTTCAATGCCGATCCGCATCTTTCCTGGCCGCAGCAGCGCAGCGAGTTGGAGCGCCGCGTGGTCGATGAACGCCTGCCGGCAGCACAGGCCTTCGCCCGCGCCAATCAGCTCGATCGCGTGGTCTTTGGTGCGCACCGGCCACGTTTGGGCCTGATCACCGTCGGGAAGGCACATCTCGATACCTTGCGCGCCTTGCAGGATATGGGGATCGACGAAGCCGAGGCGTCACGCCTGGGTATCGCCATTTATCGGCCGGCCATGACCTGGCCGGTGGAGCCGCAGGGGCTGTGTCGTTTCGCGGACGGCTTGTCCGGTCTTCTGGTGATCGAGGAGAAGCGTCCCTTCGTGGAGCGGCAGGTCAAGGATCAGCTCTATCATCTGGCAGCGGATCGACGCCCCACCATCGCTGGCAAACAATTGCCCAATGGCGCGAAGCTGCTGCCAGATACGATGGATTTGACACCAAGCACCGTTGCCCGTGCGATCGCCGCCTTCCTCCGTTTGCACGATGTGACACATCCCGCCATCGCGGCCACGCTGGCGACAGCAGCGCCATCGGACTCGCCGGAACCGACAGCCGGCCTGCTCGGCCGCAAGCCGTATTTCTGTTCCGGCTGTCCGCATAATACCTCGACACGGGTCCCCGATGGCAGTTTCGCCAGCGCCGGCATCGGTTGCCATATCATGGCGATGGGTGAAGAGCGCAGCACCCGGACCTGGAGCCATATGGGCGGCGAAGGCGCACAATGGGTCGGTCTGGCCGAGTTCACCGACATGCCGCATCTCTTCGTCAATATGGGCGACGGCACTTATCAGCATTCCGGCGTGCTCGCAATCCGCCAGGCGGTGGTGGCCGGCACGACCATGACCTATAAGCTGCTCTATAATGATGCCGTTGCGATGACCGGCGGCCAGTTCCCCGACGGACGGCCGGATGTTTTCGCGGTAGCAGCGCAGATTGCCGCCGAAGGGGTCAGGAAACTCGCCATCGTCTCGGATGACCCGGAGAAATATGCCGGCCACGGCGTGTTCCCCGCGCATGCCACAATCCATCATCGCGAGGACCTGGATGATGTCCAGCGGCAATGCCGCGCGACACCTGGCGTCTCCGTCATTCTCTACGATCAGACCTGTGCCGCCGAAAAGCGGCGGCGGCGGAAGCGGCAGAAGCTGGCTTTGCCGACCCGTGCACTGATCAATGAACGGGTCTGCGAAGGTTGCGGCGATTGTCAGAAAACGTCAAATTGCATCGCCGTTGAACCCAGCGAGACGCCTCAGGGACGCAAGCGCCGAATCAATCAATCGGCTTGCAACTCGGACCTCTCTTGCGTCGACGGTTTCTGTCCCAGTTTCGTGACGCTCGATGCCGCCATGCCGCACAGGCCGGATACGACGCGGCTGGCTGGCGTGGAAGAACGATACGCAGCAGAACTAGCCGATCCGATCTTTGCTGGCACGCTCGAGCAACCATACAATATTCTCATTACCGGCATCGGCGGTTCCGGCATCGTCACCATTGGCGCAATCCTCGCCATGGCAGCGCATCTGGAGGGCAAATCGGCCCAATGCCTGAATTTTACCGGGCTCAGCCAGAAGAACGGTGCCGTCCTCTCGCATCTGCAAATCGCCAAGCGCGATGAGGCCCTAGATGTCGCCCGCATTCACGCCGGCGAAACCGATCTCTTGCTGGCCTATGACATGGTGGTCGCCGCCTCGGCAGGAACACGAGAGCTCTGCGACAAGAATCGCACGGTCGCCATCGGCAACCAGACATTGACTCCCACAGCCGATTTCATCGGTGAACCCGATCTCAAACTGGATGCAAGCCTGCATCGCCGCGCCATCGAGCGCCGGGTCAATGCAATGCGGTCGAGCTTCGTCGAGGCGACGATGTTGGCGGAAAAACTATTCGGTGACGCCACCTTTGCCGGCATTTTCATGCTGGGCTTTGCCTATCAACGCGGCCTGGTACCCTTGAGCAGCGGCGCCATCGACCGGGCCATCGACTTGAACGGCGTCGCCGTCCCGCTTAACCGGCGCGCCTTCCTGTGGGGACGGATTGCCGCAAACAATCCGCCCGCGCTGGCGCCCTATCTCGAGCCGTCGGCCGAGCATCAGTTGTTGACCTTCGCACAGCTCGTCGAGCGCAACGCGAAAGACCTAGCTGCCTACCAGAACGAGCGCTATGCGCGGCGGTATGCCGATCTCGTTCAGCGGTTTATCCGGTTGGAACAACGGATTTTCGGTGAGGCAGGTGCACTTAGTGAGGCTGTCGCCAAATCCTATTACAAGGTTCTCGCCTATAAAGACGAGTACGAAGTGGCCCGGCTTTACACGGAAGGCAGCTTCGCCCGGCAGTTGACCGAGACGTTCGATGGCCGGCCACGCCTGACATTCCATATGGCGCCCCCGCTTCTGGCGCCGGTCGATCCGAAGACCGGCCAGCGGCGCAAGATCAAGCTCAGCGGCAGATGGCTGATGCCCATGCTCTCAGTGCTCAAGCACGGAAAAATCTTGCGGGGCACGCCCTTCGATCCATTCGGCAAACAGCAAGACCGTAAGCTGGAGCGCCAGCTGATCGCGGCATATGAGGCAGATCTGGCGGCGATCGAAGCAAGATTGGACAGATCCAATCTGGCAGTCGCCGTCGAGCTTGCATCACTGCCGCAATCGATCCGCGGTTTCGGCCACATCAAGATGCGCAGTTATGACGCCGCCTCCGCACGGCAGCCCCTCCTGCTGGAGAAGCTGGTCAGCGACCACCCGCTGGAGCCGGCCAAAGCCGCGGAATAGCATCCGCTTCTCAGCCGATGGTCATCAGACTGGCATTGCCGCCGGCAGCAGCTGTATTGGTGCTGACGGAATGCTCATGGACCAGCCATTCGAGGGCATAATCCTCACTCCCCGACGCCAGTGCCTCCCGGCTGATGCCATAGACCGGCACGATGGGTCCACCGCGTTGGGCCACATCCATAGCAAGTTTCATCAGCGCATCGCTGTCGCCTTCGAATAGAACGACATCGGCTTCGACCGATGTCAGATCCCCCGACTTGTCGATCTCCCCGCGCAATGCTGCGGGCATCTTGGCGAGAAGCGACTGGATGTCATCGGCGGCGAGAACCAGCGCCCGATTGCCGGTCGCCAAGGCAGTGCCGATCTGCAACAGCAATCCCGTTTCGCTTTGCGCGGCGCAGAGCACCGTGCCGCGCGGCGTAAGTCCATAGACATTCCGTTCGCCGACCGGCCCAGGCAAATCGAGCACGGCATCTCGTGGCGTATGGCTGGCGTAATCGCGAATACGCTCGGCTTCCATGGCGCGCCCCTGCTGCGCCAGCCAATCCGCCCAGAGAGCAACCGTCTTCGGCGCCGTGCCTTTGCTCAGTGCGCCGCGCAGTTTCGGCACCGCGTTCAGCAAGCGCCGGAGATAAAGCGGTCCACCGGCTTTCGGGCCCGTACCTGACAGACCCTGGCCACCGAAGGGCTGCACGCCGACCACGGCACCAACGATGTTGCGATTCACGTAAATATTGCCGGCTTCGACCTTTTCCGTGACATGGGCGATGGTCTCGTCGATGCGGGTATGGACGCCGAAGGTCAAACCATAGCCGGTGCCGTTGATCTCGGCGATCAGGCCATCGAGATCCTCACGGTCATATTTCAGGACATGCAAAACGGGGCCGAAGACTTCTCGCGTCAATTCCGTCAGGCTGCCGATCTCGATCAGGGTCGGTGCAACGAACGTCCCTTGCTTGCAGCTCTCGGCGAGCGGCAGTTGGTGGACGGGATGGCCACTCGCGCGCATCGCCTCGATATAATCGAGAATCCCTTGCTGGGCTTCGCGGGTGATGACCGGGCCGACATCGGTCGACAGACGATCCGGATTGCCGGTGACAAGTTCCGCCATCGCGCCTTGCAGCATGGTCATGACGCGATCCGCCACATCCTCTTGAATGCAGAGGACGCGCAGTGCCGAGCAACGCTGACCGGCAGAATCGAAAGCCGAATTCAGCGCATCGGCGATCACCTGCTCCGGCAAGGCGGAGGAGTCGACGATCATGGCATTCTGGCCGCCGGTCTCGGCGATCAGGGGAATGGTCCTGCCATCGGGGCTGAGCCGGCCAGCAAGCTGGCGTTGGATAAGCCGTGCAACATCGGTCGAGCCGGTGAACATCACGCCGCGAATACGGCTGTCACCCACCAATGCCGCGCCGACATCACCTGCCCCCGGCAGCAATTGCACGGCACCCATCTGCACACCCGCTTCATGCAGCAATTGCACCGCTTGCGCCGCGATCAGCGGGGTTTCCTCGGCCGGCTTGGCAAGGACCGTGTTGCCGGCAGCTAAGGCGGCCGCAACCTGGCCGGTGAAAATCGCCAGCGGGAAATTCCAGGGACTGATGCAAACCACCGGCCCCAGCGGCCGATGCTGGTCATTGGTGAAGTGTTCTCGGATTTCAGCTGCGTAATAGCGCAGGAAATCCACCGCCTCGCGCACTTCCGCAACAGCATTGGAAAGCGATTTGCCGGCTTCACGCACGATGACACCCAGCAACATCGGCATCCGCGCTTCCATCAGATCTGCCGCACGCAACAGGCAGGCCGCACGCTCTTCCGGTGGCGTTGCCTGCCAGATCGGTGCCGCCGCCACGGCATGACCGAGTGCGGCATCGACCTGCGCCGGCGTGGCATCGATCGAGAGGCCCACCAGATCCCGCTGATTGGCGGGATTGCGGATTTCTCGCGCCAGCCCATCCTGCGGGCCGTCGGCCAGCAAAGGTACCGCCCGCCAGGAACTGTCGGCGCCGGCCAGCAAGGCAGCCGATAGCGAGGCGAGACGCTGCTCGTTCGAAAGATCCATGCCAGCGGAATTTTGCCGTTTCCCGCCGAACAGATCGCGCGGCAAGGCGATCGAGGGATGCGGTGTGCCGATCGGCAGCGTCTTGCGCACTTGCTCGACCGGGTCGGCGATAAGGTCATCCACGCGAATATTCGAATCGCCGATGCGGTTGACGAAAGAGGTATTGGCACCGTTTTCCAGCAAGCGGCGCACCAGATAAGCCAGCAGCGTTTCATGTGTGCCGACCGGCGCATAGACGCGGCACGGTCGGTTCATCTTTTCGCGACCGACAACCTCCTCGTAAAGCGGCTCCCCCATGCCATGCAGGCACTGGAATTCATACTGGCCCATATAGAAATTGGCGCCGGCGATCGCATAGATGGTGGCCAGCGTCTGAGCATTATGGGTGGCGAATTGCGGAAAGACCGCGTCCGGCGCCCCCAGCAATTTGCGCGCACAGGCAATATACGAAACGTCGGTATGCACCTTGCGGGTATAGACCGGAAAGCCCTCCAGGCCGTCGACCTGGGCGCGCTTGATCTCACTATCCCAATAAGCCCCCTTCACCAGGCGCACCATCAGGCGATGGCCGCTGCGCCGCGCCAGATCGACCACGTAATCGAGCACGAAGGGGGCCCGCTTCTGATAGGCCTGGACGACGAAACCGATGCCATTCCAGCCTGCCAGCTCGGGGGCGAAACAGAGCGCCTCCAAAAGGTCGAGCGAGATTTCCAGGCGGTCGGCTTCCTCCGCATCGATATTGAGGCCGATATCGTAACTGCGCGCCAGCACCGCCAGCGATTTCAGCCGCGGCAGCAGTTCCGACATTACCCGGTCGAATTGCACGCGGGAATATCGCGGATGCAAAGCCGATAGCTTGATGGAAATGCCGGGACCCTCATAGATGCCACGACGGCCGGCCGCCTTGCCGATGGCATGAATCGCCTGTTCATAGTCACGGTAATAGCGATCGGCGTCAGCGGAAGTCGCGGCAGCCTCGCCCAGCATATCGTAGGAGTAGCGAAAGCCCTTCGCTTCCATCTTTCGGCTGTTGGCAAGCGCTTCGGAGATCGTCTGGCCGGTGACGAATTGCTCACCCATCATCCGCATCGCCATATCGACACCCTTGCGGATCAGCGGCTCGCCGCCGCGTCCGATCAGCCGGGTCAAGGCGGCAGAGAGACCGGATTCGCTGGTGGTCGAGGTCAGCCGCCCAGTCACCACCAGACCCCAGGTGGCGGCATTGACGAAAAGCGAGGGGCTGCGGCCGACATGGGATTCCCAATCGCCGACGCTGATCTTGTCGCGGATGAGCGCATCGCGCGTGGCTTTGTCGGGAATGCGCAGCAAAGCCTCGGCGAGGCACATCAGGGCGACGCCCTCCTGGCTCGACAACGCATATTCATGGATCAGGCTTTCGACGCCGCCGCGCTGGCCTTTCTCGCGCAGGGCTTCAACCAGCCTTCGGGCGATATCCTGGGCGGTATCGATAATTGGCCGAGGAAGAGTCGCTTCGCTAACCAATAGGGGCAGGCATTCCTGCTCAGGCCGCCGGTAGGCAGCGGTGATCTTGGCGCGCAAAACGGTCTGCGGCTGCACCGTCTGCGCAAATTCAAGGAAGGGTTGAGACGAGGATTCCGGTGTAACCACCTGTCCTTCAACAATATCCAGTTGACGATCCTGACCATCGGCGCCGACGATACTTTCACCCCGTTCCAACCGCTCCAAGGTCGAGACAATTGCCTGCTTGATCAGCCAATGAGGCGACCGGCCCTGCTGTTCCGCCGCCTGTTTAAGGCGTGCCCGCAAGCCGTCATCGATTTTTACCCCGATCGTGGTGGTTGCCATGACTTTGCCCCGGCGGAAAGGTTGCGACAATAAAAGAAGAGGTTGCGCCTATCCTATTGTGTGCCCCACTAAAGGCGCAACCCATAATTCCTGGTTGCGCCCCTCCGCCACCAATATCTATTTATCATATAATAATAAAATATGACTAGGCAGCCGCCTCGCCTCTATGCCATGTTTTGGCATCGGCTCTCGAAGGTTCCGTTGAAGGATCCGAGAGACGACAACGAGCGGGGAGAAACATCATGACACTCATTAAGGGTGCGGCTCGGCTTCTGGCCGTCGCAGCATTGACGATCGGCTTTTCGGCCCACAGCTTTGCCGACGAGGCCTTGACCATCGGTTTTTCGCAGATTGGCTCGGAATCCGGCTGGCGCGCCGCCGAGACCAAGGTTTCGAAAATCGAAGCCGAGAAACGCGGCATCACCCTGAAGATCGCAGATGCCCAGCAGAAGCAGGAAAATCAAATCAAAGCCATTCGCTCTTTCATCGCTCAGGGCGTCGATGCGATCTTCCTGGCACCTGTGGTTGCAACTGGCTGGGACACGGTGCTGAAGGAAGCGAAGCAGGCGGACATTCCCGTCATCCTGCTCGATCGCACCATCGACACCAAGGATGACTCGCTTTACCTGACCGCGGTTACGTCGGACACCGTCTATGAAGGCAAGGTTGCCGGCGAATGGCTGGCGAAGCAGACCGGCGGCAAATGCAATATCGTGGAGTTGCAGGGCACGGTCGGATCCAGCCCGGCGATCAACCGCAAAAAAGGCTTCGACGAAGTCGTCGCCCAGCATCCCGGGATGAAGATCATCCGTACGCAATCGGGCGACTTCACCCGCGCCGGCGGCAAGGAAGTGATGGAAAGCTTCATCAAGGCGGAAAACGGCGGCAAGAACATTTGTGCCGTCTATTCCCACAATGACGACATGATGATCGGCGCCATCCAGGCGATGAAAGAAGCCGGCCTGAAACCCGGCAAGGAGATCTATACGATCTCGATCGATTCCGTTCCGGATCTCTTCAAGGCGATGGCAGAGGGCGATGCCAATGCCACGGTCGAGCTGACGCCGAATATGGCGGGCCCAGCCTTCGATGCCATCATCGCCTATAAGAAAAGCGGCACCGTACCGCCAAAATGGATCCAGACGGAATCCAAACTGTACCTGCCGGACACCGCCCAGGCGGAATATGACAAGCGCAAGGATCTTTACTGATCTCCATCCCGCTGGTCACGACATGGGGCTCAAGGCAATCATCCGCAAAGCCCCATGTCGATGGGCCATGACATCGACACATCAGGGCAATCGACGATGAGCGATGGCACAACCCTTCCGGCCCTTCTCGAAATTCGCGGCCTCAGCAAGAGCTTTCCCGGCGTGCAAGCACTCGACCGGGTCGACTTCACGCTGCGGGCCGGCGAGGTTCATGCGCTGCTGGGCGAAAACGGCGCCGGTAAATCGACCTTGATCAAGGTACTGACGGGTCTCCATGGACGTGACACTGGCACTATCCTACTGGATGGCCGCGAGATCGCCGCCGCCAATGTCGCCGATGCCCAGCAGCTGGGAATCGGCACCGTCTACCAGGAAGTCAATCTGCTGCCGAATTTGTCGGTCGCCGAAAACATCTATCTCGGCCGGGAACCGACCCGGTTCGGCCTGGTCAGGACAGCGGAGATGCGCAAGCGCGCGCATGACCTGCTATCTGCCTATGGGCTAGATCTCGATACCGGTGTCCTGCTCGGTGAATATTCCGTGGCAGTCCAGCAGATCATCGCCATCGCCCGGGCCGTCGACCTTTCGGCCCGTGTGCTGATCCTCGATGAGCCGACCGCCAGCCTGGATCGCCAGGAAGTGGAAACCCTGTTCACGACGATCCGCCGGCTGAAAGCCAGCGGTATCGGCATCATCTTCGTGACGCATTTCCTCGATCAGGTATACGAGGTCGCCGACCGCATCACCGTCCTGCGCAATGGCCGCATGGTTGGCGAGCGTGTGACCGCCGATCTGCCGCGTCTCGATCTCGTGCAAATGATGCTGGGCAAGGAACTGGCCGCCGTCGAAACATCGCGTGAGCGGCGGGCCGGCCATCACTCCCCACCTCGCATTCAGTTCCGCGGCTATGGCCGCCGCCGGCTGGTGCAGCCTTTCGATCTCGATATCCGCCCGGGCGAGGTCATCGGCATTGCCGGCCTGCTGGGCTCGGGCCGGACCGAAACGGCGAAACTGATCTTCGGCGTCGAACGCGCCGATTCCGGCAGTGCGACGATCGACGGAGCCGAGACCCGGATCGGCGGGCCTCGCGATGCCATCGCCCATGGTTTCGGCTTCTGTCCGGAAGACCGCAAGACGGAGGGCATCGTCGGCGAGCTTTCGGTGCGGGAAAACATCATCCTGGCCTTGCAGGCACGGCGCGGCTGGCTGAAACTGCTCTCCCAGCGGGAGCAACGCGAGATTGCCGAACGCTTCGTCGCCACTCTCGATATCCGCACATCGGATATCGAGAAGCCGCTGCAGCTCCTGTCAGGCGGTAACCAGCAAAAAGCCCTTTTGGCGCGCTGGCTGGCTATCGATCCGAAGACCCTCATCCTCGACGAGCCGACACGCGGCATCGATGTCGGTGCCCATGCCGAGATCATCCGCTTGATCCAGACGCTCTGCCGGGACGGGATGTCCCTTGTGGTCATTTCCTCCGAGCTTGACGAGATCGTCAGCTATAGCGACCGGGTGATCGTGCTGGCGGATCGCCAGCATATCAGCTCACTCGATGGCGACGACATCAGCACGGACGCCATCATCCGGCGGATCGCCGACGGCAAGCACCGGGCCGCGTGATGATGCGGGCCCTCTCTCATCCTAGTCTCCGAACCGCAGCGCCGCAGATCGGCGCCCTGGCGATCATCTTCCTGGCCAACTGGCTGGTCTTTCCCGATTTCTTCGCGATCCGGCTGCAAGACGGGCGGCTCTTCGGCAGCGTCATCGATGTCTTCAATCGCGGCGCACCGGTCGCCATTCTCGCCATCGGCATGACCCTGGTGATCGCGACCCGCGGCATCGACCTCTCCGTCGGCGCGGTCATGGCGATTGCCGGCGCCATCGCCGCCGTCACCATCAACAATGGCTATTCCATGCCCGTCGCCGTTCTGGCGGCGCTAGGGGCCGGCATTCTCTGCGGCCTGTGGAACGGCATTCTGGTGGCGGTCTTCGACATTCAACCGATTGTCGCCACGCTCATTCTCATGGTGGCGGGACGCGGCATTGCCCAGTTGATCACCGAGGGCCAGATCGTCACTTTCGTCGATCCAGCCCTCATTTCCCTTGCCGGCGGCAGCCTGTTCGGCGTCCCGATGCCGGTCGTCATCACCATCGGCGTGCTGCTGCTGACCGTGACCGTTTTTCGGGCAACCGCACTCGGCCTTTTCGTCGAAGCGATCGGCATCAATCGGCGCTCCAGCAACTATGCCGGTGTCGATACCCGTACCGTGGTGATCATCGCCTATACCTGGTGCGGGCTGACAGCTTCCGTCGCGGGGCTGATCGCCGCTGCCAACATCAAAGGTGCCGATGCCAATAATGCCGGTCTCTGGCTGGAGCTCGATGCCATCCTGGCCGTGGTCATCGGCGGCACCTCCTTATTCGGCGGCCGTTTCCGCCTCGTTCTATCCTATGTCGGTGCCCTGATCATCCAGGCGATGAATACCGGCATTCTGCTTTCCGGCTTCAAGCCCGAATTCAATCTGATCGTGAAAGCCGTGGTCATTATCAGCCTGCTGATCCTGCAATCGCCGCTGCCCGCCCTGCTCTATCATCGCATCGGCGTCAGGAGCGCGCGGCCATGAACAAGCGCTATTTGCCGCTGCTGGTGACCGTCATCGTCTTCGTCATCGCCTATGCGATTTGCGCCGCGCAGTTTCCCAAGATCTTGTCCTGGCGCGTGGTCGGCAATCTCCTGACGGACAATGCCTTCCTCGGCATCACCGCCGTCGGCATGACTTTCGTCATCATTTCCGGCGGGATCGATCTGTCCGTGGGTGCGGTCATTGCCTTTACCGGCGTCTTTCTCGCCATTACCATCGGCCAGCTCGGCCTGCCGCCCTTCCTCGCCTTCGCCGTGATCCTGGTGCTGGCCGGGCTTTTTGGCGCCGCCATGGGTGCGATGATTCATTATCTCAAGACGCCGCCTTTCATCGTCACTTTGGCTGGCATGTTTCTCGCCCGTGGCTTGTGCTTCGTGCTGACGACGGATTCTGTTCCCATCGACCACCCCCTTTATGCGGCGCTCAACGACATCGTCCTGCATCTACCCAAAGGCGGGCGGCTGTCGCTGATCGCGATGATCATGCTGGCTGTGGTGTTTCTGGGCACGCTTCTGGCGCATTACACCCGTTTCGGTACCAATGTCTTCGCACTCGGCGGCAACCGGCAGGCCGCCGCCATGATGGGTGTCCCGATCGCCCGCACGACGATCTCCATCTATGCCCTTTCCGCCACCTTGTCGGCCCTGGCTGGGATCGTCTTCTCGCTTTATACATCGGCCGGCTATTCGTTGGCGGCCGTCGGTGTTGAACTAGACACGATCGCCGCCGTCGTCATCGGCGGAACATTGCTGACTGGCGGGCAAGGATTCATTCTCGGCACCTTTATCGGCGTCTTGATTCAGGGACTGATTCAGACCTACATAACGTTCGATGGAACCTTATCCAGCTGGTGGACCAAGATCGTCGTCGGTTTTCTGCTTTTTGCTTTTATTTCCTTTCATCGGCTTCTGGTCATGCTTTCCGCCAGACGAGCTGACAGCGTTCGGAGTATCTGAGCGATGGCTGTCCTTGCGCCACGCCCGCTGAATTTCGCAAGCCGTGCTCGTTCGGCCCAAGACCAGGTCGTGCATGACCTGGGCGTTGCCATCCTTCGCGGCGATTTTCCCGAGAACAGCACGCTGCCGACGGAAGCCGAACTGGTTGAACGTTTTTCCGTTTCGCGCACCGTGTTGCGCGAGGTCGCCAAGACACTTGCGGCCAAAGGCCTTCTGGTTTCGAAGACCAAAGTCGGAACCCGTGTTCGCGACCAGGTCGATTGGAACATGTTCGATCCTGATGTACTTGCCTGGCGCCTTGAAGCAGGCCTCGATCAGCGATTTCTGGAAAGCCTGTATGAAATTCGGCAAGCCGTCGAACCTGCGGCTGCCGCCTTGGCCGCGATCAAACGGTCGGATGAGGATCTCGTCCGTATGCGTCTGCTGATCGATGAAATCCGCCGTGAGGGCCATACCCGCGCCAGTTTTGCCGCCGTCGATCTGGCACTGCATCTCGATATCGGCGCGGTCTCCGGCAATCCCTTCATGCGGTCTCTTGGCAGCATTATCGAAGCGGCGCTCATGGTCACCTTGGCGGACACATCGCCGATTGAGGATCCCGCACGACTGATAATAGCGGCGGAGAATCATGCCGCCATCATAGATGCCATCGACCGCCGCGATCCCGACGCGGCCGCGCAAGCGATGACGGTGGTTATTGAAGAAGGGCGCCGCAGCCGCATGGCGATGCTGAAGCGCCGGATAGATGACACACAGGCTGGCTGAGGCAGCTCGGCACGTTTGTTTTGAATGGAAAGGTAGCGACATGACATCCCAGGGCTCAAATTCAACCTCCACCGGTGCAGCCAGCCGCAAGTTGCGGTCGAGAGCCTGGTTCGACAATCCGTCGAATGCCGATATGACGGCGCTCTATCTGGAGCGGTACCTCAATTACGGTCTGACGCGGGAAGAACTGCAATCCGGCAAGCCGATCATCGGCATCGCGCAGACCGGCTCAGATCTCTCTCCGTGCAATCGGCATCATCTGGTATTGGCCGAGCGGGTCCGCGAGGGCATCCGCAGCGCCGGCGGTATCGCCATCGAATTTCCGGTGCATCCCATCCAGGAAACCGGCAAGCGACCGACTGCTTCGCTGGATCGCAACCTGGCCTATCTCGGGCTTGTCGAAGTGCTCTACGGCTACCCGCTGGATGGCGTTGTCCTCACCATCGGCTGCGATAAGACGACGCCGGCCTGCCTGATGGCAGCTGCTACCGTGAACCTGCCGGCGATCGCGCTGTCGGTCGGTCCCATGCTCAATGGCTGGTTCAAGGGCCAGCGTACCGGCTCCGGCACTATCGTCTGGAAAGCGCGTGAACTGCTGGCAGCCGGCGAGATTGACTACTCGGGCTTCATCGACCTCGTCGCCTCTTCGGCGCCCTCGACCGGCTATTGCAACACCATGGGGACGGCGAGCACCATGAACTCCCTGGCGGAAGTACTGGGTATGCAATTGCCGGGATCGGCCGCCATTCCGGCGCCCTATCGCGAACGCCAGCAGATCGCCTATCAAACCGGTTTGCGGATCGTCGAGATGGTCAATGAGGATTTGAAGCCTTCCGATATTATGACCAAGGAAGCTTTCGTCAACGCGATCCGTGTGAACTCCGCAATCGGCGGCTCCACCAATGCGCCGATCCATATCAATGCCATCGCCCGCCATGTCGGCATCGAACTCTCGGTCGAGGATTGGCAGCGTTATGGCCATGACATCCCGCTGCTGGTCAACCTGCAGCCGGCCGGCGAATATCTCGGCGAGGACTACTTCCGCGCCGGGGGCGTCCCGGCGGTTGTCGCGGAGTTGATGCGGCAGGGCCTCATCCATGAGAATGCTCCCACCGTCAACGGCCGCAGCATCGGCGACAATTGCCGTGGGGCCGTGAACGAGAATCCGGAGGTCATCAAATCCTTTAGCGAGCCGCTCAAGGAAAAGGCCGGCTTCCTGGTTCTCAAGGGCAACCTCTTCGATTCCGCGGTCATGAAAACGAGCGTGATTTCGCCTGAATTCCGCGAGCGCTATTTGTCCAATCCACAGGATCCGGATGCTTTCGAAGGCCGCGCCATCGTTTTCGATGGACCGGAAGACTATCATCACCGCATCGACGATCCGGCGCTGGCAATCGACGAACATTGCATCCTGGTCATGCGCGGCACCGGACCGATCGGCTATCCCGGTGCCGCCGAAGTCGTGAACATGCGGCCGCCGGCCTATCTCATTAAAGCCGGCGTGCATGCTTTGGCCTGCATTGGCGATGGTCGTCAATCGGGCACCTCCGGCTCGCCCTCCATTCTGAACGCAGCCCCCGAGGCCGCCGCCAATGGTGGTCTGGCCTTGCTGCAAACCGGTGATCGCATCCGTGTCGATCTCCGGCAAGGGACTGTGAATGTCATGCTTGGTGACAAAGAATTGAAGGCGCGCCGGGATGCATTGACTGCGGCAGGCGGCTATCCTTACCCGGCGCATCAAACGCCCTGGCAGGAAATCCAGCGCGGCATCGTCGACCAGTTGGATCGCGGCATGGTGCTGAAGCCAGCCGTTGAATATCAGCGCATCGCCGAGACAAAGGGATTGCCGCGCGACAATCACTGAGACATGCGGCACGACCGTCAACGGAGCAGACAGCAATGGCAGTCGGACATCTCTTCGGCAATTTGGCGGACGGTACGCCGATCCATGAGGTCGGTATCCGGCGCGGGGATCTGTCGGCATCGGTGATCACCTATGGCGCCGTGATCCGCGATCTCGTCTTTCAGCGCCGTCCGCTGGTCCTGGGATTCGAGACGCTGGATAATTATATCAAGTATTCTCCGCATTTCGGTGCCATCGCCGGCCGCTACGCCAATCGGATTGCCGCCGGACATGTCGAGCTTGACGGGGCTGCCTACCAACTGAGCCTGAACGAGGGCGGTAAAACGCATCTGCATGGCGGCTTCCATGGGTTCGGTCGTAAACCCTGGCGTATCACGGATCTCTCGGAACATGCCGTGCAACTGCGCCTGGTTTCACCCGATGGCGAGGAAGGCTATCCGGGTGAGGTCGAGGTGACCTGCCAGTATAGTATCGATGACGACAACTGCCTGCGCATCACCCTGGAAGGTCGGACCGATCGTCCGACGATTCTCAATCTGGCGGGACACAGCTATTTCAATCTCGACGACACGGCGGATACGCTCTCACATCTGTTGGAAATTCCGGCGAGCCATTACACGCCCGTGAATGCACAACTGATCCCAACCGGCGAGATCGCATCCGTCGAAAATTCATCCCTGGATTTCCGCGTGACGCGTCCCGTGCGTGACGAGGGACAGACGACGGCTTTCGCCTACGACCATAATTTTGTTATCGCGCGGGAGCAGGCAAAGACTCCGCATCTGGCGGCCCGTCTGACCGGGCCCGCAACGAGGACCTGCCTTGAAGTCCGGTCGACCGAACCCGGCCTGCAATTCTATGATGGCAGCAAACTGAATGTGCCGGTTGCCGGTCTCGGCGGCCGTCGCTATGGGCCACATGCCGGCCTTTGCCTGGAACCGCAGCTTTTCCCTGATACGCCCAATCATGCCAATTTCGGCAGCGCAATTCTGCGGCCGGGCGAGACCTACCGGCAGATCACCGAGTACCGGCTGTCCCGGCAATAGAAGGACGATACCTCGTCAGGCCTTCTGCTGCGCAATGACTTGCGCCAGCCAGCGGAACGAGGCCTTCGGTGTGCGCTTCAGCGTGGCGAAATCCACATGGACGATCCCGAAACGCCGTCTGGTTCCCTCCGCCCATTCGAAATTGTCCAGCAGCGACCAGACGAGATAGCCATGCAGCGCGCAGCCTTGATCGATGGCGCGCCCGGCAGCCACAAGATGCTGGCGTAGAAAGTCCGCGCGCTGGGGATCGTTGACCACGCCGTTCTGCGGCGCTGGATCGTCGTAGCAGGCGCCGTTTTCCATGACGTAGACGGGTGGATTACCGTAATTTTCTTTGAGATCGGTCAACACCTCGACCAAGCCTTCCGGCTCGACCGGCCAGCCCATCGAGGTAATAGGTGTCCCGGCGGGAAGCGGTCCGAAGGTTGCACCCTGAAGCACACTGCCCGGGTCGTCGACCACATGGGCGCGTCCATAGTAATTGACGCCGAGAAAGTCGATCTTCTGGCGAATGACAGCCAAGTCATTCTCCTTGACGAGCGGCGCAAACGACGTCGCCAAAAGGTCCGGGTATCGCCCCTTGAACAGGGGATCGAGGTTGACGCGATTCCAGACCGCATCGAAGCGAGCCGCTGCATTGCGATCGATGGGACGATCGGTCGCCGGCAGAACCGGTTGCAACGAAATCACCGTTCCGAGCTGCAAATCCCTGCCCTGGCTGCGCAAGGCAGCGATGGCCATGCCCTGCGCCAGATTCTGGTGATGCTGGGCCGCAACGTAGTTTTCCCATCCGGTCAGGCCCGGCGCATGATTGCCGATGGCATGGCCGAAAATCGCATGCACATTGGGCTCGTTGAACATCGCCCAATGCTTGACCCGGTCACCCAACCGCGCCACGACGGCTTGGCCATAGTCGACGAATCGGCCGGTGATGTCGCGGTTGGTCCAGCCGCCGCGATCCTGCAAGGCCTGCGGCAAGTCCCAATGATAGAGACAGGCCCAAGGCGTGATGTTTTTGGCCAGCAGCCGGTCGACCAGCCGCTCATAAAAATCGAGACCGCGCTGATTGATTTCCCCCTTGCCCTGCGGGAAGATCCGCGGCCAGGCAACGGAGAAGCGATAGGCACCGACCCCGCCTTCGGCCAGCAGATCGACGTCTTCCTCATAGCGATGATAATGATCGCAGGCGATGTCGCCATTCTCGCCTGTGACGATCCGGCCCGGCTGATGAGAAAAGACATCCCAGATGCTGGGCGCCCGGCCGTCTTCCTTGACCGCACCCTCGATCTGATAGGCCGAGGTCGAAGCACCCCAGACAAAATCCTTCGGTAAAACGGGTATGGCGGGTTCAGCAGCCATTGCGGATCGTGCCGATAACAGAACCGGAGCAGCAGCCAGGCCCGCAGCTCCCAGAATAAAATCGCGTCGACGCATCTTCCTCGACCCCGTTGATGGTACCCGCCTTAGATGACCATGAAGGCAAGAATAAACAAGGCCGCCATGGCGCATAGGCCCTGCACCAGGGTACCTATGGCAACGAGGCCTAGTCCTGCCATCGGCCGCAGCCCGGCGCTGCCGCTCACAATCCAGAAATGATCGTCATTGATATGCGAAAGTGTCACCGACCCGGCACCGATGGCGATGACAGCCAGCGCCCGCCCCGTCTCGCTATCTAGACCAAGCGGTCCAAGAATTGGCTGGATCATCCCGGCGGCGGTGATGCCTGCAACCAGCGACGATCCCTGCAGGGTCTTGATGACCGCAGCCACGAGGAACGGCAGAAACAGACCGAGATGCCAATCCAGCAGCCGTTCGCCCAGTAACTCGGCCAGGCCGGCTTCCTGCAGAATTTTTTGCCAGCCGCCGCCGGCACCGACCAGAAGCAGAAGGCCCGCAGATGTCACGATCCCGCGCCCCAGCCAGCCTTGATCAGAAACAGTCGCGCGATCCCCGCGCCAGACTGCCAGCAACATGATTCCAACACCGACGATGAGCAGCGTCAGCGGGCGGCCCACACCGATAATGAACTGCCTCGTGGCGCCCCCGCCGAAGGGTTCGCTCGGAATGGCGCCAAGAGATTGAACCATGAGCAGCGCCGTCATGACAAAGCAGGCCAGGACCAACGCAACCGCACTGCGACGCGTTCGGAGCGAGGTCGGGCTTGCCTCCGGAACCGGTGACGGCGCGCCCTCCTCCGCCAAGCCTTTAGTGGCGAAACGGGTGAAGACCAGACCGGCAATGCCGGCGATGGCAGCCACCGGCAAGCCCAAAGCGACAACGGGGCGCCAATCCGCCCCGAGAATTGCGATTGCGGCCACGGGAATCGGCGAGGGGAGCAGCAGGCCATGCCCTGCCGCCAGGATCAGCCCGACAATGACCGCATTCCGCTGATCCATGAGTCGCGTCGGCCCGCTCAGTGCCCGCCGAACAGGAGTCAACGCAGCGAAAGCCGCTGCGGGTGATGCCGCGACGCCCGCAATCAAACCCGCCAGCGCCATCAAACTCGGCAAGGGGCGTCCCCGCCAAGCCGCCGCGGCAGTGCCGAGTCTTGCCATGGCGCCGCTTTCCTCGGCCAGGGCCGAGATCATGCCGGCAGCAACGATCACCAGACCGGTCGAGGTGACGGTTTGGGCGAATCCGGTGCCGAACAGATCACCCACCTGGCTGACCGACATCCCGGCCAGAAGCCCGAAGGCGGCCGCAGTGACGGCAACCGCCAGAAAAGGTTGAATCCGCCATTTCTCGGTCAGCAGAACCAACGCACATACGGTGACGGCGAGATAAACGGCATTAATGACGGGCATGGAGCCTTGAGCCTTCCGAATGAACGGCAGGCACATGGGGCCGCCTTGACCAGCGACGGGTAACTTTGCCGACCTGTGGTGTCAAGGCACCATGTTCAGGTCTTTGTGCTGTTTTGCTGCGTACAAACCGGCAACATTGCATCGCAGCAATTGATTGGAACCTTCAGCGCAGGTAACTTGCGCGGCACAACCTATGCGTGGAATGCAATCCAGATGGCCAAATGACTCCAATCTCGTACCGTCTCTTTTGCTTTCTGGGTGCGGTTTCGACCGCGATCATGGCCTTCTCCTTCTCGGCAAATGCCCAGGAACCGGCCGGCTCCGACAAAGCATTCCCCGGTTTTATCCGGACCGAAGGCCGGCATTTCGTTACGCCGGATGGTGAACCCTTCGCAATCAGGGGGATCAATCTCGGCAACTGGCTGGTGCCGGAAGGATATATGTTCAAATTCCGTCGCGCCCATGCGCCACGGGAGATCAACGCCCTGATCGAATATCTGATCGGCCCGGCGGAAGCTGCGGCGTTCTGGACAAAATTCCGGGAGAATTACATTACCGAAGACGATATCCGCTTCATCAAGGCGGCTGGATTCAACACCGTCAGAGTACCGCTGCACTACGCACTGTTCCTCGATCGCACCGACACGTCGACATTCGATGGTCCCGGCTATCGCCTGCTGGACCGGCTGATCGGCTGGTGCCGCACGGCCGGCATGAAGGTGATCATCGACATGCATGCGGCGCCAGGCGGCCAGACCGGCGTTAACCACGATGACGGAACCGGCTTTCCCCTCGTTTTTTACGTTCCCAGCTACCGCCGACAAACGATCGATCTGTGGCGTCATCTGGCGGCACGGTATCATGCCGACCCGACCGTTCTCGGCTACGATCTGCTGAACGAGCCGATCTCACCTTATAATGATACGGATTATCTCAATCCGCGTTTGGAACCGCTTTATCGCGAGATCGTTGCCGCGATCCGCAGCGTCGACCGCAACCATGTGGTCTTTATGGCAGCGGCTCAGTGGAGCACGAATTTCACTGTGTTCGGGCCACCCTTCGATAGCAACGCCGCTTATACCTATCATAAGTTCTGGGCCAGCACGGCGCGCGATTCCGTGCAGAGCTATGTGAATTTCAGCAATCGCTACAATGTGCCGTTGTTCCTGGGTGAAACCGGCGAATTGACGGATGACTGGAATGCAGCCTTCCGCCGGCTGAATGATCGATTCGGTATCGGCTGGTGCTTCTGGACTTACAAGAATCTGGATTCAAGCTCGACCGTTCTGTCGATCCCAAAGCCGGCCGGCTGGGATGCCATCGCCGCTTTGGGCAATCAAACGCCGGAGGAATGGCGCAAATCATCTGTGCCGGCCGATGCCGCTGCCACGCTTTCCGCCTATCTGGAAGCCGTCAAATTCAGGAACGGCCATGTCAACGGCAGTTATCTGGCGTCACTTGGAATGACGACACCAGCCTCGGTCGCGAAGCCGCCGACAGAAAGCAGCTTGTCATTGGGTCAGAAATAGGCGGGTCGGAAATAGGCAAAGCAGTTTTAATTGCCTGTTCCTAATTCTGCGCCAATGGCGCGAGATAAGGCAAAGAGCCGGCGCTCGATCACCACGGGCTGATCGCAGACGATCGGCAGTAGCTTTTCCCGATCATCGAAAATGCGCGAATCCCACGTCACCGCGTCCTGCAGAGCATTGCGTTGCTCCGCTATTTTCTGATCAGTCGAATTCGGGTCTAACCCATCCATCGCCTTCATGCCGTTCTGGATACGATCAGCCAGCTTCTGCTGCCGATCGTGAAAATGCCTGATGCCACGAATGATGGCACTGCGTTCATCATTCAAGGTTTCAAACAGACCGGCAAACACTTCCGTCATGACTGTTGCCTTATCCTTGTCATAGCCGGCGGCAAAGCGATGAATGGCGGAAACGGCATCCTCCTGCGAGACCCGGCGCGGCGCGATCTGTGTCACCAATGCCTGGACTGGCGCGTTGTCACGCCAATGATCCGCCGCCTCCGTCGGATCCGGTCCTGTCCACATCGCACCAATCGACAGCTCCGGCTGTAGCCGCTGTACACAAGGCCAAGCATTGTCTTGGCCGGGAGCGGGCGGCGTCGCAGCCGTATTGGTCTCTGTTCCCCCGCCTGTCGATGATGGCGCCGTCGCATCCTGTGCCCATACTCCGCCGCTAAGCAGAATAAGTGCAAATGGCCAGGTCAATGTCAGTTGCCGATAGTTCATAATCCCTCCCCTAATCAGGTACCACCGCCACGAACGCGCGCGATCATACCCTTGGACGGGTCGTAAGCGATGATCGCCAAGGCGAGAAAGACAGCCAGAAATCCGCAGACCACCAGCAAGGATATGAGATCGACCTCGCCATAGAGCATGAAACGAATCAGTTCGACGGCATAAGTGAAGGGATTGAGCGCGCAGATATCGCGCAGCGTCGGGCTTCCCTCCTCCACCTTCCACAAAGGATAAAGCGCGGATGAGGCAAAGAACATCGGAAAGATGACGAAATTCATCACGCCGGCAAAGTTCTCTAATTGTCGAATCATTGATGAAAGCAGGAGGCCGAGCGCGCCCAGCATCAGGCCGGATAGCAGCAGCGCCGGGATAACGGTGACATAGCCCCAGACCGGCGGCTCGATCCCATAGAGCCGGGCGATCACGATGAACACGTAGACTTGAGGAAGGGACAGCAGCGCACCTGCAGACAACTTGCAGACCAGTAAGTACCAGCGCGGCATCGGACTGGTCAGCAGCACCCGCATGCTGCCCATCTCACGGTCATAGACCATGGACAGTGAGCTTTGCATGCCATTGAAGAGCTGTATCATCGCGATCAGGCCCGGCATGATATACTCGTCATACAGGATATATGTCTGATATGGCGGGGTGATCGCGACGCCGAGAACAGCTCGAAAGCCCGCCGCAAAGACGAACAACCAAATCAGCGGCCGCACGAGTGCTGAAATGAAGCGGCTGCGCTGATGCACGAAGCGCAGCGCCTCGCGCCACACGATACCCTGAAAGCAGCGAATCCAGCCTGCCGCGCTCATGCGGCCTCCGTCAACCGACGAAAAGCCTCAGCCAGGCTGGCCGCGCCAAGCTCGCGTGTGATAGCTGCCGCCTCGCCGACTTTGAGAATATGGCCGCGATGCAAAATAATCGTCACGTCATCCGGGGCGACTTCATCTATAAGATGTGTCGCCCACAGGACCGCAATCCGGCGATCGCGGACCAATTGACGGACATCGGCAAGGATATCGGTGCGACTGCGTATATCCAGCCCGACAGTCGCTTCATCGCAGAGCAGCAGGCGCGGCTGATGCAATAAGGCCCGTGCAATCTCGAGGCGCCGCATTTCTCCACCGGAAAAGCTGCGGGCCTTGCGCTTGGCTTCGGATAGCAAGCCGACCCGGGTCAGCTCATCGGCAATACGCCGGCGCGTTTCTGCCAGGGAAAGGCCATGCAGGGCGGCGTGATAACTCAAATTCTGCCCGGCCGTCAGTTCCAGATCCAGGGCACGTTGCTGAAAAACGATTCCCATCATTGCCAAGGCCGCCGATGGATGCCGACGGATATCGTTGCCGAAGACGTCGATCGAACCGGACTGTGCCGCGTAGAGCCGCGTGATCAGCGAGAACAACGTCGTCTTGCCGGCACCATTCTGGCCCAGCAGGACGACGAAGCGCGCATCGGGAATTTCCAGCTCGATCCGGTCGAGAACCTTGCGATCACCGATCTGATGTGACAGGCCGGCAATGCGTATTGCCGGTGCCATTGCCGCCGACGCAGATTGTGACTGGATCGCATCGGCGGCCAATATCATCACCTCAACGTATGGCCACGCCCCAAGGCAGTTCGCCAACGGTGATCGATTTCAGGACCTTGCGGTCCGCAACATCGATCACGGAAACGTCGTTGGATTCGCCATTGGTCGAAAGCAATAACTTTTGATCCGGGGTGAAGGCCAATTGCCAGACACGTTGCCCCACGAGCAGGTATTTCTGAACCTCGCGCGTGGCGACATCGATCACCGCGACGCGATTGGCAGGCCCCAAGGCGACGAAGGCCGTCTTGCCATCATCCGTGATGGCAACGCCGACCGGCTGGATCGTCTCCTTACGCACGCCCGCAACTTCAAAATGAATCTTTTGCAGAATCTTCCGACTGGCGGCATCGATGACGCTCACTGTTCCGCCAACCTCGGACGACACCCAGACCTCCTTGCCATCGGGCGTGAACTTGGCGAAACGGGGCCGGGTATCGACAAGGACGCTATCGACCAACTGGTAATTCGACGTATCGATGAAATGCGCCATGCTGGTGGTCTCAGAGGTATTCACCAGCCATTTTCCATCCGGACTGACTCCCATCCCCTCGGGTTCGGTACCGACGGGAATCTCTGAATCCACGACGCCTTTCTCGACGTCCAGTACAGTCACCATATTGTTGTCTTCATTCGCCACATAGAGCCGCTTGCCGTCCGGCGCCAGCGTGAAGAGTTCAGGGTCCGGTCCGCTCGGCAGAACGTTGACAACTTTCAGTGTGTCGAGATCCAGAACTTCGATATGATCGGCATCGCTGGTGCAAATATAAAGCTGCTTCTTGTCATGACTGAGCGTAATGCCGCGCGGCCGTTCGCCGACCGGCACCGTTGCCGTCACTGCCATCTTGTCAAGATCGATGATGGTGATGGAATTGCCTTTTTCATTGGAAACATAAGCAGTGAACGCAAATGCTGCAGATTGCGATACGACCAGCATCAGCAATCCGAACCCGACTGAGCCAACCAGTTTACTGCTTCTCATGACCCCACCTGCCTATCTTGAAGCTATTCGTTTCTAGTCTTCTGCTACTGATTCAACTTGCATGACGATTCCGGTTCGTCATAACCCAATGTGTCCAGCGGTGTCCGGGGGTGCAAAAAGCCCTCCTGCGGCGAGACGGAGACAAGCATCAATGGCGAGGCCAGCACGATAGGCTGCCGCAATTCCTGATTCCATTTGCGGAACGTCAAACCCTGTCCCTTGAAAGCACCCAAGGTGAAATCATCCGACACAAGATATTGGTGAATATCTGCAGGTGCAGCCTTGCCGGTGCGCGTCACGCTTTCGCCGATCGCGCGGGCCGCAATCCAAGCCGAGTAGTCACGCTCCAGCATCCAGCGATGCGCCATCTTCTCGAACCGGCTTTGCAGCTGCATACCGCCCCATTGCTCCTGGCTGCGGTGCCAAGCTGTCGGTACCAGGCCCTGCGTGCCCACAACCGGACGCGGATCCCAGGTTCGATACGGCAAATATTCGCCGAAAACTTCGCTTTCATCAGCGACGACCAATGCGTCGTAGTCCGGCAACCGCTGAGTCAACTCGATCATCTGTTTGCTGACCTGCTGCTGGCCGGTATCACTGCGCCGCGACCCCGCCTTGAATTCGTAGGTCCGTTCCTCGACGATCTTTTCGCCAAAGCGCTTGGCAGCGCGGCGCATGGCCTCGGCAAAGGCTTTGTCCGGATCATTGCTGCCGGAAATCAGGACCCAACGGGTCCATTTCTTGACGGCCAGATATTGCGCCAAGGCATCCGCTTTCATCGCGTAACTCGGTGCGACATTGAAGAGATTGGCCTTGCAATCGGTGGTCCGCAGTCGATCGTCTTCGGCACGAATATTGAAAATGAGAATATCCTTGGCTTCCGGCAGATCCGCCAGTTGCAGTAACCGATCCGCCGTCAGGTCGGCGATGATTGCTTTGGCTCCCTGTCCGATCAGGTCGTCCAATCCGGCCTTCAGATCGCCATTGGCGGGGACAATTTTTTCCTTCAGATCATATGACTGCTTCAGAAAGCGACCGGTGGTATTGTTGTCTTCGATCGCCAGTTGGGCGCCAGCGAAACCTTTATCCTGGGCAACGACCTCGACCAAGGACAGTGGCACCGGATCGGGGATGTCCTCCCGCAAATAGCCGATCGTCACGTTGAGCGGCTCATTATCTGCACCGGCAGATTCCGTCGCCACAAGCATTCCGGACATAGCGAGAAAAAAAGCAACGAAGACCGCTGCCGCACAGAAAAGGGACTTAGCCAATTTTCGCACCGCCATCACCTGCGACGTACCACCAGCTGAACAATATCCGCCTAACGGCGCCGCCTCACTGGGCGCTGCCGGCGGCTTGCTGCAGATAAGCAATCAGGTTGGCGCGATCTTCCGGTTTCGGTAACCCTGGAAACAGCATCTTGGTACCCGGCACCATCGCCTTTGGATTGGTGAGGTATTTGTCCAAGGTCGCCGTATCCCAGGTGACATGCGCATTTTTCATCGCATCGGAATAACTGAAATTGGCCTCCGAGGCCGAGGGTCGTCCAATTACCCCGTGCAACGACGGGCCGACCTTATTGGTACCGGCGTCCAATGAATGGCAGACCTGACACTTCATAAATATCTTCTGCCCCTTTGCGGGGTCGCCGTCCTCTGCCTTGGCGATCGAACTTATGCTGCAGAGCAAAACAAAAGCCGCCACCAAATTCGGCGCGAGAACCGACGTAAATCGCAGCATATGGGAGCCTCCCCTTCCATTGATCTCGTTTTAGAGCGGTCATTCATGCGGGTTGAACCCAAGGACCGGCAAGTCGCCGATCGGGCTGTCCCGGGAGTTTCTTAACTCGTTAACTCTATGAACCGGCGTCAACGGCCACAAGCGGTGATCGCTGAATTCCGACCAAAGTATAGTTTTAGCTGCCGCGGCGACCCAGCAGATTGATGGAAGGAAAGCATGACTTCACGCGATATCGCAACATCGAGCTTCGACCCGGAATAGGCGTGGCACCATCCATGACAGCTACCCGACATCACGCAACTCGTACCGACGAGCATAAATGAGGTGTCTGCTCACACGGTGCGGTCTGACGGCGCTCCTGGCATTCTGGAGCCTGGTTCTGACTGAGGCCAGCAGCTGGGCTATCGCACCTCTATCGGTGCAGCAAGTCGCGCCCGGCATCTATGTCCATCATGGAGTCCATGAAGAAGCCACGCCTGAGAACATGGGCGCGATCGCCAATATCGGTTTTATTGTCGGCAGCACCGCCGTTGCCGTGGTTGATACCGGTGGCAGCTTTCGCGAGGGGGAGGCTTTGATCGCGGCCATCCATCAAGTGACACGTCTGCCGATCCGCTATGTGATCAACACGCACTTCCATCCGGATCACGTCCTCGGCAATGCAGCCTTCAGCGATCTGAAACCGATCTTCGTCGCCCATGCCAATCTGCCGCGCGGCCTGTCTGCCAGATCGGCCGACTACCTGGCCATGGAGAAAGCCAATCTGGGAAGCGCCTTCGATGGGACGCAGATCGTGCTGCCGCAGCATCTGGTGGCGACGACCGAGCGGCTCGATCTGGGCGGCCGGACGCTCCTTCTGCAAGCCTATCCACCGGCCCATACAGACGCCGATTTAACCGTCCTGGATGAAAAAACAGCGACGCTTTTTGCCGGTGACTTGCTCTTCCTGGAACGTGTACCATCGGTCGACGGATCAATCCTTGGTTGGCTGAAAGCGATTGATCAATTGGCGGCCGTTAAAGCCGTCCGGGCGATCCCTGGGCACGGGCCGGTTTCTGCACCCTGGCCCCAGGCGCTGGCAGACGAAAAACGCTATCTTTCGCTGCTTGTGAAGGAAACACGCGAGCAGTTGGAAGCCGGGCACAGTTTGCAGGATGCGGTGAAATCCGTCGGCCTCTCGGAACGATCGAAATGGCAATTGTTCGACGGCTACAATCAGCGCAATGTGACCACGGCCTATACCGAACTGGAATGGGAATAGAGATTGTAAGCTCTATGCCTTCAATCGGAAGGGAGTGATGGTGATGAGTCGCAGAGCCTTTTCCCGCAGATATCATATCCTGCCTTTTCTTGTCCTTCTCTGCGCCCTGACATTGCTGGCATTGAAGACTGCGGCGCACGCCGATGACAGCGACCCCTGGCCGGACCTGCAGACGGCACTTTTCGCCGACAGGTCGATTACGGATGGTTCATCCTTCATGCGCATCGAGGCTCCTGCCCGTGCCTATGACGCCGCCGTCGTACCGCTTGAGATAAAGTTTGATCGTCAGAAAATGAGCGGCCTATCGGTCAAGACCATCACGTTGGTCATCGATAAGAATCCGGCCCCCATCGCCGCAATTTTCCATCTTGCATCGGATATTCCCGATCCCAGTATCGGGACGCGCATCCGGGTTAACGAATACACAAATATTCATGCCGTGGCGGAAATGACTGATGGTCGGCTCTTCATGGCGAAGATCTATGTGAAAGCTGCCGGCGGTTGCTCGGCACCGGCAGTGAAAACGCCGGATTCCGCGGCCGCACATCTGGGGGATATGAAGATCAAAATGCGTGAAGCGGCGGCAAGCGGCAAGCCGTCCCAGGTCCAGCTATTGATCCGTCACCCGAATTTTTCCGGCATGCAGATGGACCAGATGACGCATTACTACATTCCGGCGAAATATATCCAGGCAGCCGACATCACCTATGCGGGCAAGACCGTCATGACGATCGAGGGTAATATTTCGCTGAGCGAGAATCCCTTTTTTGAATTCTGGCTGACACCCGAACGGACAGGCGAGCTGACGGTTAAGGCGGAAGATTCGGATGGCGGCAATTTCGCACATTCATGGCCATTGCCACCGGCCAGCTGACGAAAACCTCATGGGATCATTAGAAGCAGCGGAAGTCCGCTTCGATCTGGGCGACACGCAATTGGTCAACGATGTTTTTTAGCATTGTCATTTCTCGAAACATCGATGTGTTGTCACCGGCGACCATCCGCATTTGCATGATTGTGTCGGCTTTTTCGTAGGTGTCATAGGGTATGATGGAGGAGATCGCGTCGATGCTGCAGGAACAGCGCTGCATCATATCCTGTGTTTCGCCGTTACTGGCCATGCACCCAATGACATAATCCGCAACGACGGGTGTCGGATAATCATTGGCCTGGACTGGCATGCCGTAAAGTGTCATGCCCGAGATGACGGCAAGAGATGCGATGATGCGATTGATCATGATAACCCCTGATTTTCTTTGCGCATGATGCGCAAAGCAGAACACAGAAGCCAAAACGGGTCAATTGCACCTCGGACCTGTCTCCGTACAACCAACCCTGTTGGCCATAGGGGAGTGAGAAGGTGATTTCGAAAAGCCTCGTCGCAACTTTGCTCGTTTGGATCGCCCAGCACACCGGTTATGCAATTCCCGGCGATATGCCGGAGATCGACCAGGTGCCCTATGCCGATCTGGAATCGCGTTATTGCCATGGGCCGTGCGCCATTCTCGGCCTGACGACCCCGCAAGGAATCGTCCTGCTGGACAGCAACCTGCAGATCGATGCCGATCCCGCCGCTACCAGCATCCTGGTCCACGAACTCACTCATTTTCTTCAGCGTGCCAACGCACCTGCTGGGATGACCGTGGACTGCAAAACTTGGATGGCGCGCGAAGAAGAAGCCTATGACATGCAGTACACATGGCTGCATGAAACAGCGCCATCGATCCGCGTGCTCTCGGCAGCCATGGCAGAATTGGGAACGCAGCCAATCATCCTGAATTGCACCGGAGACCATGCAGCCAGCGGGCAGCCTTGAATCCGTTAACGGAATGGTGAGCTCGATTTACGAGAATATTGCGCCGCAACATTATAGTCTAAAGGATGAGACTGAATTTGATCGAGCGCTCATCAGCATTCTTGTCATCTGCCGCCCCGCTGATTAGATTATATTAGTCGGGAAATCCGACTGATAGAGCGAAGTCTATATTCTGTCTAAACTATGGAGACACCCATGAAAAAAGCGTGGAGGACTCCTCGGGTCCGCGAAATCTGCGTCGGTATGGAAATCAACAGCTACGCTTCGGCGCGGATGTAATTGATCACGTCCGCCGGCGGGTGGACCAGCAGTGGGATCACGATCAATGAAAATCGTCGTCCTTGGATCGGCCGCCGGCGGAGGTTTTCCCCAATGGAATTGCAATGCGCCTACGAGTAGAGGCGTCCGGGAGGGCCTCCTTCGCGCCAAGCCGCGAACACAGGCGTCGATTGCCGTCAGCGCCGATGGGCGAAATTGGCTGTTGATCAACGCCTCCCCGGACTTTCGGCAGCAATTGCTTGGAACCGCGCAGTTATCGCCTCAGACGGGCTTGCGCGACACGCCGATCAAGGCGGTGCTTTTGACGAGCGCAGAGATCGACCATATTGCGGGTTTGTTGTCGATGCGGGAAAGCCAGCCCTTCATCCTCTGGGCTGCGCCGCGCGTGCATGAGATCCTGGCTGAAAATCCGATTTTCAGTGCGTTGTCGAGCATTCATGTCGAGCGTCGACGCTTCCGGCTGGATGAAGAATGGGAGATTGAAGGCCAGGACGGTCCGCTCGGCCTAAAAGTCGAGGTGTTCTCCGTGCCCGGCAAAGTGCCCCTGTTTCTGGAAGATCGCAGCGCCGGGAATTTAGCCGGCACGCGCGATGAGACGACGGGCCTGAAGATCTCGCATGGCAGCAAGAGCTTTCATTACGTTCCCGGTTGCGCGGAACTGACGCCGGGACTGCGCCAAATTCTACATGGTTCCCAGCTGGTCTTCTTCGACGGCACCTTGTGGACCGACGACGAACTCGTGAAACTGGGCATCAGCAACAAGACAGGCCACCGCATGGGCCATATGAGTATCGACGGATTCGACGGAACCATTGCCGCGTTTCGCGATCTGGAGGTCCGGCGCAAGATTTTTATTCATGTGAACACCACCAACCCCATTCTGGATGAGGCATCAACTCAACGTGCCGCAATCCAGGATGCGGGATGGGAGGTTGCCGAAGATGGCATGGAGATCGATCTGTGAGTGAACTGCTGACACCCGAAGCCTTGGAGGCGGCGCTGCGTGAGATCGGCGCCGAGCGCTATCATAACCGTCACCCCTTTCATGCGTTGCTGCATGGCGGCAACCTTAACAAGGGGCAGGTTCAAGCCTGGGCGCTCAATCGCTTCTATTATCAAAGCCGCATTCCGATGAAGGATGCGGCGATCCTGGCCCGTAGCGAAGACGCCGTCTTGCGTCGCAATTGGCGTCAACGCATCATCGATCATGACGGCATGGATGCCGAGGATGGCGGCATTGAGCGCTGGCTGCGTCTCACGGATGCGCTGGATCTTGATCGGTCTTATGTCATCTCCGGTCGCGGTCTGCTGCCGGGTACGCGGTTCGCCGTCGATGCTTATTTGCATTTTGTCTCGGAGCGCAGCTTGCTGGAAGCGGTCGCTTCGTCGCTCACGGAGATGTTTGCCCCCAGCATCATCAGCGATCGCGTCGCCGGCATGCTTGCCAATTATGACTTCGTGTCCCCCGCTGCCTTGGCATATTTCGACAAGCGGCTGCATCAGGCGCCGCGGGATGCGAATTTCGCTCTGGACTATGTCAAGCATGAAGCGCGCCGGCCGGATCAGCAGCGTGCCGTGATGAATGCCCTCATTTTCAAATGCGAGGTGCTTTGGTCACAACTGGATGCGCTCTATTATGCTTATGTATCACCGGGTCATATCCCACCGACCGTCTTCGTTCCCGGTGCGGCGAAGCAATGACGGCGATCGCGGATACGGCGCGACCGAAGCTTTCGCCGGGGGTCAAACTGCAGTTTGATCGGGCGCGAAGCCAATGGATATTGCAGGCACCGGAGCGGGTCTTTGTCTTGGATGAGATAGCGTATGAAATTCTGCAGCGCTGTACCGGCGAGACCAGCGTCAGTGCGCTCATCGTTGATCTCAGTGTTGCTTTTGAAGCAGACGCGGCCGAAATTGGCGCCGATGTGCGTGAGCTCCTTGGAAACTTGACGGAAAAACGGGTCGTCATCACGTGACACAGAGAAGCAATCAGGTTGCCGTGGCACCACCGGTTCCGCAAGTTGCGCCACCGCTTGCAGCCTTGCTGGAATTGACCCATCGATGTCCATTGCAATGCCCCTATTGCTCCAATCCCCTGGAACTGGAACGCGTCCAGGCCGAGTTGTCGACAGAGGCTTGGCTTCGCGTGATCGGCGAACTGGCGGATCTTGGCGTGTTGCAGATACACTTCTCGGGCGGCGAGCCGACCGTGCGGCATGATTTGGTCGATTTCGTTCGTCACGGCGCCGAACGCGGCCTTTACAGCAATCTGATCACCTCCGGTGCGGCGATTGATCGGGGCCGATTCCAGGAACTGGTCGATGCCGGCCTCGATCACGTGCAACTGAGTTTTCAAGATGCGGAAGCCAAATCCGCCGAACGGATCAGCCACGTCCGCGGGATTCAAGACAAAAAGTATACTTTTGCATCCTGGGTACGGGAATCCGGCCTGCCACTGACCGTGAATGCCGTCATTCACCGGCAGAACATCGATCATGTCGACGACATGATCGCACTGGCCGTCAAACTGGACGCGGCCCGGCTCGAAGTTGCACATGCTCAGTATTATGGCTGGGGGCTCGCAAATCGCGCCGCATTGATGCCGAGCCGTTCCCAGCTGGAAGCAGTGACGCGAAAGGTCAACATCGCCCGGGAAACCTATCGCGGCCGGCTCGTCATTGATTACGTCGTCCCCGATTATTATGCCCAGCAACCAAAGTCCTGTATGGGGGGGTGGGGGCGTCAATTCCTTAACATTACGCCGTCGGGAAAAGTGCTTCCCTGTCATGCCGCGGAGACTATTCCCGGCCTCCAATTCGACTCGGTCGCCCATCACTCCCTCGGTGAGATTTGGCAGAATTCGCAGGCCTTCCAACGCTTCCGCGGTACCGATTGGATGCCTGAACCCTGCCGCAGTTGCGATCAGCGCGAAATCGACTGGGGCGGTTGTCGGTGCCAAGCGCTTGCCATTGCCGGCGACGCCGCTGCGACGGACCCCTCCTGTGCCAAATCAAGCCTGCACTCGAAGATGCTGTCGCTCGCGACCGGCGAAGCCACGGCGACGGCGCCGGAATTTCGCTATCGGCGATTCTCGTCGGCAGGCGGCGTCAGCCCCGTCACGCAGGTCGCAGATAGCCGCCGGAATTTGGACTAAAGGGTGATTTCGAATCCGCTTGGATTCAGCTATGCGTTGCAACAGCGGCAACAAGCGTTAGACGAATTTGTACCAAAGAACTACGGCCTTTTTCGTTTTGTTGATTGACGCGAATTCCTCCGTCGCCCCACTCTAATGCAGACGTCGGACTGCGATGGTCGAGAAAAAAAATCCGCCGACGTTTGCTGTGAGCAACTGCGGCAAACCAAGAAAATCCGACCACGATGTTGAGCAGTGACCATCGGCGACGGACCTGAATAATCCACAACGGGACACGGCGCATGCAGACGCTATCGCCGCACAAGGGGAGGGAACAATGGCTAGATTATGGATCACCTCGGGATTGTCCATGGTGCTTGCTGTTGCGCTGGCATCATGGAGCCCGATTGCTTCGGCAAACGATGAACTGATCAAACTGGAGAAAGACCCCAAGCAATGGGTCATGCCGGCTGGCGACTATGCCAATACGCGCTACAGCGCGCTTAATCAGATCAGCAACAAGAACGTCAAAAACCTGCAAGTCGCCTGGACGTTCTCGACGGGTGTGCTGCGTGGCCATGAGGGCGGTCCTCTGGTCATCGGCAATATGATGTATGTGCACACGCCGTTCCCCAACATCGTCTACGCGCTCGATCTGGATAACAGTGGCCAGATCGTCTGGAAATATGAACCCAAGCAGGATCCCAACGTCATTCCGGTGATGTGCTGCGATACAGTAAATCGTGGTGTTGCCTATGGCGATGGCCTGATCTTCCTGCATCAGGCCGATGCCAAACTGGTGGCTCTCGACGCCAAGACGGGTAAGGTCGCCTGGTCCGTCAATGACGGCGATCCGTCGAAAGGTGAAACGGGCACATCGGCACCGCTGGTCGTGAAGAACATGGTGCTGGTCGGCAATAGCGGCGGCGAATTCGGCGTCCGCGGCAAAGTGACGGCTTATGACACCAAGACCGGCAAGGAAGTCTGGCGCGGCTTTTCCATGGGGCCGGATGCCGATACTTTGATCGATCCTGACAAGACGACCGATATGGGCAAGCCGGTCGGCAAGGATTCGAGCCTCGCTACCTGGAAGGGTGACCAATGGAAAATCGGCGGCGGCGCCACTTGGGGCTGGCTGTCTTACGATCCGAAACTCAACCTGGTCTATTACGGCTCGGGCAATCCGAGTACCTGGAATCCGGTTCAACGGCCGGGCGACAACAAGTGGTCGATGACCATCTTCGCACGCGACGCCGATAGCGGAGCGGTGAAATGGGTCTATCAAATGACGCCGCATGACGAATGGGACTATGACGGCGTCAATGAGATGATCCTGGTCGACAAGAAATTTGACGGCAAGGATCGGAAACTGCTGGTCCATTTCGATCGTAACGGCTTTGGCTACACATTGGACCGGGAAACCGGCGAATTGCTCGTCGCCGAGAAGTATGATCCGGCGGTCAATTGGGCGACCAAAATCGACCTGAAGACCGGCAAGCCGGAGCGCGTGAAGCAGTTCTCGACCGAAGCGAATGGCGAAGACAACAATACGCAGGGTGTCTGCCCGGCGGCCTTGGGCAGTAAAGACCAACAGCCGGCCGCTTATTCGCCGAAGACGGGTCTCTTCTACACGCCAACCAATCACGTCTGCATGGATTACGAGCCGTTCAAGGTTGCCTATACCGCCGGCCAGCCCTATGTCGGCGCAACACTCAGCATGTATCCGCCGAAGGGCGATAACCATCTTGGCAATTTCATTGCCTGGGATGCTGAGAAAGGCAAGATCAAGTGGTCGATACCGGAACAGTTCTCCGTTTGGAGCGGAGCCCTGGCAACGGCTGGTAACGTGGTCTTCTACGGTACCCTGGAAGGCTATTTGAAGGCCGTTGATGCCGAAACCGGCAAGGAGCTTTATCGCTTCAAGACGCCCTCCGGCATCATTGGTAACGTCAACACCTTCGAGCATAACGGGAAACAGTATATCGCCGTGCTTTCCGGCCTTGGCGGCTGGGCAGGCATCGGCATGGCGGCGGGGCTTACCGGCGACAACGAAGGTCTCGGTGCGGTCGGTGCTTACAAGTCTCTGGCGCAATACACCCAGTTGGGTGGAACCCTAACCGTTTTTGCCCTCCCAGAGTGAACCTCAGGCCGGATGGGAAGACAGCGATTGTCTTCCCATCCCACTTTTTCAAAATCCGGGCCATGAGAGGACCAGGAATGATTATGACTCGCTTGCTCCGCGCCTCGCTCATTCTATGTGGCGCTGTGTTTCTGATTGGCTTAACGAATGCTCCTTCCGCATTGGCCCAAAGCAACACCGACACATCACCTACCCCCCCATCGTCCGCCACATCAACCGACAGCGCCGATCAAAAACCCTATCATATAGCCGCTGATGGCACGGTCGATTGGCCGATCTTCAATGGATATCGACGCTATCACGCAATCTGCCACACCTGTCACGGACCCGATGGTCTCGGCAGCAGCTTTGCGCCGAACCTGACTGAGTCGCTGAAAACAATTCCCTATGACAAGTTCATGGAGATCGTGGTCAACGGTCGTACCGACGTCAGCACCTCAAGTGACAAGCGGATGCCGGCCCTTGGCACGGATCCGAATGTCATGTGCTATATCGACGATATCTATGCCTATCTGAAAGCCAGATCGGATGGCGCCATCGGCCGCGGTCGACCGGAGAAGCATGAGAACAAGCCCAAAGAGGCCGCGGAAGCGGAAGCGTCCTGTATGGGTAATTGATATGGCATCCCAAGCTCCGGGATTAATGCGATGGATATCAGCAGCAGGCCTCCTGCTGCTGATATCTTATTCATCTACGGTCAAAGCGGCCGACACGATCGAGGCCATCGACCGGTCTGCATTGCGAGTATGCTCTGATCCGCATAATCTCCCGTTTTCCGACAAGCAGGGTGGCGGCTTTGAGAACAAGATCGCGGAATTATTCGCTCAGAAGCTGAATGTTCCGCTGCGCTACGTCTGGTACCCAAATTCGATCGGCTTCCTGCGCAATACCTTGCGGGCACGGCAGTGCGATTTGGTGATGGGTATCGTCTCGGGTGCTGAATTGGTGCAGAGCACCAACCCTTATTACCGCTCCTCTTATGTCATCGTCACGCGGAAAGCCGATCAGCTCAAGATGACGACGCTGGACGATCCAAAATTGCGCGACCTGAAGATAGGCCTGACCGCCGGTACGCCACCTTCCGATATTGCGGTCCGAACGGGGCTCATTGCCAATGTCGTGCCCTATGAACTGTTCGTCGACACACGATACGATTCGCCGGGCAAACAGATGATAGAAGATGTCATCGACAAGAAAATCGATGTGGCCCTTCTCTGGGGTCCGATTGCCGGCTACTTCACGAAGGGACATGAGGACATTCTCGCGACCGCACCTTTGACGACAGACTCAAAGGACATTCGCCTGGATTTTTATATCGCCATGGGGGTCCGCCCCGGCGAAAACAAATGGAAGAATCAGATCAACGATCTGATCCGGCAGAACCAGACCGAAATCACTGCCATCCTTCGGCAATTCAACGTCCCGACGCTCGATGCACAGGGAAAGCTTTTACCCTGACCGGAGACAGGCGATCATGCGCATGCTTCGGCGTCTGATTTTGCCGCTGATGCTGCTGCCTGTAATGCCCGCGATGGCTGATCAGATCCAGGAGCCGTCCGGATATCGCCTCGAAGATTATCGTAGCCCGACACCATCGACCCTTGCAGGCGCCAAAGTTGTGGGGGCCGCCGCGCTACATCAATTGATGCTGTCACAGGCGATCATCGTCATCGATGTCCTGCCGCAGCCGCCAAGACCGGAGAAACTGCCACCCACCACTTTGTGGCATCCGCCGGTACGGCAGGATATTCCCGGCAGTATCTGGCTCGCCAATAGCGGCTATGGCGCCTTGAACCCGGAGATGGAAGCCTATTTTCGCGTGGCATTGGAGCGCCTGACGCTCGGCGACAAGACACACGCCCTCGCCTTTTACTGCGAAGCCGAATGCTGGATGTCCTGGAACGCTGCCAAGCGGGCCCTTTCCTACGGCTACCCCCATGTCTATTGGTTCCCCGGCGGTATGCAGGAATGGAGCAAGAGCGGTTTTCCGACCCTGCCGAACATGCCGATCCCGCTCAAATAGGCAGGAAACGCCCGCCCCAATGGCGGCGCGGTTCAGTCCGGCGACGAAGCGTTCGTCGGCGAGGTGGCCAGGGTCGGACAGAGGGCTATCAGATGTTCGACCAGATCCCGGCGCTCCTGATCACTTCGACAGCCCGGTTCCGACATCGTCAGCCGCTCGTCTAGTACCAGGCCCGGCACGCCCGCGGACAGGGAGATGACCCGGGTCGCAAGCAAGGCTGCTTGACGTGGATCATGGGTCACCATGATGACGGCTGGTCGATGTTGCCGCCAATATTGACAAAGGAGATCGCTCATACGCCCCTCCAATGCCGGGTCCAATGATGTCAGCGGCTCATCCAGCAAAAGCAGTTCGGGTTCGACCAGCAGCGCCCGCACCAGCGCGACCCGACGTTGCATGCCACCGGACAATTGTCCAGGATACCGATCGATGCAATCTTGAAGCTCCGCCTGCCGCAGCATCTCAATCGCATGTTTTGATGCGCCTTGATCAGTGACCAGGAGCATATTTTCCAGGATCGTCAGCCAGGGAGCCAAACGTGGTTCCTGAAACACCATCGCCATGCGCGGGCGTCCGACAGGGAAGCTGCGGTTTCCTTGATCTGCTTCATCCAATCCGGCGATGATGCGCAATAATGTTGTCTTGCCGCTGCCGGATGATCCGACAAGGCACAGAAATTCGCCGCTGCAAAGATCGAGATTGATATCGGCTAGGACGCGATGAATCTGGGGCGCGTCGAATTGGCGCCCCACCGCCTGCAGGTGCAATAGCATCAGACCTTGCGCCATCTGTTGAGGCGCCGATCGATCGGTTTCAAAATCATTCCCTCGATCGCCAGCATGACGGCGATAAAGACGAGCGTATAGGCGAAGATCCCCGTGATATCGAAAAAATTGAAGAACCGCCGAATCTGGAAACCGACGCCATCGGGACGCCCCAACAGTTCGACGACCAGCACGATCTTCCAGGTAAGCGCCAGGCCGGCCCGTGCCGCGCCCATGATGCTGGGCGCCAATTGCGGCAGGACAATCCGCAACAGGACTCGCAGCCGAGGCACATTGAAGATCTGCGCCATTTCCAGCAGCGAACGATCCAGGGACCTCGCGCCCTCTCGCGTGATCGCCACCACCGTCGGCGCCTTGTTCAGCGCAACAGCCAGGATGGCAGCCACTTCGGTCAATCCGAACCAGACATAACAGAGAACGATGGTCACCAAAGCCGGTATATTGATAGCAACCACCAGCCAGCCATCGAACATATCATCCAATACACGGACGCGGCCGATGGTGATGCCGATCGCGGTTCCGATGATCATCGCACTGACAAAGGCGGCAGCAACACGCAGCAAGGTGATACCGATATGAAAGGGCATCTCTCCGGTACGGATTTGCTCCCAGGCGACGGATGCCGTGGCCAGCGGACCCGGCAATATGCCGGCATCATCAATCACTGTGGCTGCCAGCTGCCAGATGACGACGAGAATCAACAGGGACAAAGCGCGCAACAGAATTCGTCCGTTTTCACCTTTTGCCGCCGTTACCAGCGTTCCCGCACTCATCGGACATATCCCGTCCAGAATGTTCCCGCCGGCAGCTCAGTCAACCCGCCGACGGATTTGCGATCGACCGTCGCCATTAAATGGAATGCAGTCTGGGCGGCATCGATATCCGGCTGGCCGTAACTCGTCGGAATACCATCGCGATAGCCGGCTTTCAGTGCTTCGAACAGGGCATCGTCGGATGCCTTCATCTGGGGTCGCAGGGTTTGCCAAACGGCATCTTGCTTCAGCATGCGCTCCTTGGCAGCAAAAGAAGCATCGAAGAGGCCCTGCGCCAGGCGAGGATACTTGGCGGCCCAGCTTTCATGGAAAACCCAGCCAAGTAGTGGCGGCGGCCGATCCAATCCTAATTTCGGCAGGATATCCTTGACGGAGACGATCTCCTCGAAGCCCTTGGCCTTGAGTTGCGCGTTGAATTGCCAGAAATTCAGAACGGCATCCAATTTTCCGCGGCTCGCGAGTTCATTGAGAATAGGCGGCGCCGCGAACTGGATATCCGCGCGTTTCGACAAATCTATTCCTGCCGTCTTTTGCGCATATGCGCGCAATAAAAGCCAACTCTTGTCATCCGGACCGCCGCCAATGCCAAGTCGATGACCAGCCAGATCGGCGATGCCGTGCAAGCCCGATGTCGGTTTTGCCATGACGCCGCCGACCGCGGTCGAGAACGGGACGAAAGTGAAGTCCCGCCCATCTCCACGTTGACGTGCCACCCAGAGCCAGTCGGTGACGATGACATCGACGGTCTTGGAGAGCAATGCGATGGTCGCCGCATCCTTGTCTGCGAGATTGACGGGTTCCAGTTTGAAGCCATGGGCGGTATCCAATCCGTCGCGTATAACGGTGACCTCCCAGTTCACCGTGCCGAACTGCAACAGACCGACGCGGATGACGGGCGGGTCGTCGGCACGAGTGGCACCGGCGAAGCAGACCGTCATTAGAATAAGTGAAATGAAGTGGGTGACATATCGTTGCAAGAGAACGCCTCGATTGAGCCCGGGCGACGTGCGAAAGGTAATTTTCTAGTTTGCCGGAATGCCGGGCATCGGAATGAAACCCGGAATGCGCTTCATGCGATCGATCCAGCGCTGAATATTCGGGTAGGGCTTGAGCGAAATATCACCCTCCCTCGCCATTGCGATATAAGGGAAACAGGCAATATCGCCGATGGTCGGATGTCCTAGTTCGAGGAACTCACGATTGGCAAGATGCCGGTCGATGATTTTGAACGTGGCGGTCGCCCGGGCCTGGAGTTTTTCCAGATCCAGCGGGTAATTGAGAATCTTGACCAGACGCGCCGCCGCCGCATTCATGACCTCATTGCCGCCGGTCGAAAGCCATTGCAGGACTAATCCAGTGGCCTCAGGCGAATCTGGAAACCACGTATTCGACTTATCATATTTGCGTGCGATATAAGCGAGGATCGCTTGAGCGTCGCGCAGTCGCAGCTCACCGTCTTCGAAGATCGGAATTTCGCCGAAGGGATTCAGCGCCGTATATTTCTCGCTCTTATGCTCCTTATTGACGAAATCGATATTGATCTTCTCATGGGGCACTTTGAGGATATTCAGGAGCAGCCGGACCTTGTAGCAGCTGCCGGAAAGCTCGAAATCATAGAGCTTGATCATGCCCCTCTCCTTCTCTAGCCGCCATGGCCGGACGAGAGGCGGGACTCGCGCGTGATGATTGAGATGCTGTTCGATGAAGGTCTGGATGAAGAAGTAGCCGTGATCGTAGCCGGGATGGCGCCGCAGGGTGAGCTTCTGGCCGGCGGCCTGGGCGGCCTGTTCCAGGAGATGGGGCTTCAGCTGCTCCTCGAGGAATTTATCGTCCAGCCCCTGATCGACCAGGATCTCACCCGGGAAGGGCTGTTTCTTGATGAGCTCGCTGGCGTCATAGGCGGCCCAGGCGGCTTTGTCCGGCCCCAGATAGCCGCTGAAGGCCTTGAGGCCCCAGGGGCATTGGCTGGGGGCCGAGATCGGCGCCAAAGCCGAGAGCGAGCGGTACTGGCCGGGATGGCGCAGGGCCGAGACCAGCGCCCCATGGCCGCCCATGGAATGGCCGAAAATCCCCTGGCGGGAGAGATCGGCCGGGAAATGCGCCCCGATCAGCGCCGGCAGTTCCGTGGTCACATAGGCGCCCATCCGCCAGTGGGCCGACCACGGCGCCTGGGTGGCATCGAGATAGAAGCCGGCCCCCAGCCCGAAATCCCAGCTCTCCGCCTGGCCGGGAAGGTCGGTGCCGCGCGGGCTGGTATCGGGCGAGACCAGGATGAGGCCCAGTTCCGCCGCCAGGCGCTGCGCCCCGGCCTTGATCGGGAAGGTCTCCTCCGTGCAGGTCAGCCCCGCCAGATAGGTCAGCACCGGCCGCTTGCCTGATTTGGCTTGCGGCGGCACGAAGACGCCAAAGCGCATCACCGTGCCGGTTTCCTGGGACGAATGGCTGTAGAAGCCCTGCTGGCCGCCGAAGCAGCCATGCAGCGACAAGGTCTCGAGCGTCATCTCAGTACAACACCACGCCGCGGATCGAGGTCCCGGCCTTCATCAGCTCGAACCCCTTGTTGATCTCTTCCAGCGGCATCGTATGGGTGATCAGATCATCGATATTGATCTTCTTCTCCATGTACCAGTCGACGATCTTCGGCACATCCGTGCGGCCCCGGGCGCCGCCGAAGGCGGTCCCCTTCCAGACCCGGCCGGTGACCAGTTGGAAGGGCCGCGTCGAGATCTCCTGGCCGGCCCCCGCCACGCCGACGATCACCGAGACGCCCCAGCCCTTATGGCAGCATTCCAGCGCCTGGCGCATCACCGTGGTGTTGCCGATGCACTCGAAGCTGTAATCCGCCCCGCCTTTGGTCAGATTGACCAGATAGGGCACCAGATCGCCCTCGACCTCCTTCGGGTTGACGAAATGCGTCATGCCGAACTTCTCGGCGATCGCCTTGCGCCCCGGGTTGAGGTCCACCCCGATGATCATGTTGGCCCCCACCAGCCGGGCTCCCTGGATCACGTTCAGCCCGATGCCGCCCAGCCCGAACACCACCACATTGGCCCCGGGCTCGACCTTGGCCGTGTTGATCACCGCCCCGATCCCCGTGGTCACCCCGCAGCCGATATAGCAGACCTTGTCGAAGGGCGCGTCCGCGCGGATCTTCGCCAGGGCGATCTCCGGCACCACCGTGTAATTGGCAAAGGTCGAGGTGCCCATGTAATGAAAGATCTTCTTGCCCCCCAGCGAGAACCGGCTGGAGCCGTCCGGCATCAGCCCCTGACCCTGGGTGGTGCGGATCGCCTGGCACAGATTGGTCTTGCGGCTGAGGCAGTATTCGCACTGCCGGCATTCGGGCGTGTAAAGCGGGATCACGTGATCCCCCTTCTTCAGGCTGGTCACCCCAGGCCCCACATCCACCACGATCCCGGCCCCCTCATGACCCAAAACCCCTCCGGATCCGCCCCGGACAGCGTGAAATAGTCCGTGTGACACAGACCCGTCGCCTTAACCTCAACCAAAACCTCCCCAGAACGGGGGCCCTCAAGATCAACTTCGGTGATTTCCAGGGGTTTTTTGGCCTCAACAGCCAGAGCCGCGCGCGTCTTCATCTTGCCCTCCCCGATTACCGCCACCCCCTTGTGCTCATGCAATCGCACGATAACACCCTGGCAGGGGCGGTAGATTTTGCATGACATCATGAGTAGTTGCTGGGGAATGCTATCGACAAGTTCACAACATCCGAAATTAGACTTTGGATCGAGATAAGTTGAGTGAATAATCACCCAAGCGGGAAACGATGGGTGTTAGGATCGTCCACATTCAAAAAAGAACAAGTTATATGCGTCGGGAGGCTCAAATGTCGGGACCAGTGTCGGCTGTGGCCGCGGGACAAAAGATAATGCCAGCCGGTATTCGGCGGGGGACCTCAATGAGGACAAATCCGGCCGAAGCGACCCGGGAACTGCTCGATAAGATTGCCACCGATGAGGCGGAAATCATTTTGCTGTTCTGCTCCCCCCAATTCCACATTGCCGAAATCGCCGCTGCGGTCGGTCAATACGGCGCCAAGGCAACGGTGCTCGGCTGTACCACCGCGGGCGAAATAACGCCGATCGGATATCGTCACGGAAGCATCACGGGGATAAGCCTTCCCAGCCGGCATTTCTGTGCATCCATCCAAATCGTCGAACATCTTTCGTCTTTTGAAATTGCGGATGGCATTTCGGCCGCCAAAGCCCTGCTCGCCGAACATGAAAATGCCAGCCGGCGGTTCGAACAGCCACGAACATTCGCCCTGCTGATCAATGACGGCCTGGCAATGCGCGAAGAAGCCATTGCAAGCGCCGTCGGCGACGCTCTTGGCCATGTCCCGCTAATCGGCGGCTCTGCCGGCAATAACCCGGCCTCCGAGGAACCAAATATCTTTATCAACGATCGAATTTTGACGAATGCGGCGATCCTGCTGCTTGCATCGACCGACCTTGATTTCCGCGTTTTCCAGACGCAGCATTTCGAACCGCTCGAGCACAAGCTTGTCGTCACGCAGGCGGATCCGAGCAAGCGGCTGGTCATGCAGTTAAATGCCGAGCCGGCCGGCCAAGAATATGCCCGCATGCTCGGATTGAAGCGCGAAGAGCTGAACTCCTTCATCTTCGCCTCCTACCCGCTCGTCATCAAAGCCGGTGGAAGGCACTATGTGCGTGGAATTCAGAAGGTTGACGAGAATGACAACCTGCATTTTTTCTGCGCCATAGATGAAGGTATTGTCCTCAGCATCGCACGCAGTGGTGATCTCGTGGCAAATCTGGAAAATCTGTTCGAGCGCCTGGAGCGTGACCTTGGCCGCATAGAGGCGGTTCTCGGATTTGACTGCATCCTCCGCTATGTCGAAATGGAGGAGCGGCAACTCCTGCCCCGCGTATCCAAACTTCTATCCAGCAACAATGTCATCGGTTTCAATACTTATGGTGAACAGTTTGGCATGATGCATATGAGCCAGACTTTCACCGGTATAGCCTTTGGAAGTGAGACTCGATGACCAACCAGGGACAAGTCGCCTCCGCGACCGATGACTTGGCCTCTCTGCAGAGAGAGAATGCCAAGCTGAAAGAGATCAACCGTGCTCTGATGCAACGCGTCGAGCACAGCCTGGACATCCAGGGAAACGCCTATCATCTCTTTCAGACCGCCATTCTGCTGGACCGAAAAGTCAGAGATCGGACGCGTGAGCTCGAACAGGCCCTGCAGGCGGTCGAGATTTCCAATCAGGAGCTGAATGAAGCGATCATCGTCAGTCATACGACGCAGAATCGGCTTCAGGACGCCATCAACAGCATTTCCGAAGGATTTGCCATCTTCGACCCCGAAGACCGGCTGATTCTCTTCAATAGAAAGTTTCTCGATTTCTGGCCGAACCTGACTGATCGCATCCATACAGGCATCACCTTCGACCAGTTGATGCAGATGGCCGTCTCCGGCAAGTGCATCAATGTTATGGAAGAAGCGCCCTATGATGAATGGATCCGGCATCACCTGGATCAACGTCACGCGACCAGGCGCGGCGGTGCCAACCGGTGGATATATGCCATCTCTTCCGGAAAATGGGTGCAGGTCAATGACCGGCGATCGATCGAAGGTGGCATTGCATCCATTTACACCGACATCACCGACCTGAAGGATGAAGAGCGCCAAAAAAGGGAAAAGGTTCTGGCAGAAACATCGGCGCATCTGCAGGCAACGCTTGAAAGCATGTCCATTGGTGTTGCGGTTTTCGATCAGCGACAACGCCTGGCAACAGCCAATCGGCGCTATGGAGAGCTGCTGGAGCTGCCCGCTCCTTTGCTCACACCAGGCTCGGATTTCAAGAGCTTTCAACGCTTCAATGATCGGCGCGGCGTACCGGAGCTCGGCAGCGGCTCCCTCATCGCCACCAGCGACAGCACTGCGCCCGTCGAGGTATCGGTCAACGGCCGGTGGTTCGCCATCAAGCGAGATCCGATGCCAGATAGCGGTTTCGTCATCTCTTATGCCGAAATCACAGAGCGCAGATTGGTCGAGGAAGCCCTGCATGACAGCGAAGAGAGAATCCGGCTCTTCGCCAATGCAATGCCGACGATGATGTGCTACATCGACGAGCATGAGCAATATCAGTTTGCCAATCGCGCCTATCGTGCGAATTTCACGCCCAATGGTGGCCAGATCATCGGCCGCCGGATGCACGCCGTCCTCGATGCGCAGGAATATGCGCAGCGGCGTCCTTACATAGAACGTGCGCTTGGCGGCTCGACGGCCGTCTTCGATCTTCCCTTGCCCTCGCTGGACAATGAACCGCGTTTTGGGTTGGCGACCTACGTGCCGCATCGAAATTCGCACGGTCAGGTCGTCGGATTCTTCACGCTTATCCAGGACATTACCGAGCGGCGGCGGGCGCAGCATATTCTGGAAGCAACCAATGAGGAACTCGAACGCCGGGTCTATGAGCGGACTGCCTCGCTGCAAAAACTGAACGAAGCGCTCTTGCAGGAAGTCGATAAGCGACGCCGAATCACACGCGAATTGCGATCGGCTAAAGTCGAAGCAGAACGCGCCAATGTGAGCAAAACCCAGTTCCTGGCCGATGCAAGCCACGATCTGTTGCAGCCGCTAAATGCCGCAAGATTGTTCATTGCTGCGATGCAGGATACCCACCTGCCGGCGCAGATCAATCCGCTGCTCAGCAAGGTTGATCGCGCCCTTGCGAATGTCGAAGATATTCTCAACATCCTGCTGGATATTTCGAAGCTGGACGCAGGACATGTCACGGCCGAAATTCAACGCGTTTCGCTGGCGCCCTTGATGTGGGCGTTGCGTGACGATATCGCGCCTTTGGCGGAACAGCGCGGGCTTCAGTTCTCGATCGTGGAGAGCCATCAAACGATCTATACTGATCCCAGGCTCCTCCGACGGCTGTTACAGAATTTTCTGACCAATGCCTGCCGTTATACGCCGCATGGACGAATCCTGTTCGGCGCACGGCGCCGCGGAAACAGTGTCGAGCTGCAGATTCTCGATACCGGCATCGGCATTCCGAAGGATAAGCTGGACGACATATTCGAGGAGTTTCGCCGGCTGGCGCATGTTGACGGCAGCGAAAAAGGTTATGGCCTCGGTCTCTCGATCGTGCGTCGGATCAGCCGGCTACTCAACCATCCCGTCCAAGTCCAATCAAAGGTAGGACGAGGCTCCATTTTCTCCGTCCTGGTGCCGATTGCCAATGACGTCACCGACACCGTGAAATTGCAAAGCAAGCCGCTACCGCGTCCAAGCAATGTGGCTGGCCTGCGCGTCCTTGTTGTCGATAATGACAAGGATATTCTGGATGGCATGACGAGCCTGCTCGATACATGGCACTGCCAAGTCATTGCAGCCACCGATGAGCAGGCCGCAATCGATACTTTGACTCGGAGTGGCGAACGTCCGGATATCCTTCTTGCCGACTATCACCTGGATAATGGCCGCATCGGAACGGATCTGATTTCCGCCGTTCGAGATCGCTTCGGCACGGTTATTCCCGCAGCCGTTATTACAGCAGATCGCAACAACGAGGTCCGGGAGTTGGTCCAGATGCTTCCGGCGGTCAGCCTGCTGGTCAAGCCGATCAAGCCAGCCCGTTTACGCGCCTTGATCGCGTCGGTGCGCCAATGAAGAGGCGCGGCTGTACTTTTGGTACAGGATGACAGCCTGCGTTCGACTCGAAACGCCAAGCTTCTGCAAGAGGCTCGAGACATGCGCCTTGACTGTCGTGATCTGGACGTCAATTTCATGCGCGATCTGCTTATTCAGCAAACCGGCCGCCATTAATTCCAGAACCCGCCGTTGCTGATTTGTCAGCAGCTCAAAACGACAACGAACTGCCTCGTCGAGTTCCTCCGCTTCAATATCGGCCCTCACCTCCTCGATCCCTTCATTCGGCGCGTAGCTGCCGCCTTCAAGTATTGTCGAAATGGCGGTGGCGATCGCCGCCCTCGACAGGGATTTGGGGATATAGCCGATGGCTCCCGCCTCGAAGCATTCGCGGACAACGAAGCTGTCGGAAAGGGCCGAGATAACAGCAACAGGAACATCGGGTCGCCGCACCCTTAAGGTCCGCACCCCTTTGACCCCGTTGACACCCGGCATGCGAAGATCCAGCAGAATGAGATCGATATCGTGGCTGCCCGATACCGCTCCGATCGTTTCCATCATCGATCCACTCTCGATAACATCGACATTGTCGATGATCGAGCGCAAAGCATCCGCTAGAGCTTCCCGGAACATCGGATGATCATCGGCTACCAGTACGGTTGTCATGCATCGACCTCCTTTTGAATAGTCTGAGTACGAAAACCGAACGGGTCAAGTCTTAGGAAGGCACCGAAAATCGAACCAAAGTACTGGTTTTGATCGCGATGGGACCTAATCTTATACCTTTCCGCGAGAAAGCTATAGGACATACCGTCGACTGAAGATTTGTTTTAAAGGACGGTCCGTCTAAATCTATCCGTTAGGATAAGACGGTCAACGGAAGTACCCCCAAAGTCTTATTGTTCAGAATTTTCACCTCGATATAGCTAGATGTTGCCTTGCAAAGAGCCGCAGCTTGAAGAAGCCGCCCTTGATGGAGAATGATCGTGCCCACGGCATCGCTTGACACGACCACCCGACGAGGACTGGAGCGCCCGACCGACTTTCTTGGCAGCGGTTCCTGGGACGCTCTTGCACGCATCGACGCCGGGCCTTTGAGAGCGGAATCGGATATGTCGGTGACTCTCGACCTTATTCTGCTGCCAGGCTTCGATATTCACGACCTCTCAGCATTGCTCGACACGCTCCACATGGCGAATTGCATCATGCAGCGCCGGGTATTTACGTGGCGGATCATTGGCATTGCACAATCGCCAATCCGCGCATCAGGCGGTCTGACGATATCGGCCGATCACTGCCTCGGCGATGTCACACGATCGGACAATGTCTTTCTGTTTTCCGGCTTTGATCATACCGACCTCAATACCGGTCAACTTGAATCCTGGCTCCGTCAGCAACTTTGGTACGGCGCCCATCTCGGTGCAATCGGTGGCAGCTCCATCTTGCTCGCCGATATCGGCATTTTGTGCAATCGATGCTGTGCAGCGCATTGGGCACATATCGACGGTTATCGGCGTCGCCACCATCACATCAATTTTCAGGATCAAATTTATCACGTTGACCGAGGGATAATCACTTGCAGCGGCGGCTGTGGCACCACCGACCTCGCTCTCGCTTGTGTTCGACAACTTTGCGGCCATCAGATATCGACGGATATCGCCGACCGAATGAACCGCTATCGCGTGCGTGACGAGCACGACACCCAGGGGATGTTCTGTACGGCACGTCACTCGATTACCAACAATGCGGCGCAGATCATGCGCCAGCATACGGAAAATCCTTTGAAGGGGCATGAAATTGCGGCTCGGCTTGGAATATCGCTGAGACGATTGCAACGGGCATTTCAGCGTCATGAAAAATTGACGCCGTCGCAGTTTTACATACGTGAGCGACTCCTCAAGGCTCGGACTCTCCTGCGGCACAGCTCCTTGACGGTCGCTGCCGTCGCGCGCAGTTCGGGCTTCGTTTCAGCTTCTGACTTCGCACGCAATTACGCGCAGCTCTTCGGCTGCCCTCCGAGCCAAGACAGATAGCGCCTGCCGCGGCAACTCCCTGAATAAAACATAGATTAATCGGGGCTTCCCAACCGGTGCCTTTCGCCGATCGGCCAAGCTTGATCACGTTTTCGCGATTTTGACGTCATCGGCTGGGGCTGAAAAAAAACAGTCATAAGCCACGGAATAAAGCCCCGCGCTGGGGCGTAAGCGTTATATCGGGCCCGCTTTGAGAGCCCTCGTACGGAGATCACAGGACAGTTCGAATTCCTAGGATTTTCCGGGCAGCCGAGCGCATGCAAGCGTTCGGACAGCAACCCAAACACGCTTACGTAACAAACGATAACAGGTGCAAAGATGAAAAAGATTTTATCGGCTTTGATCGTTATGACGGCGTTGACCTCATCCATGGCGGCCGCAACCATGGCGTGGGCAGATGGCGATGAGCCGTTCACACCAACGAACATGAATCCCCATGCAGAAGAGGATGATCCTTATCACACGGGCGATTCAATACTCGTGCATTTCGTATCGGCGTATGACCGGGATGCAGCTGCGGCGAAAGCCAAACAGCAGGAAACAGTTCAGACCAACCCGAAATAATGCGTGGAAGACTTCACCGCATTCTTGGATCGCGTAGGCGGTATAAATTCTGCCGCGCGATCCCTGGAATGAGCCCAGCCGACGCAGCTGCACAAGGGACGCATATCATTCGGCAGCTGTATTTTTTGAGGGTCGATATTTAGCCTGTCCCCAGGGGCGGGGCGGCACGTTGTACGAAGAAAATACTTCAGTTGAGCGGCCTTGGGTTCCGTGCAGGTTCGGATGTCACGGATCGCCATCCGCCAGGCGGATTTATGACAGCCACCGCCAGACCATCATCCCGAAAAACGCGATCGCGACCCAGCTCAAAAGAGCCAGCGGAACCGCAGATCTGACGCCCAACCAGAATTTTCCATCTACCGCGGGAGCATGCGAAGCCGTCAGTGCAGCGGCCATTGCGGCCTCTACACTATCATGCACTTGGCTTGTCCAGCGCTCATCCTCGTGACCTGCACGACTGAGCGTGCAGACATATTTTCTGTCTGACCCGTCATGCCAAGACTTGATCGTCACATTGAAATCGTTCGGGATGGAAGGCAGCTGCAGCGATTCGGAATTCATTGCTATCTATCAACCTCATGCCTAACCCATCGATAGGCCCTGACTCTCAAGGCCGAATGATCGGGTCGTCTTCTGGGCACCGCGATCGCTTTATGCGACTTATTCCGATCCTAACACCCGGAGGTTAACAAATCGCTTCGATCACCTTCTTAACTGGCCAATTCCGTGCGCTACCAGTTGAAAAATTCAAGGAATTTCACATCACCACACTACTATATATAGTCTCGAAGGCGAATTAAGTCCAATAACTTATGTGACAAAATGACTATAAAGACGCGCCAGACGTAAAATAGTCCTGAGCGCGATATAATTTCGCAACGGATACGGGCGAAATTGCCAGCACTCAATCCCGGAAAAGCCGTGGCTTTCCGGGATTGAATCGGCAGAGGAAGGAAGTTTAGGCTGGCAGGGTCAGGTCGGCGGTACCAGGTCAGGCGTAAACCAGCTTGACCGCATCCGGCTGCGAGACACCGGCCAGATGGATGGACGCCCCTCCGCCCAAATCGATCATCGTCGAGCCGCCCGACACCTTTATCTGGGGCTGACCCGCGCTGACTCCGTGAAGGACGATGCTGTCTTGGCCAGCCTGGTAATCGGTAATCGTGGCATGGGCGCCGGCAATGAACTCAAACACATCATTACCCCCACCACCCGTCATCGTCACCGAGCCGGTTGAATTGTCAACGAACCGGTCGGCTCCCGCGCCGCCCTTCACGGTTGCGGAGGCTTGCCCGCCAATGGTGATTTGGTTCGAGCCGGTTCCAGTTGAGATTGACGCCGAGGTGTTCGATGCGCCGGAGAAGTTGACGCGATTGTCGCCGTCACCGACCTTGATCTTCATGACATTGCTGTCGTTGGTATTGCTGGTTGCAGCGACAGTGATACTGCTATTGCCGTTGCCGGTCGTGATGGATCCCCGTTTCGCACCGTTTACGTGGATCGTCGAATCGCCGTTGCCGAAGGTGATTTCCGCGTCAACAAAATTATTCACCGTGACATCGCCATTCACGGGACTGGTTATCACCGCGTTCTTGATTGCGTTCCAGGCGCCGTTATTCGTGACCGTCTGATCATTGTTTGCATCATAGGCAACAGTCACTGTGGTCCCAGCCGCAACGCCCGTAAGGCCAAGTTGCTGCGTGGTATAGGTCGTTGAGCTGCCAGGGCCGGTCATCCCCGCATTGAACTTCGACGACATATCCGTGGGGTCAGTGGCGTTGGTCAACGTCGCCATGGGTGCGGGTGCAGCATTCGGATCGTGGCTATAGGCACGAACATAATCGATCAGCATATCCGCTTTCGACCAATCGGTCGTGCCATCCGGTGATCCCGGCCAATTCCCGCCCACGGCGAGATTAAGTATCATATACATCGGTTGATTCATATCGGACGGTGTTGCGACCTGATAAGTCAGCTGGCCGTCGAAATAAAACGAGATGGTCTTTGCCGTCCAATCCATTCCGTATGTATGGAATCCAGCGCTGGTGTCGGTGCCAACATTCGTACCCTGATTAAAGACGTGACCATCGCCGTATACGCCATTTGAGACGTTCTTCGTATTGCTCCCGATCTGCTCCATGACGTCGATCTCGTTTGGTCGCGTGCCAATTGCCGGAGGATTCTGCGGTAATAACCAAAAAGCGGGCCACAATCCTTGCCCCTGAGGCACATCGATACGCGCCTCGAAATAGCCATAGGTTTGGGCAAAGGTAGACTGAGTGGTCAACACTCCCGAGGTGTACTTGTATCCACCGAGAGATGGTTGAACCGACGGATCAGCCGGCCGCGCGGAAATCTCGGCGACACCATTCGAAACAGAAAACGGATTGAGTCCCAGAGGCGTTTTCGACGTGCCTTTGTAATCCGGGTCGACATAGAGCTCGAGTTCGTTATTTCCTTTCAAGGTCCGATTACCGCCACTTAATGTGGTATTCCAGGTATTGCCCGCTGTTGCTGCCGTGCCGGTGTTCAGACTGAGGCTATTGAACTCGTCGTCAAAGGTAAGATGCAGCCCCGCCTTGCTGTTCTCGACTTCGACAGTCTGCGGCGTGATATCCGCAACTGTCTTTCCCTCCAGCATAAGGCTCTGACCGGCACCGAGATCGATCTTCACATCCGATCCGACTTGCGTCATGGCGGCTTTGAGAGAATCGAAGCCCTGGAAGCCATAACCATAGAGATCGATCTTGTCGATGACGCTGCCGGAGGTTTTCAACCCTGTAATCCAGGTTGTCGTACCTGCATCCTTTGTGATGGAGAAACTGTCGACACCCGTACCGGCCACCAACACATCGTTACCACCACCGGTCGTGATGTGGTCGTTACCGGAATTGGCCGTGATGAGATTGTCGCCTGAATTGCCGACAGCAGTCGCATTGGACGCGCCCATCAATTGCAAGTTCTCGACGTTTGCCGTCAGCGTATATCCGCTGCCCCAGGTCTGAACTGTATCGATGCCGCCATTGCTTTGCTCAACGACAACATCCGATGGATCATAGACAATGAAGGTATCATCGAGCGGTCCACCGACCAATGTGACTTTGCTCGTATTGGCGACAAGCAGATTATTCTTCGTCGGATCCGCTGTGAGAGTCTGTCCACCGGTGCTCGTCGATTGCGAGACTTTTGCGGGGGCACTGGTCGGCAGTTTCGGTGCTGGCATCTTCAAAGGCTCCTTCGAGAGAATGGTGCAGTCGGCGAGGCTGCTTGATCACCTACAATTTTATGCGAAAATTTCAACACGTACGAATGATCGACTATACTCTGAGCATAATCGGCCACCGATTAATGCGACATTAATCGATCCTGTCTAGAGTGAGATTGCTGACGCGATCTCAATTAGTCGACATAGGGTTCTGCCATTTCGCAATCCCGACGAGAGAAGCGGGCTGCGGCAATCATGATGAGATCGAGTAGGAGGCGTACATGTGCTCACCGCACTTGTCGACATTCGACACACATATATGCATATCTATGGGAAATGACGTTTGATGGCGCAGGCAATTTCATTTGGCGCTGACCTCTCCAGTCCGGCGATTTCAACCGCGCTTCATTGTCTCGTCGTCGCGGCGCGACATCACGGAGTCTATTTATCTGCAGAGCAAATCGCGCGTGACTATGGAGTCGGCGAGCCAAGCACGGAGCAGCTTATTTCCATTGCAGCCGCGCATGATTTAGCGCTCGTCGAGATGATATTACCCTCGTCAGACTTTTCCGATATCTCACATCGCCTGCCAGCTATCATCCGTTTGCAAAACGGCAACAGCCTGTTGCTGAATGAACTCACCGGTTCCGGCGATGATATGACGGCAACACTTTATGATCCGGCCGTGGGTGAAGCCACGCCGCTGATCATCGAGCTTCGTCGGCTAGTTTCAGCTATCGACGACGAAGCTTTGATCCTGCAACGCATCAACACAGACGAAGACGAAGCGGCGCGGCCATTCGGATTAGGATGGTTAGCCAGAGAAGTGATGACGGAAGGACGCAGATTTCGCGATATCACGCTTGCCGCCGCGATGATGAGCCTGCTGGCCCTGGCACCTGCCATCTTCTGGCAACTCATTATCGATCGAGTCTTGGCGCATCGCAGTCTTTCCACCTTCAATGTATTGGTCGGTGGAATGGCCTTCATCATCGTCTTCGATACGCTGTTCGGCTATGCGCGTCGCAGCCTGATTCTATTCGCAACAGCCAGAATCGATACACGCTTGTCGACATTCGTGTTCAATCGGCTCCTCAATCTTCCGATGGATTTTTTTGAACGTACGCCGACCGGTGTCATTACGCGCGACGTGAATGAAGTTTGGCGTATTCGAACCTTTCTGACCGGCCAGCTGTTTGGCACCTTGCTCGATACGATGGTCCTGCTGGTGGTCGTGCCGGCGATGTACTGGTTCAGTCCGATTCTCGCAACGACCGTGCTCGGCCTTGGCTTGCTCATGGTATTTGTTATTGCCGTGTTTCTGCCCTTCATTCGGCGACGCACGGCACGTGCTTTTGCTGCCGAGGGACAGCAGAACGCTTATCTGATCGAGAGCGTCCATGGCATACGTACCATCAAGTCGCTTGCGCTGGAACCCCGCCGGCGTCAGGGCTGGGATCATCATGTGGCCGCAGCGGCCCGATTGCGTCGGGAAACCGCTCGCCTTGCCAACGTTGCACAGACGATGATAGCGCCACTCGAGAAATTGATGACCAGCGGCGTGATTGCGCTGGCAGCATATGCTGCGATTACAACGGGAGATCCCGTCTATCTCGGTACCCTGATGGCGTTCGGCATCCTGGCCCAGCGCGTCGCGCAGCCCTTGGTTCAGCTGGCCCATTTGATTCAGCAATTCGATGAAGCGAATAGAGCGGTTCGGATTGTCGCCGAGGTCGCGAACCAGAAACCCGAAGAAGGTCGCAACGCCGGCGGCGTTACGTCGCCGTTGACAGGTTCAATCGAGTTCGAAGATGTACGCTTCCGGTATCCCAATGCCATTTCCCCCGCGCTGGATCGCTTGTCTTTCGACGTACCGGCCGGGACGATCTTCGGCATCATGGGCCGCAGCGGGTCTGGCAAGACAACAGTCACTCGTCTTCTGCAGGGTCTTCATCGGCAATATGAGGGATTGATTCGCATCGATGGCATGGATCTTCGGACCATCGATCTTGATCATCTGCGTCGCAGCACAGGCGTTGTCCTGCAGGACAGTTTTTTGTTTTCAGGAACGATCCGCGACAACATCGCTGCCGGCTATCCCGGCGCAAGCTTTGAACAAGTGATCGCCGCGGCCCGCTTGGCCGGTGCAGAAGAGTTCATCGAACGCCTGCCACGCGGATACGATACGGTGATCGATGAAGGCTCGACAAACCTGTCAGGCGGACAGCGCCAGCGACTCGCGATAGCGCGTGCCCTCCTCATCAATCCTAAGCTTCTTATTTTGGATGAAGCGACCAGTGCACTGGATCCCGAGAGCGAAGCTATTATCAATGCCAATCTTCGTCGCATCGCGAGGGGACGGACACTGATCATCATATCTCATCGCCTGTCGTCACTCATCGGCGCACATTCGATTCTCGTTCTCGATCGCGGACGCGCCGTGGATATTGGGTGCCACGAAGACCTACTGACACGCTGCGACCTCTATCGAGGTCTCTGGAATCAGCAGAACCAGCTTACGGACAGCAAACACAATGACGAACTTCTTGCCATTGTCTAGATCGACAAGATCGAACATTTCGCTTCGGACAACGGTTCCTGTCCGTTCGTCCGCGGTTGCGTTGCTCGACGAAACCGAACCAACCATGACGCGAATGACCATATGGCTCATCGCCTCAATTATCATCGTGGGTATTGTTTTTGCCGCGCGGGTTCATATCGACCGGATCGTCACCGGTACCGGCCATGTGAGTTCGGCGCAATCGACCATCGTCGTGCAGTCGCTCGACCGTGCCATCATCACATCCATAAATGTACGTGAGGGTGACCGGGTGCGAGCGGGCCAAGTGTTAGCGACGTTGGATCCCACCTTCGCCGCCGCCGATGTCGCACAGATTCAGGTTCAAATCGAGAGCCTCAACGCCGAAATTGCGCGTCTCGAGGCAGAGCATGACGGCCGTGAGATTGATTTCCGCGCCTTGCCGCAGCGCTATCAAGCCATTCAACAGGCATTGTGGGGGCAACGGCAGGCGGAATTTCAAGAACGTCTGCGCGGCTACGACAGCAAGATTTCGCAGTCCCAGGCAACGATCGAAAAATATCGAGAGAACGCGAAGAACTATCAGCAGCAGCTTCAGGTCCTTCAGGAAATCGAGGATATGCGGCGCACGCTCTTCAAAGGCGGCCAAGGCAGCCGCTTGAATTTGCTGGAGACGATCAATCGGCGACTGGATATCTCTCGCACTATTGAATATGAGACCAACGCCCTTGCCGAGACCGAGCATGCGCTCGATGTCGCAAAGGCGGACCGCGAGACGTTCCTTCGTCAGTGGCAAGGGCAGATCGATACGGATCTCGTTAAGCACCGCACCGAACGAGACGGCGCGCAGGAGCAACTTGCCAAGGCGTCGAGACATCACGATCTGATCGACTTGCGCGCATCGGCCGATGCGATCGTTCTGCGCATCGCCGATCTGTCGGTCGGCTCCGTTCTTCCGGAATCGACGCCGCTCGTCACACTTGTACCGGTCGCTGCGCCCTTGGAGGCGGAAATCCATATCGATGCAAGCGACATCGGTTTCGTTCGGCCTGGCGACCCGGTTGCCTTGAAAATCGAACCCTATAACTATCTGGAGCATGGCTATGTCGAAGGCCATCTCCGGGTGCTCAGTGCCGATACGTTTACGACCACAGGCGAGGGCAACGAAACGCCTGTTCGCCCTTATTACAAAGGCTATGTTTCACTAGATAAAGTAGATCTTCACGACGTTCCGAAGGACTTTGCCCTCGTCCATGGAATGCCCGTTACGGCGGACGTCAAGGTTGGACAACGAACGCTTTTATCCTACCTGATGACGGGCGCGTTGCGAAATGTCAGCGAGTCGATGCGCGAGCCATGATTCAACCGTTTTCGTACCTATCGAATGCCTGCAGATCCGTTCGCATGCGCTTAAATACATTTTTGCGCGTAAACGCATATGTCGCTACCGGAGCTCGCTCAAGGAAGGCGGATGCAGCCTACCAGCGTGGGCGCGGCTATCTATATGGCGACGGCTTGCCGCATGACCCCACCATGGCGGTCGTGTGGCTCATGCAGGCGGCGGAACGTGGGCATGCCCCTGCCCAGCATATCCTCAGCATGATCTATCTCACGGGCGTTCGCGGGTGGGCGGCCGCCGGTATCTGGCTCGATGAAGCCAGCCACGGCACCGAGGCTGCGATAGCCAATGCCAATCTGCTTTATCCCCAGGGGCTGGCCGTTACGCCTGATGCGAATGCGGCTTTTGCTTGGGCGAAGGCAGCTGCTCAACAGGGTCTCGCTCATGCCGAGGCCAATCTCGGCATGCTGTATGCGCGTGGCATCGGTTGCGACATCGACTTCGCGCAAGCTGCCCACTGGTATAAGCGGGCGGCTGCGAAGGGCGACCCCGCCGGCGCTCTCGGCCTCGGTATTCTATGCGAAAACGGCCTGGGCGTACCGAAGGATACATCCGAGGCTGCCCGTTGGTATCTGATGTCGGCGTCGCAGGACAATGACGTGGCGGCGACGGCTCTGGGCCTGCTTCATCTCGGCGGGCTTCTGGCCGATAGCAATCCGACGGAAGCGGCGCGTCTCCTTGCCGGCCCGGCAGCGCGCGGCAATCTCACCGCCCAATACCGCCTTGGCCTCCTCTATCTCGAAGGGCAAGGCCTCACACGGAGTCAGACGCGCGCGCGCGCTTGGCTTTCCGAAGCGGCGCGGCGCGGTCACAAAGAGGCAACCATCGCCCTGCAACAGATTGCGCTGACCGAGCATGAAGGAGAAAGCGCGACTCTTGGCACCTCGGCTTTGCCGGTCTGAGAGAGAGACCAGATTCTCGTCACGGCTAGTGATGCGCAGGTGTCTGAAAGTCGATAGCGCTTGCGGCTAGTTCCACCGCCATTTCTCGCATCAATTCCGACAACGCGGCCTGGTCCGCTGCTTCGGCCCTGGCGACGAGGACAGCCTGCGTATTGGAGGCGCGCAGCAACCACCAACCGAGATCGCTTTTGACGCGGACGCCGTCGATATCATCAAATGTCGCGCCCCGCGCCGCTAATCGGGACCGGACCTCATCGACGACCTGGAACTTGCGCTCTTCCGCGCAATCGATCCGCAACTCGGGCGTATTAATCATCGTCGGCAACTCATCTCGTAAAGTTGCCAGGGTTCCGCCAAAACGCTTGATCGCACCTAACAGCCGGATGGCAGCATAAAGTGCGTCATCAAAACCATAATAACGATCGGCGAAGAAGATATGGCCGCTCATCTCGCCAGCCAGCGGACATCCCGTCTCGGCCATCTTGGTCTTGATCAACGAATGGCCTGTCCGCCACATCAATGGCTTGCCACCATGGCGGGCGACATCATCAAACAGAACCTGGCTCGCCTTCACGTCGGCAATGATCGTCGCGCCAGGGCGGTCCATGAGGACGTCGCGCGCAAGCAAGGCCAGGAGCTGATCGCCCCAGACGATTCGTCCATTGCCATCCACCGCGCCGATCCGGTCGCCATCACCATCGAAGGCAATACCGATATCGAGATTTTGTTGCCGCACTGCTTCCTGAATCTGAATCAAATTCTGCGGCTCGGTCGGATCTGGATGGTGAGCAGGAAAGGTACCATCAATTTTCTCGTTCAACAGAACATGATAGCCGGACAGCTTTCCAGTCAGTGCAGTCATCACTTCGCCGGCGGCACCATTGCCGGCATCCCATCCGATGCGCATGTCCGTTAAATCTGCGGCATCTATCAACAACCGGTTCACGTAAGTGTCGAACAAGGCGGCCTCGCGCACGCTGCCGGCCGCCGACCTCAAGGCACCGGCGGCGGAGATCCGGCCGATCTCCTGTATCTGGTCCGCAAAGAACGGCTTGCGTCCAATCATCATTTTGAAGCCGTTATGGCTCGGCGGATTATGCGATCCGGTAATCATGATGCCGCCATCCGCGACCAGATAGTTGACGGCGAAATAAAGCATCGGCGTCGGTCCCCGCCCCACGCGGATCACCTCGGCGCCGGCTTTCTTCGCGCCCTCGACGACGGCTTCTTCCAGTGCCGGGGAACTCAGCCTGCCGTCATAGGCAACGCAGATCCGCGGCTTCGTAAGGGTCTCGCCGGCAACAATCGTGGCAAATGCCTGGCCGATGAAATAGGCGTCCGTCTCGCTCAATGTCTCACCGACAATGCCGCGAATATCATATTCGCGCAGGATCGATCGGTGAAAATCGTGGCGTGTCCTCAAGAAATTCATTCGTCTCACCCAGGGGAAATTCCAAAATCAGGGGAAATTTCAAAAACATGGCACATGGCCGACCGGCACTCCGCCGCAACGTCAATGGCCCGGTTGCGGCCGACCGAGGCTTGTATACTTGTATCCAGACTGCAGCATCTCCTCAGGCCGGTATATGTTCCTGAGATCGACGATGACGGCTGACTTCATCAAGCTCCTGACCCGGCCGTGATCGAGCGCGCGGTAGTTATTCCATTCCGTCAATATCACGAGCGCATCGGCTCCCGCCATGGCGTCGTAAGCATCCTCGAAATATCGAATGCCAGGCATCAGCTTGCGCGCCTCGTCCATGCCCACGGGATCATGCGCATGTACATTTGCGCCCTGCGCGACCAACTCAGGCAGAATCACAAGGCTAGGAGCATCACGCATATCGTCCGTATTGGGTTTGAAGGTCAATCCCAATACCGCAACTGTCTTGCCGACGACTTTATCATCAAGCGCAGTCAGAATGCGGTCAACCATATCCCGTTTGCGCGCCTCGTTAAAGCTCACCGTGGCTTCGATCAGGGATAAAGGCGAGCCCGCTTCCCGTGCCGTCTTCACCAGCGCTAATGTATCTTTCGGAAAGCATGACCCCCCATATCCCGGTCCCGGATGAAGAAATTTGGAGCCGATACGGCCATCAAGGCCGATGCCGCGCGCCACGTCATGGACATTGGCGCCGACCTTCTCACAGAGATCGGATATCTGGTTTATGAAAGAAATCTTCATCGCCAGGAAGGCATTGCTAGTATACTTGATCAATTCGGCGGTCTCGAGATCCGTAAAGAGGATCGGCGTCTCGATCAGAAAGAGCGGTCGGTACAGCTGTCGCATCACCGCTTGGGCCCGTTCCGAGCCGCTGCCGATAACGACCCGATCGGGCCGCATGAAATCGCCGATTGCCGAGCCTTCGCGCAGAAACTCCGGATTGGATACCATGTCGAACTGCGCTGCGGGATTCGTCGCCCGGATGATTCGCTCGACTTCGCGTCCGGTTCCGACCGGCACGGTCGATTTGGTAACGATCACGGTATAGTTATGGATATGCTGGGCAATGTTTTCCGCGGCTGCATAGATAAAGCTGAGATCTGCATGACCGTCGCCACGGCGGCTCGGTGTTCCCACCGCAATGAATACCGCTGCGGCATCCATCATCGCCGCGCTCAAATCGGTCGTGAAGGATAACCTCCGGCGTTCGACATTCCGTTGAACTAGGCCGTCAAGCTCAGGTTCGTAGATTGGAATCTTGCCCGAATTAAGCTGTGCGATTTTGTCGGCATCCTGATCGACGCATACCACGTCGAAACCAAATTCGGAGAAGCACGCCCCCGACACCAGACCGACATAACCGCTGCCGATGACAGCAATCTTCATTATTTCTCCTCTGAGCGGAACAACGCTACTTTATCAACATAGACAAGATAGAATGATCACCCTGCCCCACCGAAGCGACGAGAGCGGCCACGGAAGTCCGACAATGCGGCCGTGAAATCGTCAGCGGTGAAATCTGGCCAGCATTTTTCGATAAAGATCATTTCAGTATAAGCAAGCTGCCACAGAAGAAAATTGCTGACGCGATATTCACCGCTCGTGCGGATCATCAGGTCCGGATCCGGCAAACCAGATGTGGATAGGTTCGCGGAGAAGTTCTCTTCGTTGATATCCTGTGGTTCGAGTGATCCGTCTTGAACCAGCCCGGCCAAGCGTCTGGCCGCAGCAACAATATCGAGGCGACCGCCATAATTCAACGCAAGCGTCAAATGCAATTGGGCGTTCGACCGCGTTCTCTGCTCGGCCCGCTCGATCAGGACGACGATATCTTCTGGCAAGCGGCTCCGTTCGCCGATCACGGATAGACGCACACCGCCATCATCAAGCTCGTGGATATCGCGCCGTAAATACTTGCCGAGAAGGCTCATCAGATAATCGACTTCCGATCTCGGTCTTTTCCAATTCTCGGAGGAAAAACCAAACAAGGTCAGATGGGACACATCGGATTTCGTCGCCGCCTTGATAATCTGCCGAACGGTTTCCACGCCATTATAGTGGCCCGCGGTCCGCGGCAATCTCCGCCGCGTCGCCCAACGGCCATTGCCATCCATAATGACCGCGACATGCAGATGCGGACAGGTCCGGCGTTGCGGTGCGACCTCATTTATAGCGGCAAGCGCATTCAACATGTCAGTCATGGGAAACCTGGCCTGCCACTCGCTTCTAAACCGGTGAAAGCAATTTGCGATTTTTCTCTATGCAGCAAAGAGCAAAAGATATGAAGATTGAAAACACCATCGGTGACATCAACGACCAGCCGAGCGTCCAGGCATACGTCGTCTGTAAGTCCCGCCCCCCGATCTCCGGCCTTCAAGACCTTGGGATCATTTTCAGAAGGCGTTTCTGGGTCTGACGAGTTCGATGATTGTCATGCAGAGGATTCTGAGGTCGAAGAGGAACGACCAGTTATCGATATAGTAGATA
>LNAP01000479.1_pt1 | contig 105489 bp, 114 predicted proteins | sample 602601 | NCBI WGS metagenome assembly LNAP01 (sample SAMN02440304, study PRJNA202911) | soil metagenome | biome: Subtropical and temperate rainforests or woodlands; isolation source: soil samples (1 kg each in a 20% v/v slurry with milli Q water) were... ... | reverse complement strand
TGCTGTGTCGCGTAGACGCGTCGTAGTCACCGGTATGGGTATGTTGTCGCCACTGGGCACGGATGTGCCGAGCAGTTGGCAGGGCATTCTGGCTGGCCGTAGTGGCATTGGTCTGATCGAACACACCGACCTTTCTGCCTATTCCACCCGTTTTGGCGGCTCGGTAAAGGGTTTCAATGTCGAGGAGTACCTGTCGGTCAAAGAGGCCCGCAAGCTCGACCTGTTCATTCAATACGGCCTGGCAGCCGGATTCCAGGCCGTACGTAATGCCGGTCTTGAAGTCACCGATGCCAACCGTGAACGTATCGGCGTGGCCATGGGGTCGGGTATTGGCGGCTTGACCAATATCGAAGAAACCAGCCGTACGCTGCACGAGTCGGGGCCGCGACGGATTTCTCCGTTCTTTGTGCCGGGCTCGATCATCAATATGATTTCCGGTTTCCTGTCCATCCACCTGGGTGTGCAGGGGCCTAACTACGCTATTGCTACGGCGTGTACCACGGGCACCCACTGCATTGGCATGGCCGCGCGCAACATCATGTACGACGAGGCCGACGTGATGATTGCCGGCGGCGCCGAGATGGCGGCCTGCGGGCTGGGCATGGGTGGCTTCGGCGCATCCCGTGCGCTGTCGACCCGCAACGACGAACCGAGCCGCGCCAGCCGGCCGTGGGACAAGGGCCGAGACGGCTTCGTATTGTCCGACGGTTCCGGTGCGCTGGTACTCGAAGAGCTGGAGCATGCCAAGGCGCGCGGCGCGACCATTTATGCCGAGCTGATTGGCTTTGGCACCAGTGGCGATGCCTACCACATGACCTCGCCACCCGCCGACGGTGCCGGTGCTGCCCGCTGCATCACCAACGCACTGCGTGACGCGAAGGTCAACGCCGAGCAGGTGCAGTACATCAATGCCCATGGCACTTCGACCCCGGCGGGCGATCTTGCCGAGGCCCAGGCCATCAAGACCGTGTTCGGTGAGCACGCCTACAAACTGGCGGTCAGCTCGACCAAGTCCATGACCGGCCACCTGCTGGGTGCCGCGGGCGCGGTGGAAGCGATCTTCAGCGTACTGGCGATCAACAGCCAGGTCGCGCCACCGACCATCAACCTTGACGAGCCGGACGAAGGCTGCGATCTGGACTTCGTGCCACACACGGCGCGTGGCATGGACATCGATGTGGTGCTGTCCAACTCCTTCGGCTTTGGCGGTACCAACGGCTCGCTGGTGTTCCGCCGGTTCGCTGGTTGATGGAAAGCTGGGTCGACGGTCAGCCTGCCGACGTTCTGTCGCTCAAGGACCGCGGCCTGGCTTACGGCGATGGGTTGTTTGAAACCATCGCTGTGCGCAATGGCAAACCGGTGTTGCCTGAGCGTCACCTGCAGCGTCTGGCGCTAGGTTGTCAGCGGTTGACGCTCCAGGTTGACATGGGGGCGTTGGAGGCTGAGTTGCGCGCCTACGCGCAATGCCTGGGTGACGGCGTGCTTAAGTTGATCGTGACCCGCGGTGATGGTCTTCGCGGTTATGGCGCTGATCCCTCGGCGCCGTCCCGGCGCATCCTGCAGGGCAGTCCGCCGGCCGCCTATCCTCCAGTGCATGCCGAGCAGGGCGTTCGCCTGTTTCCCTGTGCCACCCGCCTGTCCGAGCAACCCTTGCTGGCCGGTCTCAAGCACCTCAATCGTCTTGAGCAAGTGATGGCCCGCGCCGAATGGCGCGATGCCGAGCACGCCGAAGGCTTGATGCTGGACACGTCCGGGCGAGTGATCGAAGGCGTCTTCAGTAACCTCTTTCTGGTGCGCGATGGTGAATTGGTCACGGCGGACCTGAGCCGTTGTGGCGTGGCCGGCGTGATGCGGGCCGAATTATTGTATCAAGCCGAGTCTCAAGGCATCGCCACGCACATCACCGACATCCGCCTCGAACAGCTGCACCAGGCCGACGAAGTCTTCGTCTGCAACAGCGTTTATGGCGTATGGCCGGTACGTGCATGCGGTTCGGCGCGCTGGTCGACCGGGCCGCTCACCCGTAAACTGCAGACCCTTGCCCGCACGCTATTGGATGTTTGATTCGTGAGACGTAAATTCTTGCTTCTGCTGGAAACCGGACTGGTTCTGGCGGTGCTGCTGTTGGGCACTTGCGCCTGGAAAATTCATTCGGCGTTGCAACAACCGCTGAACATCACCCAGGAAGAACTGCTGGACGTCCCCAACGGGACCACCCCCACCGGAACCCTCAAGCGCCTCGAAGCGGACGGCCTGATCAAGGACGCTTTCTGGTTGCGCGTCTATTGGCGCTTCAATCTGGCCGGCCAACCGTTGCATTCCGGTGAGTACCGGATGGTGCCGGGCATGACGATGGAAAGCCTGATCGAGGTCTGGAAGCGCGGGGAAGTGGTGCAGTACAGCGTCACCCTGGTGGAGGGATGGAATTTTCGCCAGGTTCGCGCGGCGCTGGCCAAGGATGAAAAACTCCAGCAGACCCTCGCCGGTCTGAGTGACAGCGAAGTGATGGACCGCCTGGGGCATTCCGGGATATTCCCCGAGGGACGGTTCTTCCCGGACACCTATCGTTTCGTGCGTGGCACATCGGACGCTGACCTGCTGAAAGTTGCCTACGACCGGCTCGAAGACGTGCTTGCCAAAGAGTGGGCGCAACGCGCCGCCGATTTACCTTACTCCCAGCCCTATCAGGCGCTGATCATGGCATCCCTGGTGGAAAAGGAAACCGGTGTGCCTGAGGAGCGTGGGCAGATCGCCGGTGTGTTCGTGCGCCGTATGCGCCTGGGCATGCTGTTGCAAACCGACCCTACCGTGATCTACGGGCTGGGCGAGCGCTACAACGGCAAACTCACCCGTGCTCACTTGCGGGAAGAAAACCCCTACAACACCTATCTGATTCCTGGCCTGCCGCCGACGCCGATTGCGATGGTGGGGCGCGAGGCGATTCACGCCGCGTTGAACCCAGTTGCCGGCAACAGCCTTTACTTCGTCGCCCGTGGTGATGGCAGCCACGTGTTTTCCGATGACCTGGATGCGCACAATAACGCCGTGCGCGAATATCAGCTCAAGCGCCGAGCCGATTATCGCTCCAGTCCGGCCCCGACTGTGCCGGACGAGGAGTCTGTCGACGAACCGAATGCCAGCGAGCTGCCGCGCTCGCAATGACTTTGTTTAAGGATCGCCCGTGACTGGCTTGTTTATAACGCTGGAAGGCCCTGAAGGCGCCGGCAAGAGCACCAACCGCGAATACCTGGCCGAACGCCTGCGAGCCGCCGGCATCGAGGTGGTGTTGACCCGCGAGCCCGGAGGTACACCGCTGGCCGAGCGGATTCGCGAGGTGCTGCTGGCGCCGATCGAAGAAGTCATGAACCCTGACACCGAGCTGTTGCTGATGTTCGCCGCCCGGGCACAACACTTGGCCGAGGTGATTCGCCCGGCGCTGGCCCGAGGTGCGGTGGTGCTCTGCGATCGTTTTACCGATTCGACCTATGCCTATCAGGGCGGTGGAAGGGGCTTGTCCCTGGAGCGCATCGCCGCGCTGGAAACCTTCGTCCAGGGTGACCTGCGGCCGGACCTGACCCTGGTGTTCGATCTACCGGTGGAAATCGGCCTGGCCCGCGCCAGCGCCCGGGGCCGGCTGGATCGTTTCGAACTGGAAGGCCAGGCGTTCTTCAACGCGGTGCGCAATGCTTTTTTGAGTCGGGCCAAGGCCGATCCGGCGCGTTATCTGTTGATTGATGCCGCTCAGCCGTTGGCGCAAGTCCAGCAGGCGCTGGACGGTTTGTTGCCGCGTTTGCTGGAGCGTGCCCGTGGCTGAAGCCTATCCCTGGCAGGACGGACTCTGGCAGCAACTGGCCGGAAGGGCACAGCATGCCCATGCCTATCTGCTGCACGGCCCGGTCGGTATCGGTAAGCGGGCGTTGGCCGAGCGTCTGATGGCCAGCCTGCTTTGCCAGCGCCCGGGTGTCTCGAACGCGTGCGGTGAGTGCAAGTCCTGCCTGTTGCTCAAGGCTGGCAGTCATCCTGACAATTACGTATTGGAACCTGAGGAGGCGGACAAGGCGATCAAGGTCGACCAGGTCCGGGATCTGGTCAGCTTCGTGGTCCAGACCTCGCAGATGGGCGGGCGCAAGGTGGTGCTGATCGAGCCGGTGGAATCGATGAACATCAATGCCGCCAACGCCTTGCTCAAGAGCCTTGAAGAGCCTTCCGGCGATACCGTGCTGTTGCTGGTCAGTCACCAGCCGAGCCGCTTGCTGGCAACCATCAAAAGCCGTTGCGTACAGCAGGCCTGTCCGTTGCCCAGTGAGGCGATGAGCTTGAAGTGGTTGGCCGAGGCCTTGCCTGACAGCAGCGACGAAGAACGCGTCGAGTTGCTGACCCTGGCCGCCGGCTCGCCGTTGGCGGCCGTCAGCCTTCAGGCCCAGGGTGTGCGTGAACAACGGGCGCTGGTGGTGGATGGGGTGAAGAAGCTGCTCAAGCAGCAACAGTCTCCCACGCAACTGGCAGAAGGCTGGAACGCCATCCCGCTGCTTCTGCTGTTCGACTGGTTCTGTGACTGGTCGAGTCTGATCCTGCGCTACCAGCTCACCGAGGACGAAACCGGCCTGGGACTGGCGGACATGCGCAAGGTGATTCAGTACCTGGCGCAAAAAAGCAGCCAGGATAAAATCTTGAACATTCAGGACTGGATTCTTGCCCAACGTCAGAAGGTGCTGAGCAAGGCGAACCTCAATCGGGTGCTGTTGCTCGAGGCGCTGTTGGTGCAATGGGCGAGTTTGCCTGGTCGAAACTGACAGACACTGCCTAAACTCAGCTCAATCGCAGCGGAGATCAGCATGAACGAACCTGTCAGTCCCGGGCCACGCAACGGCATCCTGTCCCTGACCATCAAGGACAAGTCGGTGCTCTACGCCGCCTACATGCCCTTCATCAAGAACGGCGGCCTGTTCATCCCCACCAACAAGAATTATCGCTTGGGCGATGAGGTGTTCATGCTCTTGAGCCTGATGGACGAAGCGGAGAAGATTCCGGTCGCCGGCAAGGTGATCTGGATGACGCCCAAAGGCGCCCAGGGTAACCGGGCTGCCGGTGTCGGTGTGCAGTTCAACGACGGCGACCACTCAGCCCGTAATCAGATCGAAACCCACTTGGCCGGAACCCTGAAATCCGACCGTCCCACCCATACGATGTAGCCCGGCCCTTTATGCTTGTAGATTCCCATTGTCACCTTGATCGTCTCGACCTCGCCGCCCACGACGGCTCCCTGGATGCTGCACTGGATGCCGCCCGCCAGCGTGGTGTCGGTCACTTCCTGTGCATCGGCGTCAGCGCCGACAATGCCGCCGACGTCAAAGCCCTGGCCGAACGCTATGCAGATGTCGATTGTTCAGTCGGCATCCATCCTCTGGACGTCCAGCCCGACGCTACGCCTGCCCTGGATTGGCTGTTGCGCGAGCTCGACCATCCACGGGTGGTCGCCATTGGCGAAACCGGCCTGGACTATCACTACGAACCGCAAGCCGCCGAGGTTCAGCAGGCTTCGTTCCGGCTGCATCTGGAGGCTGCGCAACAGACTGGCAAACCGGTGATCATCCACACCCGCGGCGCCCGGGCCGACACCCTGGCCTTGTTGCGTGATGCCGCGTTGCCCCAGGCGGGTGTGCTGCATTGCTTCACCGAGGACTGGGACATGGCCAAGGCCGCGCTGGACATGGGCTATTACATTTCCTTGTCCGGCATTGTCACGTTTCGCAATGCCGACGCGCTGCGGGATGTGGCCAGCAAAGTGCCGGCAGATCGCCTGTTGGTGGAAACCGATTCACCGTACCTTGCGCCGATTCCGTATCGTGGCAAGCCGAACCTTCCGCAATACGTGCGGGAAGTGGCGGAGTTCCTGGCGATGTTGCGGGGCGAGTCCTACGAGCGATTTGCCGAACAGACTACGGAGAACTTCAAGCGGCTGTTTCCGCTGGCCCATGTCCGCGCGGCGTCTGCCTGAGTTTCAGGCAAAAAAAACCCGGGTTCTGGGGGGTGAATCCGGGTTAAGACCATTAGGAGTAAAACAAAGGCACGCGGTCCGTTGGTACCTTTACCGGCGCGTCACTTGGGGGAGATGTCGCGCCGACAGTTCAAGTATTGATCAGTATGCTGACGCGTCCAGTTTAGCCGGGCTGGTTTTTAAACAAATTTGGAATACGCTCGCTTCGGATAAGTTCTCACTGCCGTCAAAGCCAGTCGTTACGGTGCGGCGAAGCGAATGACAGGAAGCAGGAGCTGCACGGTTTTGTGAAGAACTGTGGTTGGGAACGGATGATCCGTGCATTTTTGCGTAAGTTAGGCATAATACTCGGCTTCGAATTTTGACCCTTCAGACCTTTTTCTTATGCACAAAGAACCCCGTAAGGTCCGTGAGTTTCGTCGCCGCGAGCAGGAAATTCTCGACACCGCGCTCAAGTTGTTCCTCGACCAGGGTGAAGACAGCGTCACCGTCGAGATGATTGCGGATGCCGTGGGTATCGGCAAAGGCACGATTTATAAACATTTCAAATCCAAGGCGGAGATCTACCTGCGCCTGATGCTTGATTACGAGCGCGATTTGAATGAGTTGCTGCATTCGGCCGATGTGGACAAGGACAAGGAGGCCCTGTCCCGGGCCTACTTCGAATTCCGCATGCGCGATCCGCAGCGTTATCGCTTGTTCGACCGCCTGGAAGAGAAGGTGGTCAAGGGCAACCAAGTGCCGGAGATGGTCGAGGAACTGCACAAGATCCGCGCCTCGAACTTCGAGCGCCTGACCCTGCTGATCAAAGGCCGGATCAGTGAAGGCAAGCTCGAAGACGTGCCGCCCTATTTCCACTACTGCGCCGCCTGGGCGTTGGTGCACGGTGCGGTGGCGCTGTATCACTCGCCGTTCTGGAGCAACGTGCTGGAAGACCAGGAAGGCTTCTTCCAGTTCCTGATGGACATAGGCGTTCGCATGGGCAACAAGCGCAAGCGTGACACCGACGTTCCGAGCAGCTAAGTCATTCAGCTGCCTGATTGCGCCATGTCCGCTTACATGGCGCAGTGTCCCAGGAATATACTCAGGCTTGGGCCTTGCGAAAACTTGAGTTCTGGGTCAAGTTTCGTAAGTCCGATTCTTCTTTCGCCGGAGTGATCCATGATCGTTGACCGTCAAGGCAGGCGTTTCCGCAATTTGCGAATCAGCCTGACTTCAGCCTGCAATTACGCCTGTACCTACTGCGTGCCCAACGGCAAGCGGCTGGTGGCTGCGCAGGATGAACTGTCGGCCGAGGCCATGGCGCGCGGTGTGGCCTACCTGATCGAAGCTGCCGGTATCGAGCGGCTGCGCATCACCGGCGGCGAGCCGCTGGTCAGCCCCAAGCTTGAAAGCTTCATGACGGCGGTGGGGCAGATGGGCCTGGAGGACATCAGCCTGACCACCAATGGTCAGTTACTGGCCAAAAAGCTGCCTTTGCTGGTAGATGCCGGCATCCGCCGCATCAACGTTTCCCTCGATACCCTGGACCCAGGGGCGTTTCGCAGTATCGCCCGCGGTGGCGATCTGGCAACCGTGCTCGACGGGATGGATCAGGCCCGTGCTGCGGGAATGAAGATCAAGGTCAACATGGTGCCGTTGCGCGGGCAGAACCTGGATCAGGTGATGCCACTGCTGGAGTACTGCCTGGAGCGCGGCTATGAGCTGCGCTTCATCGAGCTGATGCGCATGGGGCACCTGGCCAGCGACTCCAACGCGTTCCTGCAGCAATTCGTCAGCCTTCAGCAGTTGCTGAGCCTGATCGGCGACCAGTACGAGTACCTGCAAGCCGACGCTCCAGTGGATGCCACCGCAGTGCGCTATGAAATTCCGGGGCTAGGGCATTTTGGCGTGATCGCTAACGAAAGCGTGCCGTTCTGCCGTACCTGCTCACGGTTGCGGCTGTCCTCCACGGGTTGGCTGCATGGCTGCCTGTCGTCGAGTAACCGACACTTTGTCGGCGATCTGCTGGACAAACCCCGGCATCAGGCCTTGCCGGCTCTGCAGCGCTTGCTGGTCAAGGCGTTGGGGGATAAGCAGGAAGTGGCGTTCTCTGGCGGCGCAACCATCATGAAAATCATCGGCGGTTGACGAATGCTATCGCGGGCAAGCTTTGCTCCCAGGTGAACACCGTACCTGTGGGAGCAAGGCTTGCCCGCGATAGCAATTTCCCCTTCACTTGGATGTGTCTGACACCCCCATTTCGATGAGCTGGCGCAAAAGCTGCATCCAATGGCCATTCGCCGGTTTTCCGTCACCGGTTTTTGGAGGGTAGGATGCGTAGCCTGGTTTTGCTGCTGGCCGTTTTGGCGCTCGGTGGCTGCATGAATGTCAGCGACATGGGGGAGGGCGTTCGCTACCACATGAGCGACGCCGGTTTGCTGGACCACAGCGACAGCCGGCGTGTGAATAACCTGCGCATCCAGCCGGATTCGTTCATCTACATTGCTCAGGGTGCCTTCGCGCCTCCCGGCAGTGCCTACCCGCGGCCCAATGTCGTCGCCGAAGAGGCCTTCAACGGTTTCATCGAGTATTTCCCCATGGTGCGTCGTGCCCGGGTTCCCGAGGGCCTGGACCAAGCCATGGGCGAAGCCCGAGCCGCCGGTGCTCACTACTTGCTGTATACGCGGTTCGCCAAGGCCGACAACCGTATCGGCAACACCGACGAATGGCTGGATGAAGAGGCCGTGGACCGTTTGGGTGTCGACACCAGCGTCATTCAAATCATGTTGATCGAGACCAGCACCCAGTATTTGATTGATACTGCACGCATCAAGAGTCGTGGCGGTTTACTGACGTTGCACGACAAACAGCCAGAAGACCTGATCGCTCCCCCTTTGCGCGAGTATGCCCGCAGCCTGTTGGGAGTGAGCGACCAGTAACATTCAAGGAGTCACCATGAGCGGACCGCAAAAAGCCAATGACCTGCTGGGGCAGATCCCCAAGACCAAAGGTTTGCCGCCAGTCCACTTGTGGAATCCTGACTTCTGCGGCGATATCGACATGCGCATCGCCCGTGATGGCACCTGGTATTACCTGGGTACGCCAATCGGGCGCAAGCCAATGGTCAAGCTGTTCTCCACTATCATCCGCCGCGACGGCGATGATTACTTCCTGATCACTCCTGTGGAAAAAGTTGGCATCAAGGTCGACGATGCACCGTTTGTGGCGGTGACCCTGGAGGTTGAAGGGCAGGGTGAGCAGCAGCGACTGCGCTTCACCACCAACGTCGAGGAAACCACTGAGGCCGGCGGCGAACATCCGATGCGGGTGGTGATCGATCCGCAAACCCAGGAACCCGCGCCCTACGTGCACGTACGCAGCAACCTCGAAGCGCTGATCCATCGCAATGTGTTCTACCAGTTGGTGGAGCTGGCGGTCAGTCGCGAGATCGACGGGCAGAGGTGGTTGGGGGTATGGAGTGGTGGGGTATTTTTCCCGATAGGCCTGGAACCCTGATCCCTGTGGGAGCAAGCCTGCTCGCGATGACGGCAGCATGGCCAACCTTGTCTTAACTGATCCACCGCTATCGCGAGCAGGCTCGCTCCCACCCGGGTGAAGCCGTAAAATTCAAATTGACACCCAATCATATGATGATTAGTTTGGGCCTCTATAGAAAGTGGCCCCGGGGTGTTCATGTCCAGCAGTTTTCACGCATCGACCGTCGATTGGCTGGGGGGCTGGATAGCCGCCGGTCAGGTCAAGCCTGGGCAGACCATCAAGGTTGAGGCCGACCTCGGCCAGCAATTGGGCGTCAGCCGCACGGTGATCCGCGAAGCGATCAAGACCCTGGTGGCCAAAGGCATGCTGGAAGTCGGCCCGAAAGTCGGGACACGGGTGCTGCCGGTGCGTCGCTGGAATCTGTTCGACCCGCAGGTGGTCGGTTGGCTGTCGCGCAGTGGGCTGCCGGAAAATTTCGTCGATGACCTGCTGGACCTGCGGCGTACCATCGAACCGATGGCGGTGCGCTGGGCGTGTGAGCGAGCGACGGCTGATCAGGTGCAGGCGATCCGCCTGGCCTACCATGCCCTGGAGCGGGCGGTGGACAGCGGGGCCGATTACAACCGTGCCGACCAGTTCTTCCATGAGTGCATCCTCGCTGCCAGCCACAATCAATTTATTGAGCAAATGGTCCCGGCCCTGGGCGCGCTGCTGGCGGTGTCGTTCGAGGTGTCCGCCGCCGACCCGGATGAGCTGCGCCGCACGTTGCCGATCCACAAGGATATTGCCGAAGCCATCGCTGCCCGTGACGCGGCGCGGGGCGTCTGGGCCTGCATGACCTTGATCGATAACGCTGACCTGGCGATCAAGCGTTTTTACCCTAACGTCATGGCCGGGCGGACAGAGATCGCCGGGCAAGCGGGAAACAGGAGTGTTCAATGATGTGGACGGCTGTGACGGAACACCGGGCGATATTGGGGGAGGGCCCCTTCTGGGACGAGCCGACCCAAGCACTGTATTGGGTCGACATTGCCGGTAAACAGGCGCTGCGGCTGATCGGCGCGAATGTGCAAATCTGGCAGATGCCCGAGCATGTGTCCGCTTTCATTCCGACACAAAGCGGCGACGCCTTGGTGACCCTGAGCAGCGGTGTCTATCGACTGGATCTGGATTCGCCGGGACTGGAACCGAGCCTGAAATTGCTGTGCATGGCCGATCCCCGGCCAGGGAATCGCGCCAACGAGGCCCGTTGCGATGCCCTGGGCCAGCTCTGGCTCGGCACCATGCAGAACAACATCGGCGAAAACGCAGAAGACCTGCCCATTGAAGGACGATTCGGGGGCCTGTTTCGCATTGGCGCCGATGGCCGGGTCATGCCGCTTCTGCGCGATCGGGGCATTCCCAACACGCTGTTATGGAGTCCTGACGGCACTACGGTGTATTTCGGCGAAAGTCTCGACGGCACGCTTTACCGACATTTCATTTATCCCGACGGCAGCCTGGCCCCCGCCGAGGTCTGGTTTGGCCCTCACCCGCGTGGCGGCCCCGACGGCTCGGCAATGGATGCCAGGGGCTATGTCTGGAATGCTCGCTGGGACGGTAGCTGCCTGCTGCGACTGGACCCGCAAGGTCAGGTTGATCGGGTGATCGAGCTGCCCGTCAGTCGTCCCACCAGCTGTGTGTTTGGTGGTGAGGACCTCAAGACACTGTACATCACCAGTGCGGCGAGCCCACTTAACCATCCACTCGACGGCGCGGTGTTGTCGATGCGAGTCGATGTACCCGGTGTGGCTTGTACGCGGTTTGCGGGTTAGATCCCAAAATATGGGATGTAAATATATATATTGAGATTATTTGGCGAGCGGGTTTATAGTCGGTCCCATCAGCGACACGCACTCACACTAAAACAACAAGACAGGTGAAGTGATGCAACGATCTTCCTCCGTACCGCCCGACGGCGTACGCGATTCCAAAAGCCTTTCGACCGGTCATCTCTGGATGTCCGGTTTTTGTCGTGCTTGCGGACAGGAGTCTTGAGTCATGGCCCACACCCTGTCCTTGTTACCGATGCCCGAACCCCCGAAAGGCGAACGCCTGAAAAACAAAGTTGTGCTGCTGACCGGGGCTGCCCAAGGCATTGGCGAGGCGATCGTCGCCGCGTTCGCCTCGCAGCAGGCACGCTTGGTCATCAGTGATATCCAGGCCGAGAAGGTTGAGACAGTCGCAGCCCTCTGGCGTGAACGCGGGGCGGATGTGCAGGCACTCAAAGCCGATATATCCAACCAGCAGGACCTGCATGCCATGGCCCGTCGTGCCGTCGAACTGCACGGTCGCATCGACGTTCTGGTGAACTGCGCGGGCGTGAACGTATTTCGTGACCCGCTGGAAATGACCGAGCAAGATTGGCGGCGTTGTTTCGCCATCGACCTGGATGGTGCCTGGTACGGCTGCAAGGCTGTGTTGCCGCAGATGCTTGAGCAGGGCGGGGGCAGCATCATCAATATCGCCTCGACTCATTCATCCCACATCATTCCCGGCTGTTTCCCTTACCCGGTGGCCAAGCACGGACTGCTCGGCCTGACCCGCGCATTGGGTATCGAATACGCGCCCAAAGGTGTGCGGGTGAATGCCATTGCGCCGGGTTACATCGAAACCCAATTGAATATCGACTACTGGAACGGCTTCGCCGATCCACATGCCGAACGCCAGCGTGCGCTGGATCTGCACCCGCCACGCCGAATCGGCCAGCCGATCGAAGTGGCAATGACGGCGGTGTTCCTGGCCAGCGATGAAGCACCTTTCATCAACGCCTCGTGCATCACCATCGATGGTGGACGTTCGGTCATGTACCACGACTGAATATTTCGGGATTTCAGTCGGAAACTTCGCCTGTAATCCAATCATCATACGATATGACTATTTGGACCTATGCTGTACAGCAACATGTTTGACCGCCCAGCCTGCGCATTTCCACTGATGTTGGAGCAGGGCCCTGGACGTTTTGGCTTTCAATAAAAAAAACAAGGAGACAGCTATGAATCATCGTCGTGGGATCCGTTCCCTGTGCCGTGCCGCCCTGGCGGTTACTGCCGTCAGCCTCAGCAGCACCTTGCTGGCGGCCGAAGAAGTGAAGATCGGTTTTCTGGTCAAGCAGGCCGAAGAACCCTGGTTCCAGACCGAATGGGCGTTCGCCGAAAAGGCTGGTAAGGACCGGGGCTTCACGGTGATCAAGATCGCCGTGCCCGACGGCGAGAAGACCCTCTCGGCCATCGACAGCCTCGCCGCTAATGGCGCCAAGGGCTTCGTGATCTGCCCACCGGACGTGGCTCTCGGCCCGGCCATCGTGGCCAAGGCCAAACTCAATGACATGAAAGTGATTGCTGTGGATGACCGTTTCGTCGGCTCCGATGGCAAGTTCATGGAAGACGTGCCGTACCTGGGCATGGCCGCGTTCGAAGTGGGCCAGAAGCAAGGCGACGCGATGGCCGCTGAGGCGAAAAAGCGCGGTTGGGACTGGAAAGACACCTATGCCGTGATCAACACCTACAACGAGCTGGATACGGGCAAGAAACGTACCGACGGTTCGGTCGACGCCCTGAAGAAGGCCGGCTTTCCAGACGATCACATCCTTTATACCGCGCTGAAAACCCTCGACGTGCCGGGCAGCATGGACGCCACCAACTCGGCCCTGGTGAAACTGCCCAGCGGGGCGAAAAACCTGATCATCGGCGGCATGAACGACAACACAGTGCTGGGCGGCGTGCGCGCCACCGAAAGCGCCGGGTTCAACGCGGCCAATGTGATCGGGATCGGCATCAACGGCACCGACGCCATCGGCGAACTGAAAAAACCCAACAGCGGTTTCTTCGGTTCGATGCTGCCAAGCCCGCACATCGAAGGCTACAAGACCGCCGAGATGATGTACGAGTGGATCACCACCGGCAAAGAGCCACCGAAGTACACCGCCATGGACGAGGTGACGCTGATCACTCGGGAGAACTTCAAGCAAGAACTGGAGAAGATCGGCCTGTGGAACTGATGGTCGGTTGATTCAAAAGCGGCCCTGGCCTGACGAGTGCCGGGGCCGCTTGATCTCTGTGAGTTCGAGGTGGTTATGCAAGCGCAAACAGCGACACAGCAACACAACATGGGCGGCAGCTTGCGGTTCAACGGGATTGGTAAATCCTTTCCCGGTGTGCAGGCGCTGGCCAATATCAGTTTCGTTGCTCATCCGGGACAGGTCCATGCTTTGATGGGCGAGAACGGCGCGGGCAAGTCCACGTTGCTGAAGATCCTCGGCGGTGCCTACATCCCCAGCAGCGGCGACCTGCAGATCGGCGAGCAGACGATGGCTTTCAAAGGCACCGCCGACAGCATTGCCAGCGGCGTGGCGGTGATCCACCAGGAGCTGCACCTGGTGCCGGAAATGACCGTTGCCGAAAATCTGTTCCTGGGGCATTTGCCGGCCCGTTTCGGCCTGGTCAATCGTGGGCAACTGCGCCAGCAGGCGTTGGCGTTGCTCAAAGGCCTGGCCGACGAAATCGACCCCCAGGAAAAAGTCGGTCGCCTGTCCCTCGGCCAGCGCCAACTGGTGGAAATCGCCAAGGCCTTGTCCCGTGGCGCCCATGTCATTGCCTTCGATGAACCCACCAGCAGCCTCTCGGCGCGGGAAATCGACCGCCTGATGGCGATCATCACCCGCCTGCGGGACGAGGGCAAAGTGGTGCTGTATGTCAGCCACCGCATGGAAGAGGTGTTCCGCATCTGTAACGCGGTCACGGTGTTCAAGGACGGCCGTTATGTGCATACCTTCGAGAACATGAGCGAGCTGACCCACGATCAGTTGGTCACCTGCATGGTCGGTCGCGACATCCAGGACATCTACGATTACCGTCCCCGCGAGCGCGGCGATGTGGCGTTGCAGGTCGAGGGGCTGCTCGGCCCGGGCCTGAGTGAGCCGGTGAGTTTCCAGGTGCATAAAGGTGAAATCCTCGGCCTGTTCGGGCTGGTGGGTGCCGGCCGTACCGAGTTGCTGCGGTTGCTCAGTGGGCTGGAACGCCAAACTGACGGGCGCCTGGTTCTGCATGACCAGCAGTTGAAACTGCGTTCACCCCGGGATGCCATTGCCGCGGGCGTATTGCTCTGCCCGGAGGATCGCAAGAAGGAAGGCATCATCCCGTTGGGCAGCGTGGGCGAGAACATCAACATCAGCGCTCGCGGCGCCCATTCCACCCTGGGGTGCCTGTTGCGGGGCGACTGGGAGCGGGGTAACGCCGACAAGCAGATCAAGGCGCTGAAAGTGAAGACGCCATCGGCGGGTCAGAAAATCATGTACCTGTCTGGCGGCAATCAGCAGAAAGCGATTCTCGGTCGCTGGCTGTCGATGCCGATGAAAGTCCTGTTGCTGGACGAGCCCACGCGCGGTATCGACATCGGCGCCAAGGCCGAGATTTATCAGATCATCCACAACCTGGCGGCCGATGGCATTGCGGTGATTGTGGTGTCCAGCGATCTGATGGAAGTGATGGGCATATCCGACCGAATCCTGGTGCTCTGCGAAGGGGTTATGCGCGGCGAGCTGCCGCGTGACCAGGCCAACGAATCCAACCTGCTGCAACTGGCGCTGCCACGCCAACGCGTTGCCGACGCGGCGAACTGAGAGGTAAACATGACCATTCAAAACAATGCACTGCCAACGGCACGCAAACCCCTGGATCTGCGGCGCTTCCTGGACGACTGGGTCATGCTGCTGGCGGCTGTCGCAATCTTTGTGCTCTGCACCCTGATGATCGACAACTTCCTGTCACCCCTGAACATGCGAGGCCTGGGCCTGGCGATTTCCACCACGGGCATCGCGGCCTGCACCATGTTGTATTGCCTGGCTTCCGGGCACTTCGACTTGTCGGTGGGCTCGGTGATTGCCTGTGCCGGTGTGGTCGCGGCGGTGGTGATGCGTGACACCAACAGCGTGTTCCTCGGCGTCAGCGCAGCGCTGGTGATGGGGCTGATCGTCGGGCTGATCAATGGCATCGTCATTGCCAAGCTACGGGTCAATGCGTTGATCACGACGCTGGCGACCATGCAGATCGTCCGGGGCCTGGCCTACATCTTTGCCAATGGCAAGGCGGTGGGCGTGTCCCAGGAATCGTTCTTCGTGTTCGGTAACGGCCAGATGTTCGGCGTGCCGGTGCCGATCCTGATCACCATTGTCTGCTTTCTGTTTTTCGGCTGGTTGTTGAACTACACCACCTACGGGCGCAACACCATGGCCATTGGTGGCAACCAGGAGGCGGCGTTGCTGGCAGGGGTGAACGTTGATCGGACCAAGATCATCATCTTCGCCGTGCATGGTGTGATCGGTGCCTTGGCGGGTGTGATCCTGGCCTCACGCATGACCTCGGGCCAACCGATGATCGGCCAGGGCTTTGAACTGACCGTGATCTCGGCTTGCGTGTTGGGCGGGGTGTCGTTGAGCGGCGGTATCGGCATGATTCGCCATGTCATCGCCGGGGTGCTGATTCTGGCGATTATTGAAAACGCGATGAACCTGAAGAACATCGACACCTTCTACCAGTACGTCATCCGTGGCTCGATCCTGTTGCTGGCGGTGGTGATCGATCGAATGAAACAACGCTGAAATCTGCCCCGACCGGGCTGGACCCAATCGCGAGCAGGCTCGCTCCCACAGGATCTGTGCCGGATTCCGAACCCGAGCACGGCGCAGATCCCCCTGTGGGAGGCTCCGAACTCCAGTACGGCGCAGGACCCTGTGGGAGCGAGCCTGCTCGCGATGGCGTCATCCCTGACGCCAGCGATCAACCGGCCTTGCGCAGCGCTTCAACCAATTCCTGCTTACGCATCTTCGAACGTCCGGGAATGTTCTTCGCCCGGGCCTCTTTCATCAGGTTATCCACAGTCTGGGTCGCGCGGGAGGCCTTGCTGGTGCGCGGCTGACCCTCGCGGGTCTTGGCTGCGCGACGGGCCGATTCCTTGCGGTCGGTTTTCTTTTCTGCTGCCGGTTTTGTCTTCCCCGACCCACCGGAGCGTTCGCCACCGCCAGACTGCTTGTTGACCGTCGCCCAAGCACGAGCCTCGGCCTTGTCCTCGGATAACCCCTTTTTCTCATAACTTGCTTCAATGTGTTCGGCTTTGCGCTTTTGCTCGGCTGTGTATTTTTCTTTGCTTCCACGAGGCATGGGAATCTCTCCTCAAGTGTGTGAGCAGAGCCACCCGCCAGGAGCGCGTCGCTCGCTCCCTGGGGGGTTACTGGCTGGCGCCGCCCTCGGAACCCGACCCGCCGGTGGTGGTTTTCGAGCCCGTGCCGGTTTCGGCGTTATCGGGGGTATTGGAGTCCGGCGTATTCATGCCGCCCTGACGACCCGCATCGTTGCCCTGCACCCGCGGATCGGTGCCGTTGGCGGGAGGCTGACCATTGTTCAGGCCGCCACCGGTGCCATCGGTGTTCAGCTTGGGCATGCCTTCGGTTGCGGGGGAATTGGGCGCCTGTACCGGATCGGTCGGACCGGTGCCGTCGGTGGTGGCTGCGAAAGCCGCCGAAGACAGCAGCGTGGCGAATGTGAATGCAGTCAGCCTTGATGAGATCATGGTGTCGCCTCCATTTTTTAGAATGCTTGCCTGATTTTGGGCTGTCCTGAATCCGGGTTGGTGCCTGACAGGCGACGAATGGTGCCGTAGGGACCGTCACTCAAAATTTGTCTTCGAGGTGTGACGAGCGCAGCGTGGCGGCTTAGTATGGCGCTTTCAATTGGCTACAAGGCCCGTTCATGTCGATCCAGATTCGTCCTGCGCAACCCAGCGATGCGCCTCAAATCCTTGCCTTCATCACTGAACTTGCCGATTACGAAAAGGCCCGCCACGAAGTCATCGCCAGCGTGACGGACATTCAGCGCAGCCTGTTCAGCGAGGGCTCCACTGCCCATGGACTGATCTGTCTGCGTGATGGCGTGCCCATCGGTTATGCGGTGTTTTTCTTCAGTTATTCCACGTGGCTGGGCAGCAACTGCCTGTACCTCGAAGACCTGTACATCACGCCTGACCAGCGCGGCGGCGGGGCAGGGAAGACGCTGCTGCGTCACCTGGCGAAAATTGCCTGCGACAACGATTGCGGTCGCTTCGAGTGGAGCGTGCTGGACTGGAACACGCCGGCGATCGAATTCTACAAGTCCCTCGGCGCGCAACCCCAGGAAGAGTGGGTGCGCTACCGGATGGACGGCAAGGTGCTACGGGATTTCGCTAACGGCAATTGAGCACTTCATGAGTGGGCGTCGGATGCCCACTCGGCAAACCCCGGTCGTGGTTCGAGTCGTTTGCAATAAGCGGCCACGGCCAGGTAGTCCGGGCGTTCCATGGGCGTCTGGCGCCAGCGATGCACCGACAGACCGATGAGCACATCCGCGAGGGAAAAATCCGCACCGGCCACGTAGGCGCCAGTGCGGTTCAATTGATCCTCCAGCAACCCCATCTTTTCGTTCCAGCCTTTGACCCCGGCGGCGATGCGTTGTGGGTCCTGAAACTCCGGGTTCTTGCGCACCAATGCATGAAACGCATAGCCCCATGACGGGTTGAGTTCGGTCGCTTGCCAGTCCATCCACTGTTCGATTCGGGCGCGCGCGGCCGGTTCGACGGGCAGTAGATCGTTGCCTCCATACTTGCCTACAAGGTAGCGACAAATGGTGTTGGACTCCCACAGCACACCGTTTTCATCAATGATCACCGGCACTTGGGCGTTGGGGTTGAGCGCCAGGAACTCCGGATCTTGGGTGGAGGCAAAGCCGATGCCCCAGTCTTCGCGCTCGTAGGCGATCTCCAGCTCCTGACAGGTCCACAACACTTTTCTGACGTTGATCGAAGAAGTGCGGCCGAGGATTTTCAACTGTTGTCCCATCCCTTTTTCCCTGAGTTGTTTGGCGTCCGATCAGAAACGTAGCAGGGTCTTGGGCGAATGGCGATTGGCTTTGTCGTCGATGTATTTAATCCCAATATATGGGAGTGATATTTATATATTGAGATTTTGTTGCGCCCAGGTTTATAGTCCGTGCACTCACTGCCAAAAAACAAAACAGGTGAAACGGATGCAGGCGCAATTGATTGCGCTCGATTGGGGGACCACCTCATTACGGGCTTACAAACTCGCCGCCGAGGGCGAGGTGCTCGAACAGCGTTCGCTGTCGTCGGGGATCATGCAGTTGCCCTCCGGGCCGCGAACGGTGGCCGGTCAGGTGTGCATCGACGGTTTTGAACTGGCCTTCGACGAGGCGTGCGGCGATTGGCTCGACGCCCAGCCAGGCCTGCCCGTGATCGCCTGCGGCATGGTCGGCAGCGCCCAGGGCTGGCGCGAAGCGCCTTACTGCGACACACCCGCCAACGTCGCCAATCTCGGACATTCCCTACAAATCATTCGTAGTCTTCGCGGTGTCGATGTGCACATCGTGCCGGGGGTGATCCAGCGTTCGCGGTTACCAAATGTCATGCGCGGCGAAGAAACCCAAGTGCTTGGCGCCTTGCACAGCCTGCCGGATGAAGCGGTACTGATCGGCTTGCCCGGCAGTCATTCGAAATGGGTGGAAGTGGCCGATGGCTGCATCGTGCATTTCGATACGTTCATGACCGGCGAGATCTTCGCTGTGCTCAGTGACCACAGCATTCTGGGCCGCACCCAGCAACGTGACACGGCGTTCGATAGCCTGGCTTTTGATCGCGGCGTGCAAGTGGCGTTGTCGGTGGACGGCCAGATCGGCCCGTTGTCCACCGTGTTCAGTGCCCGCAGTCTGGGCTTGACTGGCGAACTCAGTGCCAGCGCCCAGGCGGATTACCTTTCCGGCCTCCTGATCGGTCATGAGCTGACGGCCCTGGCCACCGTGCAACGCCGACGGCGCGACACCATTCATCTGCCGACGGTGGTGTTGATCGGCAATTCTCAACTCTGCGTCCGTTATCAACGGGCCCTCGATGCCTGCGGTTTTGCCCGGGTGTCCCTGGCCGAACAGGCCACCGAACGTGGTTTGTGGCAACTGGCCGTGGCGGCCGGGCTGCTCGATTCCACCGCATCGCGTTAAACGACTGGAGGTCTGACATGCTCACACAAGCACTGGCGCACAACGGGCTGATCGCAATTTTGCGCGGTCTGCGGCCGGAAGAGGCCGCCGCTATCGGCGAAGTCCTTTATGGCGCCGGATTTCGCGTCATCGAAGTACCGCTCAATTCTCCCGAGCCGTACGAAAGTATCCGCATCCTGCGCAGTACCTTACCCGCCGATTGCCTGATCGGGGCCGGCACGGTGCTCACGCCGGAACAGGTCGAGCAAGTGAAAGCCGCCGGCGGTCAAGTCATCGTTATGCCCCATAGCGATCCTAAGGTGTTGCGGGCGGCGAAAGCCGCGGGCTTGTACCTCTCGCCCGGCGTCGCCACGCCCACCGAAGCCTTTGCTGCACTGGCCGAAGGTGCCCATGTGTTGAAGATGTTTCCTGCCGAGCAAATGGGCCCGGCGGTGGTCAAGGCGTGGCTCGCGGTATTGCCGGCCGGAACCGTGCTGGTGCCGGTGGGCGGGATTACCCCGGACAACATGGCGGTGTTCGTCGAGGCCGGCGTCAAGGGGTTCGGCCTGGGTTCCGGGTTGTTCAAGCCGGGCCTGACGGCTGACGAAGTGGCGGTGCGCGCCAAGGCCTACGTGGCCGCGTGGAATGCCTTGAACTGACGACTTTTCCAGCGCCCCGCGCGCTGCATCTGATAAGAGAGACAACAAGATGAAAATCACCAAACTGACCACGTTTATCGTTCCGCCGCGCTGGTGCTTCCTCAAGGTCGAAACCGACGAAGGCGTCACTGGTTGGGGCGAACCCGTGGTTGAAGGCCGCGCCCACACGGTGGCGGCCGCCGTTGAGGAATTGTCCGACTACCTGATCGGCAAAGACCCACGCAACATCGAAGACATCTGGACCGTGCTGTATCGCGGCGGCTTCTACCGCGGCGGGGCGATTCATATGAGCGCCCTGGCCGGTATCGACCAGGCGTTGTGGGACATCAAGGGCAAGGCCCTGGGCGTGTCAGTCAGCGATTTGCTTGGCGGGCAGGTACGCGACAAGATCCGCGTGTATTCGTGGATCGGCGGGGACCGTCCGGCGGACACCGCCCGAGCGGCGAAAGAAGCTGTGGCGCGGGGTTTCACGGCGGTGAAGATGAACGGCACCGAAGAACTGCAGTTTCTCGACACCTTCGAAAAAGTCGACCTGGCCCTGGCCAACGTCGCGGCGGTGCGCGACGCGGTGGGGCCGAACGTCGGCATTGGCGTGGACTTCCACGGCCGTGTGCACAAACCGATGGCCAAGGTGCTGATGAAGGAGCTCGACCCTTACAAACTGATGTTCATCGAAGAGCCGGTGCTCAGCGAAAACTACGAAGCCCTCAAGGAACTGGCGCCGCTGACCAGCACCCCGATCGCCCTGGGCGAGCGGTTGTTCTCGCGTTGGGATTTCAAGCGTGTACTCAGCGAAGGCTACGTGGACATCATCCAACCGGATGCGTCCCACGCCGGCGGTATCACCGAAACCCGCAAGATCGCCAACATGGCCGAGGCCTACGACGTGGCGCTGGCACTGCACTGCCCGCTGGGCCCGATCGCCCTGGCGGCATGTCTGCAACTGGATGCGGTCTGCTACAACGCGTTCATCCAGGAGCAGAGCCTGGGCATCCATTACAACGAGAGCAATGACCTGCTGGATTACATCAAGGATCCGCGGGTGTTCGACTATGACAAGGGTTTCGTGAAAATCCCTAACGGTCCAGGCCTGGGCATCGAGATCAATGAGGAGTACGTCATCGAACGCGCCGCCATCGGCCACCGCTGGCGCAACCCGATCTGGCGCCATGCCGATGGCAGTTTTGCTGAGTGGTGAGTCACGCCTGATCCACCCGCTTCCCCTGTGGGAGCGAGCTTGCTCGCGATGGCAATGTATCAGTCACACATGCGCCAACTGACACACCGTCATCGCGAGCAAGCTCGCTCCCACAGTCTGATCTTCGCAAGCAGGGAGATCTTCTTCGATGCGCCCGTTTCCTCAATAAACATAAAAAGAGGCACCTCACATGCAAGCGCACACCCTGAGCGCGCAAGCGTCGTTGGTGACGCCCAGCCGCAAGCGTTTTTTCATCATGGTCCTGCTGTTCATCACCGTGGTGATCAACTACCTGGACCGCAGCAACCTTTCGATCGCCGCCCCCGCGCTGACCAGTGAGCTGGGCATCGATCCGATCCACGTCGGGCTGATTTTCTCGGCGTTCGGCTGGACCTACGCCGCCATGCAGATCCCCGGCGGCTGGCTGGTGGATCGGGTGCCCCCGCGTATTCTGTATAGCGTTGCACTGTTGCTGTGGTCGGTGGCCACGGTGATGCTCGGTTTTGCCGCCAGCTTCATCGCGTTGTTCGTCCTGCGCATGGCGGTTGGTGCCCTGGAGGCACCGGCCTACCCGATCAATAGCCGCGTGGTGACCACCTGGTTTCCTGAGCGCGAACGGGCCACGGCCATTGGTTTCTACACCTCGGGGCAGTTCGTCGGGCTGGCCTTCCTGACGCCGGTATTGGCGTGGCTGCAACACGCCTTCGGTTGGCACATGGTATTTGTCGCCACGGGCGCGGTGGGCATCATCTGGGCGGTGATCTGGTACGCGGTGTATCGCGAACCGCGGGATTTCAAAGGGGTCAACGCCGCCGAGATCGAACTGATCCGCGAAGGCGGCGGGTTGGTGGATATCCAGGCCGATACAGCCAAGGCCAAGGCCAAGTTCAGTTGGGCGGACCTGGGGATCGTCCTGACCCAGCGCAAGCTGTGGGGCATTTACCTGGGCCAGTTCTGCCTGAATTCCACTCTGTGGTTTTTTCTGACCTGGTTCCCGACCTACCTGGTGAAATATCGCGGCATGGACTTCATCAAGTCCGGCCTGCTGGCGTCGTTGCCGTTCCTCGCCGCGTTTGTCGGTGTGTTGTGTTCCGGGTTCTTCTCCGACTGGTTGATCCGTCGTGGTTCCACGGTGGGGTTCGCCCGCAAGCTGCCAATCATTGGCGGGCTGCTGATCTCTACGGCGATCATCGGCGCCAACTTCGTTGAGTCGACACCGCTGGTGATCGCTTTCCTGGCCCTGGCGTTTTTCGGCAATGGCCTAGCGTCGATCACCTGGTCGCTGGTCTCGACCCTGGCGCCCGCGCGGTTGCTCGGGCTGACAGGCGGGGTGTTCAATTTCATCGGTAACCTGGCGGCCATCGCCACGCCCATCGTCATCGGTTTCCTCGCCAGCGGCGATTCCTTTGCCCCGGCCATCACCTATATCGCCGTGCTGGCGTTGATTGGCGCGCTGTCCTACATCCTGCTGGTAGGGAAGGTCGAGCGCATCGAGTTGTAGTCCGACGGGGCGGGCGACCATAATGCCGCCCGTTCCCCGCTCACTGTTGAAGGCCGGATATGCAGCAAGACGATCCAAAAATCACCAAGGACGCGGCGCCCACAGGCACCCAGACACTGCTGCGTGGTCTGGGTGTGGTCCAGGCGGTCGCCAGCGGCGCCCGTGACCTGAAGGAAATCGCCCGGTTGATCGGCACCACTCGCAGCACCACCCATCGCCTGGCCAGTTGCCTGGTGGATGAGCGCTACCTGCGGGTGGTGCCGCAAGTGGGTTATCTGTTGGGGCCGAAGCTGATCGAGCTGGGTTTTCAGGCCCGGGAAGAGTTGCCGTTGGTGAGCCTGGCGGGGCCGTACCTGGACGAGTTGTCGGCGCTCACCGGTGACACTGTTCACCTGGCGATTCGCGAGGGCGACGAGGTGTTGTACCTGCTGAAAAATCCAGGGCGCAATGGCCCGGAAATGCGTTCGCGCGTGGGCCATCGCATGCCGCTGGCGCGTACCGGGATCGGTAAGGCGCTGATGCTCGATGATTCTCAGGAACAATGGAAAAGGCTGTATGAAATCAGCTTGCCGGCGGGAGGGAAAAATCAGTTCTGGCCCCAGCATCAGGAGCAATCCTGGGAGCAGTTCCAGCAGCGGATGGTGGAGTATGTAGCGGGGGGGTATGCCTTCGATCTGGAAGACAACGAGCCGTCGATTCGTTGCGTGGCGGCGCCGATCCGAGACGCCGGCAAGCGCATCGTCGCCGGTATCAGCATCGCCAGCACCGTACCGTATATGCCGCTGGAAAAAATGGCCGAGCTGATCCCCCTGGTCAAAGGGGTCACAGCCCGGCTGTCGGCGGAACTTGGCGCGAAGGTCTGACGAACGTCAGGCTTTGAGCGTCGCCATGTCGATGACGAAGCGGTACTTCACGTCGCCTGCGATCATGCGGCTGTAGGCCTCGTTGATCTGGCGGATGTCGAGCATTTCAATGTCGCAGCTGATGTTGTGTTCGGCGCAGAAATCCAGCACTTCCTGGGTTTCGGCAACACCGCCGATCAGCGAGCCGGCCAGGACCCGACGGCCCATGATCAGTTTGGCCGCGTGTACCGGCGGATCGATCGGCTCGACCAGACCCACCAGGATATGCACGCCGTCGAAACGCAAAGTGTCGAGGTAGGGATTGAGGTCGTGCTGCACCGGAATGGTGTCCAGCAGGAAGTTGAAGCGCCCGGCGGCAGCAGCCATCTGCGCGGCGTCGGTGGACACGATCACGTGGTCCGCACCTTGGCGACGGGCTTCTTCAGCCTTGCTCGCCGAACGGGTGAACAACGTCACTTCCGCGCCCATGGCCTTGGCGAACTTGATGCCCATGTGGCCGAGGCCGCCCATGCCCAGCACGCCGACCTTGTCACCGGCTTTCACGCCATAGTGCTTGAGGGGCGAGTAAGTGGTGATGCCGGCACAGAGAATCGGTGCGGCGCCGGCCGGGTCGAGGGTTTCCGGGATGCGCAGCACAAAGTGTTCGCTGACCACGATGCTGTTGGAGTACCCGCCCATGGTGTGGCCGCCGCTGATACGGTCCGGGCTGGCGTAGGTCTGCGTCATGCCTTGGTAGCAGTATTGTTCCAGGTCAGCGCGACAGGCTTCGCACTCGCGGCAGGAGTCGACCATGCAGCCAACGCCCACCAGGTCGCCAATCTTATAGCGGGTGACATTCGCACCAACGGCGGTGACTTTTCCGACGATCTCATGGCCGGGCATCAACGGGTAAACGGCAATGCCCCATTCATTGCGGGCCTGGTGGATGTCGGAATGGCATACGCCACAGTAGAGAATGTCGATCGCCACATCGTCGGCTCGCGGGCTGCGGCGTTCGAACTTCATTGGGGCGAGGGGAGTGGTGGCCGATTGGGCGGCATATCCGATAGCAGTGTACATAATGGACCTCGCTAAGCAGTGAACGGTGAGGTGGACCATTGTGGGAGTCATGTCGCTTCGCGGCGATGGCGATTCCTACGCGTGTCGTGCCTATTCCTCCGACATTGGCTATGGTTTGATCCTACGAAGCATTAGACCTGCGATGATGCTTTCATCCCTTTTTTCGTGAAGTTTTTCCCATGTTGTTGACCCGTCATCTTGATGCCAATGCCCCTTTGGTCTCGCTGATTGAACCCCTGGCGACCCGCGACGGATTCGTGCCCACGCAGTTGCCGGGCGTACAGGTGCTCAGGGCCAGCCAGGACGTTGCTCGTGGTCCACAGCTCTACGAGCCGAGTCTGGTGATCATTGTCCAGGGCAGCAAACTGGCGTTCCTGGGGCCACGTACACTGGAGTACGGTGCGGGGCATTATTTGATCCAGGCGCTGCCGGTGCCGTTCGAATGCGAAACCTACGCCATGCCCAATGCTCCGTTGCTGGGGGTTTCCGTGGCAATCGACCGGGCGATACTGGGGGAGCTGGTGCTGGCCATGGGACTGGTGCCGGGGCGCAGCCTTGCGCCGCAGACCCCGGAGTCGATGACGTGTGCGGTGCTCGATGACGCCATGCGTGGATGTGTCGAGCGCTTGTTGCACTGCCTGCACGATCCGTTGGAATGCCAGGTCATGGGGCAGGCGCGGCTGCGGGAGCTGCTGTTTGTCGCCTTGCGCGGGCCCCAGGCCGACGTACTGCGCGCGCTGGTGGAGCAGCAAGGACAGTTTGCCCGGATTGCCGCTGCCCTGAGCCATCTGCACGCGCATTTCACCGAGCCGTTGAACGTCGAGACGCTGGCCAGTTGCGCGAACATGAGTGCTTCGACCTTCCATGAACATTTCAAACGCAGCACGCTGTTGTCGCCGGTGCAGTACCTCAAACGACTGCGTCTGCTCAAGGCTCAGCGGTTGCTGCTGATCGAGGGCATGGGCGTGGCCCAGGTTGCGCACCAGGTGGGATATCAGAGTTCGTCGCAGTTCAGCCGGGAGTACAAGCGTTACTTCGAGCGCAGTCCCGGGGAAGAGCGCGTCGCTTGATCACTCAGGATTCCTTGTGGGAGCGAGCCTGCTCGCGATAGCGCCTTGTCATTCAAGATGAATGTCGACTGACGCGCCGCTATCGCGAGCAGGCTCGCTCCCACATGGGTTCGGTGTGGTTGACAGAATCGCAGGCAACAAAAAGGCCCCCATGTCGGGAGCCTTGATGTTCAGCGAATCGGCTTACATATTCGGGTAAGTCGGCCCGCCGGCGCCTTCCGGCGAAACCCAGGTGATGTTCTGTGCAGGGTCCTTGATGTCGCAGGTCTTGCAGTGAACGCAATTCTGGGCGTTGATCTGGAAGCGCTTCTCGCCGTCTTCCTGGGTCACCACTTCGTACACCCCGGCCGGGCAATAGCGTTGGGCCGGTTCGTCATACAGCGGCAGGTTCTTGCTGATCGGGATGCTCGGATCGGTCAGCTTCAGGTGGCAGGGCTGTTCTTCTTCATGGTTGGTACCGGAGATGAACACCGAGCTGAGTTTGTCGAAGCTGATCTTTCCGTCCGGTTTCGGGTAGTCGATCTTCTTGCAGTCAGCCGCCAGTTTCAGGCAGGCGTAGTCCGGTTTGGTGTCATGCAGGGTGAACGGCAGCTTGCCGGCGAAGATGTTCTGGTCGAGCCAGTTGAAGCCGCCGCCGATGATAGCGCCGTACTTGTGAATCGCTGGGCCGAAGTTACGACTGGCGAACAGCTCTTCGTACAGCCAGCTGTTCTTGAAACTGTCGACGTAGGCGGTCAGTTCATCGCCGCCTTCGGATTCGGCAAACAGGCGATCGGCCACCGCTTCGGCGGCGAGCATGCCGGACTTCATGGCGGTGTGGCTGCCTTTGATCTTGGCGAAGTTCAGGGTGCCGAGGTCGCAACCGATCAGCGCGCCGCCCTTGAAGACCATTTTCGGCAGCGAATTCAGGCCGCCCTTGCAGATGGCACGCGCACCGTAGCTGACGCGCTTGCCGCCTTCCAGGTACTGCTTGAGCACCGGGTGATGCTTGAGGCGCTGGAACTCGTCGAACGGCGACAGGAAAGTGTTGCTGTAGGACAGATCGACGATCAGGCCGACGACCACCTGGTTGTTTTCCAGGTGATAAAGGAAAGAGCCCCCGGTATTTTCGGTGCCCATGATGTCCAGCGGCCAGCCGGCGGTGTGCACCACCAGGCCCGGTTGATGCTTGGCCGGGTCGATTTCCCAGATTTCCTTCAGGCCGATGCCGTAGTGCTGGGCGTCGGCGTCGCTGTCCAGGTTGAAGCGCTTGATCAGTTGCTTGCCGATATGACCACGGCAGCCTTCGGCGAACAGCGTGTATTTGCCACGCAGTTCCATGCCAGGGGTGTAGAGGCCTTCTTTCGGCTTGCCTTCACGGTCGACACCGAGGTCGCCGGTAATGAACGCCGTTCTCGTCGAACAGCGCTTCCTGGGCGGCGAAGCCCGGGTAGATTTCCACGCCCAGGTTCTCGGCCTGCTGGGCCAGCCAGCGGCACAGGTTGCCCAGGGAAATAATATAGTTGCCTTCGTTGTGCATGGTCTTGGGCACAAAGAAGTCAGGGATTTTGCTCGCGGTCTCGGCGTTTCTCAGGACAAAAATGTCATCGCGCACGACGGGCGTGTTCAACGGTGCGCCGAGTTCTTTCCAGTCCGGGAACAATTCGTTCAGGGCGCGGGGTTCGAATACCGCACCGGAGAGAATGTGCGCACCGACTTCGGAGCCTTTTTCGACCACGCAGACGCTGATTTCCTTACCGGCTTCGGCGGCCTTCTGTTTCAGTCGGCAAGCGGCAGACAGGCCAGCCGATGACCACGTCGAATTCCATGTATTCGCGTTCCACAGGCTATCTCCTACTCAAGGCTCAACAGTTTTTTTCTAATTGGAGGTTTGGCGTTGCATCCACGATCTGCTTCGCGAAATCGACGAAAGCGGCAATGAATGACCCGCGGTTCTCTCTTAAGCGGCGCATTATATCTACACCACTCTCAGGGTCCAATACAAACGTTTGTTTGAAATAGCCGCAGGCCAGATAAATCACTGACGTACGGCTTATGACTGACCATTTTGCCGTATTGACCGGAATGGGCGTTCCGGTCAAGATACGGGCGGTTTTGCGCTCGCCGTAGGCTGACTGTTGGTTCCAAGAGCACCTCTAAAGACAGGGCGAAGGCAGCACAAAGTGACGTATTGCGTGGTTCGGACGCGCAGTTTACACGCCGCGATAATGAATGACTCGTCGGTCATCACTGACGAACGGTCTTCACTCCCGTGAGCAAGGTCATGTGTGGTTCATGCCGGCGTTTTTAGAGGTGCCCTTGCGCCCATGAGCATCAACCGCCAGGTTCGCCTAGGCGACTTTCTTTTCACCGGAGAGTAACGAGGAATCCATGAAGGTTCTTGTAGCTGTCAAACGAGTGGTCGACTATAACGTCAAGGTTCGCGTCAAGGCGGACAACTCCGGCGTCGACCTCGCCAACGTCAAGATGTCGATGAACCCTTTCTGCGAAATCGCCGTAGAAGAAGCCGTACGCCTGAAAGAAAAAGGCGTGGCGACTGAGATCGTCGTCGTCTCCATCGGCCCGACCACTGCCCAGGAGCAACTGCGTACCGCGCTGGCGCTGGGTGCTGATCGCGCCATCCTCGTCGAATCCGCCGAAGACCTGACTTCCCTGGCCGTGGCCAAGCTGCTCAAGGCCGTTGTCGACAAGGAGCAGCCACAGCTGGTGATCCTCGGCAAGCAGGCCATCGACAGCGACAACAACCAGACCGGCCAGATGCTCGCGGCATTGAGCGGCTACGGTCAGGGCACGTTCGCGTCCAAGGTTGAAGTGTCCGGCGACAGCGTTGCTGTGACTCGCGAAATCGACGGCGGCGCGCAGACTGTTTCCCTGAAACTGCCGGCCATCGTCACCACCGACCTGCGTTTGAACGAGCCGCGCTACGCGTCCCTGCCAAACATCATGAAAGCCAAGAAGAAGCCGCTTGAAGTGCTGACTCCGGACGCTTTGGGCGTTTCCACCGCCTCCACCAACAAGACCCTGAAAGTCGAAGCGCCGGCTGCACGCAGCGCGGGTATCAAGGTCAAGTCGGTGGCTGAACTGGTCGAGAAACTGAAAAACGAAGCGAAGGTAATCTGACATGACTATCTTGGTAATCGCCGAACACGATAACAAGGCGCTGGCTCCGGCCACGCTGAACACCGTTGCTGCCGCCGCGAAAATCGGTGGTGATGTCCACGTTCTGGTGGCCGGTCAAGGCGTTGGCGCCGTGACTGAAGCCGCTGCGAAAATCGCGGGTGTGGCAAAAGTGTTGTCGGCCGACAACGCTGCCTATGCGCACCAGTTGCCGGAAAACGTTGCACCGCTGGTGGCCGAGCTGGGCAAGGGCTACAGCCACATCCTGGCTGCCGCCACGTCCAACGGCAAAAACATCCTGCCGCGCGTTGCCGCTGCGCTGGACGTCGACCAGATCTCCGAGATCATCTCGGTGGAAAGTGCCGACACCTTCAAGCGCCCGATCTATGCCGGTAACGCCATTGCTACCGTGCAGTCCAATGCTGCGGTCAAGGTCATCACCGTACGTGCTACCGGTTTCGACCCGGTTGCCGCCGAAGGTGGCTCCGCTGCTGTTGAAGCGGTGGCTGCTGCTCACGACGCCGGTATCTCCAGCTTCGTCAACGAAGAACTGGCCAAGTCCGATCGTCCGGAACTGACCGCTGCCAAGATCGTCGTTTCCGGCGGGCGTGGCATGCAGAACGGTGACAACTTCAAGCACCTGTACGCCCTGGCCGACAAGCTGGGTGCTGCCGTCGGTGCTTCCCGCGCCGCGGTCGACGCAGGTTTTGTACCTAACGACCAGACCGGCAAGATCGTTGCGCCACAGCTGTACATCGCCGTCGGTATCTCCGGCGCGATCCAGCACCTGGCCGGCATGAAAGACTCCAAGGTGATCGTCGCGATCAACAAGGACGAAGAAGCGCCGATCTTCCAGGTGGCCGACTATGGGCTGGTAGCGGACTTGTTCGAAGCCATCCCTGAGCTGGAGAAGCTGGTCTAATCCGGCGTCTTCACTTATAAAGAGCCCGGCCCTTTGGCCGGGTTTTTTATTATCTGCACGTTGTTGTCACTGCAAGGGGAGCATATCGCCATGGATCTTCGCCGTTTGGCTGGCGTGTCGTTGCTGTGGGCGCTGGCCGTCGTGCCAGGTCTGTCTGTCGCCGCCGGCAAGTGTGAACGTCTGATCGCCACCGGTAGCCCGGATGCGCCGCCCTACCTGTGGCAAGACCCCCAGGATCCCAAACACCTGATCGGCGCCAGCGCCGACCTGCTGGCGCAAGTGGCGACGGAGCTGGGGATCAAGATCGAATTGCTCTATGCCGGCAAGCGTGCTCAGGCCCTGGACGAAGTGCGCAGCGGACGCATGGACCTGCTCGTCGACGCCGCGCTGACCATCAGCGAGCTTGAAACCCTGGACTATGTTCATCCGCCCTTGCTGAATAACGATTACCTGGTGTGGACCCGCAAGGATTCGACATTGGTGATCGCTCAGCCCGAGGACCTTCATGGTCATCCCGGGGCATTGTCGCAAAAGGCGCGAATGACCCAGGCATTTGGCGTATTTGCCGAGCAGCAATTGTCCCTGACCCGTACCCCCAACCTGACTGAAGCCTTTCAGAAACTGCTGCTGGGGGAGGTGGAGTATGTCCTGGCAGGGCGTTACTCGGGTCTGGCGATGGCCCAGACATTGGGCATGGCCAATGACCTGCAGGCCGCGCCGCAACCAGTGGATACCCCGGGGCTGTTCCTCGCGGTTTCCCATAACTCCGCCTGCAATGACCCATGGTTGCGCGGACAGCTGGCGCAAAAGATGACAGAATTGGCCGCGTCCGGCCTGACGGAGGCTGTGTTGCAGCGCAATATCGAGCGTTGGAAAACACAGTTGCAGCCACCTGTCGGTGCCCCAAAACAGTAGGGAACATTAGTGACTATTCGACCTCTTTTCGCTGCCCTGGCCGTACTGGCTCTGGCGGGTTGCGCAGCCGATCCGGCGCCGAATGAACAGATTCGCCTGACCGAACAGGCGCTGGAGCAAGCCCGCGCCGTGGGCGCCACCTCTGAAGAAGTGCCCGAGTTGAAACTCGCCGAAGAAAAGTTCGCCCGCGCCAAGTCCAACATGGCCGATGAGTCGTTCAAGAAGGCCCGCATGCGCGCTGAACAAGCCGAATTGGATGCACGCCTGGCCGAAGCGAAGGTGCTGACCCTCAAGGGCGAGGAACACCTGAACGTGCTAAACACCCGCATCGAGCGCTTGCGCAAACAGTTGAGAGATGATGCCCAATGAAGCAGTCCCAAGTATTTGGCGGCCTGATTCTCGCGGGCCTGGCCAGCTTGTACGGTTGCGCGGGTCAGCGCAGCGAAGTGGCGCTGGAAAAGGCAGGTGCCGACTTCCAGAAGGTCAAGGAAGACTCCAACGTATTGCGAGCCGCGCCCAAGGATGTCATCCGCGCCGGCGAATCCCTGGCCCGGGCCGATCGCTTGTCCAGCTACTGGGGCAGCAGCGAAGATGTGCTGCATTACGCCTACCTGAGCCAGCGTTACAGTGAGATTGCCCGTGAGCACAGCAATCAGGTGCTCAATGAAGAGCGCGCGGCGAAGCTCGAACTGGAGCGCCAGCGCCTGCAATTGGCCCTGCGCGAGTCCAAGTTGCTGAGTGTCCAGCAACAGGGCAAGTGGCTGGAAGAGCAGATCATGGCAATGGCCACCACCCAGACCGATCGCGGCCTGGTGATGACGCTCGGTGACGTGCTGTTCGACACCGGCCAGGCGCAGTTGAAGAACTCGGCAAACCGGGTGGTGCTCAAGATCGTGCAATTCTTGCAGCTCAACCCCAAGCGTGTGGTGCGTATCGAAGGTTACACCGACAGCACCGGCGGCAAGCAGGAAAACCTCAAGCTGTCCCGTAACCGGGCCCAGGCGGTGGCGGACGTGCTGGTGGACCTGGGGATCGACGAAAAGCGCATTCAGGTCGAAGGCTACGGTGATGAGTTCCCGGTCGACGTCAACGCTTCCGAGCGTGGTCGGGCACAGAACCGTCGGGTTGAAATTGTGTTCTCCGACGAGAAAGGCCAGCTAGGCGCCGCCCGCTAAGGGCTGCGTTGCTGGAAAACCCGGCCCCTTCAGAGGCGCCGGGTTTTTTTGGGCCTGCGAATCAGTGATTCATGAGTACAGTTGGGGCTGTCACTGCCCTGTAGGGTCGGGTAATCTGGCAACTGTCCCAGTACACTTCTAAACTGTTCCGGTACTATCTCTCAAAAAAATAAAATGCCCGTGAAATCGAGTGCTGCGTCATGACCAACCTCTTGCTCTATCAACGTATTGCCCAACAACTGGCTGAAGACATCCGGCGCGGTGTGTATCAGCCCGGCGAACGTGTGCCTTCGGTGCGCAAGATGAGCTCGCAGCTCAACGTCAGCCATGCGACGGTGCTGCAGGCCTACGCCAACCTTGAAGATCAGGGGCTGATCCGTGCGCGGCCGCAGTCCGGTTACTACGTGCATCAAACCCCGGCCCTGACGGCGCCGACGCCGGACATCGCGCGGGTCGAGCGTCCGGGGCTGGTCACGCGCAGCAGCATCATCCAGCAAGTGTTGGTTGAGTCGCGCCGCGAAGGGGTATTTCCCCTGGGCGCGGCGGTGCCGAGCGTCGACTACCTGCCTGTACGAGCGCTGCACCAGCAACTGGCCAAGGTCACGCGCTTCCACAGCCCGCGGGCGTTCAGCTACATGTTCAGCCCGGGCTTCGAACCCTTGCGCCGCCAAGTGGCGATTCGCATGCGCGATGCCGGGGTCGTGGTGGATCCCTCCGAGGTGGTGATCACTCACGGTTGCGTGGATGCGCTGCAAATGTCCTTGCGGGTGCTGACCCGGCCAGGAGACCTGATCGCCGCCGAGTCGCCGACCTACTACGGCTTGCTGCAACTGGCGGATCTGCTGGGCCTCAAGGTCATCGAGATCCCCAGCGACCCGGTCACCGGCATGAGCCTGGAAGCCCTGCAACTGGCGGCCAATCAGTGGTCGATCAAGGCGCTGGTGCTGACCACGCGCTTGAGCAATCCCCTCGGTGGGACGATGCCCGAGGAGCGGCAAAAGCAACTGTTGCGCCTGGCCTCGGATTTCGACATCCAGATCGTTGAAGACGATATTTATGGCGAGTTGATGTTCGAGCAGGGACGCACCAAGGCGCTCAAGGCCTATGACCGGTTGGACCGAGTCATTTACTGTTCGAGTTTTTCCAAGACGTTGTCACCGGGCGTGCGCATTGGTTGGATGATTGCCGGTAAATTCCAGCAGGAAATCCAACGGCTCCAGACCTTCAGCACGCATTCGGCATGCAGCGTCACGCAGATGGGCATCGCGGCGTACCTGGAAAATGGCGGCTATGATCGGCACTTGCGTTATATCCGCCAGGAGTACCGCAAAAACCTCAGTGCCTTTCAGTTGGCAGTGCAGCAATACTTTCCCGAAGGTACGCAAATGAGCCGGCCTAATGGAGGCTTCATTCTGTGGGTCAGTCTGCCGGGGCGGGTCAACACCCAGGAGTTGCATGTACGGGCGTTGCAGCAAGGTATCAGCATTGCACCAGGGCTGATTTTCAGTAACACCGAACAGTTCAACCATTGCATCCGCCTCAATTGCGGCACGCCTTGGAACCGCGAGGCTGAACGGGCCTTGATGACGCTAGGCCTGCTGGCCACCCAACTGTGCCAGGAGACCGCCAGCGGTTTTTGATAGAAACTGGCGGCTCCTGCCTGATGTGCTTGTCAGCGGCTGAGTAACAGGCGAGCATGGGGATCTCTGCCGTAAGTGCCGTAGTGTCTATGAAAGCCATTGCTCCTGCCGCCTGGGTTTTGATCGGCCTGTTGACTGCCTTCCATTCGGAAGGTGTCGTGGCTGCGTCGGCGCAGGAGAAACCGGCCGCCAGTGCCACTAAAAGCGCCTCGAAGAAAAAACCGGCAGTTGTTAAAAAAGCGCCGGCTAAAAAAGCTGCGGCAGCGAAGAAAAAGCGCGCCCCTGTCGCTTCCAAGAGTCAATCTGCCCGCGAGGTCGCCAAAACCCGGTTACCGCCGGCCAAGCTGGATTTGAGCCTGCCTCAAGACATGGTCGAGGATCTGCAGCCTCCGGGTGCGGTGCCGTTACCCAAGCGTGAGCCTTTGTTGCCCTCCATGTTTGGGGAAAAACCGGGACCGTTTCAGCTCAATGGCCGTTTGCTGAGCAATGAAATGCAATTGCCATTGCGCAATCAAGAGCGCAATGAAGTCGAAGGCGCGGCGTTGGATTTCGAATTCAAGCAGTAATCCTCCCTCTCGCCGCTGACTGTAGGGTCATCCTGGCGTAAAAGAAAAAACACACGGACGGTAATTTAAAACGAGTGTTTTAGCCGTTACTCTGTGTTCTGTTACCAATCATTACTTGCCGTGAGGATGTTGTCGTCATGAAATGCCGCGAAGGCTGTGGCGCCTGCTGCATCGCCCCTTCCATCAGTTCGCCGATTCCTGGCATGCCCCACGGCAAGCCGGCGGGCGAACGTTGCGTGCAGCTGTCAGTCGATAACCTGTGCCAGATATTCGGCCAGCCGGAGCGACCGAGGGTGTGCTCGGCGTTCGAGGCCGACATCGAGGTCTGCGGCAACAGCTCTGAAGACGCCATCCGGCTGATCGGTTGGTGGGAGCAAATCACGGCAGCGTAATGGGCCAGTTCGGAACTTCGATAACAAGGAAAAAACTATGTGTTCGCTGCATCGTATGGCTGTGTTGTGTGGTTTGACCGTGCTGCTGGCAACGGCTACCGCCCAGGCAGAAGACTGGAAAGTCGCCAAGGAAGAGGACGGCATCAAGGTTTCACTCAGTGAAGTGGCCGGTTCCAAGTACAAGGCCTACCAAGGCGTGACCGTCATGAAAACCACCATGGCCAAGCTGCAAGCGCTTCAGGAAGACGTTTCGGCTGCCTGTGCCTGGATTCACGAATGCAAGAGCCAGGAGCTGCTCAAGCATGAAGGGGACCAGAGCTGGACCTACACCCAGTTCAACACGCCCTGGCCGGTTACCCCGCGGGACTCGGTGTTGCAAGTGACCACCGTCAAAGGTGCCGATGGCAGCCTCACCCGCAACCTCAAGGGCGTGCCAACCTACATGCCTGAAAAAAAGGGTTTTGTGCGGGTCACTCAAGTTGAAGGCTTCTGGAAATTCACGCCCAAGGACGCCGGCCAGGTCGAAGTGATCTATCAGGTCCACACCGAACCAGGTGGCGATGTTCCTTCCTGGCTGGCCAACAAGTTCGTGGTGGATGCGCCGTTCAATACGTTGAAAGCCTTGAAAGCACGTGCCGAGAAATAATCACTTGCGCTGCATGAAAAAACCGCCCGTGAGGCGGTTTTTTCATGGCCGCCGTCCAACGACTGAGCGGAACGATTGTTCAGCCCTGAATGTCGAGATAGAGGTAAGTCAGGCCCTGAATTGATCGAGGAGACACCGATGCAAAAGTGGGAAATCACTTTCGTTGATGATCACGGCGAAGCCATCGCCGAGCGGTTCGACTATGAACAGGAGCCCACGATGGAGCAGGCTGCGCAGTTGATTCGCCAAAAGCTGCTCCCCGTACCCGCCAAGCTTGATCTCAATGACCTGGAGGGCCGCACCGCAGACCCTACGGTCAAGAATCTCAAATCCCAGCACAGTATCGAAATCATCAGCATTACACCGATTTCATGAAGTCACTGCCTGGCCCCGCTTGGCAGTGACCACTACTTGCAGCTACTCTGCAATTGAGATCAGCGAAAGGATCGCTTAGGTCCGGTCTTGTCAGCTACATGCTTGTGTCCCGACGGTAATTTGATGCCGTATCGCTGCAACCCAAGGGTTGCCCGCACGGGAAGACGGAAAGTCTATCCATCGGTTTGAGGAGGACGTTTCATGAGCACAGCCTATCAAGAAGACATCAGCACCAGTGTGCTTCGCCGCATGAAAGAAGGCGGTTTCGATTTCTCACAATTCCATCCCATCGAGTTCTACGCCATTTTCCCGGATGAGGAGCGGGCGCGCAGGGCGGCAGGTCAATTTCGGGGTGAGTCATTGAATGCACAGATCAGCGCACGGGATGACGGCGCCTGGTCATTGGAGTTGAGCCGGGTGATGTACGCCACCTACGATGACATTGGAGACTTCGAACAAAACTTCGAGGCGGTGGTGGAGCCTTTGGGTGGCATCATCGAGGGTTGGGGTGTCAAACAGGAAATACGGCGCCTGCACGCCTGACCGTTCATTCACGCAACCCGAGCAACGGCTGACCCATGTGTCGGCCGTTTTCATAGGTGTGCTCCCACCAGATTACTTCAGGCACAAAACCGACTTCATGGGGCCAACGGCTGTTTACGCCCCGCCATGTGCTTGAGATACCCCACCAGCAGATCCAGCTCCGCATCCGGCAGCACCGTGGCCGAGAACGCCGGCATCTTCCCTTGGGGCCAGCGACGCAGGCTTTGTGGGTCGCGGATATAGCGCTTGAGGAAATCCCCGGAAAAGTACTCGGTAGGATTGAAGGGGATGTTCAGGTCCGGGCCAAACTGCGCGTCGCCTGCGCCGTTGAGCCGATGGCAAGCCAGGCAGTTTTTCTGGAACAGTTCAAAGCCCTTATAGACCGGGTCAGCCTGAGTCACCGTGGGCGCCGGCAGCAGGGCAGGGAAGCGCTCGGCTACCGCTGACAGGCGCTTGATGGTCGCTACCGCGTACGGCCATTGTTCGGGGCTGATGTGACCTGCCAGGGGGTTGGTCCAGACCAGATAGAAAGGCCCGGCGCTGCCCTTGCCTTCACCCAGTGGGGGCCAGGGGTGGGCCGGGTCTTCGATCGCCAGCCAGGCTCGCGCGCCGTTTGTGTTGAGTAACGGTGCTGCGGGCAATTCGGCGGCAAATCCGTCCAGCGCCACGGCCTGGAGATGGTCGTCGGGCTCGACGCCAGTCAACAGCGCTGTCAGCGGCACGGCGCGATAATTCATCGGCTTTTTGTAGGAAACGTCTTCAGCGATCTGGATCGTTCGGGCTTCAGGATGCTGGAGCAGTTCTTCGGTCTGCCAGGTGCGGGCAGTCGTGCCCAGCTCCAGCACCAGCTGCGCGGCAAACAAGGGCGTGCTGAGCAGCAGCGCGCCGAACACAATGAGAACTTTCACGAGGGTCGTCTTCCATGTCGAGGGAGTGCCGCAAAGGTTGGCACAGCCACCGCGACTCGAACAACGAACTCGTCACATTTTTTGATGATACAAGCGCTACCGCTTGCCGATGGTACAGGCACCCGCGCGCCGGATTCAGCCGATCACCTTGGTGATATTCGGCACAATCAACAGCAGCGTCGTGGCGAAGAGAATGAGTCCGGCTTGGCGAACTTTCGAATGTTTGAACATGGCTGACCCGCCTTTTTTGTTATTTCCTGAGGCCAGCCTGCATATCTCCTGACGGCTGGCGTTGCACTTCCTGTCTGACAAGCGCCTCGGCAAAACCCGACGACTATCTTGTACAAGGATTACATTAGGGGCCGCAGCCGCCTTGGCTTAGATCCAATTCGTATTAGTTTGCTGCCGTCCGCTCTTAAAGTGATATGAGGCCTAGTGCCACCTTCGTGAAGGCCCTTTTGCTAGACACTTTGCTCACCTGAATCGGTTAACCCGATAGCATGCTACCGTTCGTCTGAGCGTGGCCGTCAACGTGGTTGAGCACTGCGGTCATTGAATCTCGGGCCGCTGGGCTTATGGTTGGAGCCATTGCATTGTCCCAGTGGTTTGAGGATGTCATGACCGAAGCTTTGATTTTTGACGCATTACGCACCCCCCGTGGCAAGGGCAAGGCCGATGGCGCTTTGCACAGCGTCAAGCCGGTGAACCTGGTGGGCGGCCTGCTCGCCGCCCTGCAGCAGCGCATGGGCCTGGACACCAGTCAGGTTGACGATATCGTGCTCGGTTGCGTGACGCCGATAGGTGATCAGGGCGCCGACATCGCCAAGACCGCCGCGCTGATCGCCGATTGGGATGTCAGCGTGGCAGGCGTGCAGCTCAACCGGTTCTGCGCCTCGGGCCTGGAAGCGGTAAACCTGGCGGCGATGAAAGTGCGCTCCGGGTTCGAGGATCTGGTGGTGGCCGGAGGTGTCGAATCCATGTCTCGCGTGCCCATGGGCAGCGACGGCGGCGCTTGGGCGCTGGATCCTCAATCCAACCTGCAGGGCCACTTCACACCTCAGGGCATCGGTGCTGACCTGATCGCAACCCTGGAGGGCTTCAGCCGCGAGGACGTCGATGCTTTCGCGCTGCACTCCCAGCAAAAGGCGGCCCGGGCCCGGGCCGACGGTTCGTTCAACAAATCCCTGGTGGCGGTGCGGGACCAGAATGGCATCGTGCTGCTGGATCACGACGAATTCATCCGTGCGGACTCGACTCTGGAGGGCCTGGGCAAGCTCAAGCCGAGTTTCGCAGCCATGGGCCAGATGGGCTTCGACGCTACGGCGCTGCGGGTCTACAGCCATGTGGAACGGATCAACCATGTCCACACGCCGGGCAACAGTTCCGGCATCGTCGATGGAGCGGCGCTGATGCTGATCGGTTCCGAAGCCAAGGGGCAGGCGCTGGGGCTGCAACCGCGGGCGCGGATCGTCGCCACGGCTGTCACCAGCACCGATCCGACCATCATGCTCACCGGCCCGGCGCCGGCTACCCGCAAGGCCCTGGTGAAGGCTGGGCTGCGGGTGGAGGACATCGACCTGTTCGAAGTCAACGAAGCGTTCGCCTCAGTGGTGCTCAAGTTCATCAAGGACATGGCCATCGACCCTGCCAAGGTCAACGTCAACGGCGGCTCCATTGCCATGGGGCATCCTTTGGGGGCTACAGGCTGCGCAATCCTCGGCACTTTGCTCGATGAGTTGGAGGCGCGTCGCCTGCGCTATGGCCTGGCGACGCTGTGTGTCGGCGGCGGCATGGGCATTGCCACCGTTATCGAACGTCTCTGAGCCCCGATTTCAAGGAATACTTTTCATGAGCGATGCCATCCGTTACGAAACCGGCCAGGACCGGATCGTCGTCCTGACCCTGGACATGCCAGGCCAGAGCGCCAACACCATGAATGCGACGTACCGCGAGGCCATGGCTGCCTGCGTCGCTCGGTTGACCGCCGAAAAAGACTCGATTGCCGGGGTGATCATTACCTCGGCCAAGAAGACCTTCTTCGCTGGCGGCGACCTCAACGAACTGGTCAAGGTCGGTAAACCCCAAGCCAAGGCATTCTATGAAATGGTGCTCGGGCTCAAGGCGCAACTGCGTGCCCTGGAAACCCTGGGAAAACCGGTGGTGGCGGCCATCAATGGCGCGGCCCTGGGCGGCGGCTGGGAAATCTGCCTGGCTTGCCATCATCGTGTGGCGCTGGATCACCCGTCGGTGCAGATTGGCCTGCCGGAAGTCACCCTCGGCCTGTTGCCAGGTGGCGGCGGGGTGGTGCGGATGGTGCGGTTGCTTGGCTTGGAGAAAGCCTTGCCGTATTTGCTCGAGGGCAAGAAGGTGCGCCCGCAACAGGCGCTGCAGGCCGGTCTGATCGATGAGCTGGCGGTGGATCGCGAGGACCTGCTGAGCAAGTCCAGGGCTTGGATTCTCGCCAACCCCAGCGTGGTCCAACCTTGGGATGCGAAAGGCTATCAGATCCCGGGTGGCACGCCGTCTCACCCGAAAGTCGCGCAAATGCTGGCGATAGCACCTTCGATCCTGCGCAACAAAACCCAGGGTTGCCTGCCCGCGCCGGAGAAAATTCTCTGCGCGGCAGTGGAAGGTGCCCAGGTGGATTTCGACACCGCCCACGTGATCGAAACCCGCTACTTCACTGAGCTGACCACTGGCCAGGTGGCCAAGAACCTGATCGGCACTTTCTGGTTCCAGCTCAACGAAATCAAGGCCGGCGGTTCGCGCCCGCAGGGCTTTGCACCTTATCTGACCCAACAAGTCGGAGTACTCGGTGCCGGCATGATGGGGGCAGGTATCGCCTACGTCAGCGCCAGGGCCGGGATTGCGGTGGTGCTCAAGGACGTCAGCCTTGCCGCCGCCGAGAAAGGCAAGGCCCGCACGGCGGCGCTGCTGGATAAGAAGATCGCCCGCGGGCAGCTTACCGTCGAGCAGCGCGAAGCCACGCTGGCGCGGATTCAAACCACTGACAGCGACGCGGACCTGGCCGGTTGCGATCTGGTCATTGAGGCGGTGTTTGAGGATCGCGCCCTGAAAGCCAGCGTCACAGCCGCTGCCCAAGCGGTTGTTGGGGCGGACGCGGTGCTCGCCTCCAACACCTCGACCCTGCCCATCTCCGGCCTGGCGACGGCTGTACCGGATCAGACGAAGTTCATCGGCCTGCATTTCTTCAGCCCGGTGGAGAAAATGCCTCTGGTGGAAATCATCAGGGGCGCCCGCACCAGCGACGAGACCCTGGCACGAGGTTTCGATTTCGTTCTGCAAATCAACAAGACGCCGATCGTGGTCAACGACAGTCGTGGTTTCTTCACCTCCCGGGTATTCGGCACCTTTACCAACGAAGGCATCGCCATGCTGGGTGAGGGCGTGAGCGCGCCGATGATCGAGACCGAGGCGCGCAAGGCCGGGATGCCGGTGGGGCCTCTGGCGATCTCTGACGAAGTTTCCCTCAGCCTGATGAGCCATATCCGCGCGCAAACCGCCAAAGACCTGCAAGCGGAAGGGAAAACGCCGATCGAGCACCCGGCGTTCGCCGTGATTGACCTGCTGCTCAACGAATACAAGCGGCCAGGCAAAGCCGCCGGGGCCGGTTTCTACGAGTATCCGGCCGACGGGCAGAAACACCTGTGGCCGGAGCTCAAGCATCGTTTCGAGAAAGCCGACGGGCAGATCTCGCCACAGGACATCCGCGATCGCCTGCTGTTCATCCAGGCTCTGGAAACCGTGCGCTGCGTAGAGGAGGGCGTGCTCACCTCCACGGCGGACGCCAACGTCGGCTCGATTTTCGGTATCGGTTTCGCCGCCTGGACCGGCGGTGCGTTGCAGTTCATCAACCAGTACGGCCTGCGGGATTTTGTCGCCCGCGCTCAATATCTGGCCGAGCAGTATGGCGAGCGATTTTCACCACCGGCCTTGTTGCTGGAGAAAGTCGCCAGGCAAGAACTGTTCTGACTGACAGGGGAAGGGGCTTGCCTTGGGACGGTATTTCAAGGCACGCTCAGGGGGTGTGCAATATTCCCATCATCGTGTCAGGTATTTTTTATGTCGCTGCGCATCTGCATTTTGGAAACCGATACCCTGCGTCCGGAACTGATCGACCAATATCAGGGTTACGGGCAGATGTTCCAGCGCCTGTTTTCACAACAGCCCGTCGCGGCTGAGTTCATTGTGTACAACGTGATGCAGGGGCAATACCCCAACGATGATGAGTCGTTCGACGCTTACCTGGTAACCGGCAGCAAAGCCGACTCCTTCGGCACCGACCCCTGGATTCAAACCCTCAAGACCTTCTTGCTGGATCGCTACCAGCGAGGCGACAAGTTGCTGGGCGTGTGCTTCGGTCATCAACTGCTGGCGCTGTTGCTGGGCGGCAAGGCCGAGCGCGCCACTCAAGGCTGGGGCGTGGGCACCCACCGCTACAAGCTCGCGGCCAAGGCGCCATGGATGAGCCCGGTGATGGAAGAGCTGACCCTGCTGATCAGTCATCAGGATCAGGTCACCGAGCTGCCGGAAAACGCCACGGTGATCGCGTCCAGCGATTTTTGCCCGTTCGCCGCCTACCACATCAACGATCAGGTGCTGTGCTTCCAGGGCCACCCGGAATTCATCCACGATTATTCCCGGGCGCTGCTGGAGATTCGCCAGCAACATCTGGGTGAGCAGATCTACCGCCAAGGCATGGCCAGTCTTGAGCAGGCGCATCACGGCACTACAGTGGCTGAGTGGATGATGCGTTTCGTCGCGCACAAGCCTGAAACCGCAGCGGCCCAAGACTAAAACACCATCGCCCCCACACTTGATAGACAGGTAATCAAGTGTGGGAGCGAGCCTGCTCGCGATGAATGTCACGCCAGCCTCAACCGCCTACAAGCTCGCCTACAACCACCCCGAGCGCTTGAAGCTCCCCCACAACGCGGTACAGCCCACCGCGATAAACCCCAGCACCAGAAAGTACCCGTAGTGCCAGGTCAACTCCGGCATGTTCTCGAAGTTCATCCCATAGATTCCGGCTACCGCCGTGGGGAACGCCAGGATCGCCGCCCACGCCGCGAACTTGCGCTGCACTACGCTCTGGCGCGACGCTTCGAGCAGCACGCCGACTTCAATGGTCTGGCTGGCGATGTCCGCCAGAGTCGCCAGGTCTTCCATCTGCCGCGTGACATGAATCTGCACATCGCGGAAGTACGGGCTCATGTTTTTGTCGATGAAGGGAAAGTCCAGTCTTTGCAGTTCTTCGCTGATTTCCACCATCGGTGCTGCATAACGGCGCAGGCGTAATACGTCACGGCGCAAGCTGTGCAAGTTCTGAATATCCCGCTCGTTCAGGGAGCTGCACAGTACGTTGCGCTCCAGTTCATCGATCTCGGCGTGAATGGCTTCACCCACCGGCTGGTAGTTTTCAATGACGAAATCCAGGATGGCATAGAGAACGAAATCTTCCCCGTGCTCCAGCAGAATAGGCCGCGCCTCACAGCGTTGTCGCACGTGGGCGTAGGACGCCGAGTGGCCATTGCGGGCGGTGATGATGTAGCCGTTGCCGGCGAAGATATGAGTCTCGATGAACTGTAGCTTGCCGTCCTTGCGCACCGGCGAATACGTGACGATAAACAGTGCATCGCCAAAGGTCTCCAACTTGGGGCGGCTGTGCTTCTCCATCGCGTCTTCAATCGCCAATTCATGCAGGTTGAATTGACGTTGCAGGTTGGTCAGTTCCTGGGCACTGGGCTCTTCCAGGCCTATCCATACAAAGTGGCCCGGTTTGGCTGCCCAGGCGCTGCCTTCGTCGAGGGTGATGTTGGTGACTTTCTTACCGGCGCTGTAAACCGCAGCAGCAACGACTCTACCCATGATGGTGGTTCACTTCTTCTTGGAAAATGGCAGTGGCAGGCAATCTGTAGCTTAGTGTGCCTGCTGCTTGAGAGTCAGCAAAATCCACCGAGTTCGCCGGTAGAGTCAAATGCCCTACAGGTGGAATCAGAATCGTGCGGGCTTTTGTGGGGAGGGGATAAACCCCCTCGCCACAGGGTTATGTGCCCGGCTGGCTATTGTTTAACGGGCTCGTTAAACAGCCTGCACCTGCCGGTCCATCACCGCGATGCACTCGCGCATTTGCTCACGGCACTGGGCGATGAGCTGGGGCATGTCATCCAGGCTCAATCCCGCCGTGGGAATGGCCGGTAGCGAGCGTATGAGGATGTCGCCACTTCGCCAGCGATTGAGGCGCATGTGCTTGATGTAGCTGCTGACGCACACCGGAACAATCGGTACCCCGGCGGCGATCGCCATCTGGAACGCGCCTTTCTTGAAGGGCAGCAGATCCTCGCCAAGATTGCGCGTGCCTTCCGGGAACACCCAGATCGATGTGTCCTCGTGCTGCAACGTGTGAGTGGTGGTCAGCATCGACTGGCGCGCCTTGATCGCGTTACCCCGGTCAATCAGCACATTGCCCGCCAGCCAGAACAATTGCCCGAACAACGGCACCCACTTCAGGCTCTTCTTACCGATGCACACGGTGCGGTAGGGCACCACGTTACCGAACACGAACAGGTCATAGTTGGACTGGTGGTTGGCAATGATCACGCAGCTCTGGGACTTGTTTACCAGCGTGTCGACCTCGGCCTTCACCCGCAGACGCAAAATGCACATGGCGGGCCACGCATACAACCTGGCGCATAAACGGCTGTTGTCTGGATTGAACGGCCGACACAACCCCAGGATCACCCCGAGCACACCCGCCAGCACAAAATGCACACCCATCAACAACATACGCAATAAAAACAGCATCTACAGGCCCCGTCGGGACAAAAGGTGGCGCAGTGTACGGATGTGCACTGTTTTCGGCAATTGCCGCTATAGAGGTAGAAGATGGGCGATGTTTGAGCGCATGTTTCCGATTAGCGTGTCGGAAGCAGGCTAGAGCGGTTGTCGGTTTTTAAACAGAGCATGTAAGAAAAAGCCCGACACAGCGGTCGGGCTTTTCGTTTTGCGCTGAGGCAAGTTAACCCATGTGCTCCTGATCCAGCAGGATTGCACTGTCCAGCGTCTCCAGCAGGGCCTTGCGCACTTTCAGCTTGGTGTTCTTGTGGGCGGTCATGTTGATTTTCTTCAACTGACGCGCGGCCTCCAGCGCCGCACCCTGCAGCTCATCGGTCGACACCACCTTGTCGAGGAAGCCGGCGTCCACCGCGCTCTGCGGGTTGAACATCTCGCCATTGATCACCGAGCGATGAAACGCGGATTTGCGCAGGCGATCGCGGGCCAGCTCGATACCGGCGTGGTGCATGGTCATGCCGATCTGCACTTCGTTCAGGCCAATGCTGAACGGCCCATCGACACCGATGCGATAATCCGCCGACAGCAGCAGGAACGCTCCCTTGGCCACCGCATGCCCTGGGCACGCGACAACGACGGGGAAGGGGTGCGACAACAGGCGACGGGCCAGGGTCGAGCCGGCCGTGACCAGACTCACCGCTTCCTTGGGACCGGCGGTCATCACCTTCAAATCATAACCACCGGACAGAATCCCCGGTTGCCCGGTAATGATCACCACCGCCCGATCCGTCACAGCCTGATCCAGCGCAGTGTTGAACGCGGCAATCACATCCGGCGAGATGGCATTGACCTTGCCGTTGTTCAAGGTCAGGGTCGCGATACCGTCTTCGAGATGGTAGGCAATCAGGTCGCTCATGGCGCTATTCCTTGTAAGAGAAGTGACGCAGACGTTACCCACCGCCGCAGGCCAGGTAAAGCGCTGTGACTGACTCACCGGTCAGCCCCCAGCCCCGACAAACCGCCTGACCGCCCCATCGCCCGCGCCTCGCTCCATGGAACACTGCACACACAAACCCGAAGATTGGCCGGTTTGCCATGCCCGGACGCGTTTGAAATGCCCGACCACCTTAACCGCATGAAAATTCTGAAAAAAACCTTTGCCATCGGAAAAGCTTTCGACTACATTAGCGCGCCTCGACAGACTGAACAGTTTGCCGAGACACGGTGAAGTGTCCGAGTGGCTTAAGGAGCACGCCTGGAAAGTGTGTATACAGGAAACTGTATCGAGAGTTCGAATCTCTCCTTCACCGCCACATTCTGAAAACACAAACCCCTGATTTTCCTAGAGAAAGTCGGGGGTTTGTGGTTTTTGGCGTCTGGAAAAGGGTGATATGGGAACGATATGGGACCGGCGGGCGACTCCCCGCGTGCTGGCGGCAACACCGCATAGGAGCCAGGCTCAGGTGCCCACGCCGTTCCACCAAACAGCATCGGGCAACCTCACAGCAGTATCGAGCAAAAGCTTCCGAGCCCATGCCGTTAAGGTTCCTCTTGAAGAGGTTCCTATCAACGTATTGTTGTGAGAGAAAGATCATGACCCCATGGATGAGTTTGGCTGTGCGCCTTCAGGCTGTCGCGCTGTGTTTGGTGCTTTCAACGAACACGGTTTCAGCGTCGCAAGCCGCTGACCAAAACATCAATACCGACCTGGTGCGCCAAGCATTTACCCACTGGCAACAAGGCCAAGGCACGGTTTTCGATCTGCTGGCGCCCGACGCAACGTGGACCGTATCTGGATCAAGCCCGGTTTCTGGTGTGTATAACAGCAAGACGGATTTAATCGAACGAGCCGTACGACCGATCACCGCTCGGCTGGCAACGCCCATTTCCCCTACCGTGCAAAGCATTGTGGCTGAGGGCGATGTCGTAGTGGTTCTCTGGAAGGGAGAGGCCATGGCCCTTGACCGCAAGCCCTACAACAACACTTACCTGTGGCACATGACACTCAAGGATGGCCAGATCACAGAGGTAACAGCCTTTCTGGACACCTACGTGTTGAATGACCTTATGCGTCGGGTTGATCCTGTTCGGTAATAGCCCGCAAAAAGACGGCTCGTTGAATAAACGAGCCGTTTTTTTATGCCGGTGTTATCAAGGCAAGGGGCTGGCTATCAAAGATGATCCGCATCAATCACAGCCTTGGCAAACGCTTGCGGATCTTCCTGCGGCAAGTTGTGGCCGATGCCGCCGTTGATCAACCGGAATTCGTATTTGCCGGTGAAGCGCTTGGCGTAATCCTCGGGAGCTGGGTGCGGCGCGCCGTTGGCATGGCCTTCAAGGGTGATGGTCGGCACGCTGATGGGAGGCGCCGTCGCCAGTTTCTGTTCCAGGGCGTCGTATCGGGTCTCGCCCTGGACCAAACCGAGACGCCAACGGTAGTTGAATACGGTGATCTCGACGTGGTCGGGGTTTTCCAGCGCCTTGGCGCTGCGGTCGAAGGTGGCGTCATCGAATGCCCATTTTGGCGACGCCAGTTGCCAGATCAACTTGGCGAAGTCGTGGGTATTTTTCTCGTACCCGGCGCGGCCACGGTCGGTGGCGAAATAAAACTGATACCACCACTGTAACTCGGCCTTGGGTGGCAGCGGGTTCTGACCGGCGGCCTGGTTGCCGATCAGATAGCCGCTGACCGCGACCAGCGCCTTGACGCGCTCCGGCCACAGGGCCGCGACGATGTCCGCCGAACGTGCGCCCCAATCGTAGCCACCGAGCACGGCTTGCTTGATTTTCAGTGCATCCATGAAGTCGATCACGTCACTGGCCAACGCGGCTGGTTGACCGTTGCGAAGCGTTTTTTCGGACAGGAAATGCGTATCGCCGTAGCCCCGGGCATACGGCATCAGCACGCGGTATCCCTTCGCTGCCAGCAAGGGCGCGACTTCGTCATAGCTATGAATGTCGTACGGCCAGCCGTGCAACAGAATCACCACCGGCCCATCGGCGGGGCCGGTTTCGGCGTACGCCACGTCCAGCAGACCGGCCTTGATATGCTTCAGCGCACCGAACGGGGAGGGCGTTGTATGCGTGACGCCGGACTTGTTCGCGGTTGGCTGCGCGGCGCTGGTGGATTGCCCGTGGGCTACCCCGAGCGCGCCGAACAGACTGAGAGCGAGGATGGATGAGCCGAGCAGGCGGCGATGGGTTTTACCGGTTTTGCTGTGCTGCAGTGCCGTTTTCATGAAGATGCCTCCATTGCGAGCCATGGGTCAGGGGCTCTGGTTGATGCCCTTGAAACCTTGGGTGCATTTGAACGGGGCAACGTATCCGGGCTGTGTCGAGTGGGAGGTAAAAGTGCAAGGTTATGTAGCGATGTATCCTCGGGATACACGAGGATACATCGCAGCAAGATTGCCGGCGGCTAACGATTTTGGCCGGCTGCAGGACCATTCTGTCGCAGATAATAATTGTCGAACTCGCCGCTTTCGATGAGTTGGAAACCGTGGCGAATGTAGAAGCGATTCGACGCGCTTTCTTTGAGAGCGCCCACTCGTAATGGCAGCGCAGCGGCATCCGCCTCTTTGAATATTTGGCTGAGAACAGCAGAGCCTATTCCTGATCCCTGCGCGTCAGGGCGCACGTACAAGTGGTCAAGCAAGAGTTCATTGTCGTGACGTTTGATGACTACGAACCCCACCCTCTGTCCTGTTACCACGATGTGGCGTGTGCAGTCTGGTTCAAAACCGCCTAGAAATCGCTCGCGTGCGCGCACGGGATCAAATCGCCCGACACGCTCAAGACTTTCGCGCATGGCTTCGATTCTGACGGCTACCAGATCGTCCAGGTCGCTGTTTTGAGCGGGGACCAAGGTGACAAGCGAATGGGGTGTGAGGGGCATTATTTCGTGCTCTATCATTTTGCCGAAAGACGTTGATCAGTGTGAGATTGTTGCCTGCCGGGTGCGAAACCCTGGGCGCGCGAGGGGTCGGATAAAAACCGGGATCAGGCATATCCCGGTGGAAGCCGGGTCGCCACATGGTTCCAACATCTGGCGATCTCCGCAGCAATGCTGCCGCCGCGTTTTCGGACCTCAAGTTGATCATTTATCGTGAGATGCTCCAGCAGCCACTCATCCGTCCATCCCGCCCATTCGCCTGCGACGGACCTGAGGTTGGCTTCCAGGACCGGGAACACTTCATTCCATAGGATGCTGTGGATTACCTTAGGTGAATAGCCGGTTTCAAGGATCACGCGAGCGATGTAGTCGTAGGTTAATTCGTCGATCTCGGTGTCGAGAAACAGTGATGAAAGGGCTTGCCAGATTTTCAGGCGATTGGGGTCAGCGGCTTCCATGCTTTGTCCTCTGCGGGTTTGGGAAAAAGCGGTCTGGACGACATGGGGCAAGGGCAGAAGAGGTCTTCTTATCGATCATCTCCTCGCAGACAAGACGACCCACTATCGCTGCCAAGGTGACTCCCGGATGCATCGCGCAAACATACATGCCGCCGATATCGGGTAGATAGCCGATGATCGGGATACCGTCGATAGGAATGGGTCTGAGTCCGACACAGGCCGACTCTGGTCGAATGGAAATAACCCCGTGTAATTCGTTCTGAATGACCCTGGCGGTCCTAAGCGCCATTTCCCCTGGCTGGTTTTCCAGAGCGTCGTCCAAGTAGTCTTCTGCTGCGACTAACGTACCGTTTGCGATTTGTCGGACTTCCATTTCAGGGCTGGAGATGATGGTGTGCACGAGGTTGGGTTGTGATGTGTAACGGATGAATATTGCAGGGGATGCCTCTATTGGAAGGGACACTTTTAGCGTCTCTGTCAGCTTCGCGATACCCGTCCCAGCTGCCAGTACAACTATGTCGGCATCGATGATGCCCCGTGTGGTTTCTACGCCCGTTACCTTTGTCTTCTGAGTTGTAAAGCCAATGACCCGAGTCTGAGTCAGAACTTTCGCTCCATGAGCCTGAGCGCCTGCGATCAACGCATGGGTTGCTTGCACTGCGTCCAAAGCGCCTTCTTCAGCGTTATACAAGGCCTGTTGAGGGGGATTTTTGAGATTTGGCTCAAGGTCGAGAATTTGCGAACGGGATACCAAGGTGGCCGAAGCTCGATTCGCTGAGGCTTGCCGCACTCCATCCGGGCTCGTGCCATAGGCCAGAGAGCCAGTCCATTGCACCTTCAGGTCCGGCAGCTCCGTTTCGAGTCGACGGTACTCCGTGATGGCTGCACCTCGCAATTGCGCGACTGGGTCGTGCCCGCTGTGTGAGGTGTTGATCCATGCGAATGAGCTTCCAGTCACTCCAGACGCTATATCTTGAGCTTCGAGCAGGGTGACATTCGCACCTTTGCCCGCCAGATGATATGCCAGGGATGCGCCCACGATGCCCGCGCCAATGACAACAACTCGTGTATCTACAGCAATGGCCATATCAACTTCCTCCCTGTCGACCGCACGATGGTACAACAGCTGCATTGATCGCTGATCACTCGGAGCAAGAACTCAAGATGCAAGCCCACATTCGTCTCGCAACCCCTGAGGATGCAGAATCGATAAGCAACGTAGTGATCAGCGCCCTGCGTCAATCCAACGCCAACGATTACCCACCCGAGGTAATCGCCCAGGTTGAGCGCAGCTTCTCTGTTCAGGCAGTTCAGCTATTGATGGAGCAACGTCGGGTTTATGTGGCGTCTGTCGATCAATGTGTCGTCGCGACGGCCAGCCTCGACGGAGGTGTTGTCAGAAGTGTTTTTGTCGAACCGCGGTGCCAGGGAGAAGGCATTGGCGAGCAACTAATGTCCGTCATTTGTTCGGCCGCTCTCAACAGGGATCTGGACGTTTTGCTCGTGCCTTCCTCCATCACGGCAGAGGGCTTTTACGCAGCGCTGGGCTTTCAGAAAGTACGTGATGAACTTCACGGCGCCGAGCGCACGATTATCATGCGCAAATTGTTGTTGAAGTAGTGCCTGCTCAATCCCTGACTCGGTTGGAACAGCCCATCGCTTTTCAATACATCGGTGATCAGTGCTACAACATGTTCAGTTTTGTCCCTAAGGCAGGATGGTTTCGGGACGCCATAACATTTGAAAAGGAACTTCACTATGGAAACCATCCCCACGATTCAGACCCGCCGTCTCATTCTCACTCCACTGCAACTGGCCGATGCACCGGCTATCCAACAGCTGTTTCCGCACTGGGAAGTGGTGCGTTATCTCGACAGTCGCGTGCCATGGCCCTATCCGGAAGACGGCGCGCTGACGTACGTTCGCGACCATGCGCTTCCCGCCATTGCGGCCGGGCGCGAGTGGCATTGGATGATCCGCACTTGCGAAGATCCGGCACATTGCATCGGCAGCATCAGCCTGTACGATCAACCGGGCAACAACCGAGGCTTTTGGCTGGCGCCTCAATGGCAGGGAAAGGGCTACATGCGCGAGGCCTGTGAGGTTATCAACGCCTATTGGTTTGAAACCCTGGGGCGTCCCGTCATGCAAGTTCCCAAGGCGGTGGGCAATCATGCTTCGCGTAAAGTTTCGGAACACGAAGGCATGCGCATGATTGCAACGCGGCAGGGTGATTTTGTCTGTGGGTCGTTGCTAAAGGAAGTTTGGGAAATGACGCGGGAGGCATGGCTTGAGAAAAAAGCGGCTTTGGGGCCATTGAGCAGGGAGCAATGAGTCTGGTCGCTTTTGACGATCATTAATTACAGTCGCCGGACCTGAATATGCCTACAGGGTAAAGGAGTGAAAAAAATGGATATTCCACAGGATTTCAAACCGTTATTTCGGAGCAGTCCTTTTCTTGATCTACTGGGCCCTTTCTACTATCGGGAAAACGCCGAAGGATTCACCGTTAGGATTCGGGTCGAGGAGAAACACACCAATGCGCGTGGACTCGCTCACGGAGGGTTGTTCATGGCGCTGGCTGACATTGCTTTGGGCTACAGCGCTGCCTTCGCGAAAGATCCGCCCCTCAAGCTCGTGACGACCACAATGACCACTGATTTCGCAGGCTCCGCTAAGGTCGGTGATTGGTTGGAGGCGGCTGTCGATATTCAAAAGTCCGGTAGCCGACTGGTTTTCGCCAATACCTATATAAGCGCTGGGGAGGAGCGCGTGGTACGAGCCAGTGCGTCTTTTCTTGTGGTTGGTTGAAAGCATCTGGAGACGCACTACAAACGTCGAGCTTTGCATCCAAGCCCCGCTGCGATGATGCACAGCGTGCTTAGTTTCACCGTCAGCAGTGATCAAGGAAGAACACATGGAACCGACACTTAATCGAATCATGCTGTACGTACGGAACGTCCCGGCAACCTGCGCTTTTTATGAGCAACATTTCGGCTTTTTCAGTGAAAAGCATGCCGATGATCGCGTCACGGAATTGAAGCCTGCAAACGGTGGCGCGATTCTGATGGTTCATGCGGCAGGGAAGAGCGTTAAAACGGGACAAGTCACAGTCAAGCTGGTTTTTGATACCCGGGATGTTGAGGGCTTCAAGGAGAAGTGCATGGCCCAAGGCTTGAAGTTTGGCGCCACCCACAAGGCCGACGGCTATTCATTCGCCAATGCCAAAGACCCTGATGGCAACACCATCTCTATTTCCAGTAGAGCGTTTGCATGCCGCTGAACTTTCACAAAATGCACGCCAATGGCGATGATTTTGTTGTCGTGGACGCGCGAAACTCAGCCAACCCCATAACCAGTGCCCTGGCCCGGCGGATGGGTGATCGCAACCGAGGCATCGGATTCAATCAGCTCGCGGTGATGCTCGATTGTGAGGATGCAGACGCACGCCTGATGTTCTGGAATGCAGATGGCTCCACGCTGGACGTTTGCGGCAGCGCGACGCGGGGCGCTGCGGATCGGCTGATGCGCGAATCGAATTTGACTTCGATAACGCTGCGCACCCATCGCGGTCTGCTCACGTGCGAACGAACTTCAACCGGCGCAATTTCCGTCGACATGGGGCAGCCGCTTTTCGGCTGGTCGGACATTCCCCTGGCTGGTGACCTGGACAGCGCTGTTCTACCACTGGCGGGTAGCCCGATAGCGTGCAGCATGGGCAACTCACACTGCACTTATTTTGTGGATGATCTGGCCGACGTTGATATCGCGACAGTCGGACCGGCAATTGAAACCAGCGCGCTGTTCCCGCTCAAGACCAACGTGCATTTCGTTCAGGTCATCAATCGAAAGCACATTCGTTTGCGCATATGGGAACGAGGCGGTGGCATCGCACTGGGCTCAGGTTCCTGCTCTTGCGGCGCCGCTGTGAACGGGATTCGTCGTGGCTTGCTGGATCATTGTGTTGAGGTTGAATGTGATGGTGGAAGCGTGACGGTTCAATGGGATGGCCGGGGACCGGTGTTTCTCATCGGACCGGTAGAGGCAACGTTTTCGGGAGCTATCCCCGATAGTTTTCAGCAAATCTCCACCTGATAGCGAAAAGTGTCGGCTGCGCCGCGCGACAGTCGGTATTCCAGGGGTTGACGGTCGTAGCCCAGGGCCACCCGTTCGACTACCACCACTGGGCTGCCGGCGCTGACTCCCAGCGTGGCGGCCAGCGGCTCATCGGCCGAGGTGACGGTGAGGGTTTCCCGGGCTGATGCGACGCGCATGCCGCAGCGTTCTTCGTAAAAGGGGTAGAGCAGGGTGCCGAAGTCGTTCAGGTCGGTGTCGAGCAGGGCGCCGAATTGAGCGGCCGGTAGCCAGATCTGCTCGTGGAACAGCGGCCGGCCGTTGATGAGGCGCAGACGCTCCAGGCGGATTGTGGCGTCGTGCTCGGTCAGATTCAGCGCCTGGCGCACGTGGGCGTCCGGGGTTTCCTGGGTGCGACTCAGGATGCGGCTTTGCGGCACTTGCGATTGACCGCTGGCATCGACCTGTCGAAAGAAACGAAACAGTGAACCGTCGAAGTTGGGCCGGCGCACGAACGTGCCACGGCCCTGGACGCGCAGCAGTAACCCTTCCCCGACCAGCGTTTCCACTGCTTTGCGTACCGTGCCTACCGCAACGCCGTAGTGGCGGGTCAGTTCTGCCTCGGTGGGAATGGCTTCACCGGGCAGCCATTCGCCTGCGGCGATTTTCGCCAGCATCTCTTCACGCAGTCGTTGATAGAGCGGCAGTCGCTCGTCATGTCCAAGGTGTGTAAGGGCCATACCGTCAATCCAAATCCAAGCAATGCGCCACTTTACCTCACTGGGCGCGTTGACAGGGATGGTTGTTTATAGATATGGTCATCCAGTCATCTATATGAATTTCAGGTCTGTAATCACCTTACATGCCTGGCGGGCTCCCACAAAAAATCAACAAAGGCAGCTTCCTGATGTCCCTGTCGTTCGAAGGCATAGATACTCACGCCCACATATTCCGACATGACTTGCCCATGGCGAGTGATCGTCGCTACAGCCCTGATTACGACGCCTTGGCCGAGCACTATCTGGGGCATCTGGATCGCTGCAACCTTGCCCAGGGCGTGCTCATCCAGCCGAGCTTCCTGGGAACCGACAACCGTTTCATGGTCGAGGCCCTGCAACGTTATCCGCAACGTTTGCGAGGCATCGCGGTGGTCGAACCGGACATCGAGGATGCACAGCTCCAAGCTTTGGCCAAGGCTGGCGTGGTAGGCATTCGCTTGAATTTGATCGGCAAGGCGCCGCAGGACTACATCGATGCCCGCTGGCAGACGTTTTACCAGCGACTGGCCCGACTTGGCTGGCAGGTTGAAATCCAGTGCGGCTTCGACGCCTTGGTCCTGGTTGTACCGTTCGTTCTGGCGAGCGGCGTCACGGTGGTCGTGGATCACTTCGGTCTTCCGTCCAACGGTATCGACCCGAGTAACCTCGCCCATCAGGGCTTCCTGGCCTTGCTCGGCGAGGACCGGCTGTGGGTCAAGTTGTCTGCCGCCTATCGCAGTCAGTCAGACCTGCCCCGCGCGGCTTGCGTGTTGGCGCAATTGCGCCAGGCGTGTGGCGGTATCGATCGTTTTGTCTGGGGCAGCGATTGGCCCCATACCCAGTTCGAGTCGCGCACCGGCTATGACGCGCAATTGGCCTTTGTGCATGCCTTGTTTCCCGACCCGGTGGAGCGCCGGCAGGTGTTGGTGGATAACCCCACAACCCTGTTCGGCTTTGCTGCGTCGACGCGTTGAACTCCCCATAACAAAATAATACGGAACACACATCATGATGAGCCTGTACGTCGTCGCCGCGATCGTTCTTGCTGTCGCGCTGGGATACACCACCAAAATCAACATCGGCCTGTTCGCCATCGCCTTTGCCTATCTACTGGGCTGTTTCGGCATGGGCTTGAGTCCTTCCGAAATCATCGCCATGTGGCCGCTGAAGATTTTCTTCATCATCTTCTCGGTCTGCCTGTTCTACAGCTTCGCCATCGTCAACGGCACGCTGGAGAAACTGGCCGAACACCTGCTCTATCTCTGTCGTAACGTGCCGCACCTGCTGCCTTATGCGGTGTTCCTGACCGCTTGCCTGATTGCCGGGCTCGGTGCGGGTTACTACACGGTGCTCGCTTTCATGGCCCCGCTGACGCTGCTGCTGTGCCAGCGCACGGGCATGAGCCTGATACTCGGTGGCATGGCGGTGAACTACGGGGCCCTGGGCGGTGCCAACTTCGTGTCCAGCCAGAGCGGTATCATTTTCCGAGGCCTGATGACCGGCCTGGGTGTTCCTGAAAGTGAAGCCTTCATCAATGGCCTGGCGATCTTTGCCAGCACCATGGTCATTCCGCTGGTGGTCATCACTGCGTTCGTATTCTTCGCCGGCCACGGCCGTGCGCTGAAGAGCGCGGCGGTCGCGATCGAGACGCCGAGCCCGCTCAACCGTGAGCAGAAAATCACCTTGTGGCTGACCTTGCTGATGATGCTGATTGTGTTGGCCGGTCCTATCGCGCACATCCTGTTCCCGGACAATGCTACGGTGACGTTCGTCAACTCGAAGGTGGACATTGGCCTGATCGCCAGCGTGTTCTCGGTGATTGCGCTGGTGCTCAAGCTGGGCGACGAGCGCAAAGCCATCGCCTCGCTGCCTTGGGGCACGCTGATCATGATTTGTGGTGTGGGCATGCTGATTTCGGTGGCGATCAAGGCCGGCGCTATCGACGCTTTGGCATCGTGGATTGGCGGCAATATCCCACCGGTGCTGGTAGCCCTGGTGTTCGGTGTCGTCGCTGCGCTGATGTCGATTTTCGCCAGCACCTTGGGAGTGGTTACACCCGCGCTGTTCCCCATGGTGCCGCCGCTGGCCGCCGCCATGTCGATCGACCCCATGGTGCTGTTCATCAGCATCGTGGTTGGCGCCCAAGCGACCTCTATCTCGCCGTTCTCCTCCGGCGGCAGCCTGATCCTGAGCTCCTGCGCCGATGAGCAGAGCCGAACCCGGCTGTTTCCCCAATTGCTGCTGCGTGCCGCGCCCATCGGCTTCGTCGCGGCGATGCTGTTTAACCTTGCGCTGACTTTTATCTGAAGAGTTTGCTTTGGCAGGTCTGGGAGGTGCAATTCACTCAAGACCTGCCTGAACCACTGTGGCGAGGGAGCTTGCTCCCGCTGGGCTGCGCAGCAGCCCCACTTTCACCGCCATTGCTGATGCGACTGGCGCTTAAGATCGAAGACTCAGCTCTCAGGGGTTATGACTGACTCTGGAGCGGGCTCGGCAGCCAGTTTTAACCGGTCAGCCTTACTGATGTATTTGGATTTCTTCGGCGGGGCCAGTTTGGCACTCGCCTTTTTTGCGTGAGCTTTCAGTAACTGATTTATTTTTTTACGACGATTCATACTTTTCTACTCGGTTTGCAAAGTCTTGGATGATGGTGACAGTTTGGTGTGAAGCCAGGCATTGATTTTGCGCTTCCCAGCCGGCCCTGCTGCCCAGAAACCTACCCCCAACCCTCAAGCCGCATGGTCGCACGTACCAGGCGTTGCTCTTCCTGTTCGATCTCCTTGAGGTTGTCGCGGATGCTGTGGATGTGTTCGCGCGCGGCGCGCTGAGCTTGTTCTGGCAGGCGCTCGATGACGGCGTGATAGAGCCGGGTGTGCTGGCGGTCGATCTGGCGTTTTTGCATCGGGCGATGGTAGAGGTTGTTGACCGAGGCGAACACCGTACTGAGCATCAAATCGGTCAACGACTGCAGGGTGTGCAGCAACACCGGATTGTGCGAGGCCTCACAGATCGCCAGGTGGAAGGCGTGGTCGAGGCGGGCATGTTCGCGCGGCTCGGCAGGTACGGGTTGGCTGTGGGCGGCGAGCATTTCTTCGTAGCGCCGGGTGAGCAGGACAAAGTCTGCATCGGTGCCGCGCAAGGCGGCCAGGCGTGCTGATTCGGCTTCCAGCAGTGCGCGCACTTCCAGAAGATCAAACAGGGTGCGCGGCTGCGAATTGAACAGGTGCATCAGTGGGCTGACATCGCGGTTCCCATTCAGCGTGGCCACCCGTGAGTCACGGCCTTGGGCGGTCTCGATAATGCCGCGCCCGCGTAGCACTTTCAGCCCTTCACGCAGGGCCGAGCGGGATATTCCCAGTTTCTCGCACAGGCGGCGCTCCGAGGGCAGCGCCTGGCCCACCTTGAGCACGCCATCGACGATCAATCGTTCGATCCGCTCGGCGACCACATCACTGACCTGGCGGCGAACGGCGGATGTTTCTTCGAGCATGTCAGGGGCCTCGGCTAACTGGTAGTACCAGTTTTAAATGGTCATTCACGCTGCGCCCAATATAGCCACTAACCCCTTTATAAGTAAGGCCCTTGGCAAAGACGGGTTAGAGGTTGGCTTGAATAAACTGGTCATACCAGTTCATCCGGTGATAGACGACCACCCTGCAAGGCTCTACATATAGCGCATAACAAGCAGCCCGGCTCGCTACCGGCGCGGCACAAAAGAACAATAAAGCGAGAAAGCCTGCCATGAGTATTTTGTACGACGAGCGCGTTGATGGGGCGCTGCCTGAAGTGGACAAGTCAGCGCTGCTGGCGGAACTGCGCCAGCAGCTTCCTGACCTGGAAGTGCTGCACACCCAGGAAGACCTCAAACCCTACGAGTGCGACGGCCTCTCTGCCTACACCACCACGCCGATGCTGGTGGTATTGCCGGAGCGCATCGAACAAGTCGAACGCCTGCTCAAACTCTGTTATCAACGCCGTGTGCCCGTGGTGGCACGCGGGGCAGGGACGGGCTTGTCCGGTGGTGCACTGCCATTGGTCCAGGGGATTTTGCTGGTGATGGCGCGCTTCAAGCACATCCTTGAAGTCAATCCAGAAGGGCGCTTCGCTCGCGTTCAGCCGGGCGTTCGCAACCTGGCCATCTCCCAGGCGGCCGCCCCTTACGACCTGTATTACGCACCGGACCCATCCTCGCAGATCGCCTGTTCGATTGGCGGTAACGTCGCCGAGAACGCCGGAGGCGTGCACTGCCTCAAATATGGCCTGACCGTGCACAACCTGCTCAAGGTGGAAATCCTCACGGTTGAAGGCGAGCGCATGACCTTGGGCAGCGAGGCCCTGGATTCGCCCGGCTTCGACCTGCTCGCCTTGTTCACCGGCTCCGAAGGCATGCTGGGGATCATCACTGAAGTCACGGTCAAGCTGCTGCCCAAGCCGCAGGTGGCCAAGGTGTTGCTGGCCAGCTTTGATTCGGTGGAGAAAGCCGGGCGCGCGGTGGGTGAAATCATTGCGGCCGGCATCATCCCCGGCGGCCTGGAGATGATGGACAACCTGGCCATTCGCGCCGCCGAGGACTTTATACACGCCGGTTATCCGGTGGACGCCGAGGCCATCCTGCTGTGCGAACTGGACGGTGTGGAGGCCGACGTGCACGACGACTGCGAGCGTGTCCGCGCGGTGCTGGGCGAGGCCGGCGCCACCGAAGTGCGCATGGCCCGCGATGAGGTTGAACGGGTCAAGTTTTGGGCCGGGCGCAAGAACGCCTTCCCGGCCGTCGGGCGTATCTCGCCGGACTATTACTGCATGGACGGCACCATTCCACGTCGCGAACTGCCCGGGGTGCTCAAGGGCATCAGTGAGCTGTCCGAGGCGTTCGGCCTGCGTGTGGCCAACGTGTTCCATGCCGGTGACGGCAATATGCACCCCTTGATTCTGTTTGATGCCAACCAACCCGGCGAGCTGGAGCGGGCCGAGTCCCTGGGCGGCAAGATTCTCGAACTCTGCGTCAAGGTGGGCGGCAGCATCACCGGCGAACACGGGGTGGGGCGCGAGAAGATCAATCAGATGTGCGTTCAGTTCAACAGTGACGAACTGACCCTGTTTCACGCGGTGAAGGCAGCATTCGACCCGCGTGGCCTGCTCAACCCCGGCAAGAACATTCCGACCCTGCACCGCTGCGCCGAATTCGGCGCCATGCACGTGCACCACGGCCAACTGCCCTTTCCTGAACTGGAGCGCTTCTGATGGTGATGCAGCACGACTGCGACGCCAGCGAGGCGTTGCTGGAACAAGTCAATCACGCCCTCAACAGTACTACGGCGTTGCGCATTCAGGGAGGTAACAGCAAGGCGTTTCTCGGTCGCAAGGTCGAAGGCGAAGTGCTCGATACCCGTGCCCACCGCGGCATCGTCAGCTACGACCCGACCGAGTTGGTGATCACCGCCCGCGCCGGCACGCCGCTGGTTGAGCTGGAGGCGGCGCTGGACGCGGCCGGGCAGATGCTCACCTGCGAGCCTGCGCAATTTGGTGGCGCCGCGACCCTCGGCGGGATGGTTGCGGCAGGTCTTTCGGGCCCGCGCCGGCCTTGGTCCGGCGCGGTTCGTGACCTGGTCCTGGGCACCCGCTTGATCACCGGAACGGGCAAGCACCTGCGCTTTGGCGGCGAGGTGATGAAGAACGTCGCCGGCTACGACCTGTCGCGGCTGCTGGCCGGGAGCTTTGGCTGCCTGGGAGTGATTACCGAGGTGTCGCTCAAAGTGCTGCCCAAGCCGCGCCAGTGCCTGAGTCTGCGGCTGGAGATGGACGCCGCGCTGGCCTTGCGCAAACTGGCCGAGTGGGGTCAGCAACCCATTTCGCTGAGCGCCGCCAGCCATGATGGTCAGGCTTTGCACCTGCGCCTGGAAGGTGGTGAAGGCTCGGTCGCAGCGGCCCGTGAGCGTCTCGGCGGTGAGCTGCTTGAGAGCTCGTACTGGGTTGACCTGCGCGAGCAGCGCCTGGATTTCTTCGCAGACCCGCGCCCGCTCTGGCGATTGTCGGTGCCGACCAACACCGGCGTGTTGGCGCTGCCCGGTGAGCAACTGATCGACTGGGGAGGCGCCCAACGCTGGCTCAAGTCCGATGCCGATGTCGCGCTGATCCGCCAGATCGCCGCCCAAGCCGGTGGCCACGCCACCTGTTTCACCGCCGGCCACTGCGACATTCCATTCCATCCGCTGGCCACCCCGTTGCTGCGCTACCACCGACAGCTCAAAACCCAGCTTGACCCCCAGGGCATTTTCAACCCTGGCCGTATGTATCGCGAGGTGTAGTTGTGCAGACCCATCTGAGTGAACAGGCCAAGCACCTGCCGCGCGCCGAGGAAGCCGAACGCGTCCTGCGCAGCTGTGTGCATTGCGGCTTTTGCAACGCCACCTGCCCGACCTACCAGCTTATCGGTGATGAGCTGGACGGCCCGCGCGGGCGCATTTACCTGATCAAGCAAGTGCTGGAAGGCAACGAAGTCACGGCCAAGACCCAACTGCACCTGGATCGCTGTCTGAGCTGTCGCAACTGTGAGACCACCTGTCCGTCGGGCGTGCAGTACCACAATCTGCTGGATATCGGCCGCGCGGTAGTCGATGCCGCCGTGCCGCGCCCGCTGGCTCAGCGCGTATTGCGTCAAAGCCTGCGTGCCGTGGTGCCCCATGCGCGGCTGTTCAAAGGGCTGATTGAGGTTGGCCAGGTTTTCCGTCCGCTGTTGCCGGCCAGCCTCAAGGCCAAATTGCCGCGTACTGCCAGTGCCGCCAAACCCCGCCCCGAGCCACGCCATGCACGCCGTGTGCTGATGCTTGAGGGCTGTGTGCAGCCTGGCCTGGCACCTAACACCAATGCCGCCACGGCGCGGGTGCTTGATCGCCTCGGCATCAGCGTCACGCCGATCAATGAAGCCGGTTGCTGCGGCGCAGTGGACTACCACCTCGACGCCCAAGAGCAAGGCTTGCAGCGTGCGCGGCGCAACATCGATGCCTGGTGGCCCGCCATTGAGCAGGGTGCCGAGGCCATTGTGCAGACCGCCAGCGGCTGCGGCGCCTTCGTCAAGGATTACGGCCATCTGTTGGCGCAGGATCCGGCCTACGCCGAGAAAGCCAGGCGCGTCAGTACGCTGGCCAAAGACCTGGTTGAAGTGCTCAGCGTCGAACCTCTGGAGCAACTGGGTGTGCATGCCGACAAGCGCGTGGCTTTCCACTGCCCCTGCACTCTGCAGCATGCGCAGAAGCTGGGGGGCGCCGTGGAAAGCGTGCTCGCTCGCCTCGGGTTCGGTTTGACGGCTGTGCCCGACAGTCACCTGTGTTGCGGCTCCGCCGGGACCTATTCGTTAACCCAGCCGCAGCTGTCCAGGCAGTTGCGCGACAACAAACTCAATGCCCTGGAAAGCGGTAAGCCGCAGGCGATTGTCACCGCCAACATCGGCTGCCAGACCCACCTCGACGGCGCCGGTCGCACCTCTGTGCGGCATTGGATCGAACTGGTCGAAGAAGCCCTGAATTAACCGGAGAACAGCATGCTTAGCAAAGCCGTATTGAGCCAGACCGAAGTCAGCAAAATCCTCGCCGCTGCCCGCAGTGAAGCGGAGAAAAACCACTGGGCCGTGAGCATCAGCGTGGTCGACGACGGCGGGCATCCGCTGGCCCTGGAGCGCCTGGATGGCTGCTCACCGATCGCCGCCTACATCGCCGCCGAGAAGGCCCGCAGCGCCGCCATCGGGCGTCGTGAAACCAAAGGTTATGAAGACATGGTCAATGGCGGGCGTAGCGCGTTCCTGTCCGCGCCGCTGCTGACTTCGCTGGAAGGTGGTGTGCCGGTGATTGTCGACGGCCAGGTGATTGGCGCGGTGGGCGTTTCCGGGGTCAAGGCCGATCAGGACGCCCAAGTGGCCAAAGCCGGTATCGCCGCATTGGGCTGATTACAAGGGCTAGGCGCCTGTTCAGTGAGCCGCGCTGACATCTGACGCCGGCCACCTACTGTTTTTTGGAGAGTGAAAATGACTGATCGCGTGAACTGCCAGCGCCTGCAAGTGGCCGTCAACCTGCAACGTTTCGTCGACGAGCAAGTGCTGCCCGGCACCGGGATTGAACGCGAGGCGTTCTGGGCCGGCTTCGACGCCCTGGTGCATGACCTGGCGCCGCACAATCGTGCGCTGCTGGCCGAGCGCGATGCGCTGCAGGCGAAGCTGGACAGCTGGCACCGCGCGCACCCAGGCCCGATCAGCGACATGCCGGCCTATCGCGATTTTCTCGAGTCCATCGGCTACCTGTTGCCGCAGCCAGACACGGTGCGGGTCAGCACCGCCAACGTTGACAGCGAGATCACCCACCAGGCCGGTCCACAGCTGGTGGTGCCGATGATGAATGCCCGCTACGCGTTGAACGCCGCCAATGCGCGCTGGGGCTCTTTGTACGATGCGTTGTACGGCACCGATGCCATCGCTGAAGACGGTGGTGCTCAAAAGGGCCCGGGTTACAACCAGGTGCGTGGTGACAAAGTCATCGCCTTCGCCCGTGCGTTTCTCGATCAGGCCGCGCCTTTACGCATGGGCTCGCATGCCGACTCGGTCAATTACCGGGTCAGTGAGGGGCAACTGCAGGTGACCCTGGCTGACGGCACCCAGACCGGTTTGGCCCAGGCCGACAAGTTCGTCGGTTATCAGGGCCAGGCCAGCGCGCCGACAGCGGTGCTGCTGAAAAACAACGGCCTGCACGTGGAAATCCAGATCGATGCCGGCAGCCCGATCGGCGCCAGCGATGGCGCAGGGGTCAAGGATCTGCTGGTGGAGTCCGCGCTGTCGACCATTCTCGACTGCGAAGACTCCGTCGCGGCGGTCGATGCGGCCGATAAAGTGCTGATCTACCGCAACTGGCTCGGCCTGATGAAAGGCGACCTCAGCGAAGCGCTGGAAAAGGGCGGCAAGTCTATCGTGCGCCGTCTCAACCCGGACCGCGAGTACACCGCTGCCGCTGGCGGTGCGTTGAAGCTGCACGGCCGTTCGTTGCTGTTTGTGCGCAACGTCGGGCACCTGATGAGCAACCCGGCGATCCTCGACGGCGAAGGCCACGAGATCCCCGAAGGCATCCTCGACGGGGTGATGACCAGCTTGATCGCCCTGCATGACCTCCAGCGCCACGGTAACTCGCGTACCGGCAGTATCTATATCGTCAAGCCGAAGATGCACGGCCCGGCTGAAGTGGCCTTTGCCGATCAGTTGTTCACGCGCATCGAAGACCTGCTGCACTTGCCCCGGCACACCCTGAAGATGGGGATCATGGACGAAGAGCGCCGCACCAGTATCAACCTCAAGGCGTGTATCGCCAGCGCGGCGGCGCGGGTGGCCTTCATCAACACCGGCTTCCTCGACCGCACCGGTGATGAGATGCACACCGCCATGGAGGCCGGCGCGATGCTGCGCAAGGGCGACATGAAGAGCAGCGCCTGGATCCAGGCCTACGAGCGCAATAACGTGCTGGTTGGCTTGAGCTGCGGTCTGCGTGGTCGGGCGCAGATTGGCAAGGGGATGTGGGCCATGCCGGACCTGATGGCCGCCATGCTCGAGCAGAAGATCGCCCATCCCCAGGCCGGCGCCAACACGGCCTGGGTCCCGTCGCCGACCGCCGCCACCTTGCATGCCTTGCACTACCACCAAGTGGATGTGCAGGCGGTGCAGCGCGAGCTGGAAGCCATCGACCTCAACAGTCAGCGCGACGACCTGCTCAATGGCCTGCTCAGCGTGCCGGTGGTGGCCGAGCCTGACTGGAACGCCATCCAGATCCAGCAAGAGCTGGACAACAACTGCCAGGGCATCCTCGGTTATGTGGTGCGCTGGGTCGAGCAGGGCGTGGGTTGCTCCAAAGTGCCAGATATCCACAACGTCGGCCTGATGGAAGACCGCGCCACCCTGCGTATTTCCAGCCAACACATTGCTAACTGGCTGCACCACAACGTCGTTAGTCAGACTCAGGTGCGCGCAAGCCTTGAGCGCATGGCCAAGGTGGTCGATCAGCAGAACGCTGGCGATCCGCTGTATCGCCCCATGGCCGATGACTATGCCGCCTCGATGGCGTTCCAGGCCGCCTGCGACCTGGTGTTCAAGGGCCGCGAGCAACCCAGCGGCTACACCGAACCGCTGCTGCACGCCTGGCGTCTGCGGTTCAAGCAACAGGCCTGAGGGAGACACGCTCTGCAATCGTCGAGGGGCTGCGGTGTGCATCGTGATCGCAACCCCGAAAGCCCCTGCTTTAGCGGGGGCGCAATACAACAGGCCCCGACAGCCCATGGCTGCCGGGGCCCTTGAGCATGAGCGCGGCGACGGGTGATCCCCTGTCGACGCGGTTCGCGGAGCACCTGTGCTCTGGATGCGTGGCGCCGGATACCCCCGGCAAACTGTGGTTCACAACAATAAAAAGGAACCAAAACCATGAGTCAAACACTGCTGTCCATCCTGGCCTTCGTGCCGCTGGTACTGGCGGGCGTGTTACTGATCGGCTTTCGCTGGCCAGCCAAATACGCCATGCCCGTGGTCTTCGTACTGACGGCGTTGATCGGCCTCGGGGCCTGGGACATGACGTTGAATCGGGTCCTGGCGTCCTCGCTGCAGGGCCTCGTCCTGACGGCGGCGATTCTGTGGATTGTTTTCGGTGCCATTCTGTTGCTCAACACCCTCAAGCATTCCGGCGGCATCAGCTCCATTCGCCGTGGCTTTGCCAATATCAGCCCGGACCGTCGGGTCCAGGCGCTGATCGTGGCCTGGCTGTTCGGCTGCTTCATCGAGGGCGCTTCGGGCTTTGGCACACCTGCCGCGGTAGTCGCGCCGTTGATGGTTGCGTTGGGCTTCCCGGCCATGGCCGCGGTGGTACTTGGCATGCTGGTACAGTCCACGCCGGTGTCTTTTGGTGCCGTCGGTACACCCATGGTGGTCGGGGTCACAGGCGGCCTTGACCAGACCGGTCTTGGCGCGCAACTGGCTGCTGTGGGCAGCAACTGGGACGTGTTCTTCCATTTGATCGTCTCGCGGGTGGCGATCATCCATGCCCTTTGCGGGATTCTCATGCCGCTGATCATGATCAGCATCATGACCCGCTTCTTCGGCAAGAACCAATCCTGGCGCGAAGGCCTGGTCATGGCGCCGTTCGCGGTCTTCACCGGCCTCGCCTTCGTCATCCCTTACGCCGCCGCTGGGGTGTTTCTCGGTCCGGAATTCCCCTCGATGATTGGTGCCCTGGTGGGCCTGAGCATTGTGATCCCGGCTGCCAAAGCGCGCTTCCTGTTGCCCAAGACCACCTGGGATTTTGCCCCGGCCAGCGAGTGGCCAGCGGAGTGGATGGGCAAGATCGAGATGAAGCTCGACGACATGGCCGGCAAAAAAGCGATTTCCGTCCCCATGGCCTGGGCACCCTATGTGCTGCTGGCCGTGTTGTTGGTGCTGTCGCGCAACATTCCACCGCTCAAGGCCTGGCTGCTGTCCCTGAGCTTCGGGGCCAAAGACATTCTGGGGGAGACGGGCGTGTCTGCCAGCCTGGAATTGCTCTACCTGCCAGGTGGTTTGCTCTGCGTGGTTGCGCTGATGACATTCTTCTTGCACCGCATGCGCGCCAGCGAACTGGTGGCGGCCGTGAGTGAATCGAGCAAAACCTTGCTGGGCGCCGGTTTCGTGTTGATCTTCACCATCCCGATGGTGCGTATCCTGATCAACTCAGGGGTGAACGGATCGGACCTGGTGTCGATGCCGGTGGCAATGGCGCGTCTGGTCGCAGACAGTGTCGGCAGCGTGTACCCGTTCTTCGCCCCGGCGGTGGGCGCACTGGGCGCATTCATCGCCGGCTCCAACACCGTGTCCAACCTGATGCTGGCGCAGTTCCAGTTCAACACCGCGCAACTGTTGGGCATCTCTGGCGCGCTGATGGTGGCGTTGCAATCGGTAGGCGCGGCGGCCGGTAACATGATCGCCATCCACAACGTGGTGGCGGCGTCGGCGACAGTCGGCCTGCTGGGTCGCGAAGGCATCACCCTGCGCAAAACCATGCTGCCGACGCTGTACTACATCGTCCTGGCCGGTATCATCGGCATGATCGGCTTCTATCTGCTGGGTATCAGCGATCCGCTGACGAAGTCCTGAAACCTGCAGGCTGCCCGCTGATGGGGCGGGCAGCTTCGGTCAGGCGAGTCGAGCAGGGCTAAAACCAAGCGTATGAATCTCAAGGACGTGCGATGACATTGCGATACAGGCCAGTGATGGTTGATGACATCAAAACCATCTGCAGTTTTCCCCAGGACGCTCGGGAACTGTTTTATATGTTCCCGAAAGCTCAATACCCTCTGACTGAGGTTCAGCTGTCTGACGCGATTAACCAACGATCTGACTCAACGATTTTTGAAAGGGGAAATAACGTCGTCGGTTTTGCCAACTTCTATCGAGCTGAAATGGGTGGGGTTTGTTGTATTGGCAATGTCATCGTCGCTCAACAGGCACGAGGTAAAGGCGTGGCGAGCTTCATTGTGAAGACAATGACAGCGCTGGCTTTCGACCGCTATGACGCTTCAGAGGTGCATATCTCCTGTTTCAATGAAAATACGGCGGGGTTGCTGCTTTATCCGAAACTGGGCTTTTTGCCCTTTGCCATTGAAGAACGCACTGCGCTGGATAATCGTAGATCGGCGCTTATCCATATGTCCTGCGGTAGGGCGGGCCGGTCCTAGTACTCAACTGATCTTCGACTTGTCTGAGAGTTAGGCGTCGAGATCGTCTTCGAAACTTGCTATTTCGTGATTCTTTCACAAGGTGATGAAGCTGTTGTGCTTGTGAACGAAGGGTTCTTGAGCTGCGACATTGTCGCTACGGCGCGTCCGGTCTGAGACTCTTGACCGGCAACTAGTGGGGATTTCAGGCTACCTTGTCGAGAAAACGACGGTTTACCAGAGGGGGAGCAAATGCGTCTTATCGTTAGGGATTGAGCGTTTCTGACAAAGCAGCTTCATAACTCAAGACATACCCGGTGTGAGGGAATCTCGCAGACTGCTTTGGGGGCGAGTGCTGCTTTCGTCATGGGGCATCTTGGCTGATCAACTGACCACTTATCACTTCCCGGCTATCATCCCTACCAATCCCTCAAGATCCGAGACCTTGCCATGCAAGATGGTTACTGGCCCTTTCATCTATTCGGCGCGACCTTCGTCAGTGACGCCGAGGCGCAACAGTATGTATTCGAACAGTGGGAGTCAGAGCCTCCCGAAAGCGCAACCGAGGCCGAGTATTCCGCATGGGAAGACCGCAATCCGACCTGGCGATTGGCCGAGGAACTGGAGTTCCACATGGACCCGGATTTCGTTGAATTTCCCGGCAGCCTAGAAGATGTCATCACGAAAATTCGCTGCCCAGAAGAGAGAGCGCTGGTAAGTTCCAAAGCGGCCGAATTCACCCACTTCATCATGGTCGGTCTGGATGCCATCTGGGGCGATCGACGTTCAAGTTCCACTCAAGTTGAACCTGTAGTGCGTTTGCCGGAAAGCACAGTAGCTATCACTTACCTCGGCAAGTTCAACTAAGCCGCCGGCCGAAAAATTACCCTGCTTGCTCAATCTACCGCGCGCACGGCAGAAATTTTTATCATTCGGCTATCATCAATGCAACTGCACTTTTTACGATTAGGTTCGGATGTTGGGCGCGTCACAGCAGTTTGCTGTGACGTTCAGCTTTCTTGGAGGGATATCATGAAATGGGCTTCGCTCTTGGTATCGGCGGCACTTTTTAGCTCTATCGTCCAAGCTGCGGATGTTTACAAATGCATCACCCCGGATGGCCACGTGATTTTCTCGAACTTCGGGTGCGGAACCGCAAGTGGGAGCGCAGAGCTACAAGAGCTGAAAATCAACAACATGGGGGAGCCCATCAAACCATCATCTGGGCAGCAAAAAAAACTAAGCGTGGATCGGGATTCCTCTCGTAACTCTCCGATTGTAGTCCGGGATTCCGCTGATGAAGATACAAGGGATGGTCGTATCAAGCGACGCTTAAGGGCTCAGGAGGAGTACCTTGACAGCCTGAAACCGAAAGTCCCGGGCGTGACGGTGATCAAGAATAAGGGTAGCGAAACCAATCACGAAAAAGCTATGCGCCTGAGAGAGGAGGCTCGAGAGCTTTACTACCAACAATAATTTTTTTGGATGACGAGTTTGAATTGATAGTCTCGCGTGACCAGGCTTTCGCGCGGCTCAAATTTTCTGAATAGTCGTAGATCAGCTCTCATGTATAGGACCTGCAGCAGACTGGCCCGACCATCTACTCACTTGATCTCAAAACGTTTCTTGACGCGCTTCTTCTCCTGAAGGAACTCGCCCTGAAGCGTCAGGATTTCTGACTTGCTCAGAACGCCTTTCCTCTTGAGGTTGACGAGCAACCGTTCGATGTCGTCCAACTCGACAACATCGCCAGCCATACGGGTAATGGTCACGGCCATACGACTCATGTCGTCAAGTTCAGCAGTGACATCATGGGCTTTAGCAAGCCTGCGGACCTTAGCCTCGACGCTATCAACCGCTGTTTGAGTCAATGGAGATTCCTCTACTTACTACTACATTACTAGCGGTGCCGGTATCGCGTTAGGTGGTGGTAAATGAAAGCCCCGGATTCGTTTAGAACCAGGGGCTTTGTGGCCTATAGAACGGATCCCGCCGGCGCCGCATCCAGCCGCCTGGCAATCACATCCATCACGTCGCAACCGTCACGCAGCGGAATGCAGCAAAGCTGTGCCAAATCCTGAAGAGTCGCGGGATCAGCGCTCTGCTCATCGCGCATCGCAATATTCTCAAGAAACTGAGTAGCGGCACGGATTCGGTAGGCGGCTGCATCGAGCAGGATGTGTAGCGGGGCGCAAGTATCGACGTAGAGGGGTTGGTCGTCGGCGTTGCTGGTAAGGCTCATGTATTGGTTCATATCAATTCCTTGTGTCATGAGTGAACTGTCACACTTCGTCGCCAAACGAAGGGTGACAGCTGTACACAGGTTGGCGAACCGGAGACACAAGCAGCCGGCAGACCCGAAGGTCTCCCGTGCACAGCTGCCATAAAGCAGTTCTGTGGGCACAAGGGTGCTCCTGCCACAGCAGAAAGCACCGTTGCACTTGTGTCAATCGAGTCGCCAAACCCGGTCGCCATTTTGGGCGACGCCCAGACTATAGGCGCCACCACAAAAAATACGCAAGGGATTGATAGGGAAGGGGATTCCCAATCATATGTAGGACGGTGCCTTAGTCGTCAGCGCTCGAGCTGTATGTCCTACAACTCACCAGAGCTATCACTTACGTCTTCTGGTGGGTAAATGCCATGGAGGAGAGGAGCAGTAGCCACGGGCGTAGCCAGGGAAGGAATGGGGCGAGATTTTCATTATTGTTAATAGAAAATCCCTGTGAGATGACCGTTCTCTACGAATTCACGCGGCTCGCGTAAAATTTGCTCCAGAACTGCGAGTCTCGAGCGGCCTTCTTGGCGTAGAAGGGTACCGACGAGTAGGCCTCTTTTAAACGTTGCGAGCCCAGCGCCCGCCTTTCGGCTTCCTGGATGCTCAAAGCTCCACTCTGCCAAATCTTCATCCAGAAGCTGTCCGCCAGTAGCGTCGTGGAGGGTTTTACGTTCGAAGTCGTAGCAAGCATTTCGTACCTCCGGCACGGAGAAGGCTGAGGATGCAGTCGGCATCTGGGCGCTGCACGACTATAGAGACCCCCGCAAAAACTACGCAAGGGATTGATAGCGCGGAGGTTTCCCAATGACATGTGGGACATTTCCGTAGCTCAATCAGCCAATTCCGCCATTCCACCCCCATTTACAGCCCTACACGTCCCACAATCCAATCGCGCATTCCCCTCCGGCGCGGGATAATACGGCCCGGCTTGGGGTCACAACCGCTTCCCCCTGATTGTATTGGCGGCTGAGAAGGATCGATCGCAATGACAGACTGGCTGCAAAGCTATGGAGAGATGGCTGAACGGGTACGCGGCCACGATTGGGACGCCAGCCCGCTCGGGCCGCCGAAACAGTGGCCCGATGTGCTGAAGACCACCGTAGCGTTGAGCCTCGCCTCGCATTTCCCCCAGGCCATCGTGTGGGGGCCGGAACTGATCACGTTGTACAACGATGCCTTCGTGCCCATCCTCGGCAATAAACCCCAAGCGCTGGGTCGGCGGTTCGATGAGGTGTGGAAGGAAGTCTGGAGCGACATCGGCCCGATTGTGCGGGCGGCCTTCGAGGGGCAGGCGACTTATATCGAGAATTTCCCCCTGATCATCGAGCGTGGCGGCGGCCTGGAACAGGCGTATTTCACGTTCTGCTACAGCCCCATCCGTGATCAGTTCGGCAAGGTCGTGGGCATGCTGGACACCGTCACCGAGACCACTTCCACGGTGTTCATGACCCAGCGCCTGGCGGTGCTGGATGCCATTGGCAATGCCGTGGCGAATGCCACCGACCCACAGGCCATCATGGCCACCACCACGCGGATTCTGGCGGCGCACCTGAACCTGTCCAATTGCGCCTATGCGGATATGGATGAGGACGAGGATGGCTTCACCATTCGCGGTGATTGGGCTCGGGCGGGGTCACCCAGTATTGTCGGGCATTACCGACTGGCGGATTTCGGTCGGCTGGCGGTTGCCAACCTGCGGGCTGGCAAACCCCTGGTGGTCAACGATAACCTCAAGGAGCTGGCGCCCGAGGAAGCGGCGACGTTCCAGGCGATCGGTATCGCAGCGACCATTTGCGTGCCGCTGATCAAGAACGGACGTTTGACCGCATTGATGGCCATCCACGACAAAACGCCGCGGGTCTGGTCCAGCAACGATCTGGCGCTGCTGATGGAAGTGACCGAACGATCCTGGGCTCACATCGAGCGGACCCGCGCGGACGCCGCCGTGCGCGAGGGGCTCGCGGCCCTGGCGGAACTGAACGCGACACTGGAGGAGCGGGTCGAGGAACGCACCACGCGCCTGAAACAGACCGAAGCGGCCCTGCGCCAGTCGCAGAAACTTGAAGCCATCGGCCAGCTCACCGGCGGGGTGGCCCACGACTTCAACAACCTGCTGACGATCATTCGTTCCTCCGTCGACTTTCTGCGCATGCCCAATCTGTCCGATGAGCGGCGCAACCGCTACATGACGGCGGTTTCCGAGACGGTGGAGCGTGCCGCCAAGCTGACCAGCCAGTTGCTCGCCTTCGCCCGGCGTCAGCCGTTGAAACCGCAAGTCATCGATGTGGGCAAGCAGGTGCAAAGCCTCGGCGACATGCTGCAGACCGTCACGGGGGCGCGGATTCAGGTCAAGGTCGAGCTGAGCGACCGGCCTTGTTACATCCGCGCTGACTTGAGCCAGTTTGAAACGGCGCTGATCAACATGGCCCTCAATGCCAGGGATGCCATGGATGGGCAAGGCACGTTGTCGCTGCGGCTCATTGGCGGTGCTGGCATGCCGCCGATCCGAGGTCACGCGGGAGCCGGGCAGTCTTTTGCCGCCATTGCCCTGGCGGACACCGGCACCGGCATTGCGGCAGAAGTCCTGGAGCATATTTTCGAGCCGTTCTTTACCACTAAGGAAGTGGGCAAGGGCACCGGGCTGGGGTTGTCCCAGGTGTTCGGTTTTGCCAAACAGTCTGGCGGCAACGTGGATGTTTCGACCGTGGTCGGGGAGGGGACGGTGTTTACCTTGTACCTGCCGGAAGTCGAGCCCGAAGAGATTGATGAGCCCAACCGGGAGGAAACCACGCCCCTGCTGCTGGAAAAGGGCAAGCGTCGGGTGTTGATCGTGGAGGACAACCTGGAGGTCGGGCGTTTTGCCAATCAGATCCTGCAGGATCTGGGCTACGAAACGGCCTGGGCGACCAACGCCGAGGAGGCTCTGGATATGGTTGGCCCGGATGCGATGGCGTTCGACGCGGTATTTTCCGACGTCGTCATGCCCGGCATCAGCGGCATTGCCCTGGCCAAGGCACTGCGCCGGCGCCGCCCGGATCTGCCGGTGGTCCTGACGTCGGGTTATAGCGAGGAGCTGGCCCACCGTGGCCATGAAGATTTCGAGTTTCTATCCAAGCCCTATTCGGCCGATCAGGTTTCCCGGATCTTGAGCCGCGCGATGGCGGGGCGGATTGAATAAAGCGGTCCGTGGGCAAGTCACGCAGCTCCATTCGTCGGCCAGACGCTTGCCTGAATAATCAGTCCTTTGATGACCGACTAGTCTGAAAGTCGTGAAGGCCTATATTTTTCAGGCAACGGGTTGTTGCCGGTGTGGGCCTCGACGAAAAGGGGAAAGGCGATGGGAGCACCGTACAGCGAGGATAACGGAGCCGCATATCCGATCAATGAAGGTTTGCAGTGTGGGCAATCGGCCTATAGGGCGGACTTTGGCGACGAGCCGATCAAATCCATCAGGACCAAGGTGTCCAAAGTGCCGCGAGGGGAAAAGGCCAAGTTCCTGCCCAGGGTCCCGGTCAGGAAGTAACGTTGCAACTCTACAATTCAGTCCTGTCATCGTGGCGAGGGAGCAAGCTCCCCGCCACGACACCATTCCAGCCTCTGGCATAAATATTCTTCATCTTTTTTTTCACGACGGTTTCTTTCACGTTTCTTTCACAAGCGGGCGCGTAATCTTGGCTCATCCGTTAGAAAGCAGTAACCGCAGTACCTGCCCGTTTCCCCAGCGGGCTTTTTTTTGCCTGTCATAAAACTACCCCTCCGTTTGTTGTCCAAGTGACATGGCCCGACGCTATCTGGCGTAGACTGACGCCCGCGCGTACCGGCCATCTTTCCCCGATGCGGCATTCTTGAGGTTTCTATCATGCGTTTGACTTTATCCACCTTGGTGCTTGGGCTTGTGGTTGCTCAAGGCGCGATGGCTGCCGGTGACGGTACTGCTGCGGTTGGCGGTGGTCTGGGCGGTGCGTTGGGTAACGTAGTCGGCCAACAGATGGGCGGCAGCACAGGCGCGGCCATTGGCGCCGGTGTCGGTGGTGCAGCCGGCAGTGCGGTGGGGGCGCGTAAGGGCAGCCGTACGGAAGCGGCCATTGGCGGTGGTTTGGGGTCGGCCGGCGGTTCGATTGTCGGTAACAGCCTGGGCGGCTCGACGGGCTCCACCATTGGCGCAGGTATTGGTGGCGCGGCGGGTGGTGCATTGGGTAGCAACCTGTCCAATGACAACGATGGTCATTCGGGTGGTAAGAAGCACAAGCACAAACATAAGAACAAACATCGCTAAGCGCATGTTTGGATGAGAAAGACCCGGCCTGTGAGCCGGGTTTTTTGTTCGCCATGGGTTTGCGGTTTACCTGCTCACAGGGTTGTCTGGCCACAGGGCTGTCCGGCGTTTTCTTTACCGGGTTATTTACCCGGAACGTTTCCCCTCTGCGCACCTCGAACTCATACATCCATCAGCAATTGCGAGGTGCGTCATGACGCCGGAAACCGAAGGTACGGAAGAAAAAGGCCCGTCGGGCGTTCCTTTCGTCAATGATCCGGGCAATGAAGACCCCGGCTCGCTGATGGACGATGCCCAGGTGCCCTTGATCGAGGGTGAAGAGGTGGAAGACGCTGAGATCGAGGACGAGTCCTACGATTGAGGTCGCTCAAGCTGACCGCCCGTGTTCTCAAAACTGCATGACGTGTTGTCCCGTCATCAGGAGGTTGCCATGACTGTCGATTCGCCTGTCCCTGACGACGATGAAACCCCGGAATACCCGCTGCCCTCGCCAACCGACTCGCTGAGCCGGGACCAGCGCCCGCCTGACGACGACGCCGGGGTAGAGCAGGTGCCGAGTGACGATGAGGATATCGAGGCGAGCCCGGACGATCCGGACATTGCCGGTAACGACGCCTCCGGCGAACCGAGCTGATTGCCGGTTCCGCCCGTCGATTTATCGGCACCATCGGCCATTCACGATTGCCACACATCAGGTAGGTAACCTTAAAAAGGGAGACTCACCATGATGAAATCAAATGTGACCGCGCTGACCCTGGCCGGGATTCTGTCGGTCAGCTCCATGGCGGTTTTCGCCCAGTCTTCGGGCGGCAATCCCCCCGTAGATAAGGGCGGGATGCCACCTTCCACCGAGATGGAAGCCGGCACGCCATCGGGCACGGGAGGCGCTTTGCCGCCGGGTTCCGTGGAGGGCGGTAATGGCAGCGACGCCAGTGGCAGCAGCACCAGTCCCGGTACGGGCAGCGGCTCAATGAGCGGCGGCAGTTCCATGGGGGGCGATGCCTCCAGCAGTGGAACCGGGGCCGGAACCAGCGACAGCGGTGGTAGCTCCGATGACGGCGGTTCGAGTGGTTCCAGCCAATAACGCATTGCTCATCATCTGAACCTGATCCTTGTTGCGGCGAGGGGGCAAGTGCCCTCGCTGCAACAGTCGCCCACACAGATTTCCCGTTGCCTGTGCCAAGCCACTCTCGTTATCCTGCTGAATCCTTTAAGGTGAACACGTTGCTCTGGCCAAACCTGAGCCATCTCTGGAACCTTGTGATAACGGATCAGATGCGATGAAAGCACCGCTGCAAGAGCTTGGCCCGATCAAAGCTGTGATATTCGACATGGATGGGCTGTTGCTGGACACCGAGGGCATTTACACCGAGGTGACCTCCATCATCGCCGAGCGTTACGGGCGCACGTTTGATTGGAGCGTCAAGCAGAACATCATCGGACGTGGGGCCGGGGATCTGGCCCGCTATGTCGTTCAGGCGCTGGAGTTGCCGATCACCCCGGAAGAGTTCCTGGTGATCCGCGAGCCCTTGATGCGCGAACGCTTTCCGCACGCCCTGGCGATGCCCGGTGCTGAAGAACTGGTGCGGCATTTGAAGGCCCATGACGTTCCGATTGCGGTGGGCACCAGTTCGTCGAGCCAGTCGTTTGCACTGAAAACCACGCTGCACCGGGACTGGTTCGCGTTGTTCGATTTCATCGTCACAGCGGATGACCCGGAGGTCGGCGCGGCGAAGCCGGCACCGGATATCTTCCTCACTGCCGCCCGACGCCTGGGCGTTGCACCCCGCGATTGCCTGGTATTCGAAGATTCACCGTTCGGGGTGACCGCGGCGAAAGCGGCGGGAATGACTGCCATTGCCATTCCGGATTCGGCCATGGCCGACGAAAAATACACGCAATCATTCGTTCCCTGAAGATCTTCCAGCCAGGCCTGTGCGGTTTGCCAGAGCTGGAGTGGGCCTGACGACACATCGCGGCACAACAGAACGCCGGTCATGGTATTACCCATGACCGGCGTTTTTTTATGGCCTGGATCAGGCGCCGAAACCCCCATCGCGAGCAGGCTCGCTCCCACATTGGTTTTGTGGCGACCGCACATGTTGCGACCACCCAAAATCCCTGTGGGAGCGAGCCTGCTCGCGATGGGGGCAATGCGGTTCAGAGCTGTGTATTCACCGCCCAAACCGCCCCGGCCAGCCAATAATGGTCTTGGGCCGACGCGTGGCATAGGTGCGCACTTTCGAGGTGGACAAGCCCAACCGCACCAGGGCTTCGGCAATGGTCACCGCCGCCGTCACGCCATCGACCACTGGCACCCCGGTGCGCTGGCGGATCTGCTCATCGAGCCCGGCCATGCCGCCGCAACCCAGGCAGATCACTTCGGCCTTGTCCTGACTGACTGCCAGTTCTGCCTGCTGCACGATGGCTTCCACCGCCCGTTGCGGATCTTGCTCAAGCTCCAGCACTGCCAGGCCACTGGCGCGTACCGAGGCGCAGCGATCGAACAGGCCGGAGAGCTTTAGGCGGTCCTCGATCAGCGGCACGGTGCGGTCCAGGGTGGTGACCACCGAATAGGCGTGGCCCAGGAACATCGCGGTGCTGGCGCCCGCGTCGGTGATGTCCACCACCGGTACATTGAGCAGTTCCTGCAAGCCTTCGCGCCCATGTTCGCCGTAACCGGCCTGGATCACCGCATCAAACGGCTGATCGTAGGCCATCACCCGATCCATCACCGCGATGGCGGCCAGGTAGCTTTCGAAATTGCCTTCGATGGAGTCGGCGCCGAAGTACGGCGTGAGCCCGACGATCTCGGTGCCCGGTGCGGCCACGGCCTGGGCTTGTTGGGCGATGGCCCGGGTGATGGATTCGGTGGTGTTGACGTTGACCACAAGAATTCGCATGAGCTGTCCTCCTTAACGCAGAGTAAATAAGCGGCCCGCACCGGGCGGGCCGTTTTGAATCATCAATGACTGACGTTATCCACGGCGATGGACTCACCGCTGACGTCTTCGTAAAAGGGCTGGCGCTTGGCGATGATCAGGTACAGCAGCCCTGCAATCGAAGCGCCAATCAGCCAGGAGAACGGTGAAACGCTGTCGAAACCGGGCACCAGCGCCAGAACAATCGCGATCAGCGCTGCGGGAATAAACGCCGCCACGGCACGCAGGTTGACCCCGTTGCTGTAGTAATACGCTCCATTAGGGTCTTCGCTGTACAACTGCGGCACGTTGATACAGCCTTTTCGCAACAGCCAGTAGTCGACCATGATGACGCCGTACAAGGGCCCGAGCAGGGCGCCGAGGCCGGAAAGGAAATACACAATCACCAGCGGGCTGTTGTAGAGATTCCACGGCAGAATCAGCACGGCAATGGCGGCGCTGATCAACCCGGCGCGGCGGAAGGTCAGGTACTTGGGCGCCAGGTTGCTGAGCACAAAGGCTGGGGCGACGAAATTGGCCATGATGTTCACCGCCACCGTGACAATCAGAAATGCCAGGCAGCCAAGCACCAGGAAAAAGGTGTTGGGGATCGAGGCGATGACCTGGGTCGGGCTTTCGATGATTTGCCCGTTGATCTGGAACTGCGCACCGCAGAGCAGGATGGTAATCCCGGCAAACACCAGAATATTGACCGGCAGCCCCCAGAAATTGCCCACGACGATGGTCCGGCGACACGGCGAGGAGCGAGCGAAGTCGCAGAAGTTGAGCACCAGCGTGCCGTAGATCGCCAGCCACAGCGCGCCGCCGGCAAAGATGTTGCGCCACATTTCACCACCGGTCAGTGGTTCGCGGATCGACCAGGCGATGGTTGCGCCGGCCTGGGTGTACATCCAGCCGGCCAGCGCTGCGACAGTGACCAGAATCACCGGTCCGGCAAAACCTTCGTAACGGCGCACCATTTCCATGCCGTAGGCCAGGATCATCAGTTGCACGAACCAGATCGCCACGAAACACACCCAGCCCAGGCTCGACAGGCCCAGGATCGCGTCGCGGTCGTAGTCGGCGAAGCCTGGGTGTATCGCGATCAGCAGCACGCGCAAAACCACGGACGCCAGATAGGTCTGAATGCCAAACCAGGCGATGGCGATGACGGCCCTGATCAATGCAGGAATCTGCGCGCCGTGAATACCGAAACTGATCCGGCTGATCACCGGGAACGGTACCCCGGTTTTCTGCCCCATGTAGCCGGACAGATTCATAAAGCCGTAGACCAACGCTGCGCCGATCCCCAGGGACAACAGAATCTGCCAGCCACCGAGGCCCAAGGCATACAGGCCAATGGCAAAGGAATAGTTGGCGATGTTGTGTACGTCGTTGGTCCACAGGGCAAAGATGCTGTAGCGACCCCAGCGCCGCCCCTCGGCCTTGGTCGGCGCCAGGTCCTTGTTGTGCAGTCTTGGACTCAAGGTCAGCGTGGCGGCGGGTGCGCCATCAACGGCAGTGGGTGAGGAGGGCAGATCCAGCGCAATGTTATTGGAGAGACTTGTACGCATTCCGGCAGGCTCCTGATTCTCGATGCCGCGATGACTGTGCATGAGCGAAGGGCTCGACAAATCTTCGTCGCGGCGAGGTGAGCATCATTGGTTACGGGGCATCTGCAGCCTGTACGGGATAGGGCGCTTCAGGCTTGCGGATCTAAAAGTGTGTGTATGTTTTATTTGGGTTGTATACAAAACACTTGTCGACTAAAGCCAGATTTATGCCAGTTTCTTAACTAATCCCTGGGCACCTAATTTCCTTTTGTTATGTGGATTTAGTAAGTGACTGAAAAATAGCCGTTATAAATTGACCGTTTGAACAGGTATTTATTTTTTAGGCTGGGCGTTGAAAAGGAGGGGGATAGCAGGAGGGGGAACCAGCGTGTAACTTTTCAGGGCATTGGAGGAGTAACTGCACACAAAAATGGCACCTGAGGTGACATTTTTGTGTACGGGACAGGGGCGGCTCTACAGCGCCTTGGTTTTAGTGATGATATTGCCGGCGTGCAGCCCGCATTCTTTCTGCGTGGCTTCTTCCCACCACCAGCGGCCTTCGCGTTCGTGCTGGTTCGGCAGCACCGGGCGGGTGCAGGGTTCGCAGCCGATGCTGATGAAGCCGCGTTCATGCAGGCTGTTGTAGGGCAATTCCAGCATGCGGATGTAGCCCCAGACTTCTTCGCTGGTCATCTGCGACAGCGGGTTGAATTTGTACAGGGTGCGTTCTGGAGTGGAAAATGCCGTGTCGATTTCCAGTGCGGCCACCTGGCTGCGGGTGCCGGGGCTCTGATCGCGACGCTGGCCGGTGGCCCAGGCGCGGACATCGGACAGCTTGCGCCGCAGCGGTTCGATCTTGCGAATGCCGCAGCACTCACCGTGACCGTCCTTGTAGAAGCTGAACAGGCCTTTTTCCTTCACGAAAGGCTCGAGTTTCGCAGGGTCCGGCGAGATCAGTTCGATATCGATCTTGTAGTGTTCGCGCACCTGTTCGATGAACCGATAGGTTTCCGGGTGCAGGCGACCGGTGTCGAGGCTGAACACCTTGACGTTCTTGTTCAGCTTCCAGGCCATGTCCACCAGCACCACGTCTTCGGCGCCGCTGAAAGATATCCACAGGTCATCGCCGAATTCGGCGAAGGCCAGTTTGAGGATGTCCTGTGGGGACTTGTTGGCATAGGTCGTGGCGAGTTCCACGACGTCAAACGATGGGCTCATCAGGGCGGCTTCCTACAGGTCGGTGGCGCTGGGCGCTCTATATGGGGCTGATGGTAACAAAAGCTGTCGGGGCTGGCGCGCTCCTGTGCGTTGCGCAGGCATCGGCGAATGGCTAGAGTCGGCAGTCCTTTTGTTCGCTCAACCGATAAACATCAAAAAAATGGGAGTGTCTTGTGGAAATTGCCTGTCTCGACCTGGAAGGTGTGCTGGTCCCGGAAATCTGGATCGCCTTCGCTGAAAAAACCGGTATTGAATCCCTCAGGGCGACCACGCGGGACATTCCCGACTACGACGTGTTGATGAAACAACGGTTGCGCATCCTCGATGAGCATGGCCTCAAGCTCTCCGATATTCAGGAAGTCATCGCCACCCTCAAGCCGCTGGACGGCGCCATCGAGTTCGTCGACTGGCTGCGCGAGCGTTTCCAGGTGGTGATTCTTTCCGACACCTTCTACGAATTCTCCCAACCCCTGATGCGCCAGCTGGGTTTCCCGACGTTGCTCTGCCATCGTCTGATTACCGATGACAGCGGACGGGTAACCGGATACCAGCTGCGTCAGAAAGATCCCAAGCGCCAGTCGGTATTGGCCTTCAAGAGCCTGTACTACCGGGTGATTGCGGCGGGGGATTCCTACAATGACACCACGATGCTGGGTGAAGCCGATGCCGGGATTCTGTTCCATGCGCCGGACAATGTGATTCAAGAGTTCCCGCAGTTCCCGGCAGTGCACAGTTTTGCTGAGTTGAAGCAGGAATTCATCAAGGCCTCGAATCGAAATCTAAGCTTGTAAACCCAATCCCCCTGTGGGAGCGAGCTTGCTCCCACAGGGTTCTGCGCCTGGTCAGGGGCTTGTTTGCGATGCTTTAAAGGTTCTGCAAAGTTTCGAGCAACACCCGCACCTTGGTAATCGACTCCTGATACTCCGCCTGCCAATCCGAATCCGCGACAATCCCGCCGCCGCCCCAGCAACACACCTGTCCATCCTTGACCAGCAAGCTGCGGATGGCGATGGAACTGTCCATCTCTCCGCGTACGTCCAGGTACAGCAACGAGCCGCAATACAGCCCGCGCCGGGTCGGTTCGAGTTCGTCGATGATCTGCATGGCGCGGATTTTCGGTGCGCCGGTGATTGAGCCGCCGGGGAAGCTGCCTGCGATCAAGTCCAAGGCGTCCTTGGCGTCGGCCAGCTCGCCGGTCACGCTGCTGACCAGATGGTGGACGTTGGGGTAGCTTTCCAGGCTGAACAACTCCGGCACGCGCACCGAGCCGATGCGGCAGGTACGGCCCAGGTCGTTGCGCAGCAGATCGACAATCATCAGGTTTTCCGCCCGGTCCTTGGGGCTGGCCAGCAACTCGGCGGCGTGTGCGGCGTCTTCGTCAGGGGTTGCCCCGCGTGGACGGGTGCCCTTGATCGGGCGGGTCTCCACATGACCTTCGCTGACCTTGACGAAACGCTCGGGTGACAGACTCAGCACCGCGCCGCCGTCGGGCAAGCTCTGGAAGCCGGAAAACGGCGTCGGGCAAGCCGCCCGCAGCGCCTGGTAGGCGGCCCAGGCATCGCCTTGGCACGGGGCGCGGAAGCGCTGGGCAAAGTTGACCTGGTAGCAGTCGCCGGCCTGGATATACGCCTGGATCCGCTCGAAGGCCAGTCGATAGGTATCGCTATTGAGGTCGGGCGCCATGGGCGCTTCGAGGCTGAAGGCGGTCACAGGCGCTGAGGTCGGCTGGTTGAAGAGCGCAATCAGGCGTTGGCGTTCGCTGTCGGCGCAGTGAGGGTGAAACACCAACTGGCTGGTCCCGGCCTGATGGTCGGTGACCAGCGCCCAGTCGTACACACCGAACCGCGCGTCGGGCAGGTGCAGATCGTCTTTGGCGTGGGACGGCAGGGTTTCGAGATGTCGGCCGAAGTCGTAGCTCAGGTAGCCGATCAGGCCGCCAGCGAAAGGCAATTGCACCGAGGCCGGCAGTACAGCACTCCCCAGTTGCGTCAGATGAATACGCAAGCGTTGCAGGAAATCGGCACCGCTCTCATCTGACAGCACCGCCAACTGCTCCAGCGGCCAGGCACTGAGCAAATCATAACGCCCGCGTTCGGCACTCGGCCGGCCGCTGTCGAGCAGCACACTGCCCGGGGCATGGCGGATCACCGCGAAATACTCGGCGGGGTTGGCGCGGTAAGGCAGCGGGTGTACAGAGCAGGTTGACATGGGCGGGGTGGGTCAGCCGTTCAGGCGGGGTGGCGATTGTAATCCCTCTGTAGGATTTGCTCCTAGAGGGATGTCGGAGATGAGTAAGTATGGGGCCATCGAAACATTTGGCTGTGAACACCTTGTGGTGAGGGGATAAGTCCCCTCGCCACAGGGGGGGATTCAACCCTCAACCGGCGGAATATGCCCAAACAACTCCTGGGCAAACGCCACGCGTTCCTCGACGGTTTCCACCACGCCACGGGCCTTGAGTTCTTCCAGGCGGGCTTCCACCGCGTGGGTGCGCAGGGTCAGGCCGCAGTCGTTGGCGATCTGGATGTTCAGCCCCGGTCGGGCGTTGAGCTCCAGGATCAACGGACCTTTTTCCTGGTCCAGCACCATGTCCACGCCGATGTAGCCCAGCCCGCACAGTTCATAGCAACCGGCGGCCAGTTTCATGAAGCCGTCCCAGTAGGGCAGCTGCACGCCGTCCACCGCGTTGGTGGTGTCAGGGTGTTTGGTGATGATGTTGTTCAGCCAGGTACCGCGCAGGGTCAGGCCGGTGGCAAGGTCGACACCCACGCCGATGGCGCCCTGGTGCAGGTTGGCCTTGCCGCCGGACTGGCGGGTTGGCAAGCGCAGCATGGCCATCACCGGATAGCCCATCAGTACGATGATGCGAATGTCCGGCACGCCTTCATAGCTGATGCTCTTGAAGATCTGGTCCGGGGTCACGCGATATTCGATCAGCGCCCGGTCCCGGTGGCCACCCAGGGAGTACAGACCGGTAAGGATGCTGGACACATGGTGTTCGATTTCTTCGTGGCTGATGATCTTGCCGGACACCGTGCGATAGCGGCCCTCGAAGCGGTCGGCAATGACGATGATGCCGTCGCCACCCGCGCCCTGGGCCGGCTTGATCACGAAGTCGGTGCGCCCGCCGATGATCTCGTCGAGCTTGTCGATTTCCTTCTCGGTGGAGATCACCCCATACAGCTCCGGCACATGGATGCCGGCAGCGATGGCCCGTTCCTTGGTGATGATCTTGTCATCGACGATCGGGTACAGGCTGCGCTTGTTGTATTTGAGCACATAGTCGGCGTTACGCCGATTGATGCCCATGATGCCGCGGGCCTCCAGGGCCTTCCAGGTCTTCCACAGGCCGAACATTATGAGTCAGCCTTGACGAAGGCCTTGAACCGTACCAGCTCGGTCAGGCGGTAGCCGCGGTAGCGACCCATGGCCAGCATGAAACCTACCAGAATCAGCAGGATGGCCGGGAAGGTGAACACAAAGTACACCAGCTCCGGCACGCTCATGATCAGGTGCGCCAGGGCGGCGGCGAACAGGGTGCCGATGGCCACCTTCATGGCGTGGCTGGCGCCGCGTTCTTCCCAGGTAATGGACAGGCGTTCGATGGTCATGGTCAGAATCACCATCGGGAACAGCGCGACCGACAGCCCGCGTTCCAGGCCCAGCTTGTGGCTGAACAGGCTGATGGCGGCGATCAGCACCACCACGAACGTCAGCACCACCGAAAGCCTTGGCAGCATTTGCAGCTTGAGATGTTCCAGATAGGAGCGCAGGGACAGGCCCAGCGTCGTGATCACCGTAAACAGGATGATGCCGAAGCCCAGCTGGGTTTCGCGGAAGGCCAGGGCGATCAACACCGGTGTGAACGTGCCCAGGGTCTGCAGGCCGATCAGGTTGCGCAGCACCAGAATCACCAGCACGCCGATCGGGATCATCACCATGATCATGAACGTCTGCTGGGTTTGTAGCGGCAGGCCGTAGAGCGAGTATTCGAGGAAGTTGGCGTCGGTGTTTTCGTCCGTCAGCTTGGCCAGGCGAATGGCGTTCATTTCGCTGTTGTTCATGGTGAAGGTGACGGTGGCTTTTTTGCCGCCATCGACGGTGATCAGGTTTTCATCACCGGTCCACCACAACAGACGGTCGCTGGGCAGGCCCCGCTCAGCGGTATCCGGGTTGAAATACAGCCAGTCGGTGCCGTTGAAACTGCGCAGCCACAGTTCAGGCGACTGCGGTTGGTCGGCAACCAGGCGGATGGTATGGACCTTCTCCACCGGCACGTGGGCGATAGACAGCACCAGTTCGACGACTCTGGCCTTGCTGGCTATGGACGGATCGCCAGCCAGCAGCAGCTTGACGTTGTCGTCGTTGGGGTTGTTGACCCGTTTGATCGCTTCACTGATGAAGGTCTCGACGTCAGCCGAGTGCTGGCGGATCGGCGCGAGCAGGGCTTCGGCGGCCAGCTTCTCGGGGCCCTCGACGGCGATGCTGTCGCGGAAGGTCGGGCCCTTGATCTTGGATTTTTCCGAGGTATAGCGCTTGGTCAGCACCAGGCGGTAATACAGGGTCTGGTTGCCCTTGGCCCGACGGGCCGACCACGTGACCTTGCGGTTACCGTCCACCCGGTTCACCGCCACACCGTAGTTATTGGAGATGAAGCTCTCGTTGAGGCTGACGTAGTCCATGCTCAGCGGCGGCACGAACATCTGGATCTTCACCGGATCCTTGGCATTGGGGACGAACTCGATCTTGGCGTCGATGTTCCACAAGTCGTCGGTGGCGTCTTCGGTCACCGGAATGCCGAGCACGAAAATCTGATAGGCCGTCACCGACAGGCCCAGCACCACCAGGATGGCGATCAGCATTTTCAAATGGAGGGTAAGAGAGCGCATTGGAATTACTCTGCGGTTTGAGCGGCATTGGCGCAGGCGGGTTTGCCGGCAGCGTATTTGAGACTGGGGTCGACCAGCGCGTCGAAGCGTTTGAGGGCTTCGGAGCCGATCAGTAGCGGGTATTGGAAAGCGCTGCGGTCGGTGAGGTTCACTTCGATGCTGCGCAGGGCCGAGCCCATGCAGATGTCCAGCTCGATGACCGGCCGAGCCGTGTAGTTCTTGCCTTCTTCGGGGTCATAGTCACCGGCGCGGCGTTTGATCTTGCTGACACGGGCCAGCGGACGTTCGATAGGGTGCGAATGCGCCGCGTCGATGGCCAGGTAAAAACGCACCCAGGATTCGCCATCGCGTTTGAAGCGCTTGATGTCCCGGGCGCTGAGCGAAGCGGTTTTGGCCCCGGTGTCCAACTTGGCGGCAACCTCCAGGTCGATGCCCTGCAGGGCGGCGTATTCATTGAGGCCGTACACGGTTTTTTCACCCGCCAGGACAAGCCCCGGCAGGCACGTGAAACAAAGGACAGCAGTTAAGGGCTTGAGTGTCATAAATCCTGATGCACAGTGTTCCGTTCGTCGGTTCAGGCCCTGGCATTGCTGCACAAGCTCCCTGGGTTGCCTTCTCTTAATAGATGCAGAGCGGCAAATTGCGGCGGCATTCTAGCACGGTGGTTTTCTGACGCCACCGCCGCCCGGACGCAACCGCTTATCCGACGCACTTGGTTATGGAGGAGGCCCTTATTAGACAATTGTCGACAATGTCTAATTTTACTTTGACGAAAGCGCAGTGATTGGTTAGTTTTTGCCTTGTAGATTTATAAGGTGTCGACAATATGCTCGATCAGCTCGAATCACCGGTCTTGGCCCAAGAGGAATCGGAAACCCTTTCCGAGAACGTCTTCCGGCGTATCCAGGCCGCAATCGTGCGAGGCGATATCGCGCCTGGCAGCAAGATCTCCGAGCCCGAACTGGCACGCACCTACGGCATCAGCCGCGGCCCGCTGCGCGAGGCCATCCATCGCCTGGAAGGCCAGCGCTTGCTGGTGCGGGTGCCTCACGTGGGCGCCAGGGTGGTATCCCTGAGCCACGCCGAGTTGCTGGAACTCTATGAAATCCGCGAGTCCCTGGAAGGCATGGCCTGCCGTCTGGCGGCCGAGCGCATGACCCTGGAAGAAATCGACGAGCTGCGCCGGGTCCTGGAAACCCATGAGCGCGACGCGGCGTTCCAGGCCGGTGTCGGCTATTACCAGCAGGAAGGCGACTTCGATTTCCATTACCGGATCATCCAGGGCAGCGGCAACCGCACCCTGACGCAAATGCTCTGCGGCGAGCTGTATCAGTTGGTGCGCATGTACCGCATCCAGTTTTCCACCACGCCCAACCGTCCGCGCCAGGCCTTTGCCGAGCACCACAGGATTCTCGATGCCATCGCCGACCGTGACGGTGAACTGGCTGAATTATTGATGCGCCGGCACATCGGCGCTTCCAAACGCAACATCGCGCGTCATTTCCAGGACAGCGCCGCCACTGAACGAGGTGAGTCATGAGCAACAGCACTCCAGGCCAGCGTTTTCGCGATGCGGTCGCCAACGAGCATCCGCTGCAAGTGGTGGGCACGATCAACGCCAACCACGCGCTGCTGGCCAAACGCGCCGGTTTCAAGGCGATCTACCTGTCGGGCGGCGGCGTGGCGGCCGGCTCCCTTGGCGTGCCGGACCTGGGCATCACCGGCCTGGATGACGTGCTGACCGATGTGCGCCGTATCACCGACGTCTGCGACCTGCCGTTGCTGGTGGACGTGGATACCGGGTTTGGCTCCTCGGCGTTCAATGTGGCCCGCACGGTCAAGTCGATGATCAAGTTCGGCGCGGCGGCCATTCATATTGAAGACCAGGTCGGCGCCAAGCGTTGCGGTCACCGTCCGAACAAAGAGATCGTCTCGCAACAGGAAATGGTCGACCGCATCAAAGCCGCCGTCGACGCGCGCACCGATGACAGCTTCGTGATCATGGCCCGTACCGACGCCCTGGCCGTGGAGGGCTTGGAATCGGCCCTGGACCGCGCCGCCGCGTGCATCGAGGCCGGTGCCGACATGATCTTTCCGGAAGCCATTACCGAACTTGAGATGTACAAGCTTTTCGCCAGCCGGGTGAAAGCCCCGATCCTGGCCAACATCACTGAATTCGGCGCGACACCGCTGTACACCACCGAACAATTGGCGGGCGCCGACGTGTCCCTGGTGCTGTACCCCCTGTCGGCCTTCCGCGCCATGAACAAAGCGGCCGAGAACGTCTATACCGCAATCCGCCGCGACGGTACGCAACAGAACGTCATCGACACCATGCAGACTCGCATGGAGCTTTACGATCGCATCGACTACCACACCTTCGAGCAAAAGCTCGATGCGTTGTTCGCGGCAAAAAAATGAACAGAGCGCAGCCTCTACAAATCTAAAAAATGGAGACAGCAAATGGCCGAAGCAAAAGTACTCAGTGGCGCCGGGCTCCGTGGCCAGGTGGCCGGGCAAACCGCATTGTCCACCGTAGGCCAGTCAGGTGCCGGCCTGACCTATCGCGGCTACGACGTCCGCGAGCTGGCGGCTGACGCGCAATTTGAAGAAGTGGCTTACCTGCTGCTGTATGGCGAGCTGCCGACCCAGGCGCAACTGGACGCCTACACAGGCAAACTGAGCCAATTGCGGGACTTGCCCCAAGCCTTGAAAGAGGTGTTGGAGCGCATTCCCGCCGACGCCCACCCCATGGACGTGATGCGCACCGGCTGCTCGTTCCTGGGCAACCTGGAACCGGAGCTGAATTTCTCCGAACAGCATGACAAGACCGACCGCCTGTTGGCCGCGTTCCCGGCGATCATGTGCTACTGGTATCGCTTCAGTCACGAAGGCCAGCGCATCGAGTGTGTGACCGACGAGACCTCCATCGGCGGCCATTTCCTGCACCTGTTGCATGGCAAGAAGCCGAGCGAGCTGCACGTCAAGGTGATGAACGTCTCGCTGATTCTGTATGCCGAGCACGAGTTCAATGCCTCGACCTTCACGGCGCGGGTGTGTGCCTCGACCCTGTCTGACCTGTTTTCTTGCATCACCGCCGCCATCGGTTCGCTACGCGGCCCGTTGCACGGTGGGGCCAACGAAGCGGCGATGGAAATGATCCAGCGCTTCCAGTCGCCGGAGGAAGCGATCAAGGGCACCCTCGGGATGCTCGAGCGCAAGGACAAGATCATGGGCTTCGGCCACGCGATCTATAAGGACAACGACCCGCGCAACGAGGTGATCAAGGGCTGGTCGAAAAAACTCGCCGACGAGGTGGGTGACACGGTGTTGTTCCCGGTTTCCGAGGCCATCGACAAGACCATGTGGGAGCAGAAAAAACTGTTTCCCAACGCCGATTTCTACCATGCCTCGGCGTACCACTTCATGGGCATCCCGACCAAGCTGTTCACGCCGATCTTCGTTTGCTCGCGCCTGACGGGCTGGGCCGCCCACGTCTACGAACAACGTGCCAACAACCGCATCATCCGACCGAGCGCCGAATACACCGGCGTCGAACAGCGCAAGTTCGTGCCAATCGAACAACGCTGAACTGGAGGGTTTTAGCCGCCGGAACTGATTACCCCGAAACCCTGTGGGAGCGAGCTTGCTCGCGATTGCGTACTGATATTCAACATTAATGTGGACGGATACACCGCTATCGCGAGCAAGCTCGCTCCCACAGTGGCCGGGGGGGCTTTGAGGCTGGCGCCAACCTTCTGAAACCACCGTGACCCGAGTGCTGACGATGAACACAGAATTTCGCAAACCGCTGCCCGGCACTTCGCTGGATTATTTCGACGTTCGCGGGGCCGTGGATGCCATCCGGCCTGGCGCTTACGATGGCCTGCCGTATACCTCCAGGGTGCTGGCGGAAAACCTGGTGCGTCGCTGCGATCCGGCGACGCTGGGCGAGTCGCTGCTGCAACTGATCGAGCGCAAGCGCGATCTGGACTTCCCATGGTTTCCGGCCCGGGTAGTGTGCCATGACATCCTCGGCCAGACCGCCCTGGTAGACCTGGCCGGCCTGCGCGACGCCATTGCCCTGCAGGGCGGCGATCCGGCGCAGGTCAATCCGGTGGTGCCGACCCAGTTGATCGTCGACCACTCCCTGGCGGTGGAAAGCGGCGGGTCCGATCCCCAGGCGTTCGCCAAGAACCGCGCCATCGAAGACCGGCGCAACGAAGACCGCTTTCACTTCATCAACTGGACCAAGAAAGCCTTCAAGAACGTCGACGTGATTCCGCCGGGCAACGGGATCATGCACCAGATCAACCTGGAAAAAATGTCACCGGTGATCCAGCAGCGTGACGGCGTGGCGTTCCCCGATACCTGCGTGGGCACTGACAGCCACACCCCCCACGTCGATGCCTTGGGCGTGATCGCCATCGGCGTAGGCGGCCTGGAAGCCGAAAGCGTGATGTTGGGGCGTGCCTCGTGGATGCGCCTGCCGGAAATCATTGGCGTCGAGCTGACCGGCAAGTTGCAACCGGGCATCACCGCCACCGACATGGTGCTGGCGCTGACCGAATTCCTGCGCAAACAAAAAGTCGTCGGTGCCTGGCTGGAATTTTTCGGTGAAGGCGCCAGCGCCCTGACCTTGGGCGACCGCGCGACCATTTCCAACATGGCCCCGGAATATGGCGCCACGGCGGCGATGTTCTACATCGACCAACAGACTATCGATTACCTGAAGCTCACCGGCCGCGAAGACCAGCAGGTTCAACTGGTCGAGACCTACGCCAAGCAGGCAGGCCTGTGGGCCGACACGCTCAAGGGCGCGCAATACGAGCGCGGCTTGACCTTTGATCTGTCGTCGGTGGTGCGCAACATGGCAGGCCCTAGCAACCCCCACGCCCGCGTCGCGGTGTCGGATCTGGCCGCCAAAGGTATCTCCGGTCAGTGGGACGATGTGCCCGGGCAAATGCCCGACGGCGCGGTGATCATCGCCGCCATCACCAGTTGCACCAACACCAGCAACCCGCGCAACGTGATCGCTGCCGGCCTGCTGGCGCGCAACGCCAACCGCCTGGGCCTGACCCGCAAGCCATGGGTCAAGTCGTCCCTGGCGCCGGGGTCGAAAACCGTGGCGCTGTACCTGGATGAAGCCGGTCTGACCAAAGAGCTGGAACAATTGGGTTTTGGTGTCGTGGCCTTCGCCTGCACCACCTGCAATGGCATGTCCGGTGCGCTGGACCCACTGATCCAGAAGGAAATCATCGACCGCGACCTGTACGCCACGGCCGTGTTGTCGGGCAACCGCAACTTCGATGGGCGCATCCATCCGTACGCCAAACAGGCGTTCCTTGCCTCGCCGCCGCTGGTGGTGGCCTATGCCATCGCCGGGACCATCCGCTTCGACATCGAGAAGGATGTGCTGGGCGTGGTGGACGGTCGCGAGATCCGCCTCAAGGACATCTGGCCGAGCGACGAAGAAATCGATGCGGTGGTCAAGGCCTCGGTGAAGCCGGAGCAGTTCCGTCAGGTGTACATCCCGATGTTCGCCATCCAGGAGGACACCGGGCCAAAAGTGACGCCGTTGTATGACTGGCGCCCGCAAAGCACCTATATCCGTCGCCCGCCGTATTGGGAAGGAGCGCTGGCCGGTGCGCGGCCGCTCAAGGGCATGCGTCCGCTGGCGGTGCTGCCGGACAACATCACCACCGACCACCTGTCGCCGTCCAACGCCATCATGCTCGACAGTGCCGCTGGTGAATACCTGGCGAAAATGGGCCTGCCGGAAGAAGATTTCAACTCTTACGCAACCCATCGGGGCGACCATTTGACCGCCCAGCGTGCGACCTTCGCCAACCCGAAACTGTTCAACGAGATGGTCCAGGAAAACGGCAAGGTCAAGCAGGGTTCTCTGGCCCGGGTCGAGCCGGAAGGCCGCGCATGTGGGAAGCCATCGAAACCTACATGGAGCGCAAGCAGCCGCTGATCATCATCGCCGGTGCCGACTACGGCCAGGGTTCGTCCCGGGACTGGGCGGCCAAGGGCGTGCGCCTGGCCGGTGTCGAGGCGATTGCCGCTGAAGGTTTCGAGCGTATCCACCGCACCAATCTGGTGGGGATGGGGGTGTTGCCGCTGGAGTTCCAGCCGGGCACCGATCGCAAGACCCTGGGCATCGACGGCAGCGAGGTCTATGACGTGATCGGCGAGCGCACCCCGCGTGCGACGCTGACCCTGGTCATCACCCGCAAGAACGGCGAGCGCGTCGAAGTGCCGGTGACCTGCCGTCTCGATACCGCCGAAGAAGTGTCGATCTACGAAGCCGGCGGCGTATTGCAGCGCTTTGCCCAGGACTTCCTGGAATCGGCGGTTGCCGTCTAAATCACAGCTGCGGGCACCCTTGCGGGCCCGCTTGAGGAGCATCATGGCTCACGCACCGCAAATCAGAATCCCCGCCACTTACATGCGTGGTGGCACCAGCAAAGGCGTGTTCTTCAGCTTGCAGGACCTGCCCGAAGCGGCCCGCGTTCCCGGCTCGGTCCGGGATGCTTTGCTGCTGCGGGTGATCGGCAGCCCCGATCCATACGAGAAGCAGATCGATGGCATGGGCGGCGCGACGTCGAGCACCAGCAAGACCGTGATCCTGTCCAAGAGCACCCGAGCCGATCACGATGTCGATTACCTGTTCGGTCAGGTGTCCATCGACAAGCCGTTCGTGGACTGGAGCGGCAACTGCGGCAACCTGTCGGCGGCGGTCGGTTCATTCGCCATCAGCAGTGGTTTGGTGGACGCCAGTCGCATCCCACAAAACGGCGTGGCCGTGGTGCGGATCTGGCAAGCCAATATCAGCAAGACCATCATCGCCCATGTGCCGATCACCGACGGCGCGGTGCAGGAAACCGGTGACTTCGAGCTCGACGGCGTGACCTTTCCGGCGGCTGAAGTGCAACTGGAATTCATGGACCCGGCGGCCGAGGAGGAGGGCGGTGGCGGCTCGATGTTTCCCACCGGCAACCTGGTGGACGACCTTGAGGTGCCTGGTGTTGGTACCTTCAAGGCGACCCTGATCAACGCCGGCATCCCGACGATCTTCATCAATGCCCGGGACGTTGGTTATACCGGCACCGAATTGCAGGGCGCCATCAATGGCGATCCCAAGGCCCTGGCCATGTTCGAAACCATCCGTGCCCACGGCGCCTTGCGCATGGGCCTGATTCAGCATCTGGACGAAGCCGCCCAGCGCCAGCACACGCCGAAGGTGGCGTTTGTCGCACCGCCGGCGGACTACCTCTCCTCCAGCGGTAAAGCCGTGACGACGCGGGACGTCGACTTGCTGGTGCGAGCACTGTCCATGGGCAAACTGCACCACGCGATGATGGGCACCGCGGCGGTCGCCATCGGCACGGCGGCGGCGATCAGCGGCACGCTGGTGAACCTGGCGGCCGGCGGCATCGACCGCACCGCTGTGCGCTTCGGCCATCCCTCCGGCACCCTGCGCGTCGGCGCTGAGGCCAGCCAGGTCAATGGCGAATGGACCGTGAAAAAAGCCATCATGAGCCGCAGCGCGCGGGTATTGATGGAAGGGTTTGTGCGGGTACCGGGGGATGTTCTGAACTGACACTTGACCCAGGCAAACCCGTGGTGAACGCGGCGTCTGCGAGCATCCGCGATCAAAACTGTGGGAGCGAGCCTGCTCGCGATAGCGATGGTACAGCCCGCAAAGAGGTTGGATGTGCCGGCCTCATCGCGAGCAGGCTCGCTCCCACAGTGGATTTGTGGTGAGCACAGAATCTGCGAACATCCGCGATTGAACCTGTGGGAGCGAGCCTGCTCGCGATGAGGCCGGCACAGTCAGCATTGATGTCGCCTGATCCACCGCTATCGCGAGCAAGCCCGCTCCCACAGGGGCGCGCATTCCTGCAGTCAGCCCCCTGTCAACGCCGTGACGACCAGGTTCACATTGCTCTCCAGCTCCGCCACCGGGTCGGCGGCGTCGGTGCTCAGGACCAGTAACTGACTGCCGCCCTCAGTGATGGCCGCTTTCACGGCATCCGCGGGCTGACGATGATGCAGCACCCGCTTCACGTCGTTGTCTTTCAACGTGGCGGTCAATTGCTTGAGGGCTTCGGGTGTCCATTCGGCGTCGGGCCGGGCATCGGTGCTGATCCCGTCCAGATTCAAGCCGCTGATCAAGTAGCCGAAATGCTCGCTCAGGCTGACAACGCTCAGGTTGTCGGCACTGGCCAGGCGCTTTTCACTCTCGGCGCTGAGCTTGAGCAGGCGCTGCTTGAGCGCCGCCAGGTTGGCGTCGATCTTCGGTTTGGCCGTCGGTGCCAGGCGCACCAGGTCGGCGGCGATGACATCGGCCATCCGTCCCAGATTATGGCTGGCCATCCACGGTTGGCTCGCCAGGCCATCGGCCGATCCCGATTGCACGGCGATACCGGGCAGGGCGCCGTCCACCGGGCGGGCGGCATCGACTTCGACGATGCGGATGTTGCTGCGGCGGGCCATGGGGTACAGCGGATCATCCGGCCACAACGAACGCAGCCCGATCACCGCGTCGGCATCGCTGGCCAGCTTGCTCAGGGCCGGCGCGCCACGGCCGCTGAAGTAGGCATTCTGGCGCGTCCCGGGCAGATTGGCCGGCGCGGCGCGCTCCAGGCTGACATCGGTGCCCTTGAGCAACGCTTCACCCAAGCCGTAGGTGACCGGCAACGAAGCAAGCAGGCGCACCGGTGTGCCTTCGGCGGCGAAAGAAGGGCTGTTTACCAGACCGCACAAGGCTACGGCCAATGCCAGTTGTCGCAATGAAAAAACCATTTATCCAAGATTCCCTTTGAGGCTGGGGACAACACCCCGGGCAATGGCGGCCAGGGCAAATGCGATGCCGGCCACCAGAATGATCGCGGCACCGGACGGGATCGGCAGGTCGAAGACAATCGGTGCGAGAATCCCGCACAGGGTGCTGATGGTTGCGATCAGCACGGAGCACCAGAAAAAACCTTTCAACGACTGGCTGAGCAGACGCGCCGCTGCTGCCGGAATCACCAGCAAGGCCCCCACCAGAATCGCGCCGATGACCTTTACCGCCGCCACGGTGATCAGCGTCACCAACACCACGAACAGGTAATCCAGCGTCTTGACCGCCACCCCGCGCACCGCCGCCAGTTGGGGGTTGAAACTGGCGAGCATGATGCGGTTGTACAGCGGCAACGCCAAAGCCATCACCAGTGAGCCGACCACCGCCAGCACCAGCAGGTCATTGCCATTGACCGTCAGCACCGAGCCGAACAGCACGTTTTCAAGGATGTGCACGTTGATCTTGCCCGCCAGGATCAGCAGCAGGCTGGCGCCCAGGGCCAGGGACACCGAGAGGAAAACGCCGATCAGCGTGTCCGGTGCCAGGCCGGTGCGGTTGCGCAGGTAATTGAGCAGGATGCCGAACAGCAGGCAATAGCCGAACAGGCTGCCGTAGGGCCCGGTGTAGGGTTCGCCGAGCAGGATGCCGACCGCCACGCCGGTCAGCGCCGCGTGGCCCACGGCTTCAGAGAAAAACGCGAAGCGCTTGACCACCACCAGGGTGCCGAGGCCACCCAGCACCGGGCCGATCAGCAGCCCGGCCAGCAACGCATTGACCACAAACCCGTAAGCCAGCGCTTCGGGCAGATAGCCGGACGACGCCCAACCCTGGACCATCAAACGAAAGGCTTCGTAACTCATCAGGCGGCGCTCCCGTTCGGGCGTGGATGGGTGGAAAACAGCGTCAGCAAGCGCTCCGGCGTCAGGGTCTGACGCGGCGGGCCATCGAACAGCACGCGGCGGTTCAGGCCGGTGACGCGGTCAGCCAGGCGCCCGACGGCTTCCAGGTCATGTTCGATCCACAGCACCGTGATGCCGGCCTGGCGCCAGTCTCGCAGCAGTTGTTCAAACACCTGGATGCCGGCCTCGTCCAGCGCCGACATCGGTTCATCCAGCACCAGCAGTTGCGGCGCAGGAATCAGCCCCTGGGCCAACAACACCCGCTGGCGTTCACCGCCGGACAGCGCGCCCATGCGACGCTTGCGTTTGTCCTGCATGCCGACCCGTTCCAGGGCCTGGCCGATAGCGCCGACGTAATGCTTGCTCAGGCCGAGAAAGGCCGGCCGGCGTTGGCACATCGCTGCCATGAAATCATCCACGGTCATAGGCAGGCCGCGGTCGAATTCCAAGGCTTGGGGCACATAGCCGATGACACCGGGCTCCCCCGGCCATTGCAGGCTCAAGCGTCCCTGGTGGGGCATCTGCCCGAGCAAGGTCTTGATCAGCGAACTCTTGCCTCCGCCGTTCGGACCCACCAGCGCATGAATGCTGCCCGGCTGCACCTGGAAGGCCACGGCGTCGAGAATCGTGGTGCGGCCCAGGTTCAGGCTGACATCGTCGAACTCGATCAAGGGGCCGACGTGTTGCAAGGTGAGCGTTTCCTGGACAGTCATGCGCCGGACTCCTGAATAGCCCGGACCACGGTGTCGAGGTTGCCGGTCATTTCCTTTTCGTACTTCTCGGCGCTGTAGTCGCCGTAGGAAATGTGCGAGAGCGGGTACAGTTTGACCCCCGACTCACGCTGGATGGTGTCGACGTAGGTGGACGGAAAGTCCATCTCCGAGAAGATCACTTTCACGTCCAGTTCGCGCAGTTGGTCGATGGTCTTCTTCAACTGGCTCGGGCTTGGCTCGATGCCATGGGCCGGCTCGACCACGGCGGTGACCTCCAGGCCGAATTCGCGCAGAAGGTAATCGTAGGCGGCGTGGACCGTGGCGACCCGCAACTCGGCATTGGGGGCCTGGGTCAACTTTGCCAGGGCCGCGGCACGCATTTGTCGCAGGCGCTTGCCATAGGCGCGGGCGTTCTGGGTGTATGCCTTGGCGTTGTCCGGATCAAGCTTGCCCAGCTCCCGGGCGATGTTATTGACCTGGGCAATGGAGGCGCTGATGGACAGGAAGGTATGCGGGTTCACGACCTTGCCGGCGCCCCGGGCGGCGATCCCGGTGGCAGCCAGCAGCGGTACGTTTTCATTGGCTTCGATCACGTTCACGTTCGGGGTTTCGCTGGCGGCGATCATCCGGTCGGCGAAATCGTCATGACCCACACCGTTGAGCACGATCACATCGAGCCCACTGATGCGCTTGATGTCCTCGGCACGAGGTTCGTAGGCGTGGGGGTTGAAGCCGGCCGGGATCAGCGGCACCACTTCGGCCTTGTCGCCGACGATGTTGGCCACGTAGCTGTAATAAGGATGCAGGGTGATGCCAATACGCAGGCGCTTGGCCGCTTCGGCGCTGGCCAGTGGTGTGAACAGACAGGCGAGCAGGCCGATCAGCAGGCCCAGCAAAGGGCGGCGTTGAAATGCAATAGACATGGGCAAACGGTCTTCTCTCGAATGAGGACGTGGGGTCAGTGCCGGTGCTGGCGGGTTACGCCGGCGTCGAACTGCGCGACGATCTGCTTCCAGCCGGCGGCGGACAAAGCGGTGTCGTCCAGATCGCTGGAGACGGCGACGCTGTTGCCGCGATTGAGCCAGATGTCCGGAGCGGCGTCGGATGCTTCGCCGATGCGCATCAGAAACGAACCGGCGACGGATGGATTTGCACTGGCGCCGAAGTAGGCCCGGTTCTCCACCTGCCGCCAGACATGTCCGCCTCGGCTGACGGAACTGGCGTCCTGAGCGAACGGGGCAAAGCCCTCTTCGGCCAGGATTTGCGGGGTGGGTAGGGACTGTTGCTCTTCGCGTAGCAGACGGATCTCATCCAGGGTCACCCGCAGGTCGGCATAGATGCCTTGCTCGGCAGCGCTGAGATCGCGGCGGGCGTCAACTTGATGGGCAGGCACCTCGCTGACGTCATGGGTTTCGCCGTGCCAGGCCACCACCGATCCGGCCACCAGAATGATGATCAGGCACAGCAGCAACACATACAGGGTTTCATGGCCGGCGCCGGCGGGACGGATCACTTGGGTGGTGGGATTGCTCATGGGGCCTCGATATCGGCTTGGTCGATTTCCACCACGTGGCCGGGGCCGGCGTCGAAGAGTACGTAGAACTCGGCGTTGGGCTTCTTGAATGTCAGCGTCGAATCGGCGCCGAGCTTGCCCGGCACCAGGATGGTTTCGTCGTAGCCGATCACATCCAGGGTCACGCCGGGCGCGCCACTGCCGTCGGAAAAACCGCCGGTGCACTGGATCTGCTCGGCGTCGATGGCCTTGCATTCACACATCGGGTTATGGGCCAGGGCGTTGCTGCTGGCACCTGCGCAGAACAGCAGCACCAGGCTGTTGAGATAGCCGCGGGCAGTCATGGTTGGGCTCCTTGGGTTTTCAGCCAGGCGATGGTGGCCGGCGAGGCCTGGCTCAGGGGTATGGAAGCCTGGTGCATCGAGCCGTCCCAGCCTTCAAGGGTGATCCACAGTTCGGCGTCGAGCCGGGTCTTTTGCGGCACCGGCAACAAGGCGCCCATGCGATAGGGCGAGCCGAAGAAAATCACCCCGGCGGCCCGCAGGCTGCGAGGTTTGCCGATACGCAGATAAGTAGCCTTGACCTGGCTGATGCAGCTTTGGCACAGCGCGGCGTTGAAGTGCTTCATATGGCCTGCCGGTCCATCGAGACGTGGCGCTTCGTCGCGAAACTCTGCAAGGCGCAGGCTCCAGGGGCCGACCTGGACTTCACCGACCTCCCGCTCACCCAGCCCGGCATCACCGCGGAACAACGCGGCTTCGGAGAAGTACTTGGGCATGAAACCCAGTGGGATCAGCAATAGCAGAACGTTGAGGTGAAAGCGCCATTTTTGCCAGAACACACTTAAACGCGATGGCTGCGCGGTGGTGGACGGGGTCACAGGTTGCCCTCCGGCGATTCACGGTGGATGGACGGCTGCAACAACGGCGCAGTTCGAGCTTGCCGGGAAGGTTTTTGGCTGCGCTTGAAGGCATTCGCGGTAGCCAGGGCGGTGCGTTTGGTCCAGATCAGCAGTCCGCTGAGGACCATCATGCTCATGATCAAACCGAAGAAGAACCAGATGAGCTTGATCCAGAGGCCGCCGAAGTCCCCGGTGTGCAACGGACGCATGGATTCGGTGACGAATTCCAGCGCTGTGCGGTCCGACAGCAGTCGCGAGGCGGCTACCTCACCGTTATAGGGATTGATGGTGGCGGTCTGGAACATCAGCGGATACCAACCACGTCCACCGATTTCCAAGTGGCTGTAAGCGTTGCCGGGCAGGCTGACGAAGCTGGTTTCCAGGCCAGGGATTTGCTGGCGGGCGATTTCAATCGCGCGGTCCAGGTTCAGTTGTGATGGCGCGGTACCGTCGGCTGACAGTGGGACACTTTCACGTGATACCACCGGAATGACCGGTGCGCTGGAAATGGAAATCTGGTTGTCCGACAGCAACGCCTCGATCAGGAACCAGGTGCCGGTAATGGAAATGACCGCGATGAACCAGATCGACCAGATGCCGCTGAGCCTGTGGAAATCGCCCCAGAAAATGCGTGCGCCGTGGCGGATCCGCAGGGTCGGACGGAAAAACCCCTTCCAGAAACGCTTGTAGACCACCAGCCCGGTCACCAGGGATGCCAGCAGCGGCAGGCCGAGGAGTGACACCAGGTACCATCCCCAGCTGTAACCATTGGTGAACGGTACCAGCCACCAGCCATGCAGGGCACGGGTAAAACCTCTGAAATTGAACGTCGGCGCCGAGCCCTGGACGATGCCGCTGTATGGGTTGACGTAGATCTTGTCGGGGCGCCCGTCGGGGTAGGTCACGCCGACCTCCAGGGCAAAATGCGACTCATCCGGGCGTACGATGCTCTGCACCTGGGTTTGCGGCTGGGCTTGCTTGATGGCGGCGACGACCTGGTCGTAGCTGAGCAGCGCTGCGTCGTCCGAGGGTTTGCTGGCGCGCATCTCGGGATTGACCAGCCAGACGATCTCCTGGCTGACCACCGCCAGCGTGCCGGTGACGCAAACGATGAGGACGAAAAACCAGATGGGCAGTGCCAGCCAGCTATGAACCAGAAACCAGAGTTTGGAGCGGGATTTCTTCGACATGGTTTGAACGTCTTGATTCGATGAAAGGCTCGGTATTACGGGCTTCGTAATCCCCTGAACCCTGAAAAGCCGGTCGTGGCTTTTGCCGACGCGACCTGCTGCATCTAATTAAGACGAACGAGCAATGGAAATCCTGAAGCGAAAGATGAAAGAAAATGTTTCGCGTTTGCGAACCGGATGTATTTCCCATCCTGGCTCCAGCAAATCGGCGGGGCGGAAAATGTAAAAAAACTGCGGCAAGGGGATGGGGCCCCTCGCCACAAGAGCAGGTTGGCCGTCAGCCCTGCTGTTGAAACATCTCCCTGGCCCGCTGTTCAATCTGTTCCTGAGTCAGATCCTCCTTGTGCGTAGCCAGAAACCACACATGCCCAAAGGGGTCTTTCAAGGTGCCGCTGCGATCACCATAGAACTGATCCTTGACCTCGGAAATCACCGTGCCACCAGCGGCAATCGCTTGGGCGAATGCTTTGTCCACATCTTCGACATAGAGGTGCAGGCCTACCGGCACCGATTGTTCGGGGTTACGCAACGGCCCTTGATCACAAGGCGTGCCGAGCATGATCGGGCAATCGCCAATCCGCAGCTCGGCATGACCGACGCCCCCGTCCGGCATGTCCAGGCGCATGACCTCGGTGGCATTGAAGGCTTTTTTGTAGAACTCGATGGCTTCAGCGGCTTTTTGAATGCCCAGGTAGGGCGTGATGCTATGGAAACCTTCAGGAATGGCTTTGACACCCATGACGTTTCTCCTTGTTGTTATGGGGAGGCGAAGAGGGCCTCGCCGATTTGCGCCCATCCACTATAGGACAGCGACTTGGGGGCGGCGCATGACCCGACGAACGTTTCACGGCGCGTCCAGCAGATGCGCTCCCGGCCCGCGCTTGCCCAACACATCGCCCTGGTTGCGCAGCGGGCAACCTTCCATCGACAGGCAGCCGCAACCGATGCAGCCGTTGAGTCGATCGCGCAGCGCGATCAAGTGGTTGATGCGCTGATCCAGCTCGCGGCTCCACTGGGCTGAGAGGATCTTCCAGTCGTTCGCCGTTGGGGCGCGGTCGTCGGGCAAGGTTCTCAAGGCGCTGCCGATTTCGGCCAACGGAATGCCAAGGCCTTGGGCGACCTTGATCAGCGCCACACGTCGCAACACTTCCCGTGGATAGCGGCGTTGGTTGCCCTGGTTACGATTACTTTTGATCAGCCCCTTGGATTCATAGAAGTGCAGGGCGGTGACGGCCACGCCACTGCGGGCGGCCACTTGGCCGACGGTGAGTTCCTTGTGGACGTTTATCTGTGTCATCGCCTGCATTCTCTGCTTGACCTTGAGTTAACTAGGGGTTTTACCCTGCACGCCATCGGACCGCAAGATCCGCCCTACGTACAGCGAGGACCTTTCATGCAATCACCAAGGAACAATCAGAGTTTTACCCAGTTGATGGAGTTCGACATCGAACCTCAATGGCAACAGGCGCTGGTGACGGCCCTTTCAGAGCAGACCGAGCGGCTGGCCCGGGGGCATGCAGGATTTCTGAGTGCCAGTATCCAGGTCAGCGAGGACGGACGACGGGTTCTCAACTATTTGCATTGGCAAAACCGCGAGGCGGGCGAAGCGGCGTTTCAGAGTTTCGAGCGTGGTGAGCAGGATTTCTGGCGGCTGATCCAGGCCCATAGGGCCAAGGCCGTGACATTCGGCTCGTTCCAGGTGTTGCGCAACATCGAACGCAGTGCCGACAACGCGCTGCATTGCCAGTTGGTCGGTTAAGCGTAGCGGACGATCCGAGCCAGCAATACCCACTATCAAAAGGGTTGATTTCTGCCGCGCAGAGGCGGCGGGTAGCCTTTGTTCATCGCCCCACTTCAGAACATTGGATACTTGCCATGAATCGGACTTTTGCTGTTTTGCTGCTGTTAACGGCCACTGTGTTGAGCGGCTGCGCCTCTTCGTCGCCGGAGTTGCGCCCCTACACCGCCGAAGAAACCCGTGAACTGGCCCTTGAAGCCTTGAATCGCCGGGGCCTGTCGTTTGAGGAATATCACGCGAAAAAAGCCGAGTTGCTCGGTCCTTCGCAGAAAAACGTGGGATTCGACGACCAGGGGCAAATGAGCGCCGAGCGAGCCATGAAGCGGTCGGGGCGGCCGAGCTGAGGACTGTACTGCTCGAAGTTTTGCCTAACTGTCCATGGGTTTGGCTCAGGACGTGGGGTAGGGTCATGACTTGACTGACCGTCCCATTGGATATGCCTGCCATGACCCTTTCGCTTGACCTGTTGCTGGGCTTCGCCCTGTTTGCCCTGGTGACCTCGATCACCCCCGGTCCCAACAACACCATGTTGCTGGCCTCGGGCGTCAATTTCGGTTTCAACCGCACGATTCCTCACATGCTGGGCATCACCTGCGGCTTCTTTTCCCTGGTGCTGGCGGTGGGGCTTGGCCTGGGCGCGGTGTTCCAGACCTACCCTCTGCTCTACACCGTACTGCGCTACGTGGGTGCGACCTACCTGTTGTACCTGGCGTGGAAAATCGCCCACTCCGGGCCGGTCTCTGAAAACCGGCCAGGGGACAGCACGCCCATCAGCTATTGGGGCGCGGCGGCGTTTCAGTGGGTCAATCCCAAGGCCTGGATCATGGCCATCGGCGCCATCAGCACCTACACGCCGCTTCAAGGTTATTTCTTCAATGTGGTGGTTATCGCCGCGGTGTTTGCCCTGATCAACCTGCCGAGCGTAAGCCTGTGGGTGGTGTGCGGCAGTCTGTTACGCAATCTTTTGCGTGATCGTCGCTGGCTGCGCCTGTTCAACTGGGGGATGGCGCTGTTGTTGGTCGCCTCGTTGTATCCGTTGCTGCTCGAAAGCATCGGCTAAGGGCTGAGCTTGAGGCGGATGCCTGTTAAGCTCGCTGATCAGTCGCTGTGGTTGATATCCAGAGCCCTTGGTGCAAGCGAACAACACTATTTTACGAGCAGGAGAAACGATGAGTACCGAGCCTTTGACCCATGGACTGGTTCCCCAGCGCCTGGCCCGAATCCGCCAATTGATGAATCGCGAAGGCATTCACGCATTGCTGGTGCCATCGGCCGACCCGCATCTGTCGGAATACCTGCCGGGCTATTGGCAAGGACGGCAATGGCTGTCGGGGTTTCATGGCTCGGTTGGGACTCTGATCGTCACGGCGGACTTCGCGGGCGTCTGGGCGGACAGCCGTTATTGGGAGCAGGCCACCAAGGAGCTTGAAGGCAGCGGTATTGAACTGGTCAAGCTCATTCCCGGTCAGGCTGGCCCGCTGGATTGGCTGGCCGAACAGACGCCTGAAGGCGCAGCGGTGGCGGTTGATGGCGCGGTCATGGCTGTGGCCTCGGCCCGGACCCTGAGCGACAAGCTTCAGGCACGCGGGGCGCGGTTGCGCACCGACATGGATCTGCTCAAGGAGGCCTGGAGCGACCGCCCAAGCTTGCCGAGCCAACCGGTTTATGCCCATCTGCCGCCGCAGGCGACCGTCAGCCGGGTCGAGAAACTCGCCAAGCTGCGGGAAACCCTCAAGGAGCGCGGTGCCCAGTGGCATTTCATCGCCACGCTGGATGACATCGCCTGGCTGTTCAACTTGCGCGGTGCGGATGTGTCGTTCAACCCGGTATTCGTTTCCTTTGCCTTGATCAGCCAGCAACAGGCAACGCTGTTCGTGGCCCTGGATAAGGTCGATGCGTCGCTGCGTGCCGTTCTTGAACAGGACGGCGTGACCCTGCGTGATTACAGCGAAGCGGCGGCCGCATTGCGGGAAGTGCCCAGTGGCGTGAGCCTGCAGATCGATCCGGCGCGGGTCACGGTCGGTTTGCTGGATAATCTGGACAGTGGCGTGAAGCTGGTCGAGGGACTCAACCCTACGACGCTGGCCAAGTCTCGCAAAAGCCTGGCCGACGCCGAGCACATTCGTCGGGCCATGGAGCAGGACGGTGCGGCGCTTTGCGAGTTCTTTGCCTGGCTGGAAAGCGCCTGGGGTCGCGAGCGCATTACCGAACTGACCATCGATGAGCACCTGACCGCCGCCCGTACACGCCGGCCGGAATTTGTCTCACTGAGCTTCAATACCATTGCCGCGTTCAACGCCAACGGCGCGATGCCCCATTACCACGCCACGGAGCAAGCCCACGCGGTCATCGAGGGCGATGGCTTGCTGCTGATCGATTCTGGCGGCCAATACCTGGGTGGTACCACCGATATCACCCGTATGGTGCCAGTCGGAACGCCTACCGTGGAGCAGAAGCGGGATTGCACTCGCGTGCTCAAGGGCGTGATTGCCTTGTCTCGCGCCAAATTTCCACGGGGCATTCTGTCGCCCTTGCTGGACGCCATCGCTCGCGCGCCGATCTGGGCCGAGCAGGTGGACTACGGTCATGGCACTGGTCACGGCGTCGGTTACTTTCTCAACGTTCATGAAGGCCCGCAGGTGATTGCCTATCAGGCCGCCGCCGCGCCGCAAACAGCGATGCAGGCGGGCATGATCACCTCTATCGAACCGGGCACTTATCGTCCGGGCCGTTGGGGGGTACGCATCGAGAACCTGGTGTTGAATCGCGAGGCGGGGAGCAGCGAGTTCGGCGACTTCCTCGAGTTCGAAACCCTGACCCTGTGCCCGATCGACACGCGTTGCCTGGAGCCGTCCTTGCTGACCCAGGACGAAAAAGACTGGTTCAACGCCTACCATGCCGAGGTTCAGCGTCGATTGAGCCCGTTGCTGGAAGGCGACGCGCTGCAATGGCTGAACACGCGGACCCAGGCGATCTGACGTAAGGCATCAGCCCAGGGCTTCACGGACGAAATCCAGCCGATCCTGGCCGAAGAACAGCTCGTCGCCGACGAACATGCTCGGGGCGCCGAACACGCCCCGTTTAATCGCTTCTTCGGTGGTGATCTTGAGTGCTTCCTTGACCTGCTCGTTGCTCGTCAGGGCCAGCACATGATCGGGATTAAAATGGCCTTGGTTCAAAACCTCCGCGACTGTTGCCGGGTCGTTGAGGTTGCGGCCGTCCACCCACAGGGCACGAAACAGGCAATCGATGAAGGCCTCGAATCGTTCGGGATGGTGCAGTTGCATGCCGGTCACGGCGCGCATCAGTAACAGCGTATTGATCGGGAAGTGCGGATTGAGCTTGAAGTCAACGCCGTAGCGGTTGGCGAAGCGATTCAAATCCTTGAATAGATAAGGCCCCTTGGCCGGCACGGTAACCGGTGACGCATTGCCGGTCGCTTTGAAGACGCCACCAAGCAGCATCGGACGGTAGATCAACTGACTGTTGGTTTGCGCGCACAGGGTCGGTAGTTGGGTATAGGCCAGGTAGGTGGTCGGGCTGCCGAGGTCGAAGAAAAACTCCACGGATTTGCTCATGGTATCTGCGCTCTTGTTATTGTGAGGGGGGCGGTTTACCAGCGTTCGCTCCAGGGCCGCAGGTCCAGCTCGAAGGTCCAGGCGTCGCGGGGTTGGGCGTGCAGATACCAATAGTTGTCGGCGATGTGTTCGGGATTGAGAATGCCGTCCGCATCCTTGGTTGCGTATTTTTCCGGAAAGTTATCGCGGATGAAATCGGTGTCGATGGCGCCGTCCACCACCACATGGGCCACATGAATATTCATCGGCCCCAGTTCACGGGCCATGCTTTGGGCCAATGCGCGGATGCCATGTTTGGCCCCAGCGAAGGCGGCGAACCCTGAAGCCCCGCGCAGTCCTGCTGTGGCGCCGGTGAACAGAATCGTCCCGCGCTGGCGCGAGGCCATGCGTTTGGCCACTTCCCGAGCATTGAGGAAACCGGAAAAACAGGCCATCTCCCAAATCTTGAAATATTTGCGCGCGGTCTCTTCAAGGATGCTGCAGGGCACGTTGGCGCCGATGTTGAATACAAAGGCTTCAATCGGACCGATCTGGCTTTCGATTTGCTCGATCAGCGCGACCACCTCGTCCTCCTTGCGCGCGTCACAGGCAAAACCATGCGCATCACCGCCCTGAGCCCGAATTGAATCGACCAATGGCGCGAGTTTGTCAGCGCTGCGGCGGGTAACACAGGCTACGAAACCTTCCTGCGCAAAACGTTTGGCTATTGCGCCTCCGGTGGCATCGCCTGCGCCAACAACCAGTACGACCTTCTTGTTATTCATGATTAGCCTCATTGGTAAACGATCGTTAGCTAAACGGACGTTATGCTAAGATCCGGCAAGCGTCAAGGTGGGCAATCAGAGGCCAGATATATGCGTTATTCAGCCAATCACAAATTGGAGACCCGAGAGAAACTGCTCGCCAGCAGTGCCATGTCCGCCAAGAAATCGGGGTTTTCCACTGTCGGTGTCGATGGCCTGATGAAGGCGATCGGCTTGAGCGGCGGGGCGTTCTACAGTCACTTCTCATCCAAGGATGAGCTTTTCAAGGCGATCGTCGAGCGAGAGTTGGCGCAAAGCCTGGAGCGCTTGAGTGGTGAGAAGGTTCTGGACTCACAGAAACTGGAGCGATGTCTCAAGCAGTACCTGAGCATGAGCCACGTCGAACAGCCGGAGGCGGGTTGTGCGCTGCCGGTGCTGGGCGCTGAGATCGCGCGGTCCGATGTGCAGGTGAGGGAGGCGGCGCAAACATGGATCTGTCGTTTGCATGAAAGCTGGGCGCGGATATTGGGAAGCGAAAGCCTGGCCTGGGCCATTCTGTCGCAATGCGTGGGCGCGTTGGTTGTCGCCCGCATGCTGGCCACGCCAGAGGTCCAGCGTGATGTCCTCAAGTCCAGTCATGATGAGATCAGTCGTCGAATAGCCCAGCAGCGACCCGACTGACCCGCTGCCTATTTACAGATGACGATCATGCTGCGACTGGTATAGCCGGCGGGGTTGAGTCCGAAAGGATAATCCCCCGGCTCCTCGACAGCGTCGCCCGACTTTGCGATCACCCTGTAACCTTTGGGGGCGCATGAATTGGCGGCGCTGGCGGCGCATTGTTCCCAGGACGAGGACAAGCCGGAGCAGTTGATGTGCAAACCCTTTTTACCGCGTTTGACTTCAGTCTTTGTTGTCGCTGCGCAGCCCGCAATTGCAAGCACAACGATCAATATCAAAATTCGTTTCATTCCCGTCCTTATCACCGCCGCGGATCTTATGTCTGCGTGCGATTGTGTTCGCTTTTGCTTTAAGCGTTCGTGACGTCCTGTATGAAAATTCCATGTCTGACATTAGGTTACGGGCTAAACATGGCCTAAATGTGCGGTAAATACCAGAGCTTCGTTAAATCCGGCGTCAATCAACTGCGATGGCGGGCTTCGCGGCGCTACCCATCGTCAGCGTTGCTCCGACTGACGCCAGGATGATGCAGCCAATGGCGGCCCACTGAGCCAGGGATAAGTACTCCTGAAGAAACACCAGTCCTGACAGTGCACCGAAGGCAGGTTCTATGCTCATGAGTGTGCCGAAAGTACGGGCTGGCATTCGTGTGAGGGAGATCATCTCCAGCGTGTAGGGCAGGGCAGTGGACAGAATGGCGACGCCAATGGCGATCGGAATCAGGCTCGGCGTCAGTAATGCGGTCCCTGCGTGGACGATACCGATAGGCGCGACGAAGAGGGCCGCGATCATGACCCCCAGTGCGGCGGTTTGCACGCCGTTGTCCGCGCCGGCCTTCTGGCCAAACAGGATGTACAGTGCCCAGCAGAATCCCGCACCCAGGGCATAACCGGCACCGACCAGATCGATACCGCTGCTGGTGGCTCCAGTGGGTATCAATAGAAGCAGGCCGGTGATCGCCAGGGCAATCCAGAGAAAATCGATGGCTCGCCGCGAAGCGTAAATGGCAACCGCCAGAGGGCCGGTAAATTCCAGTGCCACGGCAATTCCCAGCGGAACCGTTTGCAGCGACATATAGAAAAGAAAGTTCATGCCGCCCAACGCCATCCCGTAAACGATCACGGTGCGCAGGGATTGAGCTGAGAGTTTGGCGCGCCATGGCCGCAGCAACAACAGCATGATGAGGCTGGCAAAGATAAGCCGCAGCGTCGTGGTGCCTTGTGCGCCCACAACCGGGAACATGCTTTTGGCAAGTGAAGCTCCCGACTGGATGGATGCCATGGCAATCAATAGAAGGGCGACCGGGTAAAGAGTGGTTGCCAGGCTGCGATGTGGGAGAGTCATTGCTAAGCGTCGTCCAAGATAAAAGCAGGGGGAAGGCTGGTTTGCGCAATATACTGCGCAATCGCAGCGATTCCGTCTATATATAAGGAGGATTTCAGCGAGGTGCTTCTGGCTGGATAGAAAAATCAAATTAAGGGTTGACGGCAAATTCTGGAAGTCTATAATTCGCCCCACTTCCGGCGCAGTCGAAACGGAAAACTCCTTGAGTTTCAATGAGTTAAACGATTTTCGGCAGCGCAGGGCTTCAGGTCATTGAAGCTTGGGAAGCAGTTAGTGGGGCGGTTTTCCTGGCTCCGTTAACGATTCGATCTTCTCGATCGAAAGCGTCAAAAAGAGGTGTTGACAGCAGCGAGTAACGCTG
>LNAP01000206.1_pt1 | contig 105679 bp, 110 predicted proteins | sample 602601 | NCBI WGS metagenome assembly LNAP01 (sample SAMN02440304, study PRJNA202911) | soil metagenome | biome: Subtropical and temperate rainforests or woodlands; isolation source: soil samples (1 kg each in a 20% v/v slurry with milli Q water) were... ... | reverse complement strand
CACCGCCACGCCTGCGCCTCGCACGACGCTCGACGACGGCGCATCGGCACCTGTTCGGCAAGTCGCAGCGCCGACCGTCGCGCGCCGTGTGAACGCTGCGGACAAGCGCATCATCAATGGCCAGACCGACGTCAACCAGCTCGTCCCATTCAAATATAAATGGGCTTGGGAAAAGTATCTGGCCACATGCGCCAACCACTGGATGCCGCAAGAAATCAATATGTCTCGCGACATTGCGCTTTGGAAAAACCCCACCGGGCTGACCGAAGACGAGCGCCGCATCGTCAAGCGCAACCTCGGGTTTTTCGTGACGGCCGACTCGCTTGCCGCCAACAATATTGTGCTGGGCACCTATCGCCATATCACCGCGCCTGAATGCCGTCAGTTTTTATTGCGCCAGGCGTTTGAAGAAGCCATTCACACGCACGCGTATCAGTACATCGTCGAAAGCCTGGATCTGGACGAAGCGGAAATCTTCAACGCCTACAACGAAGTGCCTTCGATCCGCGCCAAAGACGAATTTCTGATTCCGTTTATCGACGCCATCGCCGACCCGCACTTCAAAACCGGCACGCCGGAAGCCGACCAGACCTTGCTCAAATCGCTCATCGTCTTTGCGTGCCTGATGGAAGGCTTGTTCTTTTATGTTGGTTTTACGCAAATCCTTGCGTTGGGTCGTCAAAATAAAATGACGGGCGCCGCCGAGCAGTACATGTACATCTTGCGCGACGAATCGATGCACTGCAATTTCGGCATCGACCTGATCAACACCATCAAGCTCGAGAACCCGCATCTCTGGACAGCCGCCTTTCGCGAAGAGCTTCGCGAACTGTTCAAAAAGGCTGTAGACCTTGAATATGCTTACGCTGAGGACACCATGCCGCGCGGCGTACTCGGTTTGAACGCCTCCATGTTCAAGTCTTATTTGCGATTCATCGCCAATCGCCGGTGCCAACAAATCGGTCTTGAACCCCTCTTTGCGCAAGAAGAAAATCCGTTCCCATGGATGGCCGAAATGATCGACCTGAAAAAAGAACGCAACTTTTTCGAGACACGCGTTATTGAATATCAAACCGGCGGAGCACTTAGCTGGGAATAATGCTTGGAATACAGTAACTGCTTACGTTAGACTCTAGGCGTGCAAAGACTTCGTGCTTTGCACGCTTGCGCCATTTGAGATGGGTCGCACCCTTTGTGGGGGCCATATCAAATGGGTGGACGTTCTCTACGATTCATTCTCAAGGAGCATTACTATGGCAACAGCCAAAAAGGCCGCGACCAAAGCGGTCGCCAAAAAAGCCACCGCGGCTAAAACGGCAGCCCCCGCTAAAAAAGTTGCTGCTAAAAAAGCAGTGTCTGCACCCAAACCGGCTGTGAAAAAAGTAGTGGCCACCAAAGCGGCGCCAGCTAAAAAAACAGTGACCAAAACCGCCGTCAAGAAAGCCGCACCGGCTAAAAAAGCGGCCGTCAAAACCGTAGCCAAAAAAGCAGCGCCCGCTAAAAAAGTAGCCGCTAAAAAAACCGTCGCGGTAAAAAAAGCAGCACCCGTCAAAGCAGCGGTCGCTAAAAAAGCAACGCCAGTCAAAGCGGCCGCCGTCAAAAAAGCAGCACCCACGAAAGCCGCAGTAAAGAAAGCGGCGCCAGCCAAGAAAACGGCGGTAAAGAAAGCAGTCACCGCAGCCGTTGCCAAGAAAGCAGCTCCGGCTAAAAAAGTCGTCGCCAAAAAAGCAGCGACCACCACGGCCACCAAAGCCGCTCCAGCCAAAAAAGCAGCGCCAGCCAAAGCCGCACCCGCTAAAAAAGCAGTCGTAGCCAAGAAGGCGGCTCCCGCCAAAAAAGCAGCGGCGCCCGCCGCGAAAGCAGAAACAGCCAAACCCGCTACTAAGGCTAAAGCCGATGTAAAAAAAGCGTCGGGCAAAAAATCCGACAGCAAAAAAGCGGACGTAAAAAAAGCGGACTCTAAAAAAGTCGACGCTAAAAAATCGGATGCCAAGAAGGCTGACGTGAAAAAAGCGGATGCGAAAGCAGGCAAGAAAACCAATGCCAAAGCAGCCGCCAAAGCGAAGAAATCCGACACGGCCGCCCCAGCAACCAAAAGCACCGTGAATCCAGCCGCATCCTGGCCCTTCCCGACCGGCGGCCGTCCGTAAAACGCGTCGTCAGGCAATCCGCCTCAAAAACGGCTGGCTTGCTCTTTTCAAACTGCCCGGTTTTCCGGGCAGTTTTTATTTCTACAAGCCTGTAGTCATGCGACAATGTGCTTTTGATCACCCCAAGTAGCCACACATGACCAGTGACATCCTTCACCTTCTTATCAACGTCGTTTTTTCGTTGTTCGGGATCGCCCTGCTTATCCGGGCCTGGATGTACACCATCCGTCTGCATCCTTTCAATCCGTACTCCCAAGCCGTGCTTCGCGCGACCGACTGGCTGATTCAACCCATACAAAAAGTCGTTCGGCCCAGCAACCGCATCGACTGGTCCAGCCTGCTAGCCTGCTGGGTGACCGCATTTTTATATCTGGTTCTTACGTGGGTGGTTTTAACCGGCCAACTGCCCATGCCGGACACCTTGTTGCCCGCTGTCCTGGCCAGTTTCTTTACCGTCCTTAAATGGGCGTTCAACCTGATTCTTTGGCTGACGCTCATCCAGGCCATCCTGTCGTGGGTAAACCCGCTGGCGCCCATCATGCCGGTGCTTCACACCGTTACCGCGCCATTGCTCGACCCAATCCGCCGCATCATGCCCAACCTGGGCGGCATCGACTTCTCGCCGCTGGTCCTGCTTCTGCTGGCCCAAGTCGCCATGATGATTCTGCAGCACCTGGCCTTTAATCTCTTCGGCGTTTAATACACACTCACGCCAGCCCCCAGTACCGGGCACCTAACACCAGCACCAGCACCAGCACCAAAATTCAACCATGCAGTGGTGCCGGGGCGCTGGGCCGGGTACGGAATCTTCTGGGACGGAGCGGGCCGGAAGCGAAAGGAGCCCGGATGGGCGGATGAGCGAGGCCACGCGGTGTTCGGCGCGCAGGCGACGAACCAGTCACAGGATTCCGTACCCGGCCCAGCGCCCCGGCACCACGTCTAAAAAACGCATACGCGACAAAAGCAAAACACCCACGCACAGACACATAAAAACGAGCCCCAAAGAGCTCGTTTTTATGCCAGCCGACTACCCGATTCATAAAACCAGAACCATACAGCCATCAGCCTACTAATCTACTAATTTAAACAGTTAAATAGGCACCACACGAGTCGGCCCGCCACCGCTGATCAAGCGCACCCGCTGACCCGACGACAAAGCAATATCGGCCGCCTGCGCCACAACCCGCGTTTCGCCATTATCGAGGCGAACCGTAATTTCCAGGCCTTGCGTTTTGCCGACCTGATTCTCGACCGTATTGCCCACCGCAGCGCCCAGCAAGCCGCCGGCAATCGTCGCCAGCACATTACCCGTTCCGCCGCCAATCGTACTGGCAGCCACGCCGCCCAGAGCACCACCGGCCACGACGCCTGCACCGCTGGTCTGATCTTTTTGAATGACCACATTACGAACCGAAACCACCGTGCCCATACGGACGATCTGCTCTTGCTGCGCCTGCCCATAGCTATACACCGAGCCCGAGGCCGAGTCGTTCGCGCACCCCGCAACAAGCGCCAGGGACCCCACCAGTGCGGCGGCCGCGAAAATCCGGCCTGTGCGTATGCCCGAAAGCATCGAATGCGTTGAATTCATAAAAACTCCTTCTAGCGACTGCCCGGCTAAAATCAGACGACAATACACTAATGCTTGATACTAAACCAACTAAAAAACCACCTGACCAAACCTTCGCCAGTATACAAACTGGCTGCCTTGCGCCCGGCGGGCGAATCACCCCAAAGCCGATTAATCGAGCAAGCTTAATCCATAATGCAGCTTAAGAGACTCTTGAATCTGGGCCTTGCCAGGCTTGTGATTCTGAGGGCCTCGTGAGGCAATTTTAAAAGCTCCCATGACATTAGCCAAGCGGCATGCATCGGCCAGGCTCCACTTTTTGGTCAAGCCGTAAAGCAGGCCGGCACGATGAGCATCGCCGCACCCGGTAGGGTCGACAATATTAGCCACCTTGATCGGCTCAATAATCGTCTCGGTGCCATTAGCATACAGTGTTGCGCCTTCGGCGCCGCGGGTAACGACGACCGCCTGTAACAACTGGGCAATTTGCGACATGCTGCGACCTGTCCGCTGCTCCACCACATTGGCCTCGTACTCATTGACGGCCAATATCTGCGCCAACGACAACATTTCGTTGATGTCGTCGCCCGAAAACAAAGGCATGGCCTGCCCCAAATCGAATATGAACGGCGTACCTTGCGCATTCAGACGCCGGGCATGGGCGAACATGCCCTCTTTGGCGTCGGGCGCGACAATGCCCCAGGCAGCCGCTACTCCACTGATGTCGTTTTCGGCCGACAACGCCATGGCGCCCGGATGAAACGACGCGATCTGATTATTATCCAGGTCGGTCGTAATAAAGCATTGGGGCGTAAACATGCCGGGAACCACCCGGATCAGGCTCGTATCGATACCCAACTGCTTCAGGTAAAGCAGATAGTCGTCGGCATCGACGCCTACGCTGCCCACCGGCACAGGCTGACCCCCCAGAAGCTGCAGGTTATAAGCGATATTGCCGGCGCAGCCGCCATACTCTTTGCGCATGGTCGGCACAAGAAAAGACACACTCAACGACGGGATGCTGTCCGCCAATATATGGTCCTTGAAACGCCCCTCGAAAACCGCGATCGTATCGAACGCGACCGAGCCGCAAATTAAAACTTTTTCAGACATCCTAATCCTTCAGGGAAAAAACTTACCCAGCTGATAACCATTAATCTTGAAGCCCGTCACCGTCACAGGCACCGAAATTCTCATTTCGCTCTTGGCGGCAAAAGGCTCCGCCAACGCTTCGGCCGACAGATAGTCCTTGGGATACAGTATTTTCTTGGCGACAACGGCGCCTGAAAAATCAACCAGATCCAAAGTTAATGTCGGCCACTGCTGTGGTTTTTCGAAATTATTGCGCAGCGTAACCTGAAGCCTCATGCGGCTTTCGTTCTTAGCCGCTTCCTTGCCTAGCGTAACCGGAACGGCCTGAAGCGAGGAATTCATGATAGAGATCAGCTCTATACGCCGGGGATACGGAACCTGGCAGTCCAGCGGCGCGCACGCCAGCTCGAGGACGGGACGCAGGGCGGGCACATTGCTGGCAATCGATACCCTATAAACATAAAGTATCTGCGCCAGGATGCCAACGAGTCCGATCAAGATCAGGACACCCCAAAAAACCCGGGCGACAGCACTACGGCGCGTATGCCGCTCTTCAAGAAATTCGGGTAAAGGCTGGGATGAATCAGCATGACTAACGCGACGCGGCTCGATATACACCGTGCCCGGCCGGGCATGAGCCGGCCCCGACGCGGACAGCCTGGGCTCGCGCTCGTCCGGCGCGCGCGCGCCCGTACCCGCCGAGAAAACGGGATCCGGTCTTGTACGTATCAGGTGCGGCGCGGAACCGGCCATGGGCGCAACAACGGGTTCCGCCCTGCCTTCGTCATGCCCGGGCCTGACGGCAGACGGCCGGATAGAGAAGACGGGATCGTCGCGCCCTGCCGAAGAAGGCGAATCCTGACCGGAGACGGTAAAAGTGCGTGCCGGCTCTTCGGTATGCCCCGCGGTAGCCCCGGCTTCGTGCGCCGTACGCTGGCGCACAACGCGTGGAACCTCGTCAGGCGGCGCAGGCGCGGCGGACGTGGCCGCCGTGTCGCCAATGCGCGCGCCCGGGGACGGCACAACGGCCTCGTAGCCATCGAAAATATGCGCGCAATGAATGCAACGAATATAGCCCTTACGCAACTGCAACTCATCCAGACGCGCCTGGAACGTCGAACCGCACTGAGGGCACCGCGTGGTTAAATCCATAACTCAAAAGGCCTAAGGCTGACTGTTATTTACGCTGACCATGCAAACAGACCCAGCCGTCGCGAGCACGCCAAACACTCATTTCCAGCCAAGGTGCGTAGGCCTGGGCAACCTCTTCAGCCTGGCGCTCCAGGACGCCCGACAATATAAGCCGCCCGCCGGGTGAAACGCGATTGGCGAGCATGGGCGCCAGCACCTTAAGCGGATTGGACAGGATATTGGCAACCACCAATTGCATTTGTCCCTCGGGTAGTCCATTAGGCAGCGCCGCATGGAGAGCCACATGGTTTACCTGAGCATTGTAGCCAGTGGACTGCACGGCCTGCTCGTCGATGTCGACCGCCCAGGTTGTTCCGGCCCCCAGCATTTTGGCCGCAATAGCCAATATACCTGAACCGCAGCCATAATCGAGCACCGTTTCGTTAGGCTCCAAATGCGCGGCCAGCCACTCAAGACACAAGTGCGTCGTCGGGTGGCTGCCCGTGCCGAACGCCAGGCCCGGGTCCAGTTCGATATGAATCGGCGCATTTTCAGTACTGACGAAAACCTTATCCGTTGCCACGGGCGGCACGCCGGGATCATCGCGATGCCAACTGGGCACGATCCAGATACGATCGCTGATCTGGATGGGGCCAAACTGAGACTGAGTCAGGCGAACCCAATCGGCATCGGGCACTTCGCGCGTTGACCAGTCTTTCGAAAGGAAGTCGGCACCGCCGACAACACGCACCTGCTCGAGGATTTGTTCGGGGTCGATGCCATCGGGAAGCAAAGCCACCACGCGATTATGGTGCCACGCCTGCACGGTAGGCTCCAGGCCCGGTTCGCCGAACAAAGGCTGCTCCGCATCGGTCTCGCTATCGGCATCTTCGACCGAAACGGATAAGACGCCCGCTTCCAGCAAGGCGTCGGATAGCGCCTCGGCCTGTGCTTCGGGGCAATGTAGCACGAGTTCGCGCATAGTTCGTTCCATTGAGAAAACAGGGGCAAGCCCCTGTTTTTGCACAACCTGGCCAGCAACGCTTGTTACGGCCGTTGCGACAGCTTATGTTCAAGATAATGAATACTGGTCCCACCCTCGGCAAACCGCGCGTCTTGCATAAGCTCGCGATGCAAAGGAATATTCGTCAGTATGCCCTCGACAGCCATTTCCGACAGTGCTATCTGCATACGCGCAATCGCTTGCTCGCGCGTATCGCCATAGGTAATCAGCTTGGCAATCAAGGAATCGTAATTCGGCGGGACGACATAACCGCTAAATACGTGTGAGTCCATACGCACACCCGGACCGCCGGGCGCATGCCAGTGGGTGATACGACCGGGGCTGGGTGTAAATTTGAATGGGTCTTCCGCGTTGATGCGGCACTCGATTGAATGCCCCTTGAACTGAATGTCGCGCTGGCGCAAGGTGAACTTTTTACCGGCGGCAATCAGAATTTGCTGCTGCACTAGATCGAGGCCCGTAACCATTTCAGAAATGGTGTGCTCAACCTGGATACGCGTATTCATTTCAATGAAGAAAAACTCGCCGTTTTCGTACAGAAACTCGAACGTTCCCGCACCGCGATAGCCGATTTTCCGGCACGCGTCGGCACAACGCTCGCCGATGCGCTCGATTAAACGGCGCGGAATACCCGGCGCCGGGGCTTCTTCAATAATTTTCTGGTGGCGTCGCTGCATGGAACAATCACGCTCCCCCAGCCATACCGCATTGCGTCCGCCATCGGCCATGATCTGAATTTCAATATGACGGGGGTTCTCGAGGAACTTCTCCATATAGACTTCAGGGTTATTGAACGCGATACCGGCTTCGGAGCGGGTCATGGTAACAGCGCTCAGCAAGGCGGCTTCAGTATAGACAACGCGCATGCCGCGCCCGCCGCCACCGCCGGCCGCCTTGATGATCACCGGGTAGCCGACCTCGCGCGCCATGCGGATGATTTCCTGGGAGTCGTCGGGCAAGGCGCCTTCCGACCCCGGCACCACCGGCACACCGGCTTCGATCATGGCTCTTTTAGCGCAGACCTTATCGCCCATCAGGCGAATCGTTTCGGGACGCGGACCAATGAAAACAAAGCCGCTTTTTTCGACACGCTCGGCAAAATCGGCGTTTTCCGCCAAAAACCCGTAACCGGGATGGATCGCTTCGGCGTCGGTGACTTCGGCAGCCGAAATCAGGGCAGGCATATTCAGGTAGCTGTCGCGCGCGGGCGCAGGCCCGATGCACACCGACTCGTCGGCCAGACGAACGTATTTGGCTTCGCGATCGGCTTCGGAGTGAACCACGACCGTCTTGATGCCCAGCTCACGACATGCGCGCTGGATACGCAGTGCTATTTCGCCGCGATTGGCAATTAGAATTTTTTCGAACATTAGTTAACCGATAATGAATAGGGGTTGGCCGTATTCGACGGGCTCGCCGTTCTCAACCAGAATTTCTTTAATCACGCCCGACTTGTCCGCTTCGATTTCGTTAAGCAGTTTCATTGCCTCGATGATGCACAAAGGCTCGCCTTCCTTGACGGCCTGGCCCACTTCGACAAACGGCGAGGCGCCCGGGTTGGGAGCGCGATAGAACGTACCGACCATAGGGGACTTCACCGCGTGGCCGGCCGGAGCCGCCGGAGCGGCTGGCGCCGCCGGCGCGGCAGCGGGAGCAGCAGGGGCTGCGGCAACAGGCGCCGCTTCCGGTGCATAGGCGACAGGCTGCACGGTTTGGGAGAATTTGACGATTCTGACCTTACCTTCGCCCTCGGTGATCTCCAGTTCAGCAATTCCCGATTCTGCAACCAGATCGATTAAGGTTTTAAGTTTTCTCAAGTCCATACAAACTTCCCATGACATTACACTGTGCTTGCTGTGTGGCGCACAGTGAACGATATTAATTGTTAAAAAAAATTAAAAAACGGCAACGCCCTAACTGACTACCGCGTAGCGCAGTGCCGCTTCGTACCCCGCGGCGCCCAAGCCGACTATCACCCCTTGCGCCGTATCGGACAAATAAGAATGATGGCGGAACGGCTCGCGCTTATGCACATTGGATAAATGTACTTCAATGAACGGAACGCTTACCGCAGCCAGAGCATCGCGTATGGCAACGCTCGTATGCGTGTAAGCCGCTGCATTGATAATAATAAAGTCCGTACCGTCAATGCGGGCGGCCTGGATGCGATCAACCAGCGCACCTTCGTGATTGCTTTGAAACGTGGCGCAATTGACGCCAAGTTGAGCGGCCAATTGCTGCAAGCCGGAGTTGATATCGGACAGAGTTTGCCGGCCATAAACCTCGGGCTCGCGTGTACCGAGCAAGTTCAAGTTAGGACCATGCAAAACCAGAATATGTTTCGCCATTATGAATTTCTATAACTGACAGACCGCTTTTTTACGCTAAAAAGCACTATTTGTCTATTAAAAATAGACAGTTTACAAAATACTTTTGACATAGAATGACTCAAAAAACCCACATACCGCGCTGACGTCCGGCACCGGTTTGCCCGGTTTTATCCGAGTACGGTGCGCAGCGTCCGCTCGAGTTCGTCGGGCTTGACCTGGCCCAGGATTTTGCTGTGGACACGCCCTTGCGCATCAAACACCACCGTAAATGGCAAGCCGCCATTTTTGTTTCCCAGCTCGCGCATCAAGCTTATGCCGCCATGCCCCAATACCAGCAAAGGATAAGAAACCTGCACCTTATCGGCAAACGCCAGCATATTGCTGGCAGTATCGATGCCCAACCCCAAGAACTGGACGCCTTCGTATTTTTTATGCAGCGCGTCAAGATCGGGCATTTCCTTGACGCACGGCGGGCACCATGTTGCCCAGAAATTCACCACTACCGGCTTGCCCAGCCACTGCTCAAGCGCGAACTCCCGCCCCGTTACGTCGGGGAAGCTTTGCGCGAACAGGGGATCAAAAGCCGCCTTGGCGCTGGCTTGCCGCATTGAACCTTGCCATGCTCCGGCGACGCCGACACCGGCCAGCATGGCCGCATAGCGCAAAAAGAGGCGCCGCTTCATACGGCTCTGGACTTTAAAAGTATTCATATCGAGTGGATTTTAGCATTTTGCCTTGTCGCTATATTTAGCTTTTATACGGCAAGCAAAGCCGACACTGTTCACAGTCGCACCGAGCATCTGACTACAATACGCCCAGGAGGAATTTCATGCACTTACATATCCTGGGTATATGCGGCACATTCATGGGTGGGCTCGCTTTGATTGCGCGCGCGGCCGGCCATACGGTTACCGGCTGCGACACGGGCGTTTATCCCCCCATGAGCACCCAGCTCGAAGAACAAGGCATCGCCCTTACCGAGGGTTTCGGCGCCGAGCAGCTTGCCCTCAAGCCCGACTTGTTTATTGTGGGCAACGTGGTGACGCGGGGCAACCCGCTCATGGAAGCCATTCTCGACCAGGGCCTGGCTTACACATCGGGGCCGCAATGGCTGGGGGAATATGTGTTGCAGGGCCAGCACGTGCTGGCCGTGGCCGGCACCCACGGCAAAACCACCACCAGCTCCATGCTGGCCTGGATACTCGACTATGCGGGGCTGGCGCCCAATTTCCTGATTGGCGGGATTGCCGCCGATTTAAAGGTATCGGCCCGTTACCGGCCCACGCAGCCGCTGTTCGTGATTGAAGCCGATGAATACGACACGGCCTTCTTCGACAAACGGTCCAAATTCGTGCACTATCGGCCGCGCACGGCCATTGTCAATAACCTCGAATACGATCATGCCGACATCTTCCCCGACCTGAACGCCATCGAAACGCAATTCCACCATCTGGTTCGCACCATTCCCGCTAGCGGAAGCATCATTCGTCCGGCCGACTCCGATGCGCTGGATCGCGTGCTTGCCCGGGGCTGCTGGACGCCAGTGGAATCCTTTGGCGCCCATGGACAATGGCAGGCCATGCCAAGCCAGGACCCCTGCTCGTTTGAAGTGACTCATAACGGTGTCAGCGCCGGTGTCGTGGACTGGTCGCTGACCGGCGAGCACAATCACAGCAACGCGCTGGCCGCGCTGGCCGCCGCCGCGCATGTCGGCGTCGCCCCAGCCACCGGCGTCGCCGCCCTGTCGCAGTTCGGCGGCGTCAAGCGCCGTATGGAATTGCGCGGAACCGTCAGGCAAATCAAGGTGTATGACGACTTTGCACACCATCCCACGGCGGTGGCCACGACACTGGCCGGCCTGCGCAAGCAAGTCGGGACGGGGCGCATTCTGGCGGTGATCGAACCACGCTCCAACACCATGAAATTGGGCACCATGGCGGCCCGGCTGCCTGCCGCGCTCGAGCACGCCGACCAGGTGTTTTGCTTTGGCCAGTCCAGCGGCAAACATGCATTAGGCTGGGACCCCGCGCAGGTGCTGGCTCCCTTGGGCCAACGCGCCCACGCTTTCGAGGATCTCGACAAGCTGATTGACGCCATCGTCGCGCAAGCCCGGCCCGGAGACTCGGTGCTGATCATGAGCAACGGCGCTTTCGGCGGCATACATCAAAAACTGCTGGATCGACTATAAAAACTTGCACAGTGAGCGGCTCATGATTCTTTACCTGCACGGCTTTCGTTCATCGCCCCACTCAAGCAAGGCGACCCTGATGGCCCGCGCCCTGGAACAGCGCGGGCTGGCCGACCAGTGGATATGTCCCCAGCTGCCCGCCAGCCCGGCGCATGCCATGGCGCTGGCCAATCGCCTGATCGAACAAGCATGCCATGCACGCGGCCTCGATCCCCGCAGCGAACTAACCATCATGGGATCCTCATTAGGCGGTTATTATGCAACTTGCCTGACTGAACATTGGGGCTGCCGCGCCGCCTTGTTCAATCCGGTGGTTTATGCCGCGCGCGACCTGGCCACCCAGGTAGGCGAGCACTCGCTTTATCATTCCAACGAACCGATGACCTTCTTGCCGGAGTATGTCGATGAGCTCGCCGAAATGGCGGTCGGCAAGCCTGCGCATCCGCAGCGCTACTTCTTGCTTGCCGCCACAGGAGACGAAGTGCTCGACTGGCGTGAAATGGCGGACTGGTTCACCGGCTGCCAGGGGCGCGTGATACAAGGCAGCGATCATGGCATTTCCGATTTTGAACAATGGCTGCCAGAAGTTCTGGACTTTGCCCTTAACCCTTACTAGCCCCTATACCCAAGCGCGCCGGACAGCGCGCTCTGATGGAAAATTATGTACGTTCTCTACGAAGACAATGGCAATTTCAAGGCGGAAAAGATCTTTTCGCAGAGCGAGTCGACCCTGCAGGTCGAGTCCGAATCGGGCAAACGCAGCAAAATAAAAAATGCCAGCGTTCTGTTCAACTTTGAACAACCCGCCCCCGCAGCCTTGCTCGAACAAGCCCGAGCGCTTGCTGAAACGCTAGAGATCGACTTCCTGTGGGAGTGCGCGCCCCAAGACGAGTTTGAAGCAAGCGCCTTTGCGCAAGAGTACTTTGGCCATCCACCCAGCGCGGTCGAAAAGGCCGGCCTGATTTTCGCGCTGAACAGCGCACCCGCCTATTTCCATCGCCGCGGCAAAGGCCGTTATCGCCCCGCCCCGCCCGACATCCTGGCCGCCGCGCTGGCCGCCATTGAAAAGAAACAAAAACAGGCGGCGCAGCAACAAGAGTGGATAGACCAACTAGTGGCCGGGCAGCTTCCGCCCGCGATTGCCGAGGTTGCCGACACGCTGCTGACGCGGCCCGACAAGAACACCCTGCAGTGGAAGGCCTTCGAAGCGGCGTTCAGTCAACTGGGCACGACCCCGGAAAAACTGCTGCTTCAGCTGGGCGCATGGCCCCATGCCCTGGCCTTGCACCGCCACCGTTTTCTGTCGACCCACTTCCCCAAGGGCATCAACTACCCTGCCGTCGCTATTCCCGACGTCGGCGGCGACCTGCCCCTTGCCGACGTGGAGGCGTACTCGATCGACGACATGAGCACCACCGAAGTCGACGACGCCCTGTCTGTCGTGGTGTCGGACGACAACACCGTTCGTGTCGGCATTCATATTGCGGCGCCGGGCTTGCTGGTCACGCGCGACAGCGAGTTCGACGCCATGGCGCGCACGCGGATGTCGACGGTCTACATGCCGGGCCAGAAAATCCCGATGCTGCCCGATGAACTCATCCAGGCTTTTTCGCTTGACGCCGGCCAGCCCAAACCGGCACTTTCTTTGTATGTAACGGCCCATCTGGACACCGGCGAGATCCTGGCATCCGAAACCCGGCTCGAGCGCATCCAAGTGCGCGAGAATCTGCGCCACAACCTATTGGATGATCTGATCACCGAAGAGGCGCTGGACGACCCCGACGCCGACCTGCCCTACGGCCACTGGCTGCGGCCGCTGTGGAAACTGGCCGGCCACCTGAGCGCGCAGCGCGATGCCATACGCGGCAAACCCGAAAACAACAATCGGGTCGAATATGCGTTTCACCTGGACGGTCCGCCCGATGACCCGGACAGCAAGGTTACGTTAACGCCACGTCGACGCAATGCGCCTTTAGACCGCCTGGTGGCGGAATACATGATACTGACCAACAGTATCTGGGGGGGGCTGCTCGCTCAGCATGGCGTGCCGGGCATTTACCGCTCGCAACAAGCGGGCCGCGTCCGGATGTCGACCCAGGCCCTGCCGCATGAAGCCATTGGCGTCCCGCAATATATGTGGTCGACTTCGCCTCTGCGCCGGTATGTCGACCTGGTGAATCAATGGCAGGTCCTGGCCGCCGCCCAGCACGGCGTGTCCGCGCGCCTGGTGGCGCCGTTCAAACCCAAAGAAGCCAACCTGTTCGCCGTGATCGGCGCCTTTGATGCCCAATATGCCGTCTGGAATGAATTCCAGTCCGCCATGGAGCGCTACTGGTGCATGCGCTGGCTGCAACAGCAAGGCTTGCGCACCGTGCAGGCCAGCGTCATTCGCGACGATCTGGTGCGCTTGTCATGCGCCCCCCTGGTCACCCGAATTAACGGCCTGCCCGAGCTTGAGCGCGGACAAATGATTACGCTGGAAATCATGGGGTACGACGAACTTGCCCTGGAGCTGGACTGCCGGTATCTTGAAACTGTGGAGTCCCCGGCGCTTTAATCCTAATCAACCCGTTGCGATCCGCATGTGAATACTTTTGCCGCCACTACGCTATTGTTGCCGCCGCTTAAACCGCGCAATGGTTACCTGCGCATAGGGATACTGCTGTCCCTTTGCGCGCATGCGGCGTTGCTGGCCATTCATTTTTCGCCGTCCTCGCCTGCCACGACGACGTCGAGCAGCACGCTCGAAGTCACGCTGGTGAATGCCCGCACGGAAGAAGCCCCCATCGCCCCACAGGTGCTGGCACAAAACCAGATCAATGGCGGCGGAGAAGCGCCCGCAGGCGTGGCCAGCTCACCGTTGCCGCACACCGCGGCCGAATCGGCCGACCAGATTATCCTGGCGGCCCTGCAAAAGCGCCAACAAGAACTGGAAACCGAACAGCAACAGCTCTACACCCAACTGGAGTCCCGGCAAAAAGCCCTGATGGCCCGCAAGACGCCCGACACCTCCCAGGAAACGGCGGAAGGCGGTCACGACGAGCAAAGCCAGGAAAGCCTGATCCTGAACGCCCAGATCAGTGCGTTGAAAGACCGCATCGAACGCTACAACGCCCAGCCTCGGCAGCATTTTTCGGGCCCATCGGCCACGGCGGTCGATTATGCCGAATACGTCGAGGCCTGGCGCGCCAAAATAGAATTGCTCGGCACCGAGCATTACCCCGAAGAGGCGCGCGGCAAGCTGTACGACAAGCTCCAGCTTACCGTTTACATCAAGCAAAATGGCGACCTGGATCATATTGAAATCAATCAGCCCTCCAAATACCCGGTGCTGAACCTGGCCGCCGCACGTATCGTTCAGCTGGCGGCGCCGTTTGCGCCGCTTCCTGCCGCCATGGCCAAAAACACCGACATCCTTGCCATTACACGCACATGGCACTTTATCGACAATCGACTTAGCACCGACATCCCGTGACCCACCCCCCATCCCCCCCCTCGTTTGCCGTCGTCGGCAATCCGATCGCACACAGCCTTTCACCCGCCATCCATCAAGCATTTGGACAGCAATTGGGTATCGAGCTGCATTACGGCACCATTTTGTCTCCCCTGGACGGCTTTCCCGCCACCGTTGACGCATTTTTCAGCCAAGGCGGTTCCGGCCTGAATGTAACGGTCCCGTTCAAGGAAATCGCCTACGCCCTGGCGCAAGCCAACCTGAGCGAACGCGCGAACATGGCCGGCGCCGTCAACACGCTATGGATGAAAGACGGCGTCCTGCATGGTTGCAATACGGACGGCGTGGGGCTTTTGCTCGATATCCAACGTCTGGGCGTAGCGCTCGAAGGGAAGCGGATATTGCTGGTCGGCGCCGGCGGCGCGGCCAAAGGCGTGGTTCGCCCCCTGCTTGACGCCGGTTGCGCAGCCTTGCATATCGTGAATCGCACGCACGACCGGGCCCTGGAACTGCAATCTCTCATATGCAAACAACTGCCGCAGTTTTCGGCACGCGTCAGCGCTGGCCCACTAGCGCAAACAGCCGGACAGTGGGATATCGTCATCAACGCGACCTCCAGCAGCCTGGGAACACTGCCGCCCGCCTTGCCCGACACCCTATACGCGCCGGGCTCGCTGGCCTACGACATGATGTATGGCGCACAACCCACCCCCTTCATGCTGCAGGCGCGCGCCTACGGAGCCGATCGGATCAGCGATGGCCTGGGCATGCTGGTCGGCCAGGCGGCCGCCAGTTTCACCATCTGGCACGGCGCCCGACCCGACATCGTCCCCGTCCTGAATGCGCTACGGCAAGAAGCCGGCAGCGCCTGACCGGCATGAGCGCCAGAAGAACCAGACGAATCTCCAAGAAAAGGGTTGCCCTCGCAGCCCTGCTGATGGGCCTGGCCGCCCTGCTTCTGTACCAGGTCGGCCTGTTCTTAATGGTGCTTTGGTTAAATTTCCAGCCACCGCGCAGCAGCGCCTTCATGCGCGGAACCTTGACCGAATTGCGCGCCGAAAACTCCAGCGCCACGCTGACACACCAATGGGTTCCTTACGACCAAATCAGCAACAACCTTAAACGGGCGGTGATTGCGTCGGAAGACGCCAACTTCACCGACCACGAAGGCGTCGAATGGCAAGCCATACGCAAGGCCTGGGAATACAACCTGAGGCAAGCGGAAAAAGGCAAAAGCAAGCTGCGCGGCGGCTCGACCATTACCCAGCAGTTGGCCAAGAACCTGTTCTTATCGGGATCGCGCTCGTATTGGCGCAAAGGGCAGGAGCTGGTATTGACCTACATGATCGAGTTCGTCATGAGCAAAAAACGCATTCTGGAGCTGTATTTGAATCTGGCGCAATGGGGCACCGATGTATTCGGCGCCCAGGCCGCGGCCAATCATTATTACGGCACGAGCGCCGCCCGGTTAAATAGCTACCAGGCGGCCAAACTGGCCGCCATGCTGCCCAACCCGGCGTACTATGACAAGCATCCCAATACGTCTTACTTGCGCTCACGCGCGGCCACCATACAAAAACGCATGCGCCTTGTCGACATACCGCCAACCCGATAATTGCCCCAAAACCGATCAAACCCGCCCCTCAGCCGGTTCAGCGCACATAGCGTAGTCCATGTTTTGTTAAGCTAACGGCTATCGTCCGGTTTTTCCAACATTTCACCTTAGGCAATCAGAAACGTCCTCATGCGTACCGCCCGCCGCTATCTCGCCCGCGAAATTTATCGCTCTTGCGCTGTCGTTCTATTGGCGCTGATAGGGCTGTTCACGTTCTTTGCCCTGATCGAAGAGCTGGACAACGTCGGCACCCACTTCACCTTACTGAACCTGTTGTACTTGCAAGCGCTGGAAATGCCGACGCGTCTGTACGACTTGCTGCCCATAGGACTGCTGATCGGCGCCATCCTGGCGCTGGCCGGCCTGGCACAGCGCAACGAACTGGTTATATTAAGGGTGTCCGGCGTCAGCGGCCTGAAGCTGCTGACCATGCTCTGGATCATCACGATTCCCTGGGTTGTGGGCGCCTTCCTGCTTTCGGAAGTAATTACTCCCGCTGCCGAGCTCAAGTCCAGCGAAGTCAGCATGACACTGCTGGGCCGCTCCGACGGCTCCCGCCTGAGCAGCGGCTACTGGTTTAAAGAAACCGCCGACGACGGCGGTACACGCGTAATCAATATCGCGACGCTGAAAGCAGGCGGCAGCGTGGCCGGGGTAACGCTGTACGAGTTTCGTCCTGGCCAGGAACTGATCTCGCTTTCGCAAGCCAAAGAGGGCCGTTTCAAGGCCGGCGAACTGATACTGAACAATGTCACCGAAACCCACATTGCCGACGATGCCGTCCAAGCGCTCAACACAACGCAGCCGCCCGGCGCGCCCCTGACCCGCGTCCAGCGCTCCCCCGAGCGCGTTCTTAAAACAACGCTCACGCCTGAACGACTGATCGCCCGCGTGCTGACGCCCGAACGCATGCAAATTTTCGATCTGCTCGATTACATTTCGTACCTGAAAAGCAATCATCTGCAGACTGAAAGACAAGTCGTCGCGCTTTGGCGAAAAATGGCCTATCCGTTCACTTTGCTCGTCATGATGACCATCGCCGCGCCGATCGGATTCATGCAAACCCGCCGTGGCGGTGTGGGCGGAAAAGTGTTTATCGGCATCTTGCTGGGCGTGGGCTTTTTCATGATCAATCAATTGGCGCTCAACATCGGCATGCTCAGCAAATGGTCGCCCTGGGTCACCGCCCTGGTGCCCAATATCGGCGCCCTGGCTCTGGCCTTTGGCGCGCTTATTCTTATGGAAAACCAGCATAATGTGCGCCGTTTCAGCCAGGGGCGCGGATCGCGAGGCAAGTTGACGGCATGAGTCCACGACCTGACATCTGGGTCATTGGCGACGTCCAGGGCTGCTGCTTTCCGCTGACCGAGCTTTTGGCTCATGAAGATATCGCCTCGAACCCGAACGCACACTTCTGGTTCGCCGGAGACCTGGTCAATCGCGGTCCCCACTCGCTGGAAACACTGCGCCAGGTAATCCGTCTTGGCAAGCGCGCCACCGCCGTACTGGGCAATCACGACCTGCATCTGCTGGCCGTGGCCGCAGGCATCAAGAAACCGGGGAAGTCCGATACCCTCCAGGCTATTTTGCAGGCGCCCGACGCCGACGACCTGATCGACTGGTTAAGGCACTGCTCCATGGCCCACTATGCGCATGGGCACCTGATGGTGCACGCCGGGGTACTGGCCAACTGGGACGTCAATAAAACCTTGTCGCTGGCTGCCGAGATCGAGACCGCACTGCGCGCCCGCAACTGGAAGCATCAACTGCAGAAAATGTATGGCAACGAGCCGGCCTACTGGAGCGACGACCTGCGGGGCAACAAGCGCATGCGCGTCATCATCAATGCACTCACTCGTATTCGCATGTGCAATGCACAAGGCCATATGGAATTCAACTACAAGAACGCGCCCGTTGCGGGCGGGCAGTTGACCCCCTGGTTCGACGTGCCCCATCGGGCCACACAAGACACAACCATCGTCTTCGGCCATTGGTCCACCCTGGGGCTGCTGCTGCGTCCTGACGTTATTTGCCTGGACACCGGCTGCATCTGGGGCGGAAAGCTCACGGCTCTGCGGCTTGGCGATCACAAACTGGTGCAGGTCGACTGCCAGCAGTATATGGCGCCCTCGGCGCACTGACTACGGTTCCTGTGTTGAACGAACGGCGTGGCTGATCATGTGATGCGCACGCGCCGCCACCTTGCTGCGCCCTAATTCATTACAGTGTTCGGCGCTGATCAAAGGCAAGAAGAACACCTCGACGACGACCTGCGTCGTGCCTAATAACACCCACAGGTTTTGCACCAGGTTCTGCTCGCCGACAAAGGCTACGTAATCGCTGCGCCGCCCGCGATGCCAGAAACGCAACGCGATCGGCTGAATGCTGACGCCGGCGCGAATCGCCGGATCGAACAAACTGGAGTGGAAAGGCCTCACGTCCAGCCCGCCCGACGTCGTGCCTTCGGGAAACAGGCCCAGAACCTCGCCTTGCCGGAAGCGGACGTTCATTTGATCGCTAACCGTCTTGATCGCGTGGCGCTGGCCACGTTGAATGAATACCGTGCCGGCTTTACTCACCAGCCAGCCAATCACCGGCCAGCCGCGAATCTCGCTTTTGGCAATAAAAGCCACGCAGCGTACGCTGCTCAAGACGAAGATATCGATCCACGAAACATGGTTCGCGACCCACAACGCCGGACCGCTCAGAACCGGCTCGCCCACGACGCGCAGCTTCACGCCGCAAATCCACAGCAAGGCGCGTGAACAGCGATGATTCATAAAATTGCGCGCCGACAACGACGCAAACGGATAAACCATGGCAACGAGCAAAAGCCCAAGGACGATCCAGGCCATCACCCCGAGGATGCGAAACAGAAATAGCAAAAAGCTCAAGCCAATGTCTCCGGCGTTTAGTATTGGAGCGCGGTCATGAACACGCGCGGCAAACCCCCCGGGCGTTGCCTGACCCGGCGGCTTAAAGCAAAGGAAGTAAAAGAAGGCAAACCCAATGGCCTGCGGCCATCAGACATTGAGCGCATCCAGGTAACGCTGCAAAATGACGCTGGCGGCCACCGCGTCATCAAGGGCGTTGCTGCCCAGCAGTTCCTGCGCCTCGCGGCTGGAACCGCGCTCGTCCACCAGTTCCACGCTAAGGCCGAAACGGCCGCGCAACTGATTGGCAAAACGCCGGCAATGCAAAGAAGCGTATTGCTCTTCGCCCTCGAGCGTCAGCGGCAGCCCCACGACGACCCGCTCCGGTTGCCAGGCAGCCAGAAGTTCGGCGATGGCCGAAAAACGCTGCTCTCGGGTAACGCAAGTAAGTATCGTCAGCGGTCGCGCCACGTATGTCAGGGTATTGCCGATGGCCACCCCTATTTTTTTGGTGCCGTAATCGAAAGCCAGCACAGTTTCTTCAGGCATGGCCCGCTTCGCTCGCCAGACTGAGTGGATTGATTCCCAGTACAGCCAGCGCCGCATCAAAGCGCCCTTCGGGAGGAATATTGAACAAGATGTCGTTAGAGGCCGTGACGTTGAGCCAGGCATTTTGCGCCATCTCGCTTTCCAGCTGGCCCGCGCCCCATCCCGCATACCCAAGGGTAATAAGAATTTGGGCCGGCCCGCGCCCCTGCGCCACCTCTTGCAGGACGTCGCGCGAGGTGGTCAGGGCCAGATCGCCCAGCTGGATGCTGGAACTGTATTGCCCTGCGGGAGCGTGCAGCACAAAGCCCCGGTCGGTTTGTATCGGACCGCCAAAAAACACCGGCGTATTCTGAACCGGACCGATTTCAAGCGACAGGTCCAGCTCTATGCGTTCGAGCAAGCTGCCCACGGTGAGGTCGGTTGGCCGGTTGATGACCAGCCCCAAAGCGCCGTCGGCCGTATGCTCGCAAATATAGATGACCGTATTGGCCAGGTTGCCCGATACCATGCCCGGCATGGCCACCAGAAACTGCTTGGACAAATCGACGCTTAAGCCCGGGCCCGGTTGTTTAGAAGATGCCATGGAATCGCCCTCCTGTCAGCAAAACCTGCGCCAGCGTTACACCTCGATCAATTCAAAATCTTCCTTGCGCGCCCCGCATTCCGGGCAAACCCAGTTAGGCGGCACGTCTTCCCAGCGCGTACCGGGGGCGATGCCCTCTTCGGGAACGCCCGCTTCCTCATCATAGATCCAACCACAGATTAAACACATCCACGTACGCATTGTTTTTTACTCACTGAAAATTTCGGGTTCAAAATCGAACCAAGCTTGAACGCTTCTATTAGAATGGGGTCAATACTACTAAACCCAACAGCAATTACTTTGATATTAACCAAAATTATTGCGAAATCCCGGCGATTACCTCTTCTGTGCAAGCACCCAGTCCCACATTAATTCTTATTTTCGGCCCTTTTGATCCCAGCGGCTCAAGCAGCCTGCCGGCCGATGCCGTCACCTGCGCCGCCCTTGGAGGGCATGCGCTAAGCACGGTGACCTCGCTGCACGTCCAGGATACGGCGGGCATCGAAGAAATTCAGGCCGTCGGCCCCGAGCTCATCGACGAGCAGGCCCGCTGCCTGCTTGAAGACATGAACGTCCGGGCCATCAAGGCCGGCCCTCTTTATACCGTGGAATCCGTAAGCGTATTAGCGCAAATAGCCGCCGATTACAGCCACGTTCCACTGGTTTTGCATCTGGGCGCCCTGCCGGAACGCGACGTACTCGATGACGATACCGACGATGTTCTGTCGGCTATTTTCGAACTGCTGCTGCCGCAAACCGACATTGTACTTGCTGACGACAATTTGCTGCGGCATTGGCAGACGGATGGCATTTTACCGGGCACGGGCGACTCGCCGGCGGCCCAGGCGCTGTTGCAATACGGCGCCCAGTGGGTGTTAAGCACCGGCGCTCCGTTGCGGCCAGGCTATGGCGCTTATTTATTGCAAGGCCCTGAACAGCAAACCCTGAATTGGTCCTGGCAGGCGCCTTCGGTACGCCAGGCCGACCCCGACGGCCCGCTGGCCTGCGCGCTGACCTTGCAATTGGCCCAAGGCGTTGCGGTTCCGCAAGCAGTCGAACAGGCCATCCAGCAAAGCGCAACCCTGGCCACGCGCACCTTTCAACCCGGCATGGGTCTTCGACTAATCAACCGATCACTTCCATGAGCACTCAAACCCGATTTCCACGCGGCCTGTATGGCATCACACCCGAATGGGACGACACCCGCCGGCTGCTGGCCGCCGTCAGCGCCGCCGCCCAGGGCGGCATGGCAGCCCTGCAATGGCGCCGTAAAACCGCTCCCGACGGCCAGCGCCTGCCGCAAGCCCTTGCCCTGGCGGAACACTGTAAAACGCTGGGTATCGTGTTTATCGTCAATGACGACTACCCATTGGCCCTGGCCGTCGATGCCGATGGCGTGCACCTGGGCCGTGAAGACGGCGATCCGGCCGAAGCGCGTAAAGCCCTTGGGCCGAAAAAAATCATAGGCTGCTCGTGCTACAACGACCTGGCCCTGGCGCAACACGCCTTGGATCAAGACGTCGATTACATCGCTTTTGGCGCGCTCTACCCGTCCACCGTCAAGCCCGAAGCGGCCCGCGCCACGCTGGATCACCTGCGCCAGGCCCGCGCCCTGGTCAGCCGCAGCGACGCATCGCCCCGTGTAGCCATCGTCGCCATCGGCGGGCTGACCCCCGACAACGCCGCGCCGGTGGTGGACGCCGGCGCCGACTCAATCGCCCTGATCAGCGGACTGTTCGGTGCAGCCGACATCCAGCTCGCGGCCCAGCGCTGCGAGGCGCTATTTACCCACCCGGCGTAATTCCAGTTTCAAAATAGCTATTTATTTCCAAATAGCTATTTTCTTGCGATGCTAAGCTATAGCGCTTGTTTTCCATTTTCTTTGTAGTGAGTCCAACGTCATGCCTCGTAACACCGCTCTGTTTGAACGCGCCTGCCAAACCATCCCAGGCGGAGTGAACTCCCCCGTCCGGGCATTCCGCTCGGTGGGCGGTTCGCCGCGCTTCATGAAAAAAGCGCAAGGCCCTTATATTTGGGATGCCGAAGACACGCGATACATCGACTATGTCGGCTCATGGGGTCCGGCCATTCTTGGCCACGCCCACCCGGAGGTCATTCGTGCCGTGCAGGAAGCCGCCGTCAACGGCCTGTCGTTCGGCGCGCCCACCGAGGCCGAAGTGGAAATCGCCGAAGCGATCGCCGCCCGCATTCCCTCCATCGAGAAAGTGCGCCTGGTCAGCTCCGGCACCGAAGCGACCATGACGGCCATTCGTCTGGCGCGCGGCTTTACCGGCCGCTCTAAAATCATCAAGTTCGAAGGCTGCTACCACGGCCATGCCGACAGCCTGCTGGTTAAAGCCGGCTCGGGCATGCTCACCTTCGGCAACCCCACCTCGGCCGGTGTTCCGACCGAATTCGTGCAGCATACGCTGGTGCTGGACTACAACAACCTGCCTGAAGTCGAGGCCGCGTTCAAACAATATGGCGATGAAATCGCCTGCATCATTGTCGAGCCCATTGCCGGCAACATGAATCTGATCAAGCCCGCGGCCGGCTTTCTGGAAGGGCTGCGCGCCCTGTGCACCCAGTATGGCGCGCTGCTGATTTTTGACGAGGTCATGACCGGCTTTCGCGCCGGACCGCAAGGGGTTCAAGGCTTGACCGGTGTCACGCCCGACCTCACCACACTGGCCAAAGTCATTGGCGGCGGCATGCCGGTGGGGGCCTTTGGCGGACGTGCCGACATCATGGAGCATATCGCCCCCCTGGGTCCTGTGTATCAGGCGGGCACGCTGTCAGGCAACCCCGTTGCCGTGGCGGCCGGGCTGGTGACGCTCAAGCTGCTGGCCGAACCGGGTTTCTACGAAACGCTGTCCGAAAAATCCAGGAAGCTGACGACCGGGCTTGCCGAACGCGCCCAGGCCGCAGGCGTTCCGTTTTGCGCGGACTATGTCGGCGGCATGTTCGGCCTGTACTTCCGCGAATCGGTGCCGACCAGCCATGCGGAAGTCATGACCTGCAATACCGAATTGTTCACCAAGTTCTTCCATGGCATGCTGATCAAGGGCATTTACTTTGCGCCATCGGCATTCGAAGCCGGATTCATGTCGGCCGCCCATGACGACGGCGTGATTCAAACTACGCTGGATGTGGCGGAAGAGGTTTTCGCCAAGCTTTAAAGAGGCTTGGGGTTTGAAGGCGTAACTGGTTCTTTAGGCATTGCTTGGTTCTTTGGACGTTAGCCCGTCCTTTAAACGTGGGCGGGGGGCGGTGTACTACCCGGGGGACCCCTCAGCCCGGTTCGTCGCCCTTCGGCGCCGAACGCCGCCACGCTCGGTCGTCCGGCCCTGCGGCCTCCCTTCCCTTCCGCTTGCTCGGGCTTCAAAGGTCCCCCGGGCAGTACACCGCCCCCCGCCCACTGCGTCTTGGGAACTCGTGATACCACTGGTTTTTGGTCGGAGTCTTGGGATCAGAGCCTTGCCGTTACAGCACACATTAAAACCTCAATAAAATGCCGTCAAAACGGACCAGGCAAACCACCTTCCCAGCGTCGCTTCAATTATTCCCATTGCAGTCGTGGCGGGGGTGGTTCAGGCTGGAGGGCGAATTCGTGGGCGCCGGTCAAACCGTTCAATCAGGGGGGCAAGGGCGCGCCTGTTTGAACCCGGACGCTTGCTGACCATCTGGGGGATGGTCAGCCCGGGTGAGTTGCGCGCACGCCCTGATTGAACGGTTTGGCCGGGAAGTCCCGCCAGGGACCGCACACGCGTGAGCCCGGAATGCCTGAATCACCCCCGCCACGACGTGTTAAAAAAACACGCCACAAAAAATCAGGCCACTGAAGGCGGCACCACAGCAGTCACTTCAATCTCCACCAAAGCGCGCTCCTCCACCAGATCAGCCACCTCAACAGCCGTCATCGCTGGAAAGTGCCGGCCGATCACCTCTCGGTAGTGCTTGCCGATATCGCGCAGCGCCGCCACATAAGCGGTTTTATCGCAGACATACCAGGTCATCCGGGTGATATGTTCGGGGCCTGCGCCGCCTTCCTTCAAGACAGCCACAATATTTTTAAGCGTCTGCCCCACTTGCTCGGCCAGATCATCCGTTTCGAATTGCTGCTGGCCGTTCCAGCCAACCTGCCCACCCACAAACAGCAGCCGGCTGCCAACGGTCATTTCGGTCATGGTGCCATTGGCGTATCCGCGCGGCTCAAGCCAGTCTGGCGGTTGCAAAAATTTCATCAGAACCCCTCAAGAATAATTAACAGCCGGCCGTCAACCCCAAGCCAACCGATATGAACAAGCCCGCCGTAGAACAATCGGGTTCTAAGACGGTACGAATAGCAATCCGGCTCAAGACATCTGGCGCAATACAAAGCGCTGCAACTTGCCTGTTTCCGTTCGCGGCAAACTGCTGACAAAATCGATGGCGCGCGGGTACTTATACGGTGCGATTTTTTCCTTGACATGATCCTGCAAGGCCTTGACCAGCACCGCGTCGCCCACAAAACCGGGTTTAAGCACCACAAATGCCTTGACGATATTGCCTCGCTCATCGTCGGGCACGCCCACGACACCGCATTCGGCCACAGCGTCGTGCAGCAATAAAGCGCCTTCGACCTCGGGGCCCGCAATGTTGTAGCCCGCCGAAACAATCATGTCGTCATTGCGCGCCTGGTAGTACAAATAGCCATCGTCGTCCATGGAAAAGGTATCACCCGGAAGATTCCAGCCCTGCTGCACGAACACATGCTGACGATCATCGTCCAGGTAGCGGCAGCCGGTGGGGCCTTTAATCGCCAGACGCCCTACGGTGCCATTGGGCACGGGATTGAAATCCTGATCCACCACTTGAGCGACATAGCCGGGCACGACCGTGCCGATCGCGCCACGACGCACCTGCTCGGGCGTGCTCGATACAAACACGTGGATCATTTCCGTGCCGCCAATGCCGTCGATCATTTCTATACCGCTGGCGCTCTTCCAGAGCTGGCGCGTGGCGTCGGGCAAGGCTTCGCCGGCCGACACGGTTTTCTTGAGCGACGACAGGTTGTAATTGCCCACCAGTGCCGCCATCTGACGATAAAACGTCGGCGCGGTGAATGTCATGGTCACGCCGAAGTCCTGCACCACTCCCAGCAGTTCGGCCGGCGTCAGGCGCTCGACCAGCACTACCGAAGCGCCCGCGCGCAACGGGAAACACAACAGGCCGCCCAGGCCGAAGGTAAACGCCAGCGGCGGCGTACCCGCCACAATATCGCCGGCGGACATCTTCAATATATGGCGGGAAAAGGTATCGCACATGGCCAGCACGTCGTGATGAAAATGCATGCAGCCTTTGGGTTTGCCGGTGGTGCCGCTGGTAAAAGCGATCAGGCAGACATCATCAAGAGCCGTGTCACAGGCATCGAACGTGGAAGGCTTGCCGGCGGCCAGCACATCCAGCGCTTGCGGATCCGTGGCATTGAAGTAACGCACTTCTTTGATTTCCGGACAATAGGCGGGGTGCCCGGGTTGCCGGCAGTTTTCGATTTCGTCCGCCAGCCGCGTGTCGCACAGCACCGCCTGAACGTTTGCCTTTTCGATAATGGGGCGCAGCTCGCCGGCGCGCAGCAAAGGCATGGTCGGCACAGTGACCAGCCCCGCCTTGACCGCCGCCAGCCACGACGCGGCCATCATGACGTTATTGGGCCCGCGCAGCAGCACCCGGTTACCCGGCACCAGATGCATGTCGTCCACCAGCACATGCGCGATCCGGTTGGTCAGCTCCATCAGTTCGCGGTAGCTCATGGTTTTTTGCTGCTCACCCTCGCGCCAGCGCAAGGCAATGCGATCGCCATGCCCTTGTTCAACCTGCGCGTCCACCAATGCGACGGCGCAATTCAGACGGGCGGGATAAGCGACATCCGGATTGCCGTCGATAAGCATTTGGGGCCAGTCGGCCGCCGCGGGCAAGTGATCTCGCGCAAACGTATCGATGTGGGCGGAATAGTCCATTTTGGTCTCCTTGGGCCGTTATGCGCCGGACAAGTCTCGACCCTGCCAGGCCTGTTCTTATTAGCTTGTCTTAAGCAGTTCCCGGGCAATAATCAACTTCTGCACTTCGGTAGCGCCTTCGTAAATGCGCAGCGCGCGTATTTCACGATAGAGTTTTTCCACCGGCATGCCCGACACCACGCCTGCGCCGCCGAACATTTGCAGAGCGCGGTCGATGACCCGCTGAGCGGATTCCGTAGCCGCCATCTTGGCCATGGCCGCTTCACGGGTGGTGCGCACGCCCTTGACGTCACGCATCCAAGCCGCGCGATAAGTCAGCAAGGCGGCAGCGTCGATTTCGGTTGCCATCTCGCCCAGCGCCGCCTGCGTCAGTTGCAAATCGGCCAAGACGCCGCCAAACATGCGGCGCGACCGGACCCGCGCCAGCGCCTCATCCAGGGCACGGCGAGCAAAGCCCAGGGCCGCCGCCGCGACCGATGCACGGAAGATATCGAGCGTCATCATGGCGACTTTAAAGCCCTGTCCGGCCTCACCCAGGCGGTGCGTCACCGGCACGCGACACTGATTGAAACGCAGGGTCGCCAAGGGGTGGGGCGCAATCACCTCGATACGCTCGGCAATCGACAGACCGGGGGTACCGGCATCGACCACGAACGCCGTAATGCCCCGCGCGCCCGGCGCTTCGCCCGAGCGCGCAAACACACAGTAAAAATCAGCAATACCGCCGTTGGAAATCCAGGTCTTTTCGCCATTCAAAACATAGCTGTCGCCATCGAGCGTGGCCTCGCATGTCATGGCCGCCACGTCGGAGCCCGCATCGGGTTCGGACAGGGCAAACGCAGCGATGGCCTTCCCCGCCGCCACCCTGGGCAAATACTGCTGGCGCAGCGCCTCGCTGCCGGCAATGGAAATGGCGCCGCTGCCCAAGCCCTGCATGGCAAAGGCGAAGTCGGCCAGGCCGTCGTGACGCGCCAGCGTTTCACGCACAATGCATAGCGCACGCGAGTCGATTTCAGGCCAGCGCCCGCCCCATTGGCCATCCGGGCCTGAAGGCACGCCTATGCGCAGCCAGCCGGCCTCCCCCAGCGCCGCAACCAAATGACGGCAGGCCGCATCGGTATCGGCATGATCCACCGACGCCAGAGCGCTGGCGCACCACACTTCCAGGTTGTGAGCCAGTGCTTGATGGTGCGTATCGAAGAAGGGCCATTCGAGCCAGCTTGAGTCGCTCATTCAATCGCCTTCGAAGAGGGGTTTCTGTTTGGCCACAAAGGCATCGTAGGCACGGCGAAAATCCTTGGTCTGCATACAAATGGCCTGCGCCTGCGCTTCGGCCTCGATGGCTTCGTCCACCCCCATATTCCATTCCTGGTGTAACAGCTTCTTGGTAACGCCGTGGGCGAATGTGGGGCCGTCGGCCAACTGGCGCGCCAGCTTTTGCGCTGCCTCCAGCACCGCGCCGGATTCGTGCAGGCTGTTGAAAAAGCCCCAGTCGCGACCCTCCTCGGCGCTCATGGCGCGCCCGGTATAAAGCAGCTCCGAAGCGCGGCCCTGGCCTATCATGCGCGGCAGCAGCGTGCACGCCCCCATGTCGGCGCCCGCCAGCCCCACACGCGTAAACAGAAATGCCGTACGCGCCGCGCTCGTGCCCAGACGCAGATCGGAGGCCAAGGCCACCATGGCGCCGGCGCCCGCACAAATGCCATCGACCGCGGCCACAATGGGCTGAGGGCAGGCGCGCATGGCCTTGACCAGATCGCCCGTCATGCGCGTGAAATCGAGCAGTTCGGGCATGCTCATCTTGGTCAGTGGGCCGATGATTTCGTGGACGTCGCCCCCCGAGCAGAAATTGCCGCCGGCCCCCGTAATAACCACGGTCTTGATATCGGTGGCGTAAACCAGGCTGCGAAACAAATCGCGCAGCTCGGCATACGAGTCGAACGTCAGCGGGTTTTTACGCTCGGGCCGGTTCAGGGTAATGGTGGCCACCTTGGCGTCAGCGGAAACCTCCCAAAGAAAATTTCCGGCCTGATAGTTTGCTGCGGGACGCTTGTGATGCGCCATCGTATGAACCACGTTTTCCAATTTATTCTCCTTAGGGCTCTGACAGGGATTAACCCGCCATCACCCCTCCCCCATCAACAGGGATAGATTGACCATTGACGGCGGACGCGCCCGGCTGGCATAGCCACGCCACGGCGTCGGCGACTTCCTCGGGCTGCACCAGCTTGCCCTGGGGGTTTCCTTGCGCCAACCGGCTTTTGGCCTGTTCGTAAGTCAGGCCGGTTTTTTCCTGGATATTCTCGATGGCGTCGGCGACCAGATCGGTCTCGGTATAGCCAGGACAAACGGCATTGACGGTAACGCCTTTTTTAGCGGTTTCGAGCGCCAGCGAGCGGGTCAGGCCGATGACGCCATGCTTGGCGGCGCAGTAAGCGCTGACATAGGCAAACCCCACCAGTCCGGCCGTACTGGCCACGTTCACGACTCGCCCCCATTGCTGGGCGATCATGTCGGGCAAGCCCGCCTGGATGCAATGGAAGGTACCCGTCAGGTTGACCGCAATCATTTGCTGCCAGGCGGCTTCGTCCAGACGGTCGAAGCGTTCGCTGAGGGCCTGGCCGGCGTTATTGACCAGCACATCGATAAGGCCGAAGCGCAGCTTGGCCTGGGCAAATGCGGCACGCACTTGCGCCTGGCTGGCGACATCGGCGCTGACGTAGTCCACTTCGCCCAAAAGAGCCAGGCTATCGCAGGCGGCCTGCAGCGACGCTTCGCCACGGCCCATCAGCGTGACGCGGGCGCCCAATTGGAGCAAGCGCTTGGAAACGGCATAGCCTATGCCGCGCGAGGCTCCCGTCACCAAAGCGTGCCGACTATGCAAAGGCAGGTTTTCTGTCATTTCCCTACCGGCTGCGCGTAAGCAGCCGCCCGTTCAAAGTTGGTTTCGAGCTGGCGCTTGGCCGGAAAGTATTGCTTGGGCCAACTGACCTCTTCGAAGCCGATGCGGGCCGATTCACGCAGCGTCCAGGCCGCATCGGCCAGGTGCGGGCGCGCCAGCGCGCACAGGTCGGCGCGGCCCGAGGCAATAATGCTGTTGACGTGATCGGCCTCGAAAATCGCCCCCACCGCCATGGTGGGAACCGCCGCCTCGTTACGCACCCGGTCGGAAAACGGGGTTTGATACATGCGCCCGAAGACCGGCTGTTCCTGTTTGCTGACCTGGCCGGACGAACAATCGACCAGATCCACGCCAGCGGCTTTGAACCGGAGGGCAATTTCAATGGCGTCATCGGGCGTAATACCGCCTTCGACCCAATCGTGGGCCGATATACGCACCGACATGGGCAAGTCTTGCGGCCATACGGCCCTGATCGCGTTAAAGACTTCAAGCGGGTAGCGCAGCCGGTTATCCAGTGAACCGCCATACTCGTCGGCGCGCTGGTTCGTTAAAGGCGAAATAAAGGTCGACAACAAATAGCCATGTGCGCAATGCAGCTCGAGCCAGTCGAACCCGGCCAGGGCCGCCCGCCGGGCAGCCGCAACGAATTCGTCGCGCACCTGCTCCATTTGCTGGCGGGTCATGGCCTGTGGCACCTGCGACACGCCACTAATGTAAGGCAAGGCCGATGCCGACACCAGGGGCCAATTGCCGGTATCCAGCGGCATGTCCGTGCCTTCCCAACTGACTTTGGTCGACCCTTTGCGCCCGGCATGCCCCAACTGTATGCCGATCTTGGCGGTGGAGTTTTCGTGCACAAATGCGGTAATGCGCTTGAACGCCCGCATTTGCTCGTCATTCCACAAGCCGGGACACCCCGGCGTAATGCGGGCTTCGGGCGAAACGCAGGTCATTTCCACCATGACCAGGCCGGCGCCGCCCATCGCCCTGGCCCCAAGGTGCACCAGATGGAAATCGCCGGGCAGGCCGTCGACGCTTGAATACATGGCCATGGGCGATACGACAATACGATTCTTCAACGTTACGCCGCGCGCCGTAAATGGCGTATGCATGGGCGGAACGGGGCGTTCGGCCGCGCTGCTGACCCCGGCTTTGGTCGCCATCCAGCGCTCGAAGCCCTCCAGCCAGGCCGGATCGCGCAAACGCAGGTTTTCATGAGAAATGCGCTGGGAGCGGGTCAATAAGGAATAAGCAAACTGTTCGGGCTCGAACGTGGCATAACGCGCGACGTTTTCAAACCATTCGGTTGAGTTGCGCGCGGCGTTTTGTATTTTCAGCACTTCGATGCTGCGCACGTCCTGGTAATGCTGCAGCCCCTTCGCCAGGTCGTTGTTGTGGGCCACAATGGAGCGCTGCAGCTCGATAGCGTCTTCCAGCGCCAGCTTGGTGCCGGAACCAATGGAAAAGTGAGCCGTGTGCGCCGCATCGCCCATCAATACCACGGGCACTTGCCGCCCGTCGGGCAATGCCGCCTGGTGCACCCAGGTATTGCAAATAACGCGGGGAAAGCGGATCCAGATGGCCGAGCCGCGCAAATGCGTGGCGTTGCAAATCAGGGCATTGCCGTCCAGCCAGGGCGCAAACAGTTTTTCACAGTAGGCAATGCCTTCTTCCTGGCTCATGTTTTCAAGGCCGGAAGCCTTCCAGGTCTCGTCCAGAGTTTCTACGATAAAGGTGGAAAGCCCGGGCTCGAATTGATAGGCATGCGCCTGAAACCAGCCATGCTCGGTCTGCACAAAGGCAAAGGTAAACGCATCGAAGGTTTTTTTTGTGCCCAGCCACACGAAACGGCACTGACGGGTGTCGATGTCCGGCTGATACGCGTCGGCATAGCGCGTTCGAACCCGGCTATTGAGGCCGTCTGAAGCGATGACCAGATCAGCCTGATACTGCTGGGCCAAAGCCTGGTCGTCGGTGACGTCGGTTTCAAACACCAGTTTGACGCCAATTTCTTCGCAGCGGGCCTGCAGCACATTCAGCAGCTTCTTGCGGCCAATGCCGATAAAACCGTGTCCGCTGCTGCGAATGCAGCGGTCTTTATAGTTGATTTCTATATCGTCCCAGTGGTTGAACGCCGCGCTGATCTGCTCGGCCGAAACCGGATCGGCTTCGCGCAGGTTTTCAAGCGTCGCATCGGAAAACACCACACCCCAGCCAAATGTGTCGTAAGGCCGATTGCGCTCGATCACCGTAACCTGGTGGCGAGGGTCGCTAAGCTTCATCAGCAGCCCGAAGTACAAACCCGCCGGGCCTCCGCCTATGCACACTATATTCATGGGGTTTACTCCGAGTGCCTTCAGTCCGTGAACGGCGATGCCCGCTGATTGCTTGCCGGACACGCCCTATATACTTTAAGCTTAAACTATATAGGCAAAAAAATGAGGTGGCAAGCAGTTTTTCATGATGATTTTCACCTAGATGAAAATAGCCGGACAATCGCTATAAACACGAATGCCCAACTCATTTAAACTTAAAAATCGCCCGCTATAGTTATTGAAATCGGTTTAACCCAGATGACCGCAACCCGACCTTCCCGCGAGAAGCATCACCATGAACGACCTTTACGTCACCGACCTTCCCGAAAACAGGCCCGACCTGGAAACCCGTACGGGCCCGCTCGACCACGATGACCTGCGCCTGTGGCTGCGCCTGTTGACTTGCTGCAACCTGATTGAAACCGACATTCGCAGCCGCCTGCGCCTCGAATACGAGTCCACTTTGCCGCGCTTCGACCTGATGGCCCAATTGCTGCGCGCCCCCGAGGGCATGCGAATGAGCGAACTGTCGCGCCACATGATGGTCACCAACGGCAATATCACCGGCATTACCGACCAGCTCGAAAAAGAAGGGCTGGTCGAACGCATCAAGGTGGCCACCGACCGGCGCAGCTCCCTCATCAAGCTGACGGCGAAAGGCAAACGCAACTTCAAGAAGATGGCGCAATCCCACGAGCAATGGATACAAAACCTGTTCAGCGGCCTTCCCCGGGAAAGCCATCAGGCCCTGTTCAATGCGCTGGGTGAGCTCAAGCAACTGGCCCAATCGCGCCTGCCCGGCCGCCACTGAACACGGCGGCTGATTCCATTTCCAAATCGACTGTCAACGGTGCCGGTTTCGCGTGCCGTACAAAGGGTCTGTCTGTGTTTCGCCTTCGTGTTCACGGTTGATTTGGAAATGGAATAGAATCGGCACTTGTGCCAACTTTTTTTCATCCGAGCGATCTATCATGGCTGTCAACCTCACCATCCCCCCCGAATCCAGCATTTTTCCCGTCGCGGGCGTCGAGATCGGTATTGCCGAGGCCGGGATCCGCAAGGCCAACCGAAAAGACCTGACGGTTTTCAAACTGGCTCCGGGCACAGCTGTTGCCGGCGTCTTTACGCTGAATCGTTTTCGCGCGGCTCCGGTGCAGGTTTGCGAAAGCCACCTGGCCAGCGGCGAACCCATCAGCGCGCTGGTCATCAATACGGGCAACGCCAATGCCGGCACAGGCGCCGACGGTCTGAAAGCCACGCGGCAAACCTGCGATGCGCTGGCCGCGCTGCTGAACATCAAGGCGCAGCAAATCCTGCCGTTTTCAACCGGCGTGATTCTTGAATCCTTGCCTGTGGATCGCCTGACCCAGGCTTTGCCTGCCGCGCTGGGCGACTTGGCCGCCGGCAACTGGTTTGCCGCCGCCCACAGCATCATGACCACCGATACGCAACCGAAAATCGTGTCGCAGCGCATTGAGCTTGACGGCAAAACGGTCACGATCACCGGCATCAGCAAGGGCGCCGGCATGATCCGCCCCAATATGGCCACCATGCTGGGCTACCTGGCGACCGACGCCGGCATTGCGCCCGCCCTGCTGAACGACATGACCCGCGCCATGGCCGACCGCTCGTTCAACCGCATCACCGTCGATGGCGACACCTCGACCAATGACTCGTTCATCGTCATGGCCACCGGCCAAAGCGGTGTGCAAATCAATTCCAGTTCCGACGCCGGCTATCAAAAACTGTACGACGCCCTGGCCGCCGCCGCCACCGAACTGGCGCAAAAAATCGTGCGCGACGCCGAAGGCGCCACCAAATTCATGACCATCCAGGTCGAGCAGGCCGGGAACGCCGACGAAGCCCTGAAAGTCGCTTACGCCGTGGCGCAGTCGCCGCTGGTAAAAACCGCCTTTTACGCTTCCGACCCCAACCTGGGACGCATTCTGGCCGCCATCGGCTACGCCGGCGTCGACGATCTGGACGTCGAATCGGTCAACTTGTGGCTGGGCGATGTGCTGGTGGCCAGCAATGGTCAGCGCCACCCCGGCTACCAGGAAGAGGACGGCCAGCGCGTCATGAAAGAGCCTGAAATCCGGGTGCGTATTGCACTGGGCCGGGGCGATGCAACTGAAACGGTGTACACCTGCGACTTTTCGCACGAATACGTCAGCATCAATGCCGACTACCGCTCCTAGCCGCTGCCCCGCAAGCTATTGACTTGCAACACTAAATAAAGTTAATATAGAGAGCTTGGCGTTTTGCCAAGATTATTACTAGAGGTATTCCCACATGTACGCGGTCATAAAAACCGGCGGCAAACAGTATCGTGTTGCGGCTGGACAAAAACTTAAGGTAGAACAGATACCGGCAGACATTGGGCAAGAAATTACGCTGGACCAGATTTTGTCGGTTGGCGAAGGTGAGCAATTAAAAATTGGCACGCCTTTTGTCGCTGGCGCGGTGGTTACGGCAACAGTTCTTGCGCAAGGCCGGCATGACAAGATCAAGATCTTCAAAATGCGCCGTCGCAAGCACTACCAAAAGCGTCAAGGCCATCGTCAGAACTACACCGAGCTTCGTATCGACGCTGTCACGGCTTGATATTGATTAACGGTTTTGTATAGCAGGAGCTAAACATGGCACAGAAAAAAGGCGGCGGCTCTACGCGTAACGGTCGCGACTCAGAATCGAAACGACTAGGTGTTAAGCGGTACGGCGGCGAAACGATCCCGGCAGGTTCGATCATCGTTCGTCAACGTGGTACTCAGTTCCATCCTGGCGTTAACGTCGGCATCGGCAAAGACCACACGTTGTTCTCGTTAGTTAATGGTACCGTCAAGTTCGCTATTCAAGGCGCACTTAACAAGCGCACCGTTTCGGTGATTGCTGCTGAGTAATATCAGCCCATTGGCCGGCAAAAGCCCTACCTGATTGGTAGGGCTTTTTTGTTTTAGAATAGTCTGGCAAGCACGCCGCGACACACATCAACGCAAGCAGTATGCCGCATCGCGGCCCAACCTTACCTTTAGTTAAAAAGAGCACAATGAAATTCGTAGACGAAGCAACCATCGAAGTTATTGCCGGCAACGGTGGCAATGGCGCTGCGAGCTTTCGCCGCGAAAAATTCATCCCTAGAGGCGGGCCCGATGGCGGAGACGGCGGACGTGGCGGCAGCATCTATGCCATTGCCGACCGCAACATCAATACCCTGATCGACTTTCGCTATGCGCGCCTGCACCGCGCCAAACATGGCGAAAACGGCCGCGGCTCCGCCCAGTACGGCGCGGCCGCTCCCGACATTACGCTGCGCGTACCCGTAGGCACGATCATATTCGATGCCGAAACCGGCGAGCAGCTGTTCGACCTTGATCGCCACCAGGAAAAAGTCACGCTGGCGGCCGGCGGCGAAGGCGGCTGGGGCAATATCCACTTCAAGTCCAGCACCAACCGTGCTCCGCGCCAATCGGCCCCGGGCAAGGAAGGCGAGCAACTCAAGCTGCGCCTCGAACTCAAGGTGCTGGCCGACGTCGGCCTGCTTGGCTTGCCCAATGCGGGCAAATCGACATTGATCAGCAAGATATCCAATGCGCGGCCCAAGATCGCCGACTATCCCTTCACCACACTGCATCCCAACCTGGGCGTGGTGCGCACGTCCGAGTCGCGCAGCTTTGTCGTAGCCGACATTCCCGGACTCATCGAAGGCGCCTCGGAAGGCGCCGGCCTGGGCCACTTGTTTTTGCGCCATCTCTCGCGCACCCGGGTGTTGTTGCATGTGGTTGACGTCTCGTCGGTCGATCCCGATATCGACCCGGTAGACCAGGCCGTTATCGATGCACGCGCCATTGTCGAAGAGCTGCGCCTGTACGACACCGCCCTATATGAAAAGCCGCGCTGGCTGGTGCTGAATAAACTCGACATGGTGCCCAACCCCGACGAGGTCAAGCAACGCCTGGTCGCGGCCCTGGACTGGACCGGCCCCGTCTTTACTATTTCCGCGCTGAATGGCGAGGGCACCAAAGACCTGATCTGGCAATTGCAGGACTGGCTCGATGCCGAACGCACCAAGGAACAACAGGCCCAGGATCTGGCCGACGGTACCAAGGTGGCCGAAGACCCGCGCTTTGACGACACCCGTGGTGATAACCAGTAAAATCACGGGCACATCAAACCGTACCGGTTAGTAACATCAACCACGTATTCTGCGGATCTTCTGCTCCATGTCTTCCGACAACATTACTACGTCTGTCATTTCCGAAGCGCAACGCCTGGTTGCCAAGGTAGGCTCGTCCCTGGTCACCAACGAAGGCCGGGGCATCGATGAAGCGGCCGTCGCACAGTGGGCGGCGCAAATCGCTACGTTGCATGCCCAGGGCAAGCAGATGGTGCTGGTATCCAGCGGCGCCATTGCCGAAGGCATGGCGCGCCTGGGCTGGGCCAAGCGCCCTCATACCATGCACGAGCTGCAAGCCGCCGCCGCGGTCGGCCAAATGGGGCTGATCCAAGCCTATGAAGTCGCCTTTGCCAAGCACGGCATACGCACGGCGCAAATCCTGCTGACCCACGAAGACCTCGCCGACCGGCGCCGCTACCTGAATGCCCGCACCACCCTGTATACGCTGCTGAACCTGGGCGTGGTTCCCATCGTGAACGAAAACGACACCGTCGTAACCGACGAAATCCGCCTGGGCGACAACGATACGCTGGGCGCTCTGGTCACCAACCTGATCGAGGCCGATGCGCTCATCATCCTGACCGACCAACCCGGGCTTTACACCGCCGACCCGCGCAAGAATCCGGGCGCGGAATTTATTGCCGTGGCTCAAGCCGGGGACCCTGCGCTGGAAGCCATGGCGGGCGGCGCCGGCAGCAGCGTCGGCACCGGCGGCATGCTGACCAAGGTGCTTGCCGCCAAGCGCGCGGCCAATAGCGGCGGGCATACGGTGATTGCCTCCGGACGCGAGCCCAATGTCCTGGTACGGCTCGCGCAAGGCGAACGCATCGGCAGCGAACTGCGCGCCCTGCTGCCCGTGCGCTCGGCCCGCAAGCGCTGGCTGGCCAACCATTTGCGCCTGCGCGGCCGCGTGACGCTGGACGAAGGCGCGGTACGCGCCTTGACCCAAGGCCATAAAAGCCTGCTGTCGATCGGCGTCATCGGGGTCGAGGGCGAGTTCGAGCGCGGCGATGTGGTCGCCTGCATTGATCAGCATGGACTTGAGTGCGGGCGCGGCCTGATCAATTATTCAGCCAACGACACACGGCGGATCATGCGCCAGCCCAGCAGCCGTATTGCTGACATCCTGGGCATGATGTCGGACCAGGAGCTGATGCACCGTGACAATATGGTATTCATCAAGGCCAGCCGTACTACTCCAGGGCAGCCGTAAACATATAACCGGCGCCATGCACGGCTTGTAAAGGCAATTCGAGCCCGTGTTCCTGGAACTTGCGGCGCATGCGGCTGACAACGACGCCAAGGCGGCGATTTGCGCCCGGCCCGACGCTTGGCGCCTCGTCGCCGCCAATCGCCCGCAACAACTCGGACCGAGTGGCCTGCCTGTCGGGCGCGCCCAGCAATGCCTGCATAAAAGCACGCTCGGCTGTTGTCAGGGCAACGCCAACGCCGCTCGGGTTAGTCAGCGCCCAGCCTTTGTCCCGCAAGACCCACGGCGCTTCGTCGAGCGCAGCCGGCAACTTTTGCTCTGGCGCTTCAACCGCGACGGGCGCGATCTGTCGGCTTCGCATCAATGCCATCAGCATCGCCATGCGCAACGAACCCGGCGTATCGGCGGCAAACACGGAATCGACACCGCTTTGCAGCGCCTGTATGGCCTCGGCATGATCGTGCCCGCTCATCATCGCCATAATGGCCAGTTGCGGATAAAGCATGCGCAGGCAGGCTGCGGCAGTCCGGTTATCACCCGCCAAACCGCCTAACACCACCGCCCTGACCTTAAGGGTTGGCCCGGCGCCCGCCGGGGCGATACCGCGCTGCATCAATTCATACACGGTCGACAGGTTTTCACAAACGAACGCATTGAAACCGTGAGCCTGAAGTTGAGCGGTAAAATTTTCTTGCTCTGTCTTATCGAGACGGTCCGGTGCGGCAAAGAGCAAAATGGCGGACATCATCGTCATAACGCGGAAAATGCCTTTATGGAAAGTTAGCGAAGAAAAGCGGAGTATCAACATTTTATTTTACATAGTTTTACACCATATAATCACGTACGTGATTAGCAATAATACCAATGTGATTGAATAACGCTATTCAATCACATGTGTGAATACATTTGCCGAACGCCTTCGCTACACACGCCTCCAGCGTGGTCTTACTCAAGCCGAGCTGGCTAAAGCAGCTCGGGTGTCGCAGGGCGCCATCGGCAATTACGAACGTGGTTTGCGCCGGTCGGCCAAGAATATTTTCAAGATTGCCACGGCATTGCGGGTTAACGCGTTATGGCTGGATCAGGGGGTTGGCGCGATGGAGTCCGACCTGGCCGAGCCGGCGGTACTGACAAGCTACCCGGTGGCGGACGGCAAACCGCAGCAACACCTGTCGATCTGGCCCTTCCAGGACATCTCGCCGGACGAATACTGGACACTTAGCCGCCGCGACCGAACAACGGTAGAGCGCACGGTCATTGCACTGGTCGCCTCGCTGAAGAAACAAGGCCCGGCAACGAATTAAGGCAAAACAAAAAACTTGCCCAATAAAACAGAAGGCCTCTATCGTCGATAGAGGCCTTCTGCCCTACACCGGGAACAACCGACTATTTCACCGCATACAAGAACAACTCGACCCGACGGTTCATGGCCCGGCCCTCGGCGGTGGCGTTATCGCCCACCGGGCTGCTGGGACCGCGCCCTTCAGCCGTTAAGTTGGTGGCGGGCACGCCTTGCGACGACAAGTAGTTGGTGACGGCCGCAGCACGGTTAACCGACAACGTCTGGTTAGTAGCGGCCGAGCCGGTACTGTCGGTATACCCGATGGATTTAGCCCGTAATTCCGGGTGCTGAGTCAAAGCGCGCGCAACGCTGTCCAGCACGGGCAGCAAGGCGGGTTTTAATTGATATTTGCCCGTATCGAACGATACATTACTAGGGATATTTACTTTTAACGTGCCGTCAGGCATTTCGATGACATCGACACCCAGACTGCTTGCCCCGGATTGTTCAACGTCCTTTTTAACGCCTTTCCAGTTGTAGCCCGCAATACCGCCGGCGACCGCTCCGATACCCGCGCCAATGGCGGCTGACTTGCTGCTATCGCCGATCAAAGCCCCCAGGCCAGCGCCAAGCACAGCGCCCGCGCCCGCCCCGGCCGCTGTCTTTCCGCCCTGTCCCATATTGCCCATGCTTTCATTCAGCTGGGCGCACCCGGCAACCAACGCTACCGCGGCGAGACACGACGCCACTCGGCTAACACGCATCGTTAATATCATTTTTTTCTCCTTGTGTGTTTCAGTTAGCAGGATGTTCTCCGCTGACGCTATGCTAGCAAGGCAGCCGCTCAATAAGTGTTACCGAGTGATTCAAAGTCACATCTGCTTGTCGCCCTCGGGCTAATACAGCTTTGCACCCGATATTTCGACAATATCCTTGTATTTGGCAAGGTCTTTCAACAACAACTGAGCGAAACCCTCCGGTGTGGTCCGCCTGATCTCGGAGCCCATGATCTGCAAGGTTTCACGTACGCCAGGATCATCAAGGGCGTGCACATAAGCGGCGTTCAGGCGATCGACAACAGGCCGTGGCGTGCCGCCCGTGGCCAACACTCCGAACCAGGTTCCCAGGTCGAAGTCATCCACGCCAGCCTGCTGCATGGTAGGCAGTTGCGGCAACAAGGAAGATCGGTCAGCCGTCGTAACAGCCAGGGCCTTTACCCGGTTTTGAGCAATCAGGGAGGCTGCTGCCGCCAGGTTGTCGAACATGAAATCCACCTGTCCGGACAGCAGGCCCAATTGGGCGGGAGCCGCCCCTTGGTATGGGATATGCACCGTATTGATTCCCGAACGGACATTCAGCAGCTCGCCGGCCAAATGCCCTGCGCTACCGTTGCCGCCCGACGAAAAATTAAGGGCGCCCGGATTATCGGCGGCGTAATCGATCAGGTTCTCGACGGAGTCTATGCCATTAGCCTGAGCGAACTCATTATTTACGACCAGCACGTTCGGCACGAGCGCCACCAACGCCACCGGCTCGAAACTGGCGATCGGATCAAAAGGGGTATTGTCGTATAGCCAGGGATTGATGGCATTGATGGCGACCGCCCCCATGACCAGGGTGTAACCATCCGCCTTGGCCCGCGCCACAATGCCGGCGCCGATATTTCCGCCCGCACCGGGGCGATTTTCCACCACAACCGTTTGCCCGAGCTCGGACTGGACCTTGTCCGCCAGAAGGCGGGCCATCGTATCGAGCGGGCCACCCGGAGAATACGGCACAATAAACTGCAAGGGTTTAGTCGGAAACAGGGCGTTGGGATCTGATTCTTGCGCATGGGCGCCATGCATGGCAGCCCAGAAAGCAAGGCACGCCACCCACCCGGCCACCATCGCTTTCGACCAAAATTTAAGGGCGAACCTCATGAAACTCCCCTCGGGCAAAGGCAATATAGTCAACAACAAGCCATAGAATACCTGTTGTGCCGCCAGCCTGCTGGCGCCCGTGCGGAAAAATAAGCGGTAAGCCGCCTGAATTAATGCAAAATCTGGCTGAGGAACAGCTTTGTACGCTCGCTTTGCGGATTGTCGAAAAAATCATCCGGCGTATTCTCTTCGATAATCTCGCCTTGGTCCATGAAAATCACCCGGTCGGCCACCTTGCGCGCAAACCCCATCTCGTGGGTTACGCACAGCATGGTCATGCCCGATTCGCGGGCCAGCTCGACCATGACATCAAGCACCTCTTTGACCATTTCAGGGTCCAGCGCCGAAGTGGGCTCGTCAAATAAGATCGTTTTCGGGCTCATGCACAGCGAGCGAGCAATGGCCACACGCTGCTGCTGGCCGCCCGACAACTGCCCCGGAAACTTGTCGGCCTGATCGGGAATACGAACACGCTCAAGGTACTTCCTCGCCACCGCCTCGGCTTCAGCCTTGCTTTTTTTAAGCACCCATACCGGGCCCAAGGTGAGGTTTTCAAGCACGGTCAGATGGGGGAATAAATTAAAGTGCTGGAACACCATGCCGACGTCGCGGCGTATGGCCTCGATTTGCTTCAAGTCGTTGGTCAGCTCGACATTTCCAACAAAAATATGGCCTTGCTGATGCTCTTCAAGACGATTGATGCAACGGATCAAGGTGGATTTTCCCGAACCTGAGGGGCCGCAGATGACAATGCGTTCACCCGCCTCGACCTTGAGGTTGATGTTGCGCAGAACATGGAATTGCCCAAACCATTTGTTGACGTCCTCGAGACGGATCATGGGCTCTGACATACTGATGCTCCCTTGCTTGCTGCCGGGCGCCCGCGATGGCGGGCGCCGCTTGATTGATTAATGCTCGCGATCGGTCTGCAATTGCTTTTCAAGCGCCTGGCTGTAGCGAGAAATTGAAAAGCAAAACACAAAATAGATCAGCGCGATAAAAAGATAGGCTTCGGTGCTGAACCCCCGCCATTCGGCATCGGACAAGGCCACTTTGGCGGCCTGCGTCAAATCGAAAATACCGATAATAACGACCAGGGAGGTGTCTTTGAACAACGAAATAAAAATACCCACCAACGGTGGAATCACCACTTTCAACGCCTGGGGCAGAATGATTTTGCGCATTTTCTGCCAATACCGCAGGCCTAGGGAATTGGCGGCTTCGTACTGGCCGTTGGGAATGGCTTGCAAGCCCCCCCGCACGGTTTCGGCAATATAGGCCGCGGCAAACAAAATAATGGCTATTTGCGCCCGCAACAATTTGTCGATGCTGAACCCCTCGGGCAGGAACAACGGCAGCATGACCGACGACATGAACAACAGGCTGATAAGCGGCACGCCGCGAATCAGCTCGATGTACACCACGCAAAGCGCCTTCACGGCCGGCATGTCCGAACGCCGCCCCAGGGCCAGAAGCAGGCCGAATGGAAAGGCAAACGCAATGCCGAACGTGGCCAGGATAAGCGTCAACGGCAAGCCGCCCCATCGGCTGTTTTCGACATAGCTCAGGCCCAGCACGCCGCCCCACATCAGCACGGCCACCACGGTCAGCGCGACCAGCCAGAGCAACGCAAGCCAGGGGCGCCAGAACCAGCGTATGCAACTGCAGACGATAACGGCAATTAACACCAGGGTCGCCAGCAAAGGACGCCACTGCTCGTCGAACGGGTAGATGCCGAATAAAATCAGGCGGTGTTTTTCAACGATGAACGCCCAGCAAGCCCCGCTCGCGGCGCGACACTCTTGCGCCGTCGTGGCGCTGAAATTAGCCTTGATAAATAGCCATTCGATCAGCGCCGGGACGCTCATGAAGAGCAACCAGGCAACGAACACCGTTAATACGGTATTGAGCGGCGAGGAGAACAACCGGGCCCGGCACCAGGCCCAGACGCCTTCCTGAGCGCGCGGCGGCGGCGCATTCGAGGCAGTGGCAACATGGACTGTCATTTCAGCGCTCCACCAGCGCAATACGCTTGTTATACCAATTCATGAACACGGAAATCGACAGGCTGACCACCAGGAAAGCCGCCATGATCACCAAGATGCCTTCGATCGCCTGACCCGTTTGGTTCAACGTTGTATTGGCCACCGAAACGATATCGGGATATCCGATGGCCACCGCCAGCGAGCTGTTTTTAGTCAGGTTCAGGTAAGTACTGGTCATCGGCGGAATAATGACGCGCAACGCTTGCGGCAAAACAACAAGCCGCAGCACGCGTGCACGCGACAAACCCAATGAACCGGCAGCTTCCCACTGCCCGCTGCCTACCGACTGAATCCCCGAACGCACCACTTCGGCCACGAAGGCAGAGGTATAAATGACCAAGCCAGCCAGGAGAGCGGCAAATTCGGGGCTGATATTAATGCCGCCCACGAAGTTGAAACCTTTAAGAACGGGCACATCAAGCGTTAGCGAGGCTCCGCTTAATAACCAGCCCGCGACCGGAAAAACGATCAGTATCGCCAACGACACGCGCCCCAGCGGGAAAATCTTGCCGGTTGTTTCTTGATGCTTTCTGGCCCAATGCCCCAAGAACACGATGGCGACAATGGCCAGCGCCAATGCGCCCACCACCCAGTCAAGCGCGTCGCCCTGCAGCGCGGGCAGCTTCAGGCCGCGATTCGATAAGAACACGCCCGGCAGCGGATTATGCGCCTGGCGGGGCCCCGGCATGACTTCCGTGATAATGGCATACCAGAAAAACAGCTGAAGCAGCAATGGGATATTACGCATCAGTTCGACATACGCGCTGGCGACACGCGATACCAGCCAGTTTTTCGATAAACGGGCAATGCCCAACAGGGTGCCCAATACGGTGGCTGCCAAAATGCCAAGGACCGAGACCCGCAACGTGTTCAGCAAACCCACCAAAATGGCGCGTCCGTAGGTGTCCTCGGGGCCATAAGGAATGGGGGATTCGCCAATGGCAAAGCCGGCCTCGCGGTGCAAAAAGCCAAAGCCGGTCGAAATATTGCGAACGGAGAGATTATGCAGGGTGTTGGACACCAGGAACCAGACACCGTACGCCACGACGCCAAGAATGAGCACCTGATAGATCAACGACCGTACCGACGGATCGTTCCAGGACAATCGCCGCTTGGGAGCCTGGAGCCTCGTTTTATTTCCAGCTGCCATAAAGTTTCGCTTATCTTGTTTATTGAGGCAAAGCGTTGCTGCTCACCTCTTTGTGCGAGGCCATGACGTCGCCGCCCGGCCCCACCGCATCCGACTCATTAACGTAGCCCGGGCCCGCCGGCATCGGCCGGACAAGCCCGAGCTATATGGTAATGCGCTACGTTTAGCGTACCGGCCAACCGTACATTATGCCGCCATCGCGCCACTGGGCATTCAAGCCGCGCTCGAGCTTCATGGGTGTATTGGGCCCAAGGTTGCGCTCGAAGCTTTCACCGTAATTGCCGACCTGCTTGATGATGTTGTATACCCATTTATTATCGATGCCCAGGCCTTTTCCGATTTCGCCATTGACGCCTAGAATACGTTGAATGTTCGGGTTAGTGCTTTTCGTCATTTCATCGATGTTTTTAGATGTAATGCCATACTCTTCGGCTTCCAGCATGGCAAAAAGCGTCCAGCGAACCAGGGTGAACCAGGGGTCGTCGCCCTGGCGCACCATGGGGCCCAACGGTTCTTTTGAAAAATCCTCGGGCAAGATGGTGTAGTCGTCGGGCTTGGCCAGGGCGGAGCGCAAAGTGGCCAATTGCGACTTGTCGGTGGTGAAGGCGTCACAACGCCCCGCCTCGAACGAACGCATGGCTTCGTCAGGGTTGTTAATGACCACCGGCTTGAATTCCAGCTTGTTGGAGCGGAACCAGTCGGCCAGATTAAGCTCGGTCGTGGTGCCCGGCTGCACGCAAACGGCCGCCCCGCCAAGTTCCTTGGCGCTTTTCAGGCCCAGACTGTTCTTGACCATAATTCCCTGGCTATCGTAATAATTTACGCCGGCGCTTAGCAGGCCCAAGGTGGTGTCGCGCGCCAGGGTGGCGGTCGTGTTGCGCGTCAGCACATCGACTTCGCCGGACTGCAGCGCGGTAAAGCGCTGTTGCGTGGTGAGGGGCGTGACCTTGTACTTTGTTGCGTCGCCGAATACGGCGGCGGCAATGCCGCGGCATAAATCGACGTCAAGCCCCTTCCATTGCCCTTTGCTGTCGGCAATTGAAAAGCCGGGAATCCCGGTCGAAGCGCCGCACTGGACGAATCCTTTCTTCTTCACGGCGTCAAACGTTTCGCCAGCCTGAGATACAGCCGTAATAAAAAACAACGAAGCGGCCAAAGCCGCTGTTTTCGTCAATTTCATAAGATTCTCCAGTGCAGGGGTTGAACTACGTGACTCAAGACGGCTTAAAATAGCCGTGACTGACTGGCCAAATCTTAACGTGACGACTTAATAACAACATCGGGGATTTCCCGCGCAACTCCACATTGTTGTTAGACTTGTATGCCAGCGCACTGGCTAAAAATTCCACCCCGTCAATCCGGCGCACAGGCTTTACCATGACCGCTTACCACCTATAGTCACCATGATTGAATTCCAGCACGTATTTAAATCCTATGGACGCGGCCGCAATATTCTGGCCGACATCAACTTTCGCATCGACGCCGGCGAATTCGTCTTTGTGTCGGGTCCGTCCGGAGCGGGCAAATCCACGCTGCTCAAGCTCATTGGCGGGCTTGAACCGCCCAGCCGCGGGTCCGTACGCGTTCATAATCACCGCATCGACAAAATGCCGGCGCGCGAACGGCCCTACCTGCGGCGTGCCGTGGGGGTTATTTTGCAGGACACGCACTTGCTCTTCGATCGCAATGCCATCAGCAATGTACTGCTGCCGCTGACCGTCGCGGGCCTTGAAAAAAGCCTGGCCGCCACGCGCGCGCGCGCCGCCATCGAAAAGGTCGGCCTGTCCGGCAAGGAAGACCTGAACCCCATCGAGATGTCGGGCGGCGAGCAACAACGCCTGGCTATAGCGCGCGCCATCGTCAACCGGCCCGCCATCCTGATCGCCGACGAGCCGACGGCCAATCTGGACCAGGAAAGCGCCCGACGCATCATGGAAGTGTTTCGTGACTTCAACCGAGTGGGCGTTACCACCCTCATCGCCTCGCATGACCGCGCCCTGATGGCGGCCTACGCCTCGCGTACGCTGCGTATCGAACTTGGGAAATTTTCCGACATGAAAGGAGTCGCGGCATGAAACGCTGGTTCAGACAGCAACAATACGCTTCGGTTACCGCCGCCCGCCGTTTATGGACGCAGCCGTTTTCTTCGATTTCGAACTTGCTGGTTATTGCGCTGACCCTTGCCCTGCCTATTTTAGGCGCCGCCATACTGGTCTCGGCGCAACCCATTGTCAAACAGGTTCCGGTCTCGCCCGAAATAACGCTTTTCCTGCGATCTGACGCGCCCGCCGAACTCAGCAAGAAAACGGCGGAACGGATTCGCTCGGAATATCCCGAGCAAGTGCAGTCCGTTCGCGCCGTTTCACGCCAGCAAGCGCTCGAGACCCTGAAGGCCAATCCCAACTGGTCCAACGCCTTGTCCGCCCTGCCCGGCAACCCGCTGCCCGATGCGGTCATCGTCACGCTCAAAGAAAGTCCTGAACTGGCGCAACATACCGACGCGCTGGCCCGGGAATGGCGCCAATGGGAACAGGTCGACCTGGTGCAGTTCGATAGCGCCTGGGTTCAGCGGCTCGAAGCCATTTTGCGCTTTATCCGTATCGGCCTTGGCTTCCTGGCCATCGGCGTGGCCCTGGTCGTGCTGGCCACCGTCTTTAATACCGTACGCATGCAGGCATTGAGCCAGCGTGAAGAAATTGCCGTGGCAAGGTTGGTCGGGGCAACCGAGTCGTTCGTTCGCCGCCCGTTCTTATACCTGGGCGCACTAACCGGTTTCATGGCGAGCCTGCTGGCCATTGGCTTATCGGCACTGGCGCTCATTCCCTTGAACTCGGCGCTGGACCGCCTGGCGCAAAGTTACGGCACCGAGCTAAGCCTGCAACTGCCCGATCCCGTCAGCCTGATGCTGGCCGTTATTGTGGTGGCCATATTGGCCGCCCTGTCGGCACGCTGGTCGGTTACCCGAACCACCCGTTTCTAACCATGCTCAACACAACCCCCGTTTTAGACCGATTCGCCGAAACCGTCGTTTCATGGCAAAAAAAAGAAGGCCGCCACGGGCTTCCCTGGCAAAACACCCAAGACCCGTACAGAGTATGGCTCTCGGAAATCATGCTGCAGCAAACTCAGGTCAGTACGGTCATTGGCTATTACGAGCGTTTTCTGGCGCGCTTTCCCACGCTCGAAACCTTGGCCCAGGCGACGCAAGACGAGGTCATGCCTTATTGGGCCGGGCTGGGCTATTATGCGCGGGCCCGCAACCTGCACCGCTGCGCCCAGGAAATTTGCCGGAACTGGCAGGGAAAATTTCCACCCGACGCCGACCAGATCATGCTCTTGCCCGGCATAGGCAGGTCGACCGCCGCAGCCATTGCCGCCTTTTCATATGGGCAACGCCGTCCCATCATGGACGGCAATGTGAAACGGGTATTTACCCGCTACTTCGGCATTTATGGCAACCCTGCGTTGCGGGCCACCGAGCAGTTGCTGTGGCAAACCGCCGACGACGTTGTGGCCGCCGCGCCCGCCAAGCTCGATATGGCGGCTTACACCCAGGGCCTGATGGACCTGGGCTCGGGCTGCTGTACACGCAGCCGGCCCAACTGCGCCGCCTGCCCTTTAAGCTTGCACTGCTACGCCCGCATTGAGTCCCGGCAACACGAATTGCCCACGCCCAAACCTAAAAAAATCAATGATGAAAGACAGTGCAAAATGCTGGTCTTGCAAAACCGGACGTCGATATTATTAGAACAGCGTCCCTCGCCCGGCATTTGGGGCGGCTTATGGAGCCTGCCGCAATACGACGACCTGGATGCCCTTCAAAATGCCTGCCTGCAGTGGGGCCAGAATGCTGCGCCGGCTCATAAAATGGCGGCATTGCTGCATACTTTTTCCCATTTCAAGCTGCATATCGAGCCCTGGCATGTACCGTGCAGCACGCCCCTTCTGTCGGAACCCCTACCCAATCAGACCTGGGTCGCCCTGGCCGACCTGCCCCAAACGGCGCTGCCTGCACCGGTCAAGAAAATTCTGTCCGGGCTGTTTGAAACCGCTGACCGTTAACGGCGTTGCGGCCGATAGTTGCTGATGCTCATCAGCATGCCACAGGCTATGCCCAGCGTTAATAAAGCGGTGCCGCCGTAGCTCATGAAGGGTAGCGGCACCCCCACCACCGGCAAAACCCCCATGACCATGCCAATGTTTACAAAAACATAAACAAAAAACATCATGGACATCGAACCGGCCATCAATCGGCCGAACTGGGTGTGCGCCTTGGCGGCAATCGCCAGCCCGCGCACGATGAGTAAGGTATATAACACCAGCAGCATGATGCCGCCGTACAGGCCGAACTCCTCGGCGTAGACGGCAAAAATAAAGTCGGTGGTGCGCTCGGGGATGAAGTCCAGATGCGATTGCGTCCCTTGCAAATACCCTTTGCCGTAGACGCCGCCCGAACCGATGGCAATCATTGACTGTATTGTATGAAAGCCCTTGCCCAATGGGTCGGAGCTGGGATTGAGCAGAGTGCACACGCGGTTTTTCTGATACTCATGCAGCACGACCCAATCAAGATCGGGCACGCAGATCTGATCTTCGTAATAAACCAGGGTGCCCAAGCTCAACACCACGGCCAGCACGACAGGCACCAGCAGCTTGAACGACAAGCCGCCAAAATAAATAACGCAGAATCCCGAGGTGAACACCAACAGCGCCGTACCCAGGTCGGGTTGCTTGACGATGAGGGCAAACGGTATCGCCAACAGGACGGCGGCAACAATAAAGTCAAGGAAACCGATCTTGCCCTGATGCCGATGAAAATACCAAGCCAGCATCATGGGCACGGCGATCTTCAGCATTTCAGATGGCTGGATGCGCCCGAAACCCAGGTCCAGCCAGCGGGTGGCCCCTTTGCTGGTCTCGCCAAAAAACTCGACGGCCAGCAGCAGCACGACCCCCACCACATAAACCAGTGGTGCCAGGCGCATCATTTTCGGCGGCGGCAGCAGGGCAATCACCCACATGGCGATAAAGGCCAGCAGGAAGTTGCGCAATTGATCGGCAAAGCGCCAGTCGGTGCCCCCCACCGCGGAATGCATGACAGTCATGCCCAAAACAGCCATCAAGACCAGGATGGCCAGCAAAGGCCAGTCAAAGGCCGCCAGCGCCTTGAGCGTCCACTGGACAATATGCTTCATAGACGGCCCCCTTCCGCATCGCCATTGGCCGGCAGGTCTTCCGGCCTGACGGCGGCATCGGGCGATTCGGCCTCGGACTCGTCCGGGTCGTCGCTAGTGGCGGAGTCGGCCTGCGACAGCGCCGCGGCTTCAAGGGCCAGCATGCTTTCCTTGCGATCGGGGGATATCCAGTAATCAAAAATCTTGCGTGCGACAGGGGCGGCCACCGAGGCCCCCCAACCGCCATTTTCCACAATCAACGCCACGGCAATACGAGGGTTCTCGGCCGGCGCATAGCCCATGAACAAAGCATGGTCGCGCAGACGCTCGTCAATGGCCCGGGCATTATATTTCGCCCCGCGCAGGCTGTAGACCTGCGCCGTGCCCGTCTTGCCCGCCGCCTGATACTTGGCATTCGCAAATGCCCGCCGCGCCGTGCCCTGCCGAATGACATCGGCCATGGCATTTTGGATGACTTTCAAATTTTCAGGTTTAAGGTCTATGGTGTGGGACGGCTCGGTTACCGTGGGCGTGGCTTTGCCCGTATGCGGGTTTCGAACCATGCTGACCAAATGGGGCTTCATGTAGGTGCCGTCGTTGGCAAGCACCGCCGTAGCCTGCGCCAATTGCAACAGGGTAAAGGCGTTATAGCCCTGCCCCACAGCCACCGATATCGTTTCCCCTGCGTACCAACGCTGCTGCTCGGGTTTTTTATACGCTTTGCGCTTCCATTCCGTAGAGGGCAAGACTCCGCGTTTCTCGCCATCCAGGTCAATGCCGGTTTGCTGCCCGAAGCCGAACTGTTTGCTGAAGTCGTGCAAGGCGTTCACGCCGATTTCAGGGCCTAGCGAGAAAAAATACGTATCGGACGACACCACGATGGCCCGATGCATGTCGGTCGGTCCATACACGGCTCCGCCCGCGTTACGAAACCGCTGTCCCCCGAACTCGAAGTACCCCGGATCGCTAATGCGCTGGGTCGCGGTGCGCTTGCCCAGCTCCAGGGCGGCAAGGCCGACGAACGGTTTATAAGTCGAACCCACCGGATAAACGCTGTACAAAGGCCGGTTGATCAAAGGATGGTCGGGCGACTCGTTCAGTTCGCGCCAGCTCTCGACATCGATGCCGTCGATAAACAAATTCGGATCAAACGAGGGCGCCGATACAAACGCCAGCACATCGCCCGTGCTGGGCTCGATGGCCACCAGCGCCCCGCGCTTGCCGGCAAACTCTTTTTCGGCCAGCTTTTGCAGCTCGATATCCAGCGACAAAATCAGGTTGGCTCCGGGCACCGGATCAGTGCGCTCCAGAGACCGTACGGGCCGGCCCGTCGCGGTGACCTCGACCTCTTCGATTCCGGTGCGACCGTGCAGGGTCTCTTCCCAGGTTTTTTCTATACCCTTTTTTCCGATTATCTGGGTGCCCCGGTAGTTGCCCGAATGGCCGTCCGCCTCGAGCCTGTCGAAGTCGGCCTCGGACAGACGCCCCACGTACCCGAGCACATGGGCCGCCGCCTCGCCCTGAGGATATTCGCGCACCCATCGGGCGGTCAGTTCGACGCCGGGGAACTTGAAGGCATGGGCGGCAAACCAGGCGGCCTCGGTCTCGTTCAGGCTATTGCGCAACAGCACCGACGCGTAGCGCCCGGTCTGGTTCAGGCTAAGCTTGAAGCGTTTCAGGTTATGGGGGCTGAGATATACGAACTGCCCCAGCGACTCGAGCATTTCGTCCATGGGCTGCTCGAGCTTGGCGGGTACGACTTCCAGCGTGTAGTCGCGATAATTGCGCGCCAGCACCACGCCATTGCGATCGACAATTTCGCCGCGGCGCGGCGGCAGCGGCACCACCGCGATCCGGTTCTGATCGGCCCGGGCCGCAAAGCCCTCATAACGCTCGACTTGCAAATACCACATGCGAACGCCCAGCACGCCAAAACACACCAGCGCAAACAGCCCTGCCACCCAAAGACGCACCAGGACGCGTCTTTTTTGAAGTAAGGAAGTTTTCTTGAATTCGAACATAGCTCATCGGGCGGCGCTAAGCCGCGCCCGAGTCGATTTCATCCCGGCGGCGCTGGGGCATATGAAGCAAAATATCGACCAGGGGCCACAGCGCCACCGTAAACAACGCCGACCAGAGCCAATCCCACCCGATCCACTGCCCAGCCAGCCACGAGTTGACAAGCCGGGACACACCCACGGCAAAAATGAAGATGGGCAGCATATGGACCGCTTGCACGACAGAATTAAAGCGCTGCAGCCGGCGAGTCAGGGAAATCGCCCCGTAGGCAACGATCACATACGTCAAGGCCTGCTCTCCGAGCAGGCCGGCGTCATGCACATCCATGATCAAACCAAATAAGAAAGCGGTCAGCATTGTGATGCGTCGCGGCTCGTTCACGCACCAGAAGGCAATGACCAGCAGCAAGAGATCGGGAGCCGGCCCCCAGAGACGCCAGGGCAGGAGCGAAACCAGCCACACCACCAGCAGAGTCAGCCAGATGAACGGAAGGCTGGACGGCCGCCGGAACGGCGCGCTGTCGATAGGCTCGAGCGAGCTTAACGATGACGACCTGCCCCCCGGCGGCGCCGGGCTAGTTGCCGTTTTTCGAACCACTGGCCGCGGCCTCCTGAATTAATTGTTCGTCGGGAGCATCAACACGCAACACCAAAAAATGGCGATAGCGTTCGGGATGCGACAAGGGCTTGGCCATCGCCACCGCGAAACCGCTGGCGGCGTCGTGCTCGACCTCCTGTACCGTTGCAACGGAAAGCCCGGCAGGAAAAAGGCCGCCGATACCGCTGGTGATGAGCGTATCGCCGACCACGATATCGGTGGTGGCGGTCAAGTACCGCACCTCGATATTGCCCGAGACGCTGCCGCCGAAAGCGATCAGGCGCAAGCCGTTGCGCAGCACCTGCACCGGCACCGATACTTTCTCGTCGGTAATCAGGGCCGCCTCGGAGGTAAACGGAGTGACGCGGATGATTTGCCCCACGACACCGCCGTCATCGATGACGGGCATGCCCGGCGCGATGCCGCTGGAACTGCCCTTGTTAAATACCAGGTGATGCATGAATGCATTGGGCGGCTCGTACAGGACTTCGACCGCCACAGAAGGCTGGGTCACCATTTCAGCCACATTAAGCAAACGCCTCAGTTGCTGGTTTTCGGCGGAAAGCTGGGCGGCATGCGTGGCGATCTGCGCCAGTTCGATGCGTTGACGCTGCAGCGCCTCTTTTTCGGTACGCGCGTCGGAGGCCGCGTCCATCCAGTGATCGACGCTCGCCACCGCATCGCGCGGCATCATGACTAAACGCTGAAAAGGATATAAAACGACGGAGATAGCCTGGCGGGCAGGTTCAAAAACGCGCCAGCGCGCGTCGACGATCAATAACGCCAGGGCGAGCACAACGAGGACAAACAAGCGGACCTCCGCGGTCGGTCCACGCTTGAATAGCCTGATCGTCCCATTTTCTTGCATGTATCAATCGCACTTGCGTTCTAAGCCGCCCGGCGCGCAAGGCGCAACCGGGCAAAAAACCAACTAATCGTAGATGAACACCGTGCCGAGACGCTCAAGGTGCTCGAGCGCTTCGCCGCAACCGCGCACCACACAAGTCAGGGGTTCTTCGGCCACAACGACCGGCAAGCCGGTTTCTTCTTGCAAGAGCCGGTCCAGGTCGCGCAACAACGCGCCGCCGCCGGTAAGGGCAATGCCTTTATCGGTAATGTCGGCGCCCAGTTCGGGAGGCGTTTGTTCAAGCGCCGTCTTCACCGCGGAAACGATCTGGTTAAGGGGATCGGTCAGCGACTCGAGAATTTCGTTGGACGAAACCGTAAAGCTGCGCGGCACGCCTTCGGACAAATTACGCCCCTTGACTTCGATTTCGCGCACTTCAGCGCCCGGAAACGCAGAGCCGATTTGTTTCTTGATGAGTTCGGCGGTAGGCTCGCCGATAAGCATGCCGTAGTTGCGCCGGATGTAATTGATGATGGCTTCATCGAACTTGTCGCCACCGACCCGCACCGAGCCTTTATAAACCATGCCGCCCAGCGATATAACCGCGACTTCAGTCGTTCCGCCGCCGATATCCACCACCATGGAACCGCTGGCCTCGGAGACCGCCAGCCCGGCGCCGATAGCGGCCGCCATGGGTTCCTCGATAAGGTAGACCTGGCTGGCGCCGGCGCCCATGGCCGACTCGCGAATGGCGCGGCGTTCGACCTGGGTGGAACCGCAAGGCACACAAACGATGATGCGCGGACTGGGAGCAAACATGCTGCCCGGATGCACCATGCGGATAAACTGCTTGAGCATCTGTTCGGTAACCGTGAAATCGGCGATGACGCCGTCTTTCATGGGGCGAATCGCCTCGATGTTGCCCGGAACCCGCCCCAGCATTTGCTTGGCTTCGCGTCCGACAGCCTGGATGATTTTCTTGCCATTCGGACTACCGTCGTGGCGAATCGCAACGACGGAAGGCTCGTCCAGCACAATACCCTTCCCTCGAACATAGATGAGCGTATTGGCGGTACCAAGGTCGATCGCCATATCGCTGGAGAAATAACTGCGGAGAAATCCGAACATGCGTGCTCAGTAAAGTCGAAATTGAAGAAAGATCGTCAATTAAAGGCCTATTTTCGGGTAAAAATTTAGCTCGAGAATTTAATTAACGATAAAACCGGTAATGATAACTTATAATTGGGCCAACCTATGAGCTTTTTAGTGCTCGTTAACTTTCGTAACGGGTCTATGGCGCGACACGTAGCGGCGCTGATTCATGTTCGCACTGCCGCGCCCCATGCCCTCTATCCGACACAAGACACCCATGGCTATAACCGACCAAGACGTGGCTCGCATTGCGCGGCTGGCGCGTATTGCATTGTCCCCCGCCGACAGCGAGCGCGCCCAAAAAGAACTTAACGGCATTTTAAGCCTCATCGAAACCCTGCAGGCCGTCGACACCGCCGGCATCGAACCCATGGCGCACCCCTTGTCGGCGCACCAGGATATCGCGCTGCGTTTGCGCGCCGACGTATCGGCCCCCACGCACACGCTCGAGCAGCGCAAGGCCCTGATGGCGAATTCCCCAGCCGAATCCGACGGCCTGTTCCTAGTGCCCACGGTCATCGAGTAATCCCATGTCAAGTAAACCATTGCACACTGAATTCGATAGTATCGAGGCATTGCGCGGCGCACTGCGCTCGCGCCAAGTCAGCGCCGTCGAACTGGCCGACAGCAGCCTGGCCGCCATACAAGCCCATTCCGACCTGAATGCATTCCTGCATGTCGACCCCGAATTGACCCGGGCCCAGGCGCAGGCCGCCGACGCGTTGCTGGCCAAAGACCAGGGACAGAGCCTGACAGGCATTCCCATCGCCCATAAAGACGTGTTTGTAACGCAAGGCTGGCGCACCACCGCCGCCAGCAAAATGCTGGAGCACTACACCAGTCCGTTCGACGCCACCGTCGTCAGCCGTTTGCAGCAAGCCGGCGCCGTATCGCTGGGAAAACTCAATTGCGACGAGTTCGCCATGGGTTCAGGCAACGAAAACTCGGCCTTTGGCCCCACCCGCAACCCGTGGGACCGCAATGCCGTCCCGGGCGGCTCTTCGGGCGGATCGGCCGCGGCCATTGCCGCCGACCTGGTCATGGCCGCCACCGGCACCGACACCGGCGGCTCGGTACGCCAGCCCGCCGCCTTGTGCGGCGTCAGCGGCATCAAGCCCACCTACGGCACCGTATCGCGCTTTGGCATGGTGGCCTTTGGCTCCAGCCTGGACCAGGCCGGCCCTATTGCACGCCACGCCAAAGATCTGCTCGAGCTGCTGGACGTCATGAGCGGCTTCGACGAACGCGACTCCACCAGCCTAGAGTTTTGCGACGGGGTGGCAAACGCCCCCGGTCGGGTGCGCAACGACTTCACCAAAGCCGCGCAACAACATAACGCCAACGGAGCCCAGCCCTTAAAAGGCCTGCGCATCGGCGTGCCGACCGAGTTCTTTAATGCCGGCCTGGCCGCCGACGTGGCGCAAGCGGTTGAAACCGCACTGCAAACCTATGAATCGCTGGGTGCCCAGCGGGTCAGCATTTCGCTGCCGCGCACCGAACTGTCCATCCCCGCGTACTACGTCATTGCTCCGGCCGAGGCATCAAGCAATCTGTCGCGCTACGACGGGGTTCGCTACGGCTACCGCACGCAAAGCTACACCGACCTGAGCGACATGACCAGCCGCTCGCGCGCCGAAGCGTTCGGCCCGGAAGTGTTGCGCCGCATCATGGTCGGCACGTATGTGTTGTGCCACGGCTATTACGACGCCTACTATTTGCAGGCCCAGCGCGTACGCCGCATGATCGCCGACGACTTCCAGCAGGCCTTCGCGCAACATTGCGATGTCATCATGGGGCCCGTCACCCCCACCGTGGCCAAGCATATCGGCGATAACCGCGAAGATCCGACGGCCGACTGGCTGGCCGACATCTATACCCTGGGCGTCAGCCTGGCAGGCCTGCCGGCCATGTCCATCCCTTGCGGGTTCGGCGGCACAGGCTCGCGCTTGCCCATCGGCCTTCAACTCATCGGCAATTACTTCAGCGAAGGGCAACTGCTTGCCGTCGCCGACCGCTTTCAGCAAGTAACCGACTGGCACCAACGCAAACCGGAACAGCAATAATGGAATGGGAAATTGTCATCGGGCTGGAAACGCACACCCAGCTCTCAACGACGTCGAAAATTTTTTCGAACAGCAGCACACAATATGGCGCGCCGCCTAATACGCAAGCCAGCGAAATCGACATGGCTTTGCCCGGCAGCCTGCCGGTCATGAACGTCGGCGCCGTAGAGCGAGCCATACAGCTGGGCCTGGCGGTGGGCGCACACATTGCGCCCCGGTCCATCTTCGCCCGCAAAAACTATTTTTACCCCGACCTGCCCAAAAACTACCAGATCAGCCAGTTTGAAATCCCGGTAGTCCAGGGCGGCTCGATCACCTTCTTCGTCGGCGATGAAGAAAAAACCGTCAACCTGACCCGTGCCCACCTGGAAGAAGACGCGGGCAAATCCCTGCACGAGAACTTCACCGGCCCGCACGGCGAATCGTCCACCGGCATTGACCTGAATCGCGCCGGCACCCCCTTGCTTGAAATCGTCTCCGAGCCGGAAATGCACTCCGCAGCCGAAGCCGTGGCCTATGCCCGCACCCTGCACGGCCTGGTCGTCTGGCTGGGTATATGCGACGGCAATATGCAAGAAGGCTCGTTCCGCTGCGATGCCAACGTCTCGGTTCGTCCCAAGGGCCAGGAAAAGCTGGGCACGCGGTGCGAAATCAAAAACCTCAATTCATTCCGCTTCCTTGAGCGCGCCATTCAGTATGAAGTGCGGCGCCAGATCGAGCTGATCGAGGACGGCGGCGTTGTCAGGCAAGAAACCCGTCTTTACGACTCCGACCTGGACGAAACGCGCAGCATGCGCAGCAAAGAAGACGCCGACGACTACCGCTACTTCCCCGACCCCGACCTGCCTCCGCTGGTGATCGGGGCCGATTGGATAGCACGCGTCAAAGCCGAACTGCCCGAACTGCCCGCCGCCAAGCGCGCACGCTTCGAAGCCGAACTGGGCCTCACGGGCTACGACGCCGCACAACTTACCATGGACCGCAGCACGGCCAGCTTTTTCGAGGAAACGGCAGCGCAATTGCCGCAGGGCCAGGCCAAACTGGCGGCCAACTGGGTGCTGGGCGAGTTCACGGCCGCGGTCAACCGCGACGAAATCGACATCAGCGCAAGCCCGGTCAAACCGGCCGCGCTGGCGGGGCTGATCGCCCGCATCATCGACGGCACCATTTCCAACAAAATCGCACGCGATGTCTTTGCCGCCATGTGGTCCGGCGAAAACGGCGGCAATGCCGACGCCATCATCGAGGCGCGCGGCTTAAAGCAAATCAGCGACTCGGGCGCCATCGGGAAGATGATCGACGACGTACTGGCCGCCAACCCGGCCATCGTCGAAGAGTATCGCGCCGGCAAGCAAAAGGCCTTCAACTCGCTGGTCGGCCAAGTCATGAAAGCAGGCAAAGGCAAAGCCAACCCTCAACAGGTCAACGACTTGCTCAAGGAAAAGCTGGGCTGATTCACGCCTGGCAAGACCATGAAAAACACCCCAAAGATTGGATCCGCGTCCAACCTTTGGGGTGCGGTCTATTTTAGCGGGGTATTTTTAAATGGAAACGACCCCGTCGACGCAGGAGACTTATACGCCGTACCTGGCCCGGTAGGCCGCGACCACATCGCGATACTCGGCAAATTGCGAGTCTTGATCGAGCAACGCCATGATGTCGCCCAGCGACGCAATGCTGATGACAGGCATGTCGTAGGTTTTGGCCACGTCTTGTACGGCGGAATAAGCCGACAAGGCGTCGTCGGCGCCCGCGCGCTCCATGCGGTCCAGAGCGATCAGCACGGCTGCCGGCTGCGCCCCCGCATGACGGATGATTTCCACCGATTCGCGCACCGAAGTGCCGGCGGTAATCACGTCGTCGATAATCACAACCCTTCCCTGCAGCGGCGCGCCCACCAGAACGCCGCCTTCGCCGTGATCCTTGGCCTCTTTGCGATTGAAGGCGTAGGGAATGTCGCAACCCTTCATGGAGCCGTGATTCGCCAGCGCCACGGCCGTGGCTGTGGCCAGCGGAATGCCTTTATAAGCCGGCCCGAACAACATATCGAACTGAACCCCCGACCCCACCAGCGCCTGCGCGTAGAACTCGGCCAGCCGCCCCACTGACGCCCCGGTGTTAAAAAGCCCCGCATTAAAAAAGTAAGGGCTGATACGACCGGATTTGACTTTGAATTGGCCAAAGCGCAAAACGCCCTGCTCCAATGAAAAGCGAACGAAGTCTGTACGGGTAGAAGTGGAGTCAACCATGGCTTAGCAGTGAGAGATTAAAAGCGACATTATCGTGCATAAAGCCGCGCATCCCAAACCCGCCGCAAACAAAATGGCCTACGACAACAAGAAACCACTTAAACATGTCGAGGCAAACCTATATTTCTTTGAGACTTTCATTTAAACTCAAGGCGCTTTACAGCGGGCAGCCAATCGACACACCGGCTTAACCTGGCATCACATCGTATCGTCGCAATAGTTCATTGCGGTTTACCCTTCGGCTTTCTTTTTCTGTTTTCAACTTTTACGGGATCACCATGACTAATACATGCACAACCTGGAGTCCGCGCGTACTCAGTATTTTGCGCATTGTCGCCGGCTACTGCCTACTGTGGCACGGTACGTCGAAGTACTTCGGCTTTCCTGGCGGAGCCATCGAGAACCTGCAGATTACATCCCTGATGGGTGTTGCCGGCCTTATCGAGATCATCGGCGGAGTCTTGCTGATAATTGGCTTGTTCACCCGTATAGCCGCCTTTATCGCGTCAGGCTTTACCGCCTTTGCGTATTTCCTGGGGCATGTGGCCACCAAAGGCTTTTTTCTTTTCCCGGCCATGAACGGCGGTGAAGCCGCGGTTCTGTTTTGCTTTGTATTTTTCTACCTTGCTTTCGCCGGTCCCGGCCCCTGGAGCGTCGACGCTCTACGCCACAAAGCCGACTAATCCCCGGATGACCTTATAGTAGTAAACATGAGCCGGCCCCGCCGGCTCATGTTGCTTTCGCGGGACGAAGCCGCCAGAACCTGCTTAAGGCGTACCGCCGGTCGCGTGCACGACATACGCGGCAATAGCGTTCATGTCGTCGTCGCTGAGCGTGGCCGAAAACGACGGCATGGCGCCCAGCCCGTCTTTCATGGCCTTTTTGACCATGGCCGTATCCGGCTTGAGCTCGTCCAGATCGGGACCGATCGCCCCGGTGGCCTCGGCATCGGCCATGGTATGGCAGATGGCACAGGCTGGAATCGCCTTCTGGGTAAACAGGATTTTCCCTTTGTCCAACATGGCCTGATCGGGCGTTTCGCCAGCGAAACTCATGCTGGCAACACTGGCCAACAACACGGCGGCTACATTCAATACAACACGCTTCATTCGTATATCTCTTTTCTAAAATTTAAAACAGGTTCGTCTGGGGCATGAAAGGAGCAGTCCGGCTGACTCCTTTCATAGCCAGCCCGAACTTAGACTACCTTGACCGTGACCATATGGTCGCGCCAGCTATTGTTGATATAGCCGCGGTTGTTCTCCATGCGCTCTTCGGGCTGCGACTGGCCAAGCGCATTCGTTGTGCGGCTGGCGAGCTGATACTCGCCCGGCTTAAGGTCGGCCGACAGCACGAATTCGCGCCAGGCGTACTTGCCCAGGTCAGGCCCCACAAAATCGGCTTTTTGCCAGTCCTTGCCGCCATTGATCGAAACCTCGATGGTCTTGGCTGCGTCCATGCCGCCCATGGCGACTCCGGCGATCTGCACCTTGCCGGCTTTAACGGGCACATCGGGCTGCGACGGGGTGTTGATCCAGGACTTGGGCGGCATTTCCCAGATGGCATCGTGAGCCGGCGTGCCTTTAACGCCCACGGGCGAAAAACGGTAGCTGTTTTGCTGGATGCTGGCCGGCGACTGCTCTTTGGTGAAAGCCAGGTGCTTGATGTATTTAACGCTATTCACCCCGGTGTAGCCGGGAACGATAATACGCAAGGGCCCGCCATGGGCCAGCGGCAGGGCCTCGCCGTTGATTTCCCAGGCAAGAATGGCGTCTTTCATGGCTGACAGCGGCACGGACCGCTCGACCATAATGGTTTTGGCGTCGATTCCGGCAGGGATCTCTTCGCCGCCGGTGCTGGTCATGTAGACCATGCCATCGGCCATACCGCCAGCGGCCTCAAGCACGGCGCTAACCGGCACACCGGTAAAAACCACACAACCGGCCGCGCCCACCGTCCATTGCGTACCGCTGGGTTTATGGGGGAAATAGCTGCGGCCATTGCCGGAGCATTGCAACACCATGGGCAAGGCAGCCAGGCCCAGCGTTTTCAGTTCGGCAAGCGTAAAGCTGCGTGGCTTGGCCACGCCGGTCACTTCAAGCTTCCAGCTGTCGGGGTCTTTAACGATGTCTTCCGAAGGCGCTGCGACGTTATTACGAACGAAAAGCTTGTCTAGCGATGTAATGCCGCTGGATCCGAAAGCAGTGCGCTTCGTTTCAATCGTATTGGCGCTGTGAACAATGACGCTGTCCGCATTTTTCCAATCGGCATAAGCCGGCAATGGCTTCGCCGTGCCCTTTGCCGCCGGAGTCGGGGTAATCAATGTATCTGCGTTGGCCACCCCCCCCAGACCTGCCCAGGCAAGAGCGCCACCGGTCGACACCAGCAAACGACGACGTGCCAGGTTAGTTGTTTCTTTCATAAAGAACCTCCAAATGAATATAAATAGCTTTATGCCATTCTGTTATTTAGATATTGTATTTTCCAGTTTAACGGATTATAAGCCGCGCTTAAAAACAAATGCCAGCCCTCGCCCTGGTATGGTGACCGATCTAAAGAAAGGGGCGGCTTTTAAATCAAACCGGTACAATCGGCGTTGGTTTTCCAACGGGACTTGGGCCTCGCGATATGAATCGATATGCACCTTAACGCGCGTTTACCTTCTCTCTGGACGTCCGTGGCAATGAGCGTGCCTCGACCCAGGATGAAAAGCCGACGAAGAAATCGCTATGCCGCATACGCTTTGATTCCCGCATTGATTCTAGGAGTCGCGGGGCTTACGGGTTGCGCAACGTCCAGCCCGGCTCCCGGGGCATCGCACCCCAAAAATGAAGCAATGACCTTCGATCAGTTGGGCCAGACCGACTTTAACCGAACCGTTACGATTGCTCTGCGCGACAATCTCGAAAGCCTGACCCGCCTGCTCGAAAAGCTCTATCGCCGCAATCCCGCCGAATGGCGCAAGCTGGGTGTCGCCGATTTAGCGTCGGCGGTAACACAAGGGCGCAAAGCAATCGAAACCGGCCTGACGCCGTCCGACCTGAGCGGATTGCGCGACGTGGAAATTCTTTCTGTCGCCCTGGACCCGGGATACCAGGGCGACCGAGTCGGCGCTTTTGTTTTCGGCCTGGCCGACATGATTATCCGCGCCCATAACGGCAAAACCCGGTTTTATGTGTCTGACGTACTGGATGCCCAGCACGTCTACAATGCCGCCCGCAACGTCGAAATCGCCGCCTGGCTGCTGGCCAGCCGACGCGACGCACAAGGCAGGCCGCTGCTTATGGCCAACGAAATTTCCAACGGCACCGCCAACCTTAGCTTCGAACGGGAGTTCGGGCAGTTGATCGGCCGCCTCGACCTTATTGCCAATCTTCTCGATGAAAACCTGCGGCGCGTCGGCATCAATTATTTTCAGGGCCTGTTGTTCTTCAACTTCCTGCCGGTCCGATAAAAACGTGCCTTTCCCTGACAGGCGTAATATAACTAGGTATATTACGCTTTTCGACGCCCCCAAGAGCCTCACATGTTTCGACTTCTTGTTGCTTTCCTCGGCTTAAGCATGAGCTGGCAAGTGTCTGCCGCCGACTTGACCGTATCGGCCGCCGCCAGCCTGAGCAATGCCTTTCGTGAACTGGCGCCGCTTTTTGAAGCTCAGCACGCCGACATCAAAGTCCAGCTCAACGTTGGCGCCTCGGGCGCCTTGCTGCAACAAATTGCCAAGGGCGCGCCGGCCGATGTGTTCGCCAGCGCCGACCAGGAAACCATGAATCAGGCGCAGGCTCAGGGCCTGGTCAGGGCGGATGAGCAACGCAATTTCGTTACCAACAGCCTGGTCGTCATTGTGCCGAAGAACGCAAAAACCTCGCCCGCCACGTTGAGCGATCTTCTACAAGACCAATACCAGCGTATTGCCATTGGGCTGCCCGCGAGCGTGCCGGTAGGCCGTTATACGAAAGACGCCTTGGACAAGGCCAAGCTATGGTCGTCCATCGAACCCCGGATGATCGGCGCGCAATCGGTGCGCCAGGCGCTGGATTACGTTGCACGCGCCGAAGTCGATGCCGGCTTTGTGTACGCCACGGACGCCGCCATCATGCCGGATAAGGTAAAAATCGCTTTTACCGTGCAGACTGACTCCCCTGTTCTGTACCCCATTGCTCCGGTCGCCGCCAGCTCCCGTCACGCCCAAGCGCAAAAATTCATTGCCTTTGTCCAGTCCGGCGAGGCACAAGGCGTCCTGGCCAAGTACGGTTTCGGCAAACCGTAGGCAATCATGGAGATGGAAAGCACCTGGGTCGCATTAAGCCTGACCCTTAAAGTCGCCGGCTGGTCCACAGCCCTGAACCTGATTTTCGGGATCGGGATGGGGTTCTTGCTGGCGCGCAAGCGCTTTCCCGGGCGCGAACTGCTGGATGCGTTGTTAACGCTGCCCATGGTGATGCCCCCGACCGTGCTGGGCTACTACCTGCTGGTGCTGCTGGGCCGCAACGGCCCCATCGGCGCCTGGCTGCTGGAAACCTTCAACGTAAATCTTATTTTCACCTGGCAGGGCGCCGTTATCGCCGCAACGGTTGTTTCCTTTCCGCTGGTTTTCAAATCGGCACGCGCGGCCTTTGAAGCGGTCGACCCCCAGCTTGAGCAGGCGGCGCGCGTGCTGGGCGTTAGCGAGATCGGACTGTTTTCCCGAGTCACCCTGCCGCTGGCCTGGCGCGGCATCCTGGCCGGCCTGTTGCTGGCGTTTGCACGGGCGACCGGCGAATTCGGCGCCACACTGATGGTGGCCGGCAGCATCCCCGGCAAAACACAAACCCTGTCCATCGCGGTTTACGAGGCGGTACAGGCCGGGCAAGACAACGTGGCGAACTTCCTGGTGGCGGTTACGTCGATCACCTGTATTTTGGTGCTTCTGGCAGCGGGTCGGCTGACGCCCGGCCGCATTGCAGGCCAGCCCTAAGGACAACGATATGATTTGGGATATTGACGTCAACAAACGGCTGGGCACGGCCGAACGCGGCTTTACTATGGACGTGCGCTTTCGCAGCCATGCCCGGCGCCTGGCCCTGTTCGGTCCTTCCGGGGCCGGCAAAAGCCAGACCCTGCAAATGATTGCCGGCCTGACCCGGCCCGACCACGGCCACGTCCAACTGAATGGGCAGTATTTATTCAACCATCAGGCCAACACGAACCTGCCCGCGCAGCAGCGCCACCTGGGTTATGTATTTCAGGACTACGCCTTATTCCCCCACCTCACAGTGCGGCAAAACATCGCCTTCTCGCTGCATCGCGGCCTGCTTAACCCGGGGCGCAAAGCGCAACACGAAGCGGTCGCACACTGGCTTGACGCCTTTCATCTTGAATCCGTGGCACACCAATACCCCGTACAGCTATCGGGCGGCCAGCGCCAGCGCACCGCCCTGGCGCGAGCCCTGGTCGACGAACCGCGGGCGTTGCTGCTCGATGAGCCCTTCGCCGCGCTGGATCAAGCGCTGCGCAAGCATTTGCGCCAGGAACTGGCCGAGCTTCAGCGCCAGCTGAATATTCCCATGATCCTGATTACGCACGACCAGGAAGACCTGGACTGTTTCGCCGATGAGGTCATTCATATTCAAGACGGGCGTTCCATGGCATGAACAGCCCTGCCTGATCGGCTCAATCGCAACGACTTGAGCGCCGTCGCGCTCGTGGAAGGAAAGCTCATGACGCACGCCCGCAAACCACCCCAACCGCCGATCCACCTGGACGGCGCCGTCTGGATGACGGTCGGCGACCAAAACCTGGGCGGGCACAGCCGTGTCGGCTTGTTGCGGGCTATCGCCGAGCAAGGCTCGATAACCCAGGCGGCCAAAGCCATCGGCATGAGCTACAAAGCCGCCTGGGATGCCGTCGACACCATGAACAACCTGGCCGGCCGCCCCCTGGTCGAACGCAGCAGCGGAGGCCGGGGCGGCGGCTCAACCCAATTGACCGCTCGCGGCCTTGAGCTGATCGAGCGCTTCGACAAGATCGACGCCATCCATCGGCAATTCATACACAAGCTTAGCGATGAAGCCATCGATCTGGCTTCGGAACTTAACCTGCTCAGGACCCTGAACATGAAAACGAGCGCCCGCAACCAGTTTGCCGGCACCGTGACCGCAATCAAAAGCGGCGCCGTCAACGATGAAGTCGAACTGACGATCGGTGAAAACACAAAACTTGTCGCCATCGTGACCCGCGAAAGCACCGAATCGCTTGGCCTGACGGTGGGCGGCCAGGCCTTCGCCCTGGTCAAGGCCTCGTCCGTCATCATCGCCGGCGGTCTTGATGGAACCCGACTTTCAGCCCGCAACCGGCTTTACGGAACCGTGAGGTCCATCACGCCTGGCGCGGTCAATACCGAGGTCGTCCTTGATATCGAAGGCGGCGCAAGCATTGCCGCCATCGTCACCCAGACGAGCGCGGAGTCGCTGGAACTAAAAATCGGCGCGCCGGCCGCCGCCATTTTCAAAGCGTCCAGCGTTATCCTGGGAACCCTGGCTTGATTTGCTCCGCTCGCGCAAATACGCCAGGACGGCATCATGATCACCGCTGAACTCAATGCGTGCCGCGTTATTCTCGCGCTGGTAGGCGTACATGGGGTCGTAATACTCGCCCAGCAGAAGTTTGATCCAGCCACGATGCAAATCCACCGCCGCGCTACGCCGCTGCTCAGCCAGGGCGGAGTCCATCAGGGCGGCCAAACGTTGATAGCGCTCGCCGCCCAGACGCTTGACAAGATTTTGCAAGCTTTGGCGCAAGCGCTCGGCAAAAGCGGCAAATCCGTCCTCTTCCCCCTGCACCGCGACGAACTCGGCGCACAGATCGACCACATAGTCCCCCAAAATGCGTTCAACCCGCGCATCGAGACTATCTTCCAGCCATACCAACGGGTAGTGCCGCATGCCCTGATGCAATGACGGGGGCAAGGCACAACTGCCTATCAAGCGGCTCTCGTCCTCAAGAACGAACTGCCCTAAACCTTTCGCGCGTTTTTTCAGCACATCGATGGCCAGCCCGTTTTCAAAATCGACCTGCCCCGGCTGCGGCGTCGCGTGCTTGCCGAAACTGGAACCGCGATGATGGGCATGCCCTTCCAGATCGACGGCATTGTCCAGTTGCGCCAGCAACTCGGTCTTGCCTGTTCCGGTAAGCCCGCCCAGCAGGACAAAGTCACACTGGGCCACCGCCTCGTCGAGCGTCTGGATTAAAAACCCACGCAGCGCTTTATAACCGCCCTGTACCCGAGGGTATTCGATGCCCGCTTCGCTTTTCAGCCACTGTTGAGCAATCTGCGATCGCAGCCCTCCACGCGCGCAATACAAATAGCCATCGGGATGCGCTTTGGCAAACGCGGCCCAGGCGGCGATACGCTCCGCCTTCAGCGCTCCCGACACCAGCTGATGGCCCAGTTCAATGGCAGCCTGTTGGCCCCGCTGTTTGAAACAGGTACCCACACGTTCGCGCTCGCTGTCATTCATCAACGGCAGATTCAGCACCCGGGGGAAGGCGCCTTTGTGGAACTCCACCGGCGCACGCACATCCATCAACGGCAGGTCATTCAGAAAAATAGCGCGGTAATCGCTGCTGTCGCGACGCATCAACGCACTTCTACCGCATGGCTCTGACGGGCCACCAGTTGCCTTGCAAGCCCTGCTCTGCAGCCGCGGCAAGGAACTGCGCTTCGCCCGCCGGCTCGACCGCGACCAGCAGGCCGCCGCTCGTCTGCGGATCGCACAGCAATTGTTTTTGCATTGCGCTTAAGGGCGCAACGCCAGCCCCGTAGCTCTCGAAATTGCGCAACGTCCCGCCCGGCACACACCCTTCGCCCAGGTAATAATCGATGCCGTCGAAACGCGGCACCGCCGCGTATTCGATGCGCGCCGTCAGCCCGCTGCCGTCGGCCATCTCAAGCAAATGGCCCAGCAGCCCGAACCCGGTCACATCGGTCATCGCCCTGACGCCGGCCAGCTTGCCGAAACGGCTGCCAAGCCGGTTCAGGGCGCACATCGAGTCGCGCGCCACGCCCACATCCTGCGGGCGCAGCTTGCCCTGCTTTTCGGCGGTGGTCAAAATGCCCACACCCAGGGGTTTGCTCAGATAAAGCGTGCAGCCTTCCGTTGCGGTGTCGTTGCGCTTCATGTAGCGCTTTTCCACAATACCGGTCACCGCCAGGCCGAAGATGGGCTCGGGCGCGTCGATGGAATGCCCGCCCGCCAGCGGGATACCCGCCGCGTCGCACACCGCGCGGCCGCCGCGAATCACTTCGCGCGCCACTTCCGGCGCCAGCACATTCACCGGCCAGCCCAGAATGGCAATGGCCATCAGCGGATCGCCGCCCATGGCATAGATGTCGCTAAGGGCGTTGGTCGCGGCAATTCGGCCGAAGTCGAACGGATCGTCGACGATCGGCATGAAAAAATCGGTCGTGGACAGCACGCCCCGCTCGTCATCAATCGCATACACCGCGGCATCGTCGCGCGACGCATTGCCGACCCACAGTTTCGGGTCCAGGTTCTGGGCTCCGCTACCCGCAAGAATGACCTCGAGCACCTTCGGAGAAATCTTGCAGCCGCAGCCTGCGCCGTGGCTATATTGGGTAAGGCGGATCGGTTCGCTCATGGGGAACTCCGTGAAGTGATTCGTAAAGGCGCAATTTTACCGGCTAAGGCACCCCAAAGCACTCGATCCGATTGCGGCCGCGCGCCTTGGCCTGATAAAGCGCCATATCGCTGCAAGAAAGCGAATAATCGGGACTGACATCGCTTGCCGTCATAATGGCCACGCCCACGCTGACCGTCATGACGATGCACTGATCGGCCAACTGCAATGGCGTTTGCGCAAGCTGTTGCCGCAAACGCTGGGCAAACGCCATGGCGTCGGTAAAGTCGGTGCCGCGCAGGAGCAAGGCAAACTCTTCGCCGCCGACGCGTCCCGCTACATCGGCCTTGCGCAAATGGCCGCGCAAAATGCGCGAAAAGTGCTTCAACGCCAAGTCGCCCACCGCATGCCCCTGGGTATCGTTGATCGTCTTGAAGTGATCCAGATCGCACATCAGCACCGCCGCCGACGGGGACCGGTCGCGCTTGATGCGGGCCAACTCGGCCTCCATTTGCTCCATAAAGTGGCGACGATTGGGCAACTGGGTCAAAAAATCAGTGGTCGCCAGTTCCTGCAACTCGGTGTCCATACGCTTGCGCTGGGTCACGTCGGTGATGAAACCGTGCCAAAGCGTACTGCCGTCCTCCAATCGCTGGGGCTGGGCATCGCCCTGGCGCCAGCGCAATCCCAGCCGCGGCAACTGAACGCGATATTCCAGGTGCCACGGCGTCAGCCGAGTGGCCGAGCTTTCCAGCGACGCGCGGTAAGCCGCGCGATCATCGGGGTGAATCAGCGCATCCACCGCCGCCGCGCTCGTCGCCACCTGCTGCGGCTCGAGCTCGTAAATATCCCTGATGCCGGCACTGGCGTACGAAAAGAACGACTCGCCATTGGGCAACAGCCGATACTGAAAGACCAGTCCCGGCACCTCGTTAGTCAAATGGGTAACGAGATCAACGGTCTGCTGCAGCCTCTCCGAGATCGCGCGCATCGCCGTTATGTCAGTCGTCGTACCGATCATGCGCAAGGGTCGACCCTCGCTGTCCCGGCTTACCACCTTGCCGCGGCTGGAAACCCATTTATAAGTGCCGTCCTTGCATCGGATGCGATGTTCCACTTCGTAGCTGGGCGTCTTTCGATCGAAATGGTCCTGTATGGTTGCCTGAACATAAGCAAGATCGCCGGGGTGAAGCCGCGTGTAGCTATCGGCAATCCGGTTGGTCAGCTCGTTCTCGGCATAACCAAGAATCGCCTTCCAATCCGGGGAATAGTAAATCTCATCGGTTTGCACATTGCGATCCCAGACTCCAGTCCCGCTTCCCGCCATCGCCAGCGCCATTCTTCGTTCGCTTTCACGCACGGCCTTGGCCTCGTCCAGCAACCGGGCCTGACTCATGTCGCGCTCGATGAGTGCGGCCGCAAGGCCGGCCACATCGCATAGAAACTTAAGCTGCTCATCATTTAATGACCGGGGTCGAGTGTCGAACAGACACAAGGCGCCGACCCGGCTGCCGTCCGCCGCGAGCAAGGGCCACCCGGCATAGAAGCAAATAGCCGGATTGGCGGCCGCCAGGGAATGGTCATGCAAGCGTTCGTCAGCGGCGACATCGGAAACCACGAGCCCCGCATCATCCGTTGCCGCGTCGGCCCACAACAAAAGACCGGACGGCTGTTCGCTGAATAAAAACCCATCGCAGGACTTGAGACAATGCGCGTGTGCGTCAAGTTGCGTAATGAAAGCCATGGCGACACCGATCTGCCGCCTGGCAAGGCGAAGCAGACGGTCGAACCGTTCGTCCTGTGCGGGGGCCGGGCCGTCGAGAGATCTCGGAGTATGGGTCTGGGTGACGTTCATGGTCAGGCTTGGGAAGCCAGCTTATCCAATTCAATCGACAACGGCCGTAAGACAACGGGTGCAAATCCATGGGCGCAATTATAACGAGCAGCAGCCGATTTATACGCCTTGTCGCGCCTAAAACCGCCCCGAAAAACATGGCCGTGCGAGCAGAACCCGGTAACAAAAGCGCGCAAACCATGACCTGACTGTATCAGAACCAATACAGAACCGTTACAGAAGGGCCCGAAACCGCGTCAATTATTTCAGTCGGCTGCAAAAGGCCGTCAACCGCTTGCCCCCCGCGATCGGCATGACTAATCTGGCTTCACAAATAATCAAACAGGGGTTTCTCATGAACTTGCAACGTAACTGCGCACGGATCGCAACAATAGGCCTGCTGGCATTTGCGTTGGCCGGCTGTGCCACGCATGACCGCAAATCAAACAATACGCTGCTTGGCGCGGGGCTTGGCGCCGCAACCGGCGCCGTGTTCTCGGGCGGCGACCCGCTCTATACCGTTGGCGGAGCCGCTGCGGGCGGACTGCTGGGCAATATACTGACCGAAGACCGCAGCTACCGCCGTTCGAACAACTGGGACCGAAACGATAGGCGCCGCTCGTCGCACAAGCGCAACCGTCACGACCGACGCTATCGCTAAGTCTTACCGACTTTGAATCGGGTTCAGGGACGCTGCGGCGTCCCTGCTTGCTGCCAACCGCTCACCTTTATACGCCCCGGGCACTCGGTTAAACTGGTCCGGCATTTACCGCAATAGATCGCCCTACTTCGATTGACTCAAACCCGAACCTCCAGCTCCCTGCCGCCGGTACTGGCCGGCCCCATCTTGCGCCGCCTTGAGCCGGACCGGCTCGTGCTGTGGCTGGTCGGCAGCGCACCGCTGCATTTGACGCTGCTGCTCGAGCCCGCTGGCGGGCCGCCCCGCCGATTGGCCCTTGACGCGACATGCTGCCGCGTCCTTCCCATCGGCCGCCATGCCTGTTTGCACTTCATCGACGTGAGCCTGCCCGAGCCGCTACCGCAGGACACGATCATTCATTACGACCTGATCGCGACGCTGGACGACGGCATCGAAGCCAACATCGCCCAATGGGCGCCGCACCTGCTGCATGAGGGCGCAACGCGGCCCAGCCTGGTGCTGCGCAGCCGCGCAGACAATATTCTTTTCGGCTCGTGCCGCAAGCCGCATCACCCCTCGCGCGATGGGCTCGCGCGCGCCGACGGCCTGTTGGCCGAGCATATCGGACAGGCCGACACGCGGCCTGCCTTGCTCATGCTGAGCGGCGACCAAGTCTATGCCGATGATGTGGCCGGCCCCATGCTCGCCGCGATCCATGCGCTGATCCGTCGTCTTGGCCTGTATGATGAATGCCTGGAGGGCGCCGTCGTCTCAGACAGCATCGCGCTTTATGCCCATCCCGCCGGCTATTACCGCCGCGAAGATCTATTGCCCGCATTCAAGTCGAACGAGGCGCTGCGCGAACGTTTCTTCGGCGGAGTGGAAAAGCCGATCTTCACCACGGCCAACGCGCACAACCACCTCGTGACGCTGGCCGAGGTGATGGCTATGTACCTGCTGGTCTGGTCGCCTGTGCCATGGCAACTCGTGCCTGAGCCGCCGATGCCCGTACTGGAGGCCGAACATGCGCGCCGCTGGCGACGCGAGGCCAAAGCCCTGCAGGGCTTCCGCCGCGATTTACCCCACGCCGCACGCCTGCTCGCCCACGTTCAGACGCTGATGATCTTTGACGACCATGACATCACCGACGACTGGAATCTTTCAGCCAAGTGGGAAACCACCGCCTATGAGCATCCGTTCTCGCGACGCATCGTGGGCAATGCCCTGATGGCCTATATGTTGTGCCAGGGGTGGGGAAATCGTCCCGATGTCTTCGACGCGCTGCTCGACGACATGTACGCACTGACAGCTGCGCCCGACGCCCAAGACCGGCTCGACACCACCGCGCAAGACGCATTGATCGGTCGACTGCTCTCGTTTGGCCAGTGGGACTACGTGCTGCGCACGCAACCGACTGTGATCGTGCTCGATACACGCACGCGTCGCTGGCGCAGCCGGCGCTTGCCAGGCCGCCCATCGGGGCTGATGGACTGGGAGGCGCTGACCGACCTGCAGCATGAATTGCTGGATGAAAAGGCCGCCGTGATCGTTTCGCCAACGCCCATGTTTGGCGTCAAGCTGATCGAGGTCATACAACGCGTATGCACCTTTGCGGGCCACGCCCTGACCGTCGACGCTGAAAACTGGATGGCGCATCGCGGCGCGGCCAGCGTCATGCTCAACATCTTTCGCCACTCCCGCACGCCGGGCAATTACGTTATTCTGTCCGGCGACGTGCACTACTCCTTCGCCTACGAAGTGCAGGTTCGCGACCGCGATCGCACGCCGCACATCTGGCAGATCACCAGCAGCGGCATCAAGAACGAATTTCCGCGACTGCTGCTCGACTGGCTGGATCGCCTCAACCGCTGGCTTTACGCACCACGCTCACCGCTGAACTGGTTCACCCAGCGCCGGGACCTCGCCATCCGTCCGTGCCTGCCCGACCAGCGCCGCCGCGGCGAACGCTTGTGGAACGGTGCGGGCATTGGCCAAGTGTGGCTCGACGCGCAGGGCCGGCCGGCCCGCATCCTGCAGCACAATTCCGATGGCCGGCCTTCCACTCAATTCCTTGCGCCAGAGCACGCCGCATCCGCCATGGCGCCAGTGGAAGAACCGCCGTCGGCCAAACTCGACGAATCATAGTAGTTGTCGAATCCTGGATAAATTTGAATCACGCCATATTTTAAATCGACCCCTTAGCTATTTATCCCGCAGCAGTATGTCGCTTTTTTAACTCATCCTCAACAAACTCCATTCTGTCCTTGCCCCAGAACAGCTCCTCTCCAACAATAATCATAGGCACACCGAATACGTCGCGATCAACGCCTTGATCCGTGCTCGTAGCTAGTTCCGCACTTATTTCATCGCTGGCACTCAAGCGCTCAAATTCGTCCGGATCAATTCCTAGCGATGCCGCGATCGGCCGTAAACCAGCATACTCCGCAATGGATGCATCACCATGCTCCCAATAACGATCCATGACACGCTCTACGAATTCAAACTCCTTACCATAGCGCCGCATAACAAGAGAACCTCGCAAGACCCGACTCGACTTAATCGGAAACTGCCGGGGCATCTGGAATGACAGCCCATACTTTTCGGCCCAACGCATCAGATCTCGCTTTCGATTGCGCAATTTTGCTTTTGATTCCTTCATCAACTCATAGTTGTTGTTCCGAAAAACATACCCCAAGTTGAAGGGACGCAGCACCAACTCGGCGTTATAGCGCTCCAAAAGCGGTTTAATCAACTTCAGTGCAAAATAGGTGTTGGTGCTGCCAACATCCCAATACATTTCGATCTTCTGCTTATCCATTCGGTGCTCTCCAGAAAATAAACCAAGCGGCTATTGCAAATAAGCCTGTGATTGTTCGATAAGAGGCGTCCAGATTGCAACCTGGCTGCGCAGGCGACGCTCCAGCCCTTCAGGCGAGGCTCGCGATGCCTCGACTGGCATAGCGCCCATCTTGCCCATACTTTCTCGAAAAGCCGGATCGACAAGGCTCGCCTGAAGCGCTTTGCTTAAGCGATCAAGCACCGGTGCGGGGGTGTTTTTTGGTGCATAAATGCCGTGCCACACCGTGATCTCGAAATCTTTCAGGCCTTGCTCGTTCAATGTTGGGAGGTTAGGTAAAGAATCCAAGCGCTGATGAGTGGTCGTTCCATATGGCTGGACCCGGTCAGCACGAATTGGTTGCAATGTCGTAGTAATTTGATCGCAAAGCAAATCGACCTGTCCACCTTGAAGGTCGGTCATAGCTGGGGCGGCTCCTTTATAAGGCACCATGGTCAAGCGCAGTTTCAACTGCGACATAAGCAACAGACCGCAAAGATGAGATGCGGTACCAACCCCGGCATTGCTAATATTGACCGACTGCTGGTGTGTTGTCAGATAGCCCCTCAGGTCCCTAAAATTTTTAGGTGGTAATGCAGGCTTGCCCACCAATGTCATCGGTACATCAACCACTTCTCCTACATACGAAAAATCTTTCAGTGGATCAAATTTCAACTTAGGCGAAAGCGCGCGTAGCGTAGACATACCTATGTTATGAATGAGCAAGGTATAGCCGTCGGCGGGAGCACGTAGGACTGTCTCGGAGCCGACCACGCCGCCAGCACTGGGCCGGTTGTCGACGATGACTGTTTGCTTAAGATTTTTCCCCATGGACATCGCTAATTGCCGAGCTACGACGTCGGTGGGTCCTCCAGCGGAAAATGGAACGATCAACGTTACCGAGCGGCTCGGATACTCATCCGCCCACGCTGTTACTGACGCCAATGCTAAGCTGACCACCGCAATATGTTTAAACATAGCTGTCTCCTCTTTTGTTTTTAGGTATTTATCGCTTCGGGCTTCGTACGCGAGATCAACTTGTCTTGCACTAGGACTTTCTCTTCGTACAATGCATCGATTTCTTCCGCACTCAATCCAAGTAGATCCTGCAAGATTGCTTCGTTGTGCTGTCCTAATACATCCGCCTTCAAGTCATGCTGTGGCTCCCAGGCCGAAAACTTGACAGGCAATCCCGGAATATCAAACTCGCCTAGCCAAGGGTCCTGTACTCTTCTTACCGTACCCCGCTCCCGTAAATGGGGATGCCCTATCGCTTCATTCAAAGTCAATACAGGCGCGCACGGGATACGGTGCCGCTCCAAAGTCTCAATGGCCTGATCGCGCGAAGCAAAACCGGAGAGCCACTCTTCAAGCAATGCCTTCAAGCCATCGTTGTTGTCTCTTCGTTTCGACGCGGTAGCAAAACGCGGGTCGCTCAACAGTTCTGGGGCATTTAATGCGGTGACAAACGCCTGCCACTGATGCGGCAGAATCGCGAGCGTCAAATAACTGCCATCTCCGCAACGAAACACACCTGTAGGCCCGCCATCAGGATGCTGGGAGCCCGTCCGCTTAGGGGTATAGTTCGCTCGCAAGGAAACACGCGGGATGGCAACCTCGTGCATCTGGAAGTAAGTATCGAGCAGCGATGCATCTATGTACTGACCCTGCCCTGTACGCTCACGATGCAACAGAGCAAACCCCACCGCCATGGCAGCTGCAATCCCGGTTGCGGTGTCTCCAATGGCCATGGTTATCAATGCCGGATCGCTTTCCGGGTCGCCAATAAGATCGGTAATACCTGCGTAGGCCTGAGCAACGTAGTCGTAACCTGGTTTTTGGCTCAAAGGGCCTTTCTGTCCGGCCAGGGAAATCGAACACATGACCAGTTTCGGGTTTAACTCGCGCAATGTTTCATATGACAACCCAGCCCTTGCCATTACTCCTGGACTGAAGTTTTCCACCAGCACGTCAAATTGTGGAATCATGGTCTGGATCAACTCTTGACCGCGAGGGTGCTTGAGATCTAGCGCCAGACTGCGCTTAGAATGATTCTGCTGAAAAAAATAAGTGCTCTGGGTAGATCCCGTATGTTCCGGGTTGCGCGATTTCAAGCCCCCCACGCGGGTACGATCGCCAAAAGGGGCAAGCTCGATCTTCACCACATCAGCCCCCAGCTCAGCCATGATGCGAGTGCAAGTGGGGCCGGCGACAACCTGGGTCAGATCAAGAACACGGTAACCGGTCAACATAGAAGGTGCGGGTTTCATACTATTTCTAACGCCTTAATCAATAAATCAACGAGTCCGGAATTGCGAATCGCCAAACAGGTTCTGCCACCGTTCAGCACTGGGCTTAGCGCCGCTGTGATCAACTTTTTCGGCGAGAACCGCCAACCCGCGTTGGACTGCGGGTCGCGCACGGATTGCGCTATACCAGCGCTGAAGATTGGGCCATTCGGCAATATCCTGCCCTTGCCACTTATAGGGGCGCAGCCAGGGGTAGGTCGCAATATCGGCCAATGAATAAGCGTCTCCGGCCAGATACTCGGACTCCCCTAGTTTCCGATCTATCACACCGTAGATCCGTCTTGCTTCTTTCGTATAGCGATCAATAGCGTAGACAATGCTTTCTGGTGCGTACTTGCGAAAATGATGCGCTTGGCCAAGCATCGGGCCTACTCCCCCCACCTGGAACATCAGCCACTGGAGGACGCTGTAACGTTCGCGTGTATTGGCCGGCAATAAAGGGCTGCCTGCTTTCTCTGCCAAATACATCATGATGGCGCCAGACTCGAATAATGATATGGGATGCCCGTCGGGCCCCTCTTCATCGACAATCGCCGGAACCTTGTTATTCGGACTGATCTGCAAAAAGGCTGGACTAAACTGTTCACCTTTGCCAATATGAACTGGCACGACACGGTAAGGCATCATCAACTCCTCAAGCAAAATAGATATTTTGTAAGCGTTGGGAGTCGACCAGAAGTAAAGTTGAATCATTGATGTCCACCGTCTTGAATATCTGGCATGGCGCCGTAAATTCATCATAGGGACAGAAATCGCTTTGGGATAATATGACATCGTGATTGCGGCATATCTCAAACCTATGGTTGCCTTCGCAGCCGATCTCATTTTGGAGCATCAAGTCAGGCACTATGGAACTCAGGCAACTCAGATACTTTGTACGGATTGTCGAGCTCGGCAGTGTCTCGCGCGCGGCTAAAGCACTATTTATTGCGCAGCCAGCATTAAGCGCTCAGATCGCCAACCTCGAGACGGAACTCGGGGTTCGTTTACTCACCCGTAGTGTGCGTGGTGTGACTGCCACAGTGGCTGGTGAATCGCTTTATTTGCATGCACACGCTGTATTACGACAGATCGAACGGCTTTGCCATGATGTCAGCACTAGCGGTAGCACGCCCGGCGGGCCAGTATCTTTGGGCATTCCTACAAGTGCTGCCAATATTCTTGCTGGACCGTTGATCGCTGCAGTTCAAGAGCGCTACCCCGATATTCAATTGCGTATCGTAGAAAGCCTGAGCGGCCATTTACAGGAAATGGTCGTTAATGGCCGGCTTGAAATGAGTCTGCTATTCGAGCCCGGCGGCACTCCTTCAACCAGCACACTACGCGACAGCACAAGCGTTGGGCACCTGAATTGGTTGCCCCTTCTTGATGAAGAACTTTTTTTACTGTCTGAACCCAAGAATGGAGTCATCGAAAGCGCCCCCATCTCTCTCGAAGAGGCAGCCCAGTTACGGCTGGTACTGCCGGGTCGTTCCAACATTACTCGCCAACTGATTGACCAGGCTTTTACAACAGCGGGATTGCAAGCCCATGTTGTTGCTGAAATTGATTCGCTTTCAACCATCCAGTCCATTGTAGAAAGCGGACATGCGGCAACTATTCTTTCTCTTTCCGCTTTCGTTGGTCCCGACATTCGCACCAAACTCTCTGTACGCTCTTTGGGTGGCGGCACTCTGAGCCGACGTTTATCTTTGTGCACGTCCGATATTATGGGTTTAGGCGCAGCGGCGGAAAGCCTTGTAACGCTTATCCCAGCGTTAGTCCACGCCTTTGTCGAATCTGGAAAGTGGGCCGGCGCGTCAATTATTCAGGACGAGTCTGTCGGCCAGCTATAGCGGGTAAATATACCCCCAGCGCAAAGCCATATGAGGTCATTGCGTGCGCTTCTGCGTAGACTGGATCCATTACTAAAATGAGTATGGGTCGGCATGAAAAAAATTCTTTCGGGCACCGTTGTCCTGGATCTCACCCGCTTTTTTTCTGGCCCTCAAGCTACGCTGCTGCTTGCGGGGCTGGGTGCAGAGGTCATCAAGATCGATGACCCGCGAACAGGCGACCCCTCTGCTTTTTCACCGCCTCTGGCAGGCCCTTCGGGTGTGTCTTTTCACCGCCAGTCCGATCTTGATATGGGTATCGCCTACTTGAAGCGTACTCGCGGCAAGAAATCAGTGGCGCTCGACTTGAAGTCGGACACTGGTCACCGCGTATTCATGGACATGGTCAAATCGGCTGACGTCATTGTGGATAATTTCAGCGCAGGCGTGGCCCATCGCTTGGGCGTGGATTACGAAAGCCTGGTCGCGGTGAACCCATCCATTATCTCTTGTTCGCTTACCGGTTATGGTTCGACCGGGACAGATCGCAATTTGAAAGCCTACGATCTCATGGTGCAAGCCGCTGTTGGGCTGATGAGCCTAACCGGGCATGAAGACGGCCCGCCCGTAAAAGCCGGATCACCGCTTTCTGATGCTATTTCCGGCGTATTCGCTGCGAGCGGCATCCTAGCTGCGCTACTACACAAACATCGCACCGGACAAGGACAGGCAGTCGATGTGTCGATGGCCGATTGCTTGTTCGCCCTTATGTTCGATGAGCCCATTGATTGCTACGACCAGTTAGGCCTGCAACATCGTCAAGGCAACCGCATTATGCGTTTCTCGCCATTCAATGCGTATGCAAGTAAAGACGGCTGGGTAACATTGGGTGCGGCAAGCAATGCGGATTGGGAAGCATTGCTTACGACAATGCAGCGTGTGGATCTGCTGGACGATCTAAACATGATGAGCCTGGCATGGCGATTGTCCAACAATGCTCAGGTAGATGCCGTGGTCGCGGCCTGGACAGCAACGCTCACAACGGCGGAAATCGTTCAGCACTTAAGCAATAGTCACATACCTTGCAGTCCGGTACGCACGATAGACGAGGTCCTGAGTTGGCAACAACTGCACGAGCGCGACATGATACAACCACTCTGGAATCCCATGACACGCACTGATGTAGCGGCGCATGGCCCCGGTTTCCCCATTAAGTTCAGCCGAACGCCCGCCGCTTATGATGCCCCTGCCCCATTGCCAGGAGAACACAGCAGCGAGCTGCTTGCTCGTATGGCGGGGCTGTCGATGCACGATATTTTCCGACTGGCCGAACAGGGAATTACTGCAGGGCCGGACTTGCCTGATCGACTATTTATCTCGTGAGCTGGCCGCACTCCGCAACATTAGGCCTTCATGCCCAACAAGAGATAAAACTTGATCATTCCCCTGAAAGATATACAATTTTTATGTATATCAATCAATGGAGCGTAAACATGCAAGTCGCGAAATGGGGGAATAGCCTGGCGGTACGCCTTCCCGCCAGTCTGGTAGAAGCTCTGGAGTTGCGCGAGGGTGACAGTATCGAGATTGTCATAGACGATACACGCACGTTCGCTGTCCGCAAAAAACCAGGATCCGACGCCTTACTGAAGCGCCTGCGCACCTTCAGAGGAAAACTACCGGCAGATTTTCATTTCGATCGGGATGAAGCGAATGCACGCGATTAAGTTCAAACACTTCCTCGACAGCAACGTCGTGTTGTACTTGCTCTCAGGCGACCCGACCAGAGCGGACAAGGCTGAAAACTTGCTGGTCGCTGGGCCAGTCATCAGCGTGCAAGTACTTAATGAAGTGACACATGTCTGTCGTCGCAAGCTTCAAATGAACTGGGATGAAATCACACAGTTTCTGGACCTGGTACGCAAATTTTGCAAGGTTGTGCCACTCACAGAAGCTATCCATGATCGTGCCCGACTGATCGCCGAGCGGCACAAATTATCTTTCTACGATGCCTGCATCGTCGCGGCAGCGGCCGCAACAGGTTGCCAGACGCTCTATAGCGAAGACATGAACCACGGACAGTATTTAGAAGACGGTCTGAGCCTGAAGAACCCATTCGCCACCGAATAACCGAGGGGCACCCGGAAAAAACAGTTGTCAGTTCAAATCTTAGGCTGGCCCCATGGCGACTGGAGCCGTTGCAATTTCTCTAGTTCAGCTTGCGGACCATGCGTTCACCGCCGGTGTAGCCTAGCGCCTGGATCTCACGGTACAAGACCGCGGCGAGAATCCAGTCCGGTGATGCGTGCAGCAGTCGGGACTGAATGTAGTCTTCAAACGCGGATAACTTGCCCGGCTTGGCTATAGAGTGCTTGAGCGGGGACTCAAAGAGGTATAACTTATTGCCGAAGCTTAACGTATGGTCGTTACGGATTTTACGATGCTCTTTCTGTACGCAGATATTCTCCAGATTGAGATGGCTAGGCACAGGCGTAAATTCTAAGGCTGTATTTTTGGCCTTGACGACAATCCTGTGCTTTATGGAGCGCTTACGGAACCTATTGTCCTTATCCGACCGTCACCGGCAAGACGGTGCTGAACTGGGCGTTACCTTGAATCTGTTTCCAACCACCTTGACAGACACTACCTGCGAGGGGCGGTGAAAAAGGCCCTACGGAGGTAGGGCCTGAGGTATATTCTAGGGCTTCGACTCAACTTAGCCTTTTCTGATCTTCGCGACCTCGGCCATAATTTCGGCAACAGCCTCTTCGCCTATGTCTTTGGTGTACTTAGCTGTTACGCCTTCGGTTGCTTGACGCATACGCTCAATTTCTTCGGGCGCGATTTCGGTCACAACTGTACCTGCGGCCTGAACTTTTTCGATGGCCTTGGTTTCCATCTCACGGGATACCTGCCGTTGCTCAGCCTGTGATTCGGTAGCTGCTTCGCGAAGCACACCTTGCTCATCAGCAGAGAGCTTATTCCATGTCCTCTCACTAAAGAGCAGCACCAATGGGTTGTACACATGACGGGTTAGCGAGAGATTCTTCTGTACCTCATTAAACTTATTCGTCTCGAACGCCACGACGGGATTGTCTTGCCCGTCCACCGCACCAGTTTCCATGGCCGTGTACAACTCGGTGAACGACATAGGCACGGCATTTGTGCCTAGCGCCGTAAACGTATCAAGCACCATAGGAGCCTGGACCACACGGATCTTGAGTCCACTTAAATCCTCTAACTTGGTTATTGGACGCTTTCCATTGGAGATGTTTCGGAACCCGTGGTCCCAATAGGTAAGGCCCACCAAACCAGTGGGTACCTTCTTCAGAAATTTTTCGCCTACCTGCCCATCCAGCACGGCGTCTACCTCTTCAAAGCTATTAAAGAGAAAGGGCAAATCAAAAATACCGAATTCTTTCTTCAAGCCTACTAAAAGGCCTGGTGGCAGTGTGGTGACATCAAGCGTACCTCCCTGAAGGGCTGAAACCGTTTGCAGATCACCACCCAGTGTTCCATTCGGGAACAACCTTACAGTCATTTTTCCACCGCTTTTGTCTTTCACCAGATCCGCAAATTTCTGTGCCCCGAAGCCCATATGACTATCTGCTGGCTGAACATATGAAAACTTGAAGTTGCGTTCCTTGATGTCCGCTGCAGCGGCTTGGACAGCAAGCCCAGCCATCATCGGCATCGTTAGACACAGCAAAATCGTTTTAAGTTTTTGTTTCATTGGTTTATCTCCTCAATCAGTTATAAAAATAAAGTGTTTTACATGCCACGCAAGGCATCAGCCGATGAACCATTTGGCCGGCACCATGACGACACCTGGAAACAGAATCAATAGAGCGAGCACGATCAGTTCTGCAAGCAGGAACGGCCAAACTCCCTTCATCATGTCATCCATGCTGAGCCTGGAAACGCCACGCACCACGGTCAATACCGAACCCACCGGCGGCGTAATCAAGCCAATGGAACACGTCACAATAAAGACCACGCCGAAGTAGACTGGGTCTATGCCCGCCTGCTTGATTACGGGCAATAGCACTGGCGTAAGGATCAGGATGATAGGAATCATGTCCATCGTCATGCCAACCAACACCACCAGTCCAATAATTACTCCCATTAGAAGCATGGGATTGTCCATAAAGGGACCCAATAGACTCACGATGCTGCCGGGTACATCCGCAATGGTTATGAGCCACGCTGAAACCAGCGCAGCAGCGATAAGGAACATCACTACCGCACTCATCTTCACTGTAGCCAAAAGCACGTCGTACAGATCAGCGATCGAAAGCTCTTTGTAAATAAACATCGAAACAAAAAGCGAATACACCACTGCAACAACGGCAGCTTCGGTAGGCGTAAAGACACCGAACCTTAAGCCGACGATAATAATCACAGGCAGCATCAGTGCCCATACTCCGCTTACCAGTGCCCGCGAAAATTCCTTGGATGAGCTTTTAGGTGGTGGTGTGATATCTTCCTTGCGCACGGTCCACCACCATGCGAACGCCAAGCCCGCCCCTATCAGAAGACCGGGGACGATACCGGCAAGGAACAGCTTGGTAATCGACACCCCACCGGCTACGCCAAAGATAATGAAGCCAATTGACGGCGGAATAATCGGCCCGATACACCCAGCCGCTGCCACCAGCCCTGCGGATGTGTTCTTCTTGTGACCAGCCTGTATCATCATTGGCATCAACAGCGCAGATAGCGCGGCCGCATCTGCAACGGCCGAACCAGACAGGGCAGCAAGCAGGCAACCTGCAATGATCGCTACATACCCCAACCCGCCCTTGACATGGCCAACCACCACCATGGCCACATTCACGATACGTCGGGATAACCCACCGGTATTCATGATCTCACCCGCAAGCAAGAAGAACGGTACGGCCATCAACGCAAAGCTATCGGCGCCATTAATAATGTTCTGGGCAATAATCTGAGCATCAAACAAATCCAGATGCAGCATTAGCGCCATGCCGGCTAGCAGCAGGGAATAGGCAACGGGCGTGCCGATGGCCATCGTGCCCAGTAAGGACCCTAGAAATATCGCTATGGTCATGGTTATACCTCGGTCACTCTCAGGACTGGGGTCCTGACGGTTTGACTCTCGGCCTGGACTGCGACCTCAACGGGGGCTTGTATCGTGCCAATCGCTTGTGCCACGCCTGCATTACTCATCTGACCGCAAGCCGCCCGAATAAGACTGCTAATTAACATGACCCCTGTAGAGACGCTAAAGATCACGCCTACACCATAGACAACCGCCATAGAAATTCCGGTAACTGGTGTGCGTGTTTCTACGTTAATTACCGCTTGCTGCCAGCTACCTTGCAAAAGCAGCCACGTCGCGTACAGCATCAACCCTTGGGACAGCAGCAAACATAAACGCTTGCCCACAGCAGGCAGTCGCGACACCAGCGAATCAACGCCTAAATGAAGATGTTCGCGCAACGCAATAATTGCGCCGAGAAAGGTCAGATAGATAAAGAGCAAGCGCGATGCTTCCTCCGAAAACGTAATGCCTGTATTAAATACATAGCGCAGCACTACATTGCCAAACACAAAAATCACCATTAATACCAAGCATGCGATGGCGGTAATCTTCAGTAGGCAGAACCAGGACTCAACAAGCTTCTGCATGATGTCTCCTTAAAGCGAAATCGGACTCAAACGATCCCACCTTGTCTCTGAGCGAGCATCTTTATTGCCCGCCCTAATAATTTATGATCTGTTAATGACGCTATCAGTCGAACATATCCGGCTGCGTCCGCGACAACTGGTTATACAGTGTCTGAAAATGCAACCAGCCAATGTAGTCACTACCCACGTGTTCGCGGCTATAACGTGCGCTAGCTGGCGGAACCAGTTTTGGCGTTTGCCCAGTCGCTTCAATAAGAAGTTGCTGCTGGCAACAGCGCTCTAATGCAATAAACCAGAACGCAGCCGAATCAATGCTGTGTCGACTTGCCGTCAACAGACCATGATTTTGGTGGATGGCGGCCTTTACACCCTTGAAGTAATCCGCCACAGACCAACCGGCTTTTTCCTCGACGGCTACTTGGCCAGCCTCATTCGTAATGACCGCATGGTCTTCGAAGAATGCGGCTGCGTCCTGGCTAATAGGGTCTAACGCCTTGCCCAAGGACGCAAAAGCCGTCCCATAAACCGTATGTGCATGGCACATTGCAACGATGTCAGCGTGCGCTTCGTGCACAGCTGCATGAAGGACAAAGCCAGCACGGTTAATCGCATAGTCGCCTTCAACCACCTTACCGTTATGATCCGCCAAGATCAGGTTGGAAACGTTCACCTGAGAAAAATGTACGCACATAGGGTTGGTCCAATACAACTCTGGGTGCTCCGGATCTCTGACAGTCAAATGCCCTGCGAACCCATAGTCAAAGCCATGCTGATCAAAAGCACGGCACGCAGCCACCAAGCGCTCTTTGCGATGCTGGCGTTCCTCGGCATCAGACGAAAACGTCTGTACTTCCGGGAATAGCAGACCAGGTTGGGTCGGCTGGTAAATTGATTGACGGCCGTCCAGATTGATAACGGGGGAAGCTTCGATTGCGTCTAGCACTTTATTCTCCTAAGAGTCTGTTTCTTGATATAGATCAACTCTGGAGATAGTAAGGTCGCAGTTGATGCGGAACAATAACGCTAAAGATATAAGACTTATTGCCAGGCAGAATGAATCGACTAGGTCGTTGCGGGTAAGCGTTAAAGAGCTAAGCAGCCCACGGAGATGTTCGGAAGATATCTACGCAATACTCTACAAACGTGCGTATGCGCTGAACGACTCGACGCTCTGGAAGGAAGAGAGCGTGGATGGCGGTGCCATCGCGAGGCTGATAATCGGCCAACAAATGCACCAGCTTACCTTCCCGGATAGCGGGTGAAGCAAGATGCTCAGCGCAGCGCATAACCCCCGCACCCTTCATGCACATTTGAAACATCGCCATGCCACTATTGCTTGCGAAACCACCCTCGACCAGGACGTCGTGCGGCTTGCCATTGACTAGAAAAGGCCATCTGTTCAGATGATCCTGCGCACCATGCCAGGTCAGGCACCTATGTTTTATTAATCCATGCGGAGTTACCGGCCTACCGTACTTTTCAATATAGTGCGGCGACGCTATGATGATCCGCTGCAGATCACATAGCTTACGGCTGGCTAAAGAAGAATCCTGCAGACGCCCCATGCGTATGGCAACGTCAATATTGTCCTCTATCAAGTTGGATAGCGAATCTGACAACGAGAGTTCAATCTTAATGTTTGGATAAGTGGCTAAAAACTCCGGTAATCGGGGCACGAGCTGATCGGCGCCAAAGGCAAGCGGTGCGCTTACGCGCAGGACGCCACTGGGTTCCGACGTTTTTATCTGCGCTTCCGCCTGATCTATACCCTCCATAATGGAAGAGCAGGCACTTAGAAACTGCATGCCTTCAGCGGTAAGATTCTGCACGCGGGTAGACCTTCGAAGTAGCTTCACGCCAAGCCGATCTTCGAGGTCGGTTATCTTCTGGCTAACGAAAGGCTGGCTAACGCCAAGCACATGCGCTGCAGCCGTAAAACCGCCCGCATTCGCGACGGCCCTGAAAACGCGCATTTCAATAAGTCGGTTATCTTTCATATACATCCAGTTCCAGTATTCTAATTACTGTTGGAACAAGCAGTTTAAATAGTAATAGCAAGCATGGCGCGGTAGGGGGTGGGAGGCTTGACCCCTTATATGTAAAGGTAGAATCATCGATGAGGGCAATCAGATAAGACGTCGTGCCGCCGAACCAGCGGTGAAGGCCCCCGTCCATTTGCAAGAGCAACCCTGCGGACTCCATCTTTTCTCGTCTTTTACGTACCGGGAACGACGCCGTTTAGCGCGTTTCACATGATGTATATCATGAACCCAGGTACGCAGTGTCTCGCGCTTAATCTGGATACGACACTGCGCAACTCGCCACTATAGTGCGGGCGCTAGGTGATTGTCGAACGACCAATATCTAGCGCTTCAGTCAACTCGATGACTGACCACAATGGGTCTATTGTGTTGAAAAACTCCAAACGAACGGTTTTTGCGCCACCCGATGGGGTGCTTTACCCCTTGCCTGATAGGTGATCGTGGCATATGCGCGATTCTGAAGGGTCGTTTTTTTCAAGATTTGAATTTCGGGATTAAGAGTCGAGTTTTTCAACACAATAGGTCGGGTTCGGTCATTGGCCTTTGGCTACAATCGGCATCAACGATCATCCGGACGCAATGAAATTTGAACGTTCAGTTGAGCGTTGTTCCTCGGAGGCGGTCATTGACCAGAGGTTGGCAGGCGGGCGCTGCTGGCCCTCATGCGGAATTCGGTAAATCCAGCCGCACGAGGCGTGTCCTTACTGCAACCTCGCGCGCAGCTATTTCACCTTTTTGCTGGAAGAACAGCCCCAACAGACCAAGAGCCCATCTTCGAAGACGTGGGGCGTTTACTAGCCCTCAATGATGGCCTCTAAGCGTCGTTGGAGCGTTTGACCTAAGACCTGGCGACCCTCTGCATTATTTAGGTACGGGACATAGCGAAGGTGACGGAGATCAAACGGTATGTCGTTGGTGTTCTGAGTGATGAGAATTACTTCGCGGCCCAAAGTATGGGCTATGCCGATTTCATAGAAGACGTTCGGATTGCGGTTTGTGCAATCGCAGATGACAACGCGCGAACGGTCGATTAGGGAGACGATATCTTGAATGATTGCGGGGTTTTCCCAGATATCGTCAGCGCGACGGCAACGAAGCCCAATGTTTTCTGCAGTCTGTCGAAGGGTTTCATAAACCGGCGTGAAGGGCGCGTCAAACGGCATCATGGCCGAAAGCAATGTGGGTTCGATCCGTTCGTGCTCCGTGATCTTGAATACGGTAGGACGCTGCCGGCGTGACTGCGTATTTCGGATAAGAACCCTGTAAAGGTCGACCTCCTTCACGGCCCAATGGCTCCGAGAGAACTCGAAGTCATGAGGCATATCGAAATCAATCCTGTTCGCGAAAATCGCGCTATTCAGGAGGGGTGGGATATCCATATCGAAGGTGTATTCGATGGCAATTTCCCCCCCGGAAAGCCGAGCATGTGTAATTGTCCCGACCCGGGCCAACTGATCGCCTGTACCTTCTTGCATGAAAATGCACGGCAGGCGGATAAGGCGGTCGAGAGCGATCCGATCACCGTTGCGAAACGATGCAGCGACGTCGTCGTTGGTGTATTCAAACAACCGACCAATCGGAACGGTGTCGCGCCCTGCGCCCCAAGAGTTGAACTGTACCAATAGATTAAACAAACCAATCTCCTTGCCGCTGTCGATTGTGTTGGCTGACGATTTTCCCAAATATTACAAGACTGAGGTGTCGGAAATTACATGCTCGTAATAGGTCACAACTGGTCCTAACCAGAGAGCTCTGCACCGTCAGCAGGCTGACGGGCCCGGAAGGCGCGCCACTAGTCAACATCCCGTCGCGCCTGCCACTGGGTATGCTCTCGTGAGAAGGCATTCTCGGCATCGCCCACGTACTTGGAGAACTTGTCAGCCGTCGGTGGATTCGGCAAAGCTATCCGCAGTAACCCGATCTCGTGTGCCGTAAGTGTGTATGAGGCTGCCAGCTCTTGATAGCGTTTCGTCTGTATCCACGCCATGACGGAAGCCGAGAGGGCCACGAGAATGTCTGTCGGCCAATAGTTCACGGTCGGGTGAGCGATCTTTGCTGCGGCGAACCCCAGTGCCAGCAGGTTCATCAGGATCAAACCGCCGAACCATAGCGTAGATGAGCGTTGATTGAGTCTCGCTTTACGGCTGTACCAGCCTTGCTGATCTTCAACCCTTTCCGCCTCGTACAAGTCGATGCGTTGCTGAAGTGGCAGATTCCGAACGCGCGTCATCTCTTGCGTAATTTGCGAGCCGGATACCATTGTCACGGCGTGAGCGGAGATGTTGGTGTTCGTAGTGAAGATGTCGGTGAGCGAGTCCTTGAAGTGGTCGCGGTCAGAAGCCTCATCCCGGTTGAATGGCTCAGCGCGCATCATGTACCTCCACGAGACTGTCTTCACCGATTCCGCTAAGGCACGCGTGCCGTACCAAATGCGCTGCGGTCGCATGACGGCAAGGTACAAGATCAGCAGTAGCGTTCCGACAAGTAGACCCATTTGGAAAAGCGCAAAATAACTCGTTTGGACGTTCGCCACAGACATTGTGGCGGCGACCATAAGGAGCGTCAGGTTTCCACCCAACGCCCAGAGAAACTTCTTCTGCGCCTTCTTCGAGGCGTCATCAGCCGCCTGATACAGCGGGGGAAAATCACTCTCCGTCATAGGCCGAGCGACGAATAGACGTGAGGCTTCAGATACAAGTCGGTAAGGCCCTGCGTCTTGTAGCTGGCGAATCCATCGCAGAAGTCGTTCAGCGCGAACTGGATAGCCTTTGCCTTGAACGGCACGTGAATCGTGCATGTACCGTGTAGGATTGGAGGGCACAAATCCGTGTCTATTGCCTTCAAGCCGTTCAGGTTCACGACCACAATCGGGATGCTCATCGCGATGCACGTCTCGATTTCCCACCGCACGAACCTGTACAGATATCTGGTGCTGTCTCCAACTATGACGATAGCCTGCTTGGTGTTTTGAAGGCGTTGCCTGAGCACGCTTTTAACGGACGCTTCGCTAGCGGTGCCTTCCATCGGCCTCAGGTCGTGCGCATTGTAGAAGCTGAACACCATGTGCTCGTTCTTGTTCCAGCCGAGCATGAAGCCGTACGCCCACATGTCCTTGTCGCCGTCAAAAATGACGTATGTTTTATTCCGGTAACCCATGATCGCGCACCCATGGTTTCTTCCCAAAGTAACGAAAAGCTAGCAACGTCGTTAGGGAAGTTTCAGTTTGTAAGTGTGTCTTTAGTGGCATATTGTCTCGGACAATGACCTAGACGGTCAATAGCACCTCGCAGTAGCAGGTCCAAATGCGGGCTCTCGGGGAAGGAGTATCGATCAGTCCCGGAATATTGAAGGCTAACGGCGTCTGGATGTTAGCAGGGTACCTACTTCAAGCGCTGGTCGACACCCCTCAATCCCCAGCAGATTCGCATCTTTAGACAGACGCCTCTCCTGCGGAGTGCCGCGAACTCAGCGCCGATGCATGAAACCTGCAACTTGCTCATGCGTCAATCGCCCCCCAGCCTGAACTTTTTGACACATCTAGTAAAATCATTACAAATTTAAGTGACGGGAGATGACAAATGCAAGAAGAGAAGATACTTTCTGAGTCCCAAGCAGACGTTTCCGAGATCGATCTAAGAAAGCCGCGAGTGACTTCTGCTTCTGTGACCACGCCGAAGAAGGGCGCTGCGACCAAGACGGCAGCGGCTAAGAAGCTTGCGGCAAAGTCTGCTGCGACTAAAAAAGCGGTAACGAAAAGCGCTAAACCCAAAAAGGCGCCCGCTGTAGCGAAGGCCAAACGAAGCTTTCCGCAGTCAGGGCTTGAAGAGTGTGTGAAGCTCGTCAACGCCATCAAAGAATTCAACGCAGGCAATCCTTGGGCACCGCGGGAGATCGCGAAGGTGCTTGGCGTTGGAATGAGCAACAATTACTTCTATCTGACAGCAGCTTGCCGCGACTACGGCCTAACTGTGGGAACACGCGATACAGCGAAAATTGAGTTGACTGATCTTGGTCGCAGTCTGGCCTACCCGAAAACCCCTGCTATGCAATCGGAGGCATTGAATATCGCTTTCAGAAATATATCTCTATTCCAGAAGGTCTATGACTACTACCAAGGCGGAGTGCTTCCGGAAATCCAGTACCTCAAGAACACGCTCAAGACAGAGTTCGGGGTCGAGGAACAGTTTCAGGACGACTTTTATCAACTGTTCCAGCAAAATGTTGCGTATCTGAAGACCACCACCGGTTCTAACCCGGTCGTAGGCAAGGCGTCTACGACCGGCAGCACGTCGAAGTCGAACAGTGGCGATTCGATTATCCTTGGTGAGTCGACTAATTCCGGAAAACTGGTAGCGTTTGTCGCCATGCCATTCTCTGAGAAGACCGGAAAATATGAACAAGGCTACTTCGACGAAGTTCTGAAGCATCTCATCACGCCAGCGGCTGTCAAGGCTGACTTCAATGCTCGCACGGCGAAGAAGGCAGGCAGCGAAGTGATTCAGTCGACGATAGTCAACGATCTGGACAGCGCCGATTTAGTGATCGTTGATCTGACCGAACATAACCCGAACGTCCTGTTTGAACTCGGCATGCGCATTGCGTTCAACAAGCCGGTTTGCTTGATTCGAGCGAAGGGTACCTCAGCGATTTTCGACATCGATCACATGCTACGTGTGTTCGACTACAACCCAAACATTTGGCCTTCGACCCTGGCCACTGATGTGCCCGCGTTGGCCGAACACATCCTGGCTACATGGCGAGACAAGGAGAAGCGCTCGTATTTGACAATTCTTCGCGACAACAAATCTGACTAACCTGAGCCCCCGACTAGGTGCGTAGCGAGCCTTTGCGACCTGAGCGTCCGATTCGCTGTGCCTTAGTTCGCAAGTTGAACTTCCACTTTGGCTCTATTGTGTTGAAAAACTCGACTCTTAATCCCGAAATTCAAATCTTGAAAAAACGACCCTTCAGAATCACGCATATGCCACGATCACCTATCAGGCAAGGGGTAAAGCACCCCATCGGGTGACGTAAAAACCGTTCGTTTGGAGTTTTTCAACACCATAGGTCGGTAACGGCCTTTTGGCCTTTGGCGACATTGTCTAGCGGCTAGGCAACACACGCCCTCTACGTTCTTTTGCCAGCCTACCAGCTCCAAACTGACTGGCGAAAGTTCCAAACTCAACGGCAATCGATATATGGGCGATGAGGGCATTGCCAAACTGAATAACGGAATTGCCAAACTCAATGATTTTCGGCAGACACCTTGGCAGTTCACCCCCCCCCAATATGTAACAGATTCGTAACACCCCCTTGAAGATTCCCACTTCGTCCTTATAATTAGCACTCGAAGGGGTAGAGTGCTAACAGCCCGCCCCGGTACTTATAAACAGGAGTTCCTTCATGGCACTGCGTCCTTTGCACGATCGCGTGATCGTCAAACGTCTGGACAACGAGCGCACTACAGCCTCGGGTATCGTTATCCCTGAGAGCGCTGCTGAAAAGCCCGATCAAGGTGAAGTCATTGCAGTTGGTCCCGGTAAAAAAACCGAAGACGGCAAAGTGCTTCCAGTTGATCTGAAAGCGGGCGACAAAGTTCTGTTTGGCAAATACGCCGGTCAGTCGGTCAAGGTCGATGGCGAAGAGCTTCTCGTCATCCGCGAGGACGAAATCCTCGCTGTGATCCTGTAATTACAAACGAATAAGCAAGGAATTTAATAATGGCTGCTAAGCAAGTATTATTTGGCGACGACGCACGTGTGCGCATCGTTCGTGGCGTAAACACCCTGGCTAACGCCGTCAAGACAACGTTGGGACCAAAAGGCCGCAACGTGGTGCTCGAGCGTTCGTTCGGCGCCCCTACCGTTACTAAAGACGGCGTTTCGGTTGCCAAAGAAATCGAACTGAAAGACAAATTCGAAAACATCGGCGCCCAGCTGGTTAAAGAAGTTGCTTCAAAGACTTCCGACAACGCAGGCGACGGTACCACTACCGCTACTGTGCTGGCTCAATCCATCGTTGAAGAAGGCCTGAAGTATGTTGCGGCCGGCATCAACCCAATGGACTTGAAGCGCGGTATCGACAAAGCCGTTGCCGTGGCTGTCGCAGAACTGAAAAAACTGTCGAAGCCTTGCACCACCAGCAAGGAAATCGCACAAGTTGGCTCGATCTCGGCCAACAGCGATGCTTCGATCGGCGAAATCATTGCCAACGCAATGGACAAAGTCGGTAAAGAAGGCGTTATTACAGTCGAAGACGGTAAATCGCTGGACAACGAACTGGACGTCGTCGAAGGCATGCAATTCGACCGCGGCTACTTGTCGCCTTACTTCATCAACAACCCAGACAAACAAGTTTCGGTTCTTGAAGATCCGTATGTCCTGATTTCAACATCCGCGACCTGTTGCCTATTCTCGAGCAAGTTGCCAAATCCAGCCGTCCTTTGCTGATCGTTGCAGAAGACGTGGAAGGCGAAGCCCTGGCTACCCTGGTTGTGAACAACATCCGCGGCATTCTGAAAACCACGGCTGTTAAGGCTCCTGGTTTCGGCGACCGTCGTAAAGCCATGCTGGAAGACATTGCCATCCTGACGGGCGGCACGGTTATTTCGGAAGAAACCGGCGGTTCGCTTGAAAAAGCCACGTTGGAAGAGCTTGGCCAGGCCAAACGCATTGAAGTCGGCAAAGAAAACACCATCATTATCGATGGCGCTGGCGACGGCAAATCGATCGAAGCGCGCGTTAAACAAATCCGCGTTCAAATCGAAGAAGCCACGTCGGACTACGACCGCGAAAAACTGCAAGAGCGCGTTGCCAAACTGGCAGGCGGTGTTGCTGTGATTCGTGTTGGCGCAGCCACCGAAATCGAAATGAAAGAGAAAAAAGCACGTGTTGAAGATGCTCTGCATGCAACACGCGCAGCAGTCGAGGAAGGTATTGTTCCTGGCGGCGGCGTAGCTCTTATTCGTGTCAAGGGTGCGATTGCCGCACTGAAGGGCGACAACCTGGACCAAGACGCCGGCATCAAGCTGATTCTGCGCGCCGTTGAAAGCCCGCTGCGCACCATTGTGGCCAACGCTGGCGATGAGCCAAGCGTCGTGGTTAACAATGTGGCCAACGGTAAAGGCAACTACGGCTACAACGCGGCCACCGGCGAGTACGGCGACCTGGTCGAGCAAGGCGTTCTGGACCCAACCAAAGTAACCCGCACTGCGTTGCAAAACGCCGCGTCGGTTGCCAGCCTGTTGCTCACGACTGAAGCTGCTGTCGGCGAAATCGCTGAAGACAAGCCAGCAGGCGGCGGTATGCCTGATATGGGCGGAATGGGCGGCATGGGTGGTATGGGCGGCTTCTAAGCACCCTATTACCTCGCTGTCTGGCCGGGCTGTCATAGCCGGCCATCCGCAAAAATCCCGGTCTCTGACCGGGATTTTTTTTGCCTGCCGCCGCTTATTGTTGATACTAGGGTTTACGCCTATTTGTAGCGTGCGCTCTCGTAGATAAAATCACAACGCTTACTAATATATTAGTATTTCACATACCTCGCATTAAAGAAGCAGCAATGAAAAAATCCGTTCTACAAATTCGCCCTCTGCTCCCTAGTTTGGAAACCGCGTTACAGCAACAGTACGACATCCATCGTCTCTGGGAAATTAACGATCCGGATTCCTTCTTGCAGGCCAACGGCGAACAATTCACCGCTGTCGTGACCTCGGCCCCGGTTGGCGTGTCCGACGATTTAATTCGCAAGCTGCCCAATTTAAAAGTCATTTCAAGCTTCGGCGTGGGCTACGACAAGATCAACGTGCCTTTCGCTAAAGAGCGCGGCATTCAAGTCGGCTATACGCCCGACGTCTTGAACGATTGCGTCGCCGATACCGCCATGGGCCTGGTGCTGAACGTCGCGCGCCACTTTACGGATGCCGACCGCTACGTCAAAGACGGGAAGTGGCCCGCCGGCAAATTCCCCTTGGGTACGAAAGTCAGCGGCAAGCGCCTGGGCATTCTGGGCCTGGGCCGTATCGGTCGCGCCATCGCCAAAAGGGCTGAAGGCTTCGATATGCAAATCGCTTATCACAATCGCAACAAGATCCCCGCCTCGCCCTACGAGTACGCCGAATCGTTGCTGGCGCTGGCCCAATGGAGCGATTTCCTGGTTATTGCCAGTTCCGCCGGCCCTGAAAATCAAAAACTGGTGTCCAGGGAAATCATCGACGCGCTCGGGCCCAAAGGCTATCTGATCAATATCTCGCGCGGCAGCGTGGTCGACGAAGACTATCTGATTCAGGCGCTCAAGGAAAACAAGATCGCGGGCGCGGGCCTGGATGTATTTGTTGACGAGCCCAATGTGCCCGCCGAACTGCGCGCACTGGACAACGTCGTTCTGTTTCCCCATATTGCCAGCGCAACGACGGAAACCCGCGCCGCCATGAGCGACCTGGTTCTTGAAAATTTACATTCCTTTTTTGCTACCGGTACGGTAGCGGTTTCTGTATAGAGAGTTAATAATGAAGGCAACACAATTTATCAAACTCGGCCTTGCCGCTTCGCTGGCATTGGTTTTTTCCAACGGCTACGCCAATGAAGCCTCCAACTACCCCGATCGGCAGGTTACCCTGATCGTGCCGTTTTCACCGGGCGGCGGCACCGACGTCACTTCACGCATGCTGGCCCAGAAGCTCAGCGAAGCATGGGGACAAAGCGTCGTGGTCGAAAACAAGGCGGGCGCCGCCGGCGCCATTGGCGCGTCCTATGTAGCCCGTGCCAAACCCGATGGCTACACCATCATGATGGGCAACATCGGCACGCAAGCCATCAACCCGTCGCTGTACAAACTGTCGTACGACGCCAAGACCGCGTTTGCCCCCATTACGCAAGTCGTCGAGCTGCCCTTGATTTTGGTGGTGAACGAAAAATCGCCCATCAAATCGGTGAAAGACCTGATCGACACCGCCAAACAAGAACCCGGCAAGCTGTTCTTCAGCTCCTCGGGCGCCGGCAGCTCCATGCAATTGGCGGCCGAAGCCTTCCAAAGCGACGCCAAGGTTAAATTCACACACGTTCCCTTCGGCGGCGAAGGCCCTGCCGTCAGCAACCTGATCGGCGGACAGATCGACATGACGTTCGGCACCGTAATGGGCAGCGGCCCGTTTGTAAATCAGGGCGCACTGCGTGCCCTGGGGGTCACAAGCGCCCAACGCTACCCCACCTTCCCCAACATACCGACTATCGCGGAAAGCGGCCTGGACGGCTATAACTCGGTCTCGTGGGTCGGTTTGCTGGCGCCCGCCGGAACACCCGCGGCCATTGTCGACAAAATCGCCAATGATGTAAAAACCGCGCTGTCGAACGAAACATTCAAAGAAAGACTGATCGCCCAAGGCGGCTTGCCCGTCGGCTCCAGCCCTGAAGAGTTCAAGCAGAAAATCGAAGCCGACTACCAGATGTACAACAAGATCATCAAAGACAACAACATCTCGGTTCAGTAATCGTCACCGCTTCGCCGCAGCCATGCGGCGAAGTGCTTGATGTGCCGGCAGCCTGCCCTGAAGGCCGACGGATGCCACGCCACTTACGCGCCCAGGCGCACAGGCGTCATCCATCGGCCTTTGGCCATTTACCGCCCCACCGCCAAGAGCGGACGCCGTACCGGCGCGCGTGTTCCTGATGTATGCTTCAATGCCGAAGGCGACCCTCCGTCAGCGCATCAATAACGCACATATAAGCATCCTCGCAATTATGACCGACCCTTCTCCGTTTAAAAGCAAAGGCGGCTTTGGTCGCCTGTTCAACGCTCTCAATTACTCCTTGCGGGGCGTGAAAGCGGCGTTCCGCCACGAGGCGGCTTTTCGCCAGGAGCTTTTGCTGGCCATTCCACTGACGCCCGCCGCCTTCTGGCTGGGGCGCACTACGCTGGAAATCTTGCTGCTGCTGGGCACGCTGGTGTTCGTATTGATTGTTGAGATGCTTAACTCAGCCATCGAGGCCGTCGCCGATACCGTCACGCTGGAGCATCATTCAATGATAGGCCGCGCCAAGGATATGGGCAGCGCCGCCGTCATGATGGCGCTGCTCTTCAGCGCCATTTTCTGGCTGAGCCTGCTGTATGCCCGTCTCGCGTAAAATACGCGTTACCCCACGAATATTTGCCGTTACTTTCCTGCCCATGACTTTTACACAAAAACTTGAACACGCCTGGAACCACTCCCATTCGATGCTGATGGTGGGACTGGATCCCGACCCGCAACGCTTTCCAGCCGAATTGCAGGGCCGCCCCGACGCCATCTTCGAGTTCTGCCGCGCCATCGTCGACGCCACGGCGCCCTATGCCTGCGGCATCAAGCCGCAAATCGCCTACTTTTCTGCGCAACGGGCCGAAGACCAGCTTGAAGCCTTATGCCGCTACATTGGCGAACAATATCCGCAGTTGCCGCTGGTGCTCGACGCCAAGCGTGGCGACATCGGCTCGACCGCCGAACAATATGCCCGCGAAGCGTTCGAACGTTATAACGCCGACGCGGTTACCGTTAGCCCCTACATGGGTTTCGACACCATCGAACCCTATTTGTCATGGCAGGAAAAAGGCGTGATTGTCTTGTGCCGCACGTCGAACAAAGGCGGCTCCGACCTTCAGTTTATCGAGTCCAAAGAAAACGTGCCCTTGTATTTGCATGTGGCCGGCCTGGTGGCCGACCGCTGGAACACTAACGGCCAATGCGCGCTCGTCGTGGGAGCCACTTTTCCCGACGAAATTGCCAAGGTACGCGCGCGGGTGGGCGACATGCCTTTACTGATTCCAGGCATCGGCGCCCAGGGCGGCGATATTCTGTCAACCGTGAAGGCGGGCCGCAGCAGCCAGGGCACCGGAATGATGATCAACTCGTCACGGGCCATTCTGTATGCCAGCGGCGGCGACGACTGGCGCGAAGCTGCCGCACGTACGGCCCTGCAGACCCGTGATGCCATTAACTCAGCGCGGCAAGCTCTGTAGCCTTACTTAAGGCAAAATCGACGGCAGCCGCGCGCACTTGCTGGCGGTTGCCTTCAAACAACTTGGTCATGGCCCGTGTCACAACGCCATCGGCCGCACGGCGGGCAAAACCAAAACAGACCATGCCGACAGGCTTGCCGACCGTGCCGCCGTCCGGCCCGGCAATGCCGGTTATGGAAATCGCCAACTGCGCCGACCGCGACACGGCCAACACCCCCGAAGCCATTTCCATGGCCGTTTCTTCGCTGACCGCGCCGAAGCGTTCAAGCGTATCGGCATTCACCAGCAATTCCTGGATTTTGGCCTCGTTACTATACGTGACCAGGCCGCGGTCGAACCACTGGCTTGATCCGGCCGTATCGGTAATGGCCGCGCTAAGCAGCCCGCCGGTACAGGATTCGGCGCAGGCGAACATCCAGCCGCGCTCGACCAGCAGTTGACCTAGTGCACGCGCGTGGGCCACAGCTTGGGCATCATTCATCAAATCACCTCGATTCGCACCAGAATGGCGATAATCAACAAACTATAGGCTGCTGCCAGCAAATCGTCCCACATGACGCCGAACCCATTTTTCAGGCGGGCGTCAAAAAAATGAATGGGCGGCGGCTTGATGATATCAAACAGACGAAACAGTACAAACGCCAGCAGTTGCGCCGCCCATCCGGCCGGCGTCAGCCACAGCACCAGCCAAAAAGCCACGAACTCGTCCCACACCATGCCGCCGTCGTCGGCACGGCCCAGGTCTTTGCCCACGCGCTGGCACACCCAGCAGCCATAGGCAAACGAAACCGCTAATATCACGGCAATGGCAAGGTCGGAAAAGCGCGAAAGCACTGAAACCCAAAGCCCCCACGCCAGCAAGGTACCCCAGGTGCCGGGCCCGGGACGCAGCAAGCCGCTGCCAAAGCCAAACGCGACTATGCGCGCCGGCGAACGAAACACCCAGGACGCCGTCGGTTTAAACGGCCCCTTGGCGGCATAATCAGTATCAGTAACAGGCATACAGCAACCTATGAATCTTCATGGAAGACGTCAACACGTCAAGAAAAATGGTCGAACCCCAGGACGGGAGGAACGAGGCGGGCGCCGTCTTCGCCCTTGATCAACAAACCGGCTTGCGCCATTATCTGCCCAATACGGGTTACGCGCACAGACGATTTCTTAGCCTTGCTTAAAATGCACTGGCGCTGCGCCACAGGCGCCGTGAAACATAATTGGTAGACATCGCCGCCGCCCAGTACCGCTTGCTGTTGCACCAAGGGCGGCAGGCCCGCCAACGCCGGATCAACAGGCAACTCGTTGTAATCAAGTTGCGCGCCGCAGCCGCTGGCTTTCAGAATATGGCCCAAGTCTTGCAGCAGGCCGTCAGAGATATCCAACGCGGCATGCGCCACGCCCGTCAGGCTTTGCGCCAGCGCCAAAGGCGGCCGAGGTCGCTCCAGCGCGGGCCGCGTCGCCGCAAGCAAAGCCGCGTCGGCCGGCAAGGTTTTTTGCAGCAGCCGCAAGGCGATATCGGGCGCACCCAGTGTGCCCGATATCCAGATATCGTCCCCAGGCTGCGCCGCGCTACGCAACAAAGCCTTGCCGACTTCGATTTCGCCGAAAACCGTGACGCCTATCGTCACGCCCGACACGCTGCGCGTGGTATCGCCGCCTACCAAAGGGCAGCCGGACTCTTGCGCCAGCGCATAAAAACCGTTGGAAAACGCCTCCAGCCAACCGGGATCGGCCGAGGGCAAAGACAAACTTAACAGGCAACCCAGCGGCGTGGCGCCCATGGCGCCCAGGTCGGACAGGTTTACCGCCAGCGCCTTATGGCCCAATGCGTCCGGATCGACGTCGGCAAAAAAATGCCGACCCTCAATAAGAAGGTCGGTGCTGGTGGCAAGCTGAAAACCAGGTCGCACAGGCGGAAGCAGTGCGCAATCGTCGCCGACCCCCAGAAACCCGGCCGGAGCCGGCCGTGAAAAATACCGGGCGATGAGATCGAATTCGTTCGCCACCAGACCCCCAGGCAGCCTAGCGGCGTGCTGCGGCTTGCACTTCGGCCGGCCGGACATCGGCAGCCATTTTGTCGAGTACGCCATTGACGAACTTGAAGCCGTCGGTGCCGCCAAACGATTTGGCCAGTTCGACCGCTTCGTTGATGGCCACTTTATAGGGCACTTCCAGGTGATGAATGAGTTCGTAGCTGCCGATCAGCAAAATGCCGTGCTCGATCGGCGAAAGCTCTTCGAGCGGACGATCGATATACGGCGTAAAGCTCTCGCGCAGCCCTGGGGCCTCGCGCACCACACCGTGCAACAAGGTTTTGAACCAGGTCGCGTCGGCTTCCTGGAACTCTTCATCGTCACGGATATGCGCATCGATTTCGCCGGTTTCCTGTACGCCATTGCCACCGCGCAACAGCCAGGCGTAAACGCCCTGCAGCGCAAACTCGCGCGCCCGGCGCCGCGCGCTGCGCGAGTTCGGGCGTGCAGTTGCGGCGCCCGAAGGCGCCTCTGGTGTTCTATTCTTCATCAAGATCGTCGTCCTCGTCGTCCTCGTAATCCTCATCGTCGTCTTCAGTCTCGGGCTCGAGCGCCGCGACGAGGTTAGCCATTTCGACGGCGCTGCGTGCGCAGTCGCGGCCCTTGTCGGCGGCACGGGACTGGGCCTGCTCGTCGGTGTCGGTGGTAAGCACGCCATTGATGACCGGAATGCCGGTTTCAAGCGCCACACGGCTAATGGCCTGCGCACTTTCGTTGCTGACGATTTCGAAATGGTAGGTATCGCCGCGAATGACCGCACCCAGCGCGATCAAGGCGTCGAACTCGAAGGTTTCAGCCATTTGAGCCAGCGTCACGCCCAATTCAAGGGCGCCTGGCACCGAAACGACCATGACGTCGCGTTCGTCAACGCCCAGTTCAGCCAGCTCAGTCAGGCAGGCTTCAAGCTCGGCCTGGCCGATTTCTTCGTTGAAACGAGCGCGGACAATGCCTAAATGCGATCGGGAGACAAAGTGTAAGGATTCATAGTCAGTAGTTCCTGTTAGGCAGTGGGAATAGGTTCGCTATCGTAACCCGTGATGGTTAATGAAAAGCCCGCCATGCTGGGCATTTTTCGCGGCCGCGCCAGTAAACGCGCGCGTCCGACGTTGAGATCGCGCATGATTTGGGCGCCGATGCCGTAGGTGCGCAAATCGTAGCGGCTTTCGCTGGCGGGCTGGGCCGGATCTTGCTCTTGATTCCAGGACTCAAACTGATTGAAGAGCAGCTCGCCGGAGCCCTGGCAGTTCATCAGGATGAGCACGCCCGACGGCGCGGCCACAATGGCTTTGAGCGCGCTCGATACCGTCCAGCTGTGCGCGCTGGCGTCTTCGGACAAGACATCGAGCATGGTGGTGGGTTCGTGCACCCGCACCAGGGTTTCGGACTCAGGCGTAATCGTGCCATGCACCAGCGCCAAATGGGGCGCGCCCGACGCCCGGTCGCGGTACGCGACGGCGGTAAATTCGCCCCATGGCGTTTGCATGAGCCGCTGCGCCACACGCTCGACCATGGACTCGTGTTCGCTGCGGTACTGGATAAGGTCGGCGATGGTGCCTATCTTCAGGCCGTGCTCGCGTGCAAATACTTTTAAATCGGGCAGGCGCGCCATGGTGCCGTCGGGCTTGAGGATTTCGCAGATGACGGCCGCCGGCGTCAGCCCGGCCAGCGCGGTGAAGTCGCAACCCGCTTCTGTGTGCCCGGCACGCACCAACACGCCCCCGCGCACCGCCTGGACCGGGAAAATGTGTCCTGGCTGCACGATGTCGCCCGGCTTGGCGTCGCGCGCCACGGCCACCTGGATTGTGCGCGCCCGGTCGGCGGCGGAAATGCCGGTCTCTACCCCTTCGGCGGCTTCAATCGACATGGTGAAGTTGGTGCCAAAGCGTGCACCATTACGGCTGGCCATGAGCGCCAGGTCGAGCTGGCGGCAACGCTCTTCGGTCAACCAGGCCGCGCGCATGCGTCACCATGAAATTAATGGCCTCGGGCGTGACATACTCGGCCGCCATGACAAGATCGCCCTCGTTTTCGCGGTCTTCTTCATCGACCAGGATAACCAGGCGCCCAGCACGCAGCTCGGCAATGATCTCTGGCACAGGCGAAATATCGTAGGACTCCGTCAATTGGGAATCGAGTGTCGCGGTATGACTCATGACTGTAGTAGGCTCGTATAAAAATTAGCTAATTCTAATTCCATTTTCAGATCAGGCGTGAACGCGAAGGCGAAGCGCAGACAGTACATTGGTACGGCAAGCGAAGCCGACAAAGTGCACGTTTGATCTGAAATTGGAATAACGCCTGTCGGACTAGGTTTATCCTACATTGTCGCCTAAACTCGCCGCGCGCGTATAGCGCACGCTAAAATCAGGTTCGCTGCCGCCCTGCGCCGCGCCAAATACTTAACTTTCACCTGCCCAATCGATGCCCGAAAATAAAACCAGCGCGAGCGCTCATGACGGACGACGCAGCATCCAGTCGGTTGAAACCGGCTTTCCCTTGCTGGCCGCCCTAGTCGATGCCGGGGTTCCCCTGACGCTGCGCGATCTGGCCCAGCGCGCCGGCATGACCTCGGCCAAGGCCCACCCTTATCTGGTCAGCTTCACGCGGGTCGAGCTGGTGAAACAAGACGCGGCGACCGGCCAGTACGAACTGGGGCCCTTCGCGCTGCAAATGGGGCTGGTCAGCCTGCAACGCCTGGATCCGGTGCGCATCGCCCTGCCCTACGTCAATCAATTGGCCAGCCAGATCGGACACACGCTGGCCGTGGCCGTGCTGGGCTCGCACGGGCCCACCATGATTTATATTTGCGAAGCCAGCTACCCGGTGCACGTCAATATGCGCAAAGGCACGGTCATGTCAATGCGGCATACCGCCACCGGCCATGTCTTTGCCGCCTGGCTACCGCCAAAAATCGCGCAGCACTACCTTGAGCGCGAAGTGGGCGACAACGCCGTCGTGACCAGCGTCGGCCAGCCTCATTCCAGCGACGAGGCCTTGCAAGAACAACTGAACGACATTCGACGACGCGGCATCGCCCGGGCGCTGGGCAATCCCTTGCCGGGCATCGACGCGTTTTCCGTGCCGGTGTTCGACCATTCGGCCAATGTCATCCTCGCGCTCACCAGCCTGGGACCAAGCTCGCTGTTCGATGCCCGCTGGGAAAGCCCGATTGCGGCGGCGCTCGTCAGCTGCGCCGAAACGATCTCCAAACAGCTCGGCTTTCGCCGCTTTGTGCCGTAACTGCAGTGGCCAATCCATGCAACGCGTCCATAGTCGGGGCCAAACAGACGGCGACGGTCATAAAACGGTCACATACCATTCAAACCAAACGATTATGATGTGCTCCACATAACTGCCTGGTACGTAAAGAATGATAGAGCGTGAATTGAACCTGCACGTGCCCAAAGCCGCCCGCGCGGCCATCGGCAAAGCCTTACGGGCGCAAAAAGCAAAGAAGCAGCTACTCCACGCCTGCTACTACGACACACCGGCCCGCACACTGGCCCACGCCAAGGTCGCCTTGCGCCTTCGGCTGGAAGACGGGCAATGGATGCAGACGCTTAAAAGCCCCGGGGCGGACCCGCTCTCGCGCATTGAACTGAACCACCCCCGCCCCGAACCCTCGCTGGATTTGTCCGTCTATGAAGACGACAGCGTTCGCACCATTTTTTCTGAGTGCCAAAGCCAGTTGGCGCTACGCTTTGAGACCCGGGTGACGCGGCTGACGCACACCGTGGAATCGCCGGACGCGGTGATTGAAATCGCTTACGACCAGGGCAGCGTTTGCGCCGACGGACTGGAGCTGCCTATTAGCGATATTGAGTTTGAGCTGATATCCGGCGACAGCGCCTCCATGTTCGACCTGGGTGAACAATGGCTTCGGCAATACGGCCTGATCCTGGACTTGCGCAGCAAGGCCGAGCGCGGCGATGCACTGGCCAAATTGGCACAGGCCCGCCACGAACCGGGCTATCCAGCCCTGAACCGCAAAACCGCGGCCCAGGAGCAAGCGGAGCACCTCGCCAAGCCGCGCCGCGCCGCTACGGCCACGCTGACGCCCGGCATGTCGTCTGCCCAAGCCTACGTGGCCAGCGCCAACGAGTGCCTGACTCAAATCATTCGCAACGCCACATTCGTTGCGGGGGTCGATTCCAATCAAGCCGCCGACGCGCTTCAATCCGAGCACCTGCACCAGTTGCGGGTCGGCATTCGCCGTTTACGCTCGTGCTGGAAACTGTTCGACAGCTGGGTGGCGCCCGTCGATGCCGCGTTAATCGCCACCTTGCAAGAAAACTTCAGGCTCTTCGGTGAAACCCGCGATCTGGATGTCGTCAAGGAAGCGATCGCTCCCAAGCTTGATCAGGCCAACATGCCCGCCTGCACCTTGCCCGCCACGGCGCAGCGCCTTACAGCCAGCCGCGACGCCGCCGCCAGCCCCGACTTTCAAAGCGCGCTGCTCGGCTTGCTTAAAGATCTGGTCGCCCTGGGGGACGCCAACAGGGCCGAACGCAACGCGCCTCGCCGCCGGAAAAAACGCGATGACCGCGACACCGTAACGACCAGCCCGCCGGATGCGGCGGCACGGCTAAAACGGGCACTCATCAAACGACTGAATAGCTGGCTTAAAAACATAACGACCCATGGCCCTCATTTCGCCCACTTGCCGATTGAAGAGCAACATGACTTGCGAAAAAGAGTCAAACGCCTTCGCTATAGCCTGGATTTTTGCGAAGGACTTCTTGCCGATCAGGACCTGGAGCCTTGGCGCAACGGCCTGGTCCGGGCCCAGCAGCTACTGGGCGAGCTGAATGACTTCTACATTGCCGATCATGTTTACCAGACGCTGACGCCAAGCCAGCCCGAGGCCTGGTTTGCCGTCGGCTGGCTGCGCGCCATGCAGCATCACCACAAGGCGCATGCACAAACCTTGTTCAAAGAACTCACCGAGCTTGAACCGCTCGAGGCGTAATACCTTAATCGCCCAGCAAAGCGCCGGCGAATTCGCGCGCAACGAAGGGCTGCAAGTCTTCCAGTCCTTCGCCCACGCCGATCCAATACACCGGAATCGGCCGCACACCCTGACTGCCCGCAGCCACCGCCGCCAGCGTCCCGCCCTTGGCCGTTCCATCGAGCTTGGTCACCACCAGCCCCGTCAGGTTGACCGCCGCATCGAATGCGCGAATCTGTGAAATGACATTTTGGCCGCTATTGCCATCGACCACCAGCAGCACCTCGTGCGGCGCTTCGCCGTCGGCCTTGCCGATCACACGCTTGATTTTCTTAAGCTCTTCCATGAGATGCAATTGCGTCGGCAGGCGCCCGGCCGTATCGACCATCACCACGCTGGCGCCCCGGGCACGACCCGCGTTCACCGCATCGAACGCCACGGCCGCCGGATCACCACCCTCTTGCGCAATGACGGTGACATTATTACGTGCGCCCCAGGCCATCAGTTGCTCGCGCGCGGCGGCGCGAAACGTGTCTCCGGCCGCCAACAACACGGAAGCGCCCTGGTGCTGGAAACTGTAGGCGAGCTTGCCGATGGACGTTGTCTTACCCGCGCCGTTCACCCCCGCAATCATGACGACCAGTGGCGCGGTTCGACCCAGCGGAAATTTCTTTTCCAGCGGAGCCAGGTGGTCGGTCAAGATATCGCGCAGCGCCGCCTTGACCTGGGCCGCATCGGCCAGGCGGTCTTTGCGCACCTTGGCGCGCAGAGCGGTCAATAAGGTGTCAGTGGCCTCAACGCCCGCATCGGACATAATCAACGCGGTTTCAAGCTCTTCGAACAGCGCCTCATCAACCTTGACGCCAACAAACAAGCCGCCGATATTCTGGCCGGTACGCGACAAACCCGTTTTAAGCCGCGACAGCCACGATGTTTTCGCCGCTGGCTCAGGCTGAGGGGCTGGGGCTTCTTCAGCCGCCTGGGCCTCGGGCGCCACCGTTGCGGCTACGTCGACCGGGTCGTGCACCTGTTCGTCTGCCGGCACATTGGGCACATCAACATGGGGCACATCATTTTCCGCCGCCGCGATCTCGAGCGACGACTCGTCCTCAAGCGCCGCGGCTTCTTCAAGCTCGGGCGACGTATCGGGCTGAGCCGTTACGGCCGACGCCGCGTCATCGCCGACAGGCGGCGCAGCAGCGGGCACGACCGTTTCGGCGGCGGACGGCGGCGCCTCTTGCACCGCTTTCTCGGGCGCAACGTCCGTTACCTGATCCGGGGACGATTTTTTTCTTTTTAAGAAACTGAACATAAGCTTTACACTACTAAAAAGTATATTTGATTGACACCACGTAACGTTTCCCGGCTCTTAATGAAGAAACATGCAGTCCGTATTGTAGGCGGTGATTATCGGCGCACCCCGATCCCTGTTATCGACGCGGAGGGCCTGCGCCCCACACCCGACCGCGTTCGCGAAACTCTTTATAACTGGTTGCACCACTTTTGGGGGAATGATTTCTCGCAAAAGCGCGTTCTCGATCTCTTCGCCGGCACGGGCGCCCTGGGATTCGAAGCGGCATCGCGCGGCGCGGCCCACGTCCAGATGGTTGAAAATAACCCCGCCGCCGTTACGGCGTTGCGCGCCCTGAAAGCCAAGCTTAACGCTGAACAGGTACGCGTCCACGCCGGCGATGCCGCGCTCGTGCTGAAGCGGCTCAATACAACCCCATTCGACCTGGTTTTACTCGACCCGCCCTTTGGCCTGGGCTGGCTTGAAAAGCTGTGGGACGGCCTGCCGGCCGCCCTGGCGCCCGACGGCCTGCTTTATGTCGAATCGGAAGCGGCCATCGATCCGCCGAATGCATTTGAAATATTAAGGGCAAATCAGGCGGGCAGCGTGCATTTTCAGCTACTGCGATTTGCTGCGGTGCGCAAAACAGTCAATAATCCCGAAATAAATTAACGTCACGCTAAATTCAATGGCGTCATTCCTTTGACCCAGTATCCAGCCAGTTTAGCGGTTTACTCTTAACCTTCTTACCCAAAACTCGGTGTCGTCTATCCCGGAACGTTCGACCCCCTGACACGAGGCCACGAAGACCTGGTACGCCGCGCCGCCAGTCTATTCGACCATGTAGTAGTGGGCGTCGCCCACAGCCCCAATAAAAGACCGTTCTTCAGCGTCGAAGAGCGTCTTGAAATCGCTCAGGAGGTTCTGGGGCACTATCCCAACGTCGAAGTCAAAAGCTTCGCCGGCCTGCTCAAAGACTTCGTACGCGAACAAAACGCCCGGGTCATCGTACGGGGTTTACGCGCCGCCTCCGATTTTGAGTACGAATTTCAAATGGCCGGCATGAACCGGCATTTGCTGCCGGAGGTCGAAACGCTGTTCATGACGCCTTCGGACCAGTATCAGTTCATTTCAGGCACTATCGTGCGCGAAATCGCCATTCTGGGCGGCGACGTCAGCAAGTTCGTCTTTCCTTCCGTCGAGCGGTGGCTGCACAGCAAGGCCAAGGCCGTGCGCGAAGCTCAGGCGCTGGCGCTGGCCCAGGAAAAGCGGTAATTAGCCTAGAGACTCACTAGGGATTACACTAACCACTGTGTTTACTCGTTTTTCGCGGGAAGTAGAGTCATGGCGTTGCTTATTACCGATGAATGCATCAACTGCGATGTCTGCGAGCCGCAATGCCCTAACGATGCCATTACGATGGGTCTTGAAATATACGAAATCGACCCATCCAAGTGCACCGAATGCGTAGGACATTTCGGCGAGCCTCAGTGCCAGGTCGTGTGTCCGGTTGAATGCATTGAGATCAATCCGGAATGGAAAGAAGACGAGCCCACGCTGCTCGCCAAGTATAAATTCCTGACCGGAAGCATCTGATCTGTTTAACGTTCCGGCCAGGACACGGCCGCCGCGTCCGGGTGAATTTTCACCAGGCGGCTGGGCCGGCCCAGAAAATTCGATATCCACGCCGCCGTTAAATCCCCCTCGTCTACCACCTTGACGCGTTGGGCGCCGATCTGCGCCTCCAGACAGGCGCTTTCATCGTCCTCGATGACATCCAGCGGAATGTCCATGCGCAGCATGCCTGGCGCACGGATCGCCAAATAACCAAAGCTGATCTCTACCGTGACCTGCTCCAGGGCGGGACATTGCTGGCGCGCCAGCATATGCCCCGACTCATCGACCACCAGCCAACGCTTGTCGTAAGGCGCGGCATCGGGGTTGGACAAAGGCGCGCACGCCGCGATGGGGGAGTAAGACGGGCTCATTGGCCAAGCAATCCTTTTAAGGCATCGCCGATGCTTTTCACCGGATCCACCGGCTTCTTGGGAATGGCGGGGGCTTCTTTAGCCGCATTGGGCGCAGGCGCCAATTTTTCACCGACCTTGTTCGATATCAGATCCAGCAACCCGTCCTCGACCGCCTGTTTGACGGCGCGGCTGCTGATTTCCTTCCACTGGACCTGATAGCCCGGCGCCTCGAGCGGCCCCGAAATGCGCACCGGCACCGTCACCCCCTGCAGGGCGGCCAGGCCATTGCCCGCCTCGCCTTTAATGGCGTTGACCACGCGTACGTTGGCGACCAGGTCCAGTTGTTTATTCACCAGATCGACGGAGGCGGGCTTGCCGACCGACACTCTGAGCAAAGGCGCATCGACATTGAGCTTTTTGACCGTACCCTGACCCTGTGCAAACGTCATGTCGGCGTCCATCGATGAGAATTCAGTCTGGCGCCCCAGATCGAACTTCGTGCCGATATCCGGAATTTGTCCGCTGAACACGTTTTGCACCACATTGGCCGCTTCGCGCAAGGTCTGAGTCAGATTAATCCCCCTGAGCGCGCCATCGCGTATTTTTGCCTGCACCGTGCCCGTCAGGGCGGCGATCAGTGCCGGCGCCGTTGTTCCCTGAGCATTCAAAGCCAGCTTCAACGCGCCGGTACCTGCCAGCCGCTCCTCACCGGTCAGGCCATGCAACAACGGCCCCACCTGCACTCCATCAAGACCCAATTGTGTGGTGAAGGCGTTTTTGCTGCTTGCCGTGATGTTTCCGCTTAATTTGCCCTGATATAACTCGGCCATGATATTGGACAGCGTCAGCGTGCCTTTGACCGCACGCACGACCATAGTGAAGTTTTTCGCTTCGACGCCGCCTGCCTTCACATTGCCTAAGCTTACTTTTCCCGTCAGGTCCAGGGAGTCGAGCAGCGCCAGGTCGATATGCTGGCCGGCGCCGGACTGTTCGCGGTGCGCCAGCGCGCCGAGCACCGCGGTGCTGGCGTACAGGCCGGTGAGCAG